>Ga0209514_10007350_pt1 | contig 13042 bp, 5 predicted proteins | sample Subgrocontami58m_FD_187452 | JGI IMG/M metagenome (GOLD analysis project Ga0209514, IMG submission 187452) | Subsurface groundwater microbial communities from S. Glens Falls, New York, USA - GMW37 contaminated, 5.8 m (SPAdes) (version 3) | ecosystem: Environmental > Aquatic > Deep subsurface >...
CGACGCCCTCTCCCGCGACGATGACCCCGACGTCCGCACCGAGGCCGCCCTCGCGCTCGGCGCGACCCTCTGCGAGGCCGCCTCCGCCCCCCTCTTCGCCCTCGTCAAGGACCCCGAGTGGTCGGTCCGCGAGGCCGCCTGCCAGGGGATCGGCCGCCTCGGCGGGAGAGGCGCCGGCGCCGCCGCCCTCCCCCTCCTCGAGGACGGCTCTTGGCGCGTGCGCCTCGCCGCGATCCGCGCCCTCGGCGAGGTGGGCGAGACCCGCGCGGTCCCCACCCTCGTGAAGCTCGCCGCCGACGTCGACGAGGACGTCCGCTACGCCGCCGTCCTCGCCCTCGCGCACATCGGGGACGCGGGAGGCCGAGAGGCCCTCCTCCGCGGCCTCGACGCCGCGGAGGCGCAGGTCCGCGTCGCCTGCGCCGAGGGACTTTCGCGCGCGGGAACCGTCGAGGACCTGGAGGCCCTCGAGCACCACCTGCTCGACGACGCGTTCGAGGTCCGCGTAGCGGTCATTCGCACGCTGGCCACTTTCCACGCAGGCGCCCTCCCCGACGAGGCCCGCCCCGTCGTCGACGGCTGGATCGACGCCCTCGTCAACCCTGATTCGGCCGTTGCCATGCGCTGCCGCCAGGCGCTTGTCGACGTGGGGGCCCCCGCCGTTTCGTTGCTGCTGGAGCGGCTCCAGAAAGCCCCGGATCCGCTCGCCGTGATGCTCCTAGATGTCCTTTCCATGCACGCCGACGAGCGCGTGAATGCCGCCCTCCCGTCTATCGCCATGTTCGGGAGCGAGGTCGTCCGGCTGCGCCTGCTCGAGATGCTGTCGCACGTGGAGGGGAACACTGCGGAGGCCCTTCTCGCGAAGATGACCGCGAAAGGGACCCCGGAGCAACGCGCGCGTGCCCTCCAGCTCCTCGTCCTTCGGAAGTCGCCGCGTGCGGCCGACGCGGTCGAGCAGGCCGCCTCCGACGCTGACGCGGTCGTTCGCCGCGCCGCGCTCCTGCTCGTGGGCGACCTGCCCGTCGAGCGAAGACTCGCCCTCCTCGACGCTGCCCTCGCGAAGGAGGCCGACCGCGACCTGCGCGGCGTCGTCGTTCGGCAGCTCGGCGCGCTCGACTCGGCCGACGCGCGGCAGCGGCTCCTCGACCTGTGGAAGAGGGAACCCACGCTCCACCGCGAGGTCGTCATGGCCCTCGCGCAGCACCCCGCGGCCGACGCGCGCCCCCTGCTCCTCGAGGCGCTCGCGACCTCCGACCCCGACATGCAGCTCGCCGCGATCGGCGGCCTCGTCGCCGAGGCGGACCCGTCGGTCGTCGGTGCGCTCGAGGGGGTCCTCGACCGCGCCGATGCGGCCTCGCTTTGGCCCGCGGCGATCGGCGGGCTCGCCGCGCTCGCCCCTGCGCGCGCCGTCGCCCGCGCGAAGGCGCTCCTCGCGGCGAAGGAGCCTCCCGTCCGGCGCGCCGCCGTCGATGCGCTCGGCCTCATGCCGACCCCAGAGGCCGTCGCGGCGCTGCAGCAGGCCGCATGGGGGGACGACCTGGAGCTGTCCACCTCTGCGCTCGAGGCGCTCTCGCACATGCCCGCCGACCTCGCCGCCCCCGCCGTGCTCCGCATCGCCTGCGAGCACGGCGAGGAGATGATGCGCGCGAGCGCCGTGCGCGCCTTCGCCTTCTGGGGGTACGCCGCCGCGGCGGCGAAGCTGCGCGAGCGGCTCGGCCTGGAGGAGTCCACCTACGTGAAGGGGGACCTCGTCTCCACGCTCGGGTACCTCCGCGACGAGGAGTCGGCCGGCGCGATCGCCGAGGCCGCCGCGTCCGACGACCCTCGCCTCCGCGACCAGGCGATCACGGTCCTCGGCCTCGTCGGGACGCCGAAGGGGGTGGAGGCGCTCACGAAGGCCCTCGCCGATCCGATCCCGGCGAACCGATGCCTCGCGGCCGAGGCGCTCGGGAACCTGCGCGCCCCTGAGGGAGTCGCCCCGCTCGTCGAGCGGCTCGCCGACCCGGACGAGGAGGTGCGCCGCTCGGCGATCTCCGCGCTGGGAGGGTACCACGACCCGGCGCGCATCCCGCTCCTCGTCGACGCGATGCGAGGCCTCCATCCAGGACTCCAGGGGGATGCCCTTCGCCTTGCCTGCGCGAAGGAGTTCTACGGTGCGGGAATCGATGACGCGGCGAAGGCCGAGTTCGAGAACGTGCTGCGATCCGAGCCCGAAGGGAGTCCTGCGGACGCCGAGGCGCAGTTGGCGCTCGTCGCGATCCTTGCCCCCGAGGGGGATTTCGCGGGGGCCGCGTCGCACGCGCAGGCGGCGCTCATGATGCTGCCCGAGGGGACGCCCGATCGCGCGGCGCTCGAGGTCGAGCACGCGCTCCTCGCGGGGGTCGTCGCGATTGCGGAGGGGAAGGAAGGGACGGGCTGGAAGACGATCGAGGGCGGCCTTGCGAAGTCGGCGCGGAACGTCGGCGCCTTGAACAATGTCGCGTGCTACCTCGCAGGCGCGCGCGTGGGGCTGGACCGCGCCGCGGCCTACGCGGACGAGGCCCTTTCGAAGACGCCCGACGACCCGAACGTGCTCGACACGGCGGGATGGGTCGCGTACCTGCGAGGCGACCTCGCGCGGGCGGCTGAGCTGCTCGGCCGTGCGGCGGCGGCGAGGCCGAGGGGGGGCGAGGTCCCCTACCACCTCGCGCGCGTGGCGCTCGCGCTGGGGCATGTGGACGAGGCGATCACGCTGGCGGGGCGGGCGGTCGACCGCGACCCCGCGATGGCGAGGCGCATCCAGGGGGATGCGGCGTTTCAGGCGCTGAAGGACGACAGGCGACTCCAGCGGGTGCTCTCCCCCGGCGGGCGGCGGTAGCGGCGGGGCGCCGCAACTCCAATTCCAACTCAAAGGCCCTTTGAGTTGGAATTGGAGTTGGCGTTTCTTGGAGTTGGGCCTTGGAGTTGAAGTTCGGCCGCAGTCGGCAATTCCTTCCGTCACATCAGGTAACTTGGCCGGAGCCCGAACACTCGTGAGTCCCACCTCATGCGGCCGCCACATCCCTCCAAACGTGCGTGCTCACGAGCGTGAATCGAAGGCATGGAGTTCTCGGGGTTTGCGACTCTCATTCCGCGGCTAGATTCCGGCGAATTCAGGAGTTCCGCCGCGCGTTTCGACTCGCACGAAATTCTGTGCGCGGCACGCGCCGTGCGTCGTTGGCAATATGCGAACACGTGCGTTCGCGATCCGGTCAGGTGGGTGGAGGCAACGATGCCCGTCGACAAAAAGGGCGACCGTCGCCAGAACAAGCGTTTCGTGGTGGCAGGGTGCCTCGCCACGATGAGCAAGGCGAGCGTCCTGGCCGCCTTCGGGCTCGGTTCGAAGGCCGTGGGCGAGGTCCTCGACCTCAACTCGAAGGGGGCCCGCATTCGCGTGACCGAGCGGGTCAACCTCTTCGAGGTCTACCGCATCGGCCTGCAGCAGCAGCACGGCAACGAGAAGGTCGGCGGGATCAAGGCCCGCACGGTCTGGGCGCGCCCCGATGTCGCGGCGGCGGGCAAGTTCCAGATCGGCCTACACTTCCTCACGAATGGCGCGACATCTGAGGGGATCCACGAGATGCTCCGCCGCTGCCGCACCAAGGCCCCGCCCGTCTAGCAACGCTCGACGCCCCCTCCAGGGCGGCGTACACTCGTCTTTCATGCGCGCCCGGACTGCGTTCGCCCTTCTCGTCTTCGCATCTGTCGCCTTCGGGGATGCCGAGTCCTTTGTCCGCCGCGCGCGGACGAGGAGGGCGCACGGCAACTACATGGGCGCGAAGGCGCTCCTGGAACAGGCGATCCGCGAGGACCCGTGCTGCGGGCCCGCTCTCCTGGAACTCGCGCGATTCGATCGCGACGGGACCGAGCTTCGGCTGCGGTACCTCGCCGAGGGGCGACCGATCGAGGTGGACCCTGCGCGCGCAGCGCTCATCGATCTGATCGATCACGTCGTCGATCTGCCCGAGCAGGCCTGTCTCGACGCGGAACGGGAGTCGCTGTCGCCGACGGTGGACGACGCAGCCGAGGGGCCGGTCGAATGGTGGGCGGACCCGCTGCACGCTCCGTGGCCGTGGCCCGCCGCGGGGCCGCTCCGCCAGGAGGCCCGGGGCAGCCTCGCGCATCGGCACCGCGACGCCCTCCGCGCGACCGTCGACCGCTTCGATCGCGAAGGGATCGACGACGCGCGCTGCTGGGCCATCCTCGCCCTGCTGCAGCGGTCCGCAGGCGATCCGGATCGCGCGCGCGCGACGTTCGCGCGCTGTCGCCCCTCCACGTCGGCGGAGCGCGTGGCCTGGGCCCGCGCCGCGATCCGCGTCGAGGAGGATCCGCGCGCCTGGTGGTCGGCGAACGGCGAGGAGGTCCTCGCCGGCATGAGGGCCGACGTCCGCCGCTGCGGCACCGACGGCCTCGAACGCGGGCTCTGCGACGAGGCGCTTGCCCTCCTCGCGCACGGGCACGACGCGCGGCGCCTCGCGGCGGTCGCCGACGTCGAGCGGCGCCTCAGAGGCTGTTACGAGTGGCGACTCCCCTTCGCGCGCACACTCGATTCCATCGAGCTCGACTGGGGCCTCGAGGAGGCGTGCTCCCAGCTCGACGGCGCCGAAGACTCCGGTTCGGCATGCCTGCGCGCCTCGATCCTCCTCGAGTGGCGCCATCTCGACGAGGCGACACGCACGCTCGAGGCGATCGTGCGACGCGACCCATCGTGCGTCTGCGCGTGGCTGACGCTCTTCCACGCGTACTGCGATGGCTCGCGCTTCGAGGAGGCCACAACGTGCGTCGCGCCGATCCTCGACGCCGGGCGCCAGGGGGATCTCGGCCTGGGGGAGGACGAGCGGCGGTGGGTCCTCGCGTGCCTGCGCCTCCATCGGGGCGCGGAGGCGGAGTCCGACCTATGGACCGCGATCTGCCAGGGGGAGGCCAGGCAGGGCTTCCGCCTCTGCGTCGACGACATGGTCCGCGCGGAGGGGGCGGGAGGCCTTGACCGCGTGGTGGAGGCGCTCTCGGCGCAGCCGGAGGCGAGTGGGTGGCAGGTCGGGGGGCTCCTCGGGTACGCCATCAGGGACGGACGCCCGGAGCTCGTGTTCCCGCTCGTCGAGAGGATCCCGCGAGTCGAGGTTCATGAGCTCGGCTCGAGCTTCGAGGACATGGATCGGGTCATCATGACCTCGGGCTCCGTCGCGGAGAGCGCCTTCCGCGGTGTTCTGCGCTTCCTGCGCGCACTGGCCTCGCGAGAGAGCCTGTCCAACGGGCTCGAGGCGGCCCTGCGGCAGGCTTGCCATGGGCGCTACACGTTCTCGGGGCGCTCGAGGTACCTGTGGGCGCTTCGGAAGGAGCTCGAGGGCGACCCGGAGTTCCTGCGTCTTCCGAGCTCACGGTACGTCCTCTCCCTCCTCTGCGACCCGCACTTCGAGGTCCCCCGTGCGCGGGGGCTTCGCCGGGAGGCCTACGCCTCGGGCTTTCGCAGCCGAGGTCTCCTCGAGGACCTGGCACGGGACGGTGAGGCGGTCCTCGACGAGCTGAAGGCCCGCGACCCCGTCGCAGCATTGCTCGTCGGCGCGCTGCGGTCGCAGGGGCGAGAGGCGCTCGAAGCGTTCCTCGAGACGGACGAAGCCGACGAGGATCAGATCCAGGAGGCGATCGACGAGCTCGAGAGGCGCGGAGTTCGCGAGCCCCCGACCTGCAGGGAAGAGGCGCCGCCGGAGTGGGGGTTCCTCCGTGAGCGCCCGTCGGCAAGTTCTGGGAGTACGAAGGCATCGATGGGGAGCTCCGACGATCCCGACGCCCTGGCGCGCTCTGCCCCCTCCAAGGACGACTTCACCGTGGGCTGCGAATGGGCCCGGCGCGCCTCCGCCGCGGCCCAGCGCCAGGGATCGCGCTCGGTGTGGCGGAGGGTCCTCAATGGCCCGCGGCCATTCCTCGCCGCGACATGGCTCGTGCGCAAGCTCGACGGTCGGTGCCCGGATCTGAAGGAGGAGGTCCTCGCCGCGGCGAAGAGCCATCCGATGGACCTGCGGTGGGCGGAGCTCGTTGCCGAAAAGCCGGCGTCGTTGCCTTCGCTGCCCGCCTCGCCCCCTGTCGAGCCTCCGCGGATGGTCGAGCTCGCCATGTCCGGCGGAGTCGATGAAGACGCCTGGGTGGAGCAGCTCGTGAAGGACCCCGATCCGGTCGCGCGCTTTCGCGACATGGTCCAGACGTTTCAAAGCACTCAGGACCTCTACCTCGAAAGTGACCTCGCCCATGATGTGTGCCTGCACCTCCTCGCCGCAAAGCGAACGAAGGATGCCATCGCCTGCGTGGACGCCTGGGCGGAGCGACTCGGACCGCTGACGCAGGACGACCGCATGGTCGGGATGCGCTGCGGGGGCGTGAATCCCCCGGCGTATCGCGCCTTTTCGCCGCCGTACTGCTCCATCCGTGTCGTGCCCCCGAAGGCATCGGCCGCGCTTGTGCTCTGTCAACTCGGCCGCCACCCCGAGGCCTGGTCGAGGATGATCGCGGCGGTGCGGGAGGCGACCGACGAAGCCGTCCGGTGGGAGTGCTCGCGCGCGGCGATCGCGATCGCGATCGACTGGGTCTTCGAAGACAAGGAGCCCTACGACGACGACCCGAAGTGGGTCCACCGGGGGCCTCGCGAACCCGACGCGGAACAGGCCCTCCGCCTGGCCGTCGAGATGCTCCACGCGTACACTCGAGCGCCCGTGGGCCCGCACCTGCGCTGGTCGGCGGGCCACTGGCTCGAGCTCCTCTGCGAGGTCGAGCCCGAGGTCCGCGAGGAGCTCGTGGACATCCTGCTCCGCGAGGCCCCGCAGGGCCCTTCGCCCGCCGCCGAGGAGGTCTCCCGCTGGGAGGCTCGTCTCGCCGCGGACGACCCACTCGAGCGCGACCGTACGCAGGAGGAGCTGGGCGCGCGTGGTCGGGCGGTCGTTCCCCTGCTCGTTGCGCTCACCCACGCGGGTGATGCCGAGGCGCGCCTTCGCGCGCGGACCGTGCTCGAATCGCTCTCCCTGCCCTGACGCTACTTCACCTCCAGCGTCACCGGCTCCGCCTCCGCCCTGCGATCGGGGGCGTAGTACTCGTACGCCGTGCTCGCCGGCGTCTTCGCCTTGAGAGGGTACTTCGCGCGGAGCGAGTACTCGAACTCGAGCGGCCTCCCCTTCTCGAGCCCGCCGACGTAGAGCGTTACCTGCCTCCCTGTGATCGAGAACTTGTCGACGTGCGGCGTCCCCTGCCGCGCCGCCAACTCCGCGAACGACCCCGCGTCGACGTCGAACCCCGGCGGGATTCCCAGGTCCACGATCACCATCCCCGCCGGCGTCTGCGCCAGGTAGTCCACCTTCACCCGCGCCGTGAGCAAGTCGTCCTTCGCGAGCGTGGTGCGGTCGTACGTCACGCCGATGTCGATCGCCTTCTTCTCCTCGCGCGGCGCCTTGTCCCACGGGAGGTAGTACCTCCCGCAGACCTGATAGTTGAACGTCCCCTTCCCCGTGAACGCCAGCTCGACCGTGTTCTCCCCCGCCGCGATCCCCGAGGTGACGTCCGCGAGCTGCAGCACGTCCCCCTGCCCGGCCGCGACCTCGAAGCGGTGCGCGTCCTTGCCGTTCACCTTCACCTCGACGGTCCCCTGTCCCTCCCCCTGCGCCAGGTCGAGCGACGCGCGGAGGAGCGCCTTGAGCGACAGGATGGTCGCCTGCGTCGACGGCCACCCGCCCTGCGGGTCCTTCGACCGCACGAGGAAGGTGAGCGCCTTCGAGGTCGTGTCGAGGTGCGCCTTCCCCGCGAGGAGCGCGAGCGAGGCGAGGGAGGTCGTCTCGATCTTCCCCGTCGCGCCGTGCCCGCCGCAGAACGAGGTCGACTCCTCCCCCCACCACGCGGAGGTGTCGTCGCGCTTCGCCGAGCGATCGAGGCCGTCGAGGATCGCGCGCCCGTCCGCATCCGCGGGGTCGGCGGCGATCAGCGCGTTCGCGACGAGCGCGAGCGCGTACGGGTCCTGAACCGACTGGAGTTTCCCCTTCAGCCACCGCACGCCGAGGGCGACCTCGGGACCGTCGTATCCCGCCGCGCTCAGCGACCACACCGTGTGCGCCGACACCGCGACGTCGCCGCTGCCGATCGTGAGCGAGAACGGGAGGTGCGCCTCCGTCCACGACCCGTCCGGGTTCTGCTTCGAGAGGAGCCACTGCCGCGCGCGGTCGACCACGGCGAGGTCGATCGGGTAGACCGCGTTCATCTCGGTGAACTCCTGCAGCGCGACCCCCGTGAGGACCACGTTCGCGGGGGCTCGGCCGAACCAGTCGAATCCGCCTCCGCTCACCTCGAACGTCAGGAGCCTCTGGTAGCCGAGGTTGATCTTCGTCTCCGCGTCGAGCGACACCTCCGGTGTCGCCTTGCCCGTCGCCCGCAGGTACCCGAGGATGAGGACGTTCGGGTACGTCACGGACGAGGTCTGCTCGAATCAGCCATACGGGAGTTGGAGCATCTTCTCGAGGCCGTCCTTCACCTCGGCGAAGGTCCCCGGCAGGAGCTTCACGAGGAGGACGCTCGCGCCGGGCACGGCCTCGGGCGGGATCGTCACGGTCTCGCGCGCGGTGGCGCCGAGGCGGTTGCTCGCGCCGAAGTCGATCTCCTTGCCGTCGGGCAGCACGCGGACGGTCCGCTCGATCGCGTCGGCGAGCCCCTTCGACCCGCGCGCGTCGACGCGGACCTTCCACTGGCCGATCCGCTCGACCTGGATCGGGAATCGGACCACTCCGACGGAGTTCCCCTCCATCCGCGCCGTCTTCTTCGGCTCGCCGTCGAGGAGGCGGACGCCGTCGGACTCGACCAGCGTCAGCTCAACCGTCTGCGGCTCCGCGAGCCAGTTGTAGACGGCCACGGGGAGCTCCACGCGGTCCCCCTGCGTGAGCGCGACGGGGAGGTCGGGGTCGACGAAGAAGTCCTGGAAGACACGGAGGCCGCCGGTCATCCCGCCCATCTCGCCGCGGGCGGAGACGGCGGAGGCGACCATGCGCCAGGTCGTGATGGAGTCGGCGACGTTCGGCACGTCGACGGTCGCGCGGCCGGTGTCGTCGGTGATCACCTGCGGGGCCCAGAAGAGCGTCTCGGGGAACCATTGGCGGAGGCGCGGAGGCGCGGCCGTGCGGGAGGCCCTCGGCGTGCCTTGCGCCGAGAAGCCCTCGGTCGCCTCTTCCCCCCCTGCCGATTCCATCTGCTTGAGGCTGTGGGTTCGGGGCAGGTACGTAATCACATGCTCTCCCAGAGACTGAAGTGCGGTCGAGACGCGCCCCTCGTCGAGCGACTTCACGCTCCCCGGGAACATGGATCGGGTACGTCCTCCGTTGAAGAGAACCGCGAGCCCTCCGACGAGGACGGTGCACATGGCGAGCGTGCATGCGATCCGATTCGCTCGGCGCACGACGCCCGCGAGCATGGTGGCGATCCAGGCGAGCACGAAGAGCCCGCCCGCGAGCGCACGGAAATCGTCGGTCGGCGCGCACACCACGCCCGCAAGGAGCCCGACGAGCGTGAGGCTCGTGGCGACGATCGCGCCCTTCGCGCCGCGGAACAGCTTCCCCAGCACGAGCACTGGGAACAGCACGAGTACGAGGATCCCCGCCATCACGAAGAGCGCGCTTACCCCGAACTCCTCCACGTCATGAAGGCGCGAATGGAGCACCTGCAGCCGTTGCTGGTTGTCGCGTTGCCGCACCGGCGCGCTGTACTCGGCCTTCCCCTCGTCGAGGTCCTCCCCCGCCGCGGCGAGCGCCACGGTCGCGAGGGCCTGCACGCGCGGTTCCGGCCCCTGCGGCCTCGCCTCGGGGAGCGCGAAGTTCGCCGGCGTGAACGGGCAGGACTTGATCTGGTACCGCGGTTTGAGGATGTCCTCCTCGATCGCCGCGTAGACCCGTTCGAGTCCCGGCTTCGTCTCCGCAAGCGCGAACAGGCTCTCATCAACGATGGAGAGGCCCACGGCCGATGGCACACCCGCCCCCGCGCCGTTCGTCACCTGGAAGCGGATCTGCGCCTTCTCGCCGGGGCGGTAGGTCTCCTTGTCGAGCGTCGCCGAGAGTAGCAGCCCCTTCGGCGGGTCGACCAGGACGACGCGCGTGTCGCGGACGATCTGCCCGCTCGGGTCGACGTGGTAGGCGTGGACCTCGATCGCGCCGAAGGCCTCCGGCGGCAGGTCGACCTCGAGCGCCCCCGCGCCCCCCTTCACCTCGACGCTCGCGGTGAGGAGCGTGCGGCGGTCGCGGACGAGGTCGACGTAGTACCACCCCGGCATCGCGGGGGCGAGGAGCGCGAGCTTCATCGTCTCCCCGGCGTGGTAGATCGCCTTGTCGGGGCGGAGGAGGAAGCCCCCCAGGGCCTGGATGGCGCCGAGTGCCTCCGCAAGGGCACCCCCGTCGAGCGTCGTCTGATTGCCCGAGGCGTCCTTCGCCTGGATGCGGTTGAGCGGTCGGGGGACGACGCCGCGGATCCCATGCCCGTAGTTCAGATAGCTTGTTGGGTTGAGTTGCACAGCGGCAAGACCCGTGGCGTCGGTTGTCACGCTGAGCACGCCGCCTGACGATTCAGGATGCTCCACACTCCCCAGAGCAACGTTGCCCTGGAGGGTGATCTCAGTCAGGGCAGGGCGGCCGTCGGGGTAGGTCGTCATGATGTAGAGCACGTTCTCGACGTCCGCGACGAGCCTCCCGCTCTCGGGCACCAGGACGATCCGGATCGCTTCCTGCGCCACCGTGAGCGAGGCGCTCCCCTCCTGCGGGTGGTCGGCGGCGTCGGTCACCTTCGCGCGAACCAGAAGCGGGGCGTCGCCCCGCATCAGGTCCATTCCCTGGAACGCGCGTGGCAGCGGGACCTCGAACCGCGCCGTCCCGCTCGCGTCGGTCGTCCCGCTCCACGAGGCGACCTTCACCTCCTCCGCGACGAACGTCGTGAAGTCGATCTCGACCTTCGCCCCCTCGACGGTCTTCCCGAAGAAGTAGTCGGCGCGGACGGTCCCCTTCACCGTCTCGCCCGGCAGGTACCAGCTCCGCTCGGGACTCACCTGCACCTTGAACTTCGGCAGGACGTACCGCTTCACCTCGATGGCAGCCTCGGAGGTAGTCCTCCCGGCCGTCGCGCGGACGCGGTACATGCCGGTCAGCACCTCGTCGGCCAGCTCGAAGTCGGCCGAGACGATCCCGAACTTCGAGGCCTTGAGCGGTCGCTTGAAGACCTTGTTCTCCTTGGAGTCGAACACCTCGACGAGGATCGGCATCTCCGCCGCGGGCGCGAGGTCCGCAGCCGCGAGCGCGAGCGCGCGGATGTGGATGACCTGGGCCGGCTGGTAGAGCGGCTTGTCGGTCGACACGAACAGCTTGAAATCGCGCTTCACGGAGACGCGCCGCGAGATCTCCTCCTGCCCCTTCGGCCCGAGGACGCGCGCGACGACCTCGTAGTCTCCCTCTCCCGCGGGAACGCCGAACGGCAGCAGGCACGAGCCGTCCTCGCGCGTGGTTCCCTCCGCGACCTGCGTCTCCGCGCCGCCGCCCACGGGGCGCATCGCGAGCGTCACGCGGGACCCCGCGACGCCGACCTTCTCGACGAGGGAGCGGAGTTGCACGGTGGCGAGGGAGCGTCCCCCGGCGGCCGCCTCGGCGTTCGCGACGAGGGCGAAGTCCTGCTCGACGCGGTTCGGCGAGCCCTCGATCTGGCGGCGGAGGATGAGGTCGGTGAATCCGAACAGCGCGATGGCGGCGGCGGCGAGGCGGGCGACCCACCTCCCCCACCGGACGCCGGGGCGCGCGGGCGTCTTCGTGCGCTCGACGATCCGTTCCGCGAGGTCGGTCGAGGGGGGCTCCGCCTGGAGTCCCCCACGCACCACGGCGTCGTTACGCCTCCACCGGTCGGCCCGCCCGCGGCACTCGGCACAGGCGGCCAGGTGGGCCTCGAGGGCCTTCCTCTCGGCGTCGTCGGCCTCGCCGTCGATCACCTTGGACAGCAGCGGCATCGCATCACGGCATTCCATGGCTCACCTCTCGAGGGACCCGAGGCGCTGCTCGAGGACTTCGCGCGCGCGAAAGAGCCGCTCGCCGACGAGCGAGACGGAGATCCCGAGCGCCTGGGCGATCTGCTTGTAGGGAAGCTCCTGCTGGTACCGAAGCTTCACCACGTCGCGCAGGATCGGGGGAAGGGCCTCGATGACGCCGCGTATGGCGCCCGAGGCCTCGTCGGCCATCGGCTGTCCGTCGGGCATTTCGCCTCCGGGGTCGGCGGGCTCGGGAACGGTGTCGAGGCGTTGCGCGGGGCGGCGCTTTCGGATGCAATCGATGGCGCGGTGGCTGGCGATCCCCGCGAGCCATCCCCGGAAGCTCTCGGGGCTCTCCAGTCGCTTGATCGACTGCTGGGCCTCCAGGAACACCTCCTGGGCCACGTCCTCGGCGTCGTGCGCGTTCCTCGTCCGGTCCCACGCGATGCCGTACACGAGCGGGAGGCACCGGTGGATGAGTTCCTCGAAGGACGGACGGTCCCCCGAGCGGGCCTCCCTGGCGAGCCGCGTGGTATCCGAGCCCATTGCGACCTCTAGAGCCGAGTCGGGGCGGGGGGCGGGGATCTTAGGACGAATTTGCAAGACTCAATATGCAATGAGCATGTAAGTCCCAAGGGCTCAATGACCAACGCAAGTTTCAAACTTTGCAACTTGCCTTGGACTTTGGAACCTTGGGACTTACATGCCCATTGCGCATTGAGTCTTGAGACTTCGTCGCCGCCGGCCTATTTCCAGCCGAGCTGCAGCACCGTCCCCGTCCCCGCCTTCACCTGTGCTTGCTGCTCGGGCGTCAGGGTGAGACGCTGGCCGAGCTGGCGCTCGGCGTCCGCCTGCATCTTGACGAGGTCGACCTGGAGGCGCATCTGCTCCTCGCGCGGCGCGTTCCCCGCGTAGCGCGCCTGGAACTCCTGCTGCCGTCGCTGGACGTCCTGCACGTAGCGCGAGGCCACCTCGTCGACGGTCGTCCTCGCCGCGTCCCCCAGGCCGAACGAC
>Ga0209514_10007351_pt1 | contig 13036 bp, 15 predicted proteins | sample Subgrocontami58m_FD_187452 | JGI IMG/M metagenome (GOLD analysis project Ga0209514, IMG submission 187452) | Subsurface groundwater microbial communities from S. Glens Falls, New York, USA - GMW37 contaminated, 5.8 m (SPAdes) (version 3) | ecosystem: Environmental > Aquatic > Deep subsurface >...
GACAAGACCACTCGGAGAATGCCCCTTGCACGCCACCGTTCACCTTCTCGCCCGCACCGATTTTCCGCGCCTGAAGCGTCGCGCTATCGAGACGCTGCAGTTGAACCTGGGCTACCGCTGCAACCAAAGCTGCGTGCACTGTCACGTGAACGCCGGACCGAATCGAAAAGAAGAAATGACGGCCGAAACCATCGACGCCGTCATCGATTTCCTTGCCGCCAGCCTCGAGATCACCACCATCGATCTCACCGGTGGCGCCCCCGAGTTGAATCGCAATTTCCGGCGACTGGTCATCGCCGCCCGCGCGCGCGGGCTGCGCGTGATCGACCGCTGCAACCTGACCATATTGGAAGAGCCCGGCTTCGCGGACCTGGCGGCATTTCTAGCCGCGCATCGGGTCGAGGTCGTCGCCTCGTTGCCCTGCTATCAGGAAGAGAACGTCGACAAGCAACGCGGCACAGGCACTTTCGAGGCCAGCCTCAAAGGGCTCAGGCGGCTGAATGCGCTCGGCTACGGGAGCGCGGGCAACGACCTCGTCCTCAACCTGGTCTATAACCCGCAGGGCGCCAGCCTGCCGCCGGCGCAAGCCGCACTGGAAGCCGACTACAAACGGATTCTGGGCGAGCGCTACGGTATTGTCTTCGATCGTCTGTTCACGCTGGCCAACATGCCGATTCAGCGCTTCGGCAGCATGTTGATCTCCAAGGGACAGTTCAACGCCTACATGACGACCCTGCGCGAAGCACACCGTGACGAAAACCTGGACGCGGTGATGTGCCGCAGCTTAATCAGCGTGGACTGGCAAGGCTATATCTATGACTGCGACTTCAATCAGCAGCTCGGTCTGGCACTGTCGGACAAGAGCCTCTCTCGCCTGCACATCACCGACGTAACCGTCGCTTTGCTCGAAGGACTCCCGATTCGGGTGGCGGACCACTGCTACGGTTGTACGGCCGGCCAGGGTTCCAGTTGTGGCGGCGCCCTGGAGAACGAAACGGCGCCGGCGCCGAGTTGCGGCAACTGACCGTTACCAATTTAATCGAGGACATCGACATGGGCGAATTTCAAGGACTGTTCTTCTGGGGTTTTCTGCTGGTTTTCGGCGCCGTAATGTATTTGCTTGTACCGAAATCGGAAGATGACGCCGGCTTCTTTCGCGGGCACGACGCGCAAGGGCGTCCTGCATCGGAATGGGCTTTAATGATGAGCATTTTCATCAGCTGGATCTTTGCCAAATCGGTGACCAACGCAGCCAATCTCGGCGCCAGCTATGGCATCGTGGGCGGACTCGCCTACGCCGCCTATTGGCTGTCGATTCCGGTCGCGGGAATAGTCATCTATCGCCTGCGCACGCGCGAGGGCGCCACCGGTCTGGTGCCCTTCCTCATCGGCAAATACGGGCGCGGTGCGGCGCTGGCGTTTTCCGCGGCGATTCTGATCCGGCTGTTCAACGAAATCTGGAGTAATACGGCGGTGGTCGGCGGCTATTATGGTGACTCCGGCTCAGCCGGTTTCATTGCTTCGGCCCTGCTGTTCACCGCGGCGGTGCTGTTCTACAGCTTGAAGGGCGGATTGCGCAGTTCGATTTTCAGCGACGTGATTCAGGCCGTGGTGTTCATTCTGTTCCTGGGCGTGGTATTGGCCTATGTGCTTCCCGCCCATGCGCCAGGCGCTCTGCTGTCCGAAGGAAAGTTTGCCCTGGACTCCGGCGCGGACCTGTTGCTGGTCGCGCTGTTGCAGGCGCTTTCCTACCCGTTTCACGATCCGGTGCTGACGGATCGGGGATTCATCACGCGCGAGAAGACCATGCTCAGGGCGTTTATCGTGGCCGGAATTCTCGGTTTCCTCTCCATCCTCGCTTTCAGTCTGGTGGGCGTGCATGCGCGCCTGGAGGGCATCAAGCCAAGCGGCAACGTTCCCGCCGATGTGGCCCGGGGCTTGGGTTTTGCCGGGTTCTTTGCGATGATCGTGGTAATGGTTACTTCGGCCGGCTCGACGCTGGACTCGACCTTTACTTCGCTGTCGAAGCTGGTGGCGCGGGAACTCCCGCTCCTCGCCGGCCGGCTGCCCTCGCCCAAGGCGATGACTATCGGTTCCCTGACGATGGTGGCCTTCGCTCTGCTCGGCAACCTGCCGATGATCGCGGGTACCGATATTCTCAAGGCCACGACCATCAGCGGCACCATGGTCATCGGCCTGGCGCCGATCTTCCTTTTCTCCGGCCGGGTCGGTCACTCGCCGCTCTCGTTCCATCTTGCCTTCTGGACCGGCATCAGCCTGGGCATCCTGCAGGCGATGAACCTGATTCCGCCGAGTTGGGCGATCGGCAGCGGGAAATACGGCGTTCTGCTGGGGACCAATCTCTACGGGTTGGCGCTATGCACGGCCGGCTTCTTCCTGCCGCTCGCCTTGCCGCGCTATCGCATGAACTCTGCCGAAAGCACGGCGTGAACACGCCCGGCCGGGTATGCCCGGTGCGCTACCACTACGGACCGCTCGCCATTGCCGGCGCGCCCGAGCAGCCGGCTGAAACCTTGTACGTGATCGGCGGGCTGTATGGCAATCTCCAGGCGTTAGCCACCGTCGAGGCGATGGCGCGCGTCGAACCGGGGCCGGTGACCTTGTGCTTCAACGGCGACTTCAACTGGTTCAACGTCGATGACGCAAGCTTTCGCGCGATCAACGAGCGCGTGCTGCGGCACGACGCCATCGTGGGCAACGTCGAGGCTGAACTGGGTGAAGATTCGGATGCAGCGGGATGTGGTTGTGCCTATCCGGAGTCAGTCGATCAGCGTGTCGTCGAACGCTCGAATCAGATTCACGCCAGGCTGAAGCTCACGGCGGCGCGCCACCCCGATCTGCTTCGCCGCCTCGACGAATTGCCGATGGTAGCGCGCTACCGCGTCGGAGAAACTCGCGTCGGCGTCGTGCACGGCGATGCCGAATCGCTGGCAGGCTGGCGCTTCGATGTCGCGAGCCTGGATGACCCCGGTGAGCATGCCTGGCGCGCCGAAGCCTTCTCCAAGGCCGAAGTGGAGGTGTTCGCGAGCACCCATACCTGCCTGCCGGCCACACGCGGCTTCGATCTTGACGGGATCAAACTGGTTGCCAACAACGGCGCCGCAGGCATGCCAAACGCGCGCGGCACCTGTCTTGGCATCCTGACCCGGATCGGAAAGACGCCTTCACCGTATGCCTGTCTCTACGGTCACAGCTTGCACGACGTGCGCGTCGATGCGCTCGCAATCCACTACGACGATCCGTCCTGGCAACAATGCTTTCTCAAGAACTGGCCTGAGGGCTCGCCCGCCTGGTTGTCTTACTTCGACCGGATCTCTAAGGGGCCGGACTATCGCCTGGAAGTCGCTGCTGCCTTAGCGTAAACTGGACCTCAGCACTGTGACGACTGCTGAATAGGTGGGCACTTCACCGACCCGAATGGCCAGAACACGCAACAGTCGCCGGGCTAGGGCCGAAGCACCGCATGACACCCAGTACACTCGTAGGAAAAGACGCAGGCATCGGTGGGCATGTTCTCCTCGCGCGCCAACCCACAATACGGACAAGTCAACTTGGAACGGATAATTTCAGAGTTGCGCATTTCCATGCGTGCTCTCTCCAAGCAGCCCAATGAGGGCTGAGCGGAGGGCGAGCGCTGTTGCGGTCGGCCGCCAGCGCCTCCGGCAACTCAGGCGTCGCCGCGCGCCGGATAGTTTTTCGAAATTACGAAATCTAGGCTCTGCAGGATCTCGTTGAAGTGCGGCCGGCCAAAGGGCATGGTCGAAGTTGTGCCCCAGTAGAGTGTTCCGTCCGGGCGCACGATGAACAGCCCAGGTTCGTTGAACAGGTCCGGTTCCACCACACCGGCCGAGGCCGGACCCTTCGAGCGGGAGACATAAAGCCCCCACTTGCGCGCTTCCTCGATCGAAAGGTCGTAGCCGACGCGCAGGTTTGCCAGTCCCCAGCCCGATTTCGCCTGTTCCGCGCGGTCCTGGGGGTCGGAACTGGCGGCGAACACCGATACGCCGCGCTTTTCGAACTCCGGCAGCAGACTCTCTAGTTCAGACAGGTAGCGCCGGCAGATCGGGCAATGCAGGCCGCGGTAAAACACCACCATGGTGAAATGCTGCGGCTTTTCGGCCGCAAGCGAGAAGCGCCCGCCTCCCGCAAGGCTCAGTTCCAGGGCCGGGGCGGGCTTGTTTGGCATCAGCGACATAAAGAACCTCCGGATTTACAGGGTTGGGGGGAAAGGGATTGAGTCATGCTCTGCTTAGTCGCGCAAGGCAGCGATTTCCTTACATGACGCCCGGCGCGGCGCACGGGGCGGTCAGTCCGCAACGGACGCCGCCGGCGACAGCACCACGGTGTCTACGCTGCCGAGGTCAGCGTAGGTTTCCTCCCCCTTTTCGCTCCGATAGCCCGCGAGATCCCCCGCCAGCCGATGAAACGATGCACTCATCAAAATGTATTCGGGCTTCGATACGCTGTTCTTGAGCAGGCGATGCACCAGAATCACGTCCTCGCCCGTCAGTTCCTCGAACTGGCGGATTTTCCTGATCGCGACCACACCGTGATGCAAAACCGCTTTCAATCGCAGATCGAGAATGTGCTGGCACGCGTCGCACGGGCAGTTGGCCCGGCTGCCCGACAGTTCTTTGGATTTCGCATGGAAGGCGGAAAAGAAAGCCGTGACTTGCTCGGCGACGTCGCGGGCAGCAGCGGTTTCCGCATCGCCCATTTCAGCATACAACAGGGCCGCGTCTCCTTCCAGCTTGTTGAGTGTCAGCGGAAAAGACGCACGGTCGATGATCGTTTCCAGCAACTGCGAGACGATCTCCTGCGCATGAAGCAGGGCGGTCTTGTGAAACTTTATGAATCTCGTATAGCCGCCGATGTCGGCAATTACAAGAGCTACATGCTTCAGTTCCATACCTGGCCCAGTCAGAAATTGTTGATGCGCGGTCCCTGATCTTACACGCGATGACAGCGCGCCTTACGCCTGCATCCGTGTTTGCGTGGGGCGCTCCTCGCGTGGGGCTTCGGTCGCGTTCGTGGGTACTGGGCTCGCGCGTGTGGCGTTCTCATAGAGACATTCCAAAAGCGGGACGCAGCCGCGCACCGAGCCAGGTGCCGGGAAGCGCGGCGACGATCCACAGCCAGCCGTGCAGGCTAGTGGAAGCCACGCCCGAGAAGAACGCACCGATATTGCAGCCATAAGCAAGACGCGCGCCGTAGCCCATCAGCAGTCCGCCGATCAGTGCCGCGGCGAGCGAGCGCAGCGGCACGCGCAGCGCGGGCGCAAGGCGCCCTGCCGCCGCCGCCGCGACAAAGGCGCCGAGCACGATGCCGATGTCCATCACCGAAGTTTCGTCCGCGAGTAGCGGCGCCTCCAGCGCCTGCTGCTGAAATCCGCCCTGCCAGAACGACGAGCCTGAGGCATTCCACCCGAGCGCTACTGCGGCCTTCGCCGCCCAGAGCGTGAACGCCCAGGTGATGCTCCAGGGGTGGCCGGATGCGACTAGGGTCGCGAGGTTGAGGCACGCGAGGAGCACGGCACCGGCGAGCAGTGGCCACGGTCCGGTAAACACGCGCCCAAACATCGAGCCGTCGATCGGCGGTGCCGGCAGGGCGGGCCGCGCGACAGCCCGCAATAGAGCGTAGAGCATGGCAAGCAGTGCAAGTTGCAGCGCGACCGCGGCCGGCCAGCCCAGCCTCTCACCGAGGACGATCTCGCCCGCGCCGGGCAGACGCTGCCAGGTGTCCATGTGCAAACTGGCGACGAACCCACCTGCGCAAAACGCTGCGAGCGTCGCCAGCATGCGCGTGCTGCCTCCGCCCAGCGTGTAGAGCGTGCCGGAACCGCAGCCGTTGCCCAATTGCATGCCGATGCCGAACAGAAACGCGCCGATCGCAACCTGCCAGCCAACCGGCGCGCTCGCGCCGGTCACCGGCATTCCGAACGCGGACCCCGCAGCGAGCACCGGAGCGAACAGCACCGTCGCCAGCGCCAACATCAGAAGTTGCGCCTCCATCATCGCGGCGTCGCGCGCGAACAGCAGTCGACGGTACGCGGCGCTGAAGCCGAACGCGGCTTGATACAGCGTCACCCCGCACAGCGCGCCGAGCACAAGCAGCAGCGCGAGCCGGGCGCTCGAGGTGGCAACAACAAGGCTGAACGCCACCAACGCGGCCAGCCCGGGGAGCAGCGCCTGCCACTGCACCGGCTGCGCCACGCGCACGAGGCGGCCCGTGTCAGCCGCTGTTGGCGTCGCGGACAATTTTCTCGAACACCGGGTCAAGTTCGCGCGCCATCGCATCGAGCTCGGCGCTGCCGTAGGGGGCAAATACACCGCTAGGCGCGCGCCAGGTCACGCTTGCCTTGCCGTTTGCGCCCTCGGTCACGTACAAGCGCAGCGGCGCCTCTATGCCCGCCGGCACGCTGGCCGCAAGCATCCTCACCGCGTAATCGTTTCGAAACACCATCAGCACCAGATTGCCGGGGATCTTTACGCCACGCGCGGCCGCGCCGCGGCTCGCGCTCGCCTGTGCGACCAGACCCATCTTGTTCGCCTCGATCGCCTTTTCCAGGCGCGTGGCCAAGGCGTCGAAACCGTAGGAAGAAACGGCAGTGTGGGTGCCGGGCAGCGGTGCCGCTGACTGCGCCCCGGCGTTGTGAGCTGTGAATGCCAGTAGAAGCGTGGGAAGCAGGGTCAAGCGTATAGCTTTCAACATTGGAGTTCCTTATAGGAAGAATTTTCAGTTGCTGACGATCAGCCGGTAATCCGGCGTGGGATTGAGCGGGCAGGAAAAGACATACTCGCCCGGTTTGAGTTCTATTGCATAGTCCATTGTTACACCCTGCGTCAGTCCGCCGCCCGAGACGCTTGGCAGCCTTGCACGCCCGGCGAGGCCCGCACCGCGCAGCCAGAAGCCGAGTTCATAGGGCACGCTCTTGTTGGTCACGCGGAACACGTAGCGGCCGGGCTTCAGCTCTAGCGGCTTTGCGCCCTGCGCCCGCGCCGCCCCGGACTGCGCGTTGATGCGCTCGCAGTCTTCCTGCTTGCGGCTGCGGTAACCGCGGTCGGTGCCGTTTTCGCTTTCGATAAACTGGCAGGGTATCTGGGTGAGCACGACGACCTGTGCGGTGCCGGCGGCCTTGTCGCCGGCCACCGCAACGGCCAATGCGAACTGCGCAGCCAGCAACATGCCGAGCGCTACCGCGTTCCGCATTGCGAACGACGACCTCATTTCTGCACGAGCTCGCCAGTCAACTCGAACTCGCGATCGGCGGGCGAAACCGCGCGGATGTGCAGTATGCCTGCGCCTTTGAGTCCTTTCAATTGGCCCGTGGCGCCGGCAATTTCCCAGACGCCGTTGTCCAGCAGCTTGGGCTTGCCGTCCTCACTCGGCACGAACACCGCGCGTACCGTCCACTTCAGGTACGCGACGCCGCCGCTCGGCAGCGTGAATACCAGGTACCCGCGCGGATCACCGCTGTCGCCGGGAATAATGTCGTGGTAACCGAACTCGGTCACGCTGGCGCCGGCGAGCGGCCCGGTTCCTGCAGCCTTGCCCTCGCGCCGAACCATTAGCAGAAAGTGCTTGCTGCCATCGGCAAAGTCGAGGCGCATCTGTTCTTTGGGTACCATTACCGCCTTGACGGAGATTTCGGCAGCCGCGCCGGGCAACGAAGCGACGAGCATCGCCGCCGCAAAGGCGGTGAGAAGCAATTTTTTCATAGCGAATTTCCTTTCTTTAAGGTTGAATTACAGAAAACGACAACTTATTTCCGGTATTAATGCGCAAGCGCAGCCGCAACGGCGGCGATCTGCTGCTCCACTGAAATCGCTGCGTGGCTCATGATCTCCAGCTCGCGATCCTCGAAAACATCCCGGCCGGTATGGCCGCGCGCCCACGCCGCCAGCGCCTCATCGCGCGCCAGAACAAGCGCCTCGATTTGCGGCCGGTACAGCCGCAGCATGGCGCCGATCCAGCGGTTCACCGGCCACGAGGGATTGGCGTGGTCGATAACGAAGCCGTCCAGCATGGCGATCACGTCCCGCGCCGGATACCAGGTGTCGCCGGTGACCCAGCGGTTCACGGTAAACAAGCCGATCGGCACGCCGTAGGCATCCATCGAGATGGCGATCAGGTGCGACAGCGCCGTGTCGCCTGCGGGCCAGGCTTCGCCGCCTGCGTAGGGCACCGGCGCCACGCCGGCCGGCATCCCGGCCGCGCGCAGGAAAGTATGGAAATGGCCGTGCTCGCCCTCGCTGTCGCGGTGGGCATGATAATAGTACTGCGCGTGGGTGTCTGCGTCGTGGACATCGTCCGTCGGATAGTGCTCGTATTCGATGAACTCGCCCCGCCCGCGCAGGATCTCGCCGACGACGTTCAGCCCGCCTTTGTCCAGCACGCGGCGGCATTCCAGCACCTCGGCGCCGGCATCGCGCATGCGCTGCAGCGCCGGTCGCGGCAGTGCGGAGAAATCGTAAGGGGATGCAGTCATCCTCTCCCCGGTGCTCATTTCACCGCCGCGCCGAGCGCGCGGCGTTCCTCGAACAGCGTGTAGTGCGAGGCGAGCGAGTCGGCCAGCGCCCGGCGGATCATCGCCTCGCCCTTGCCGGCGCCGTCGGCGATCAAAGAACGGTACAAGCCGGTGTAGAAGGCGTCCGGCTCGACCCTGACACGATAGACCAGATTCGCCGCGCGTTGCTGCCGCGGAACCGCGTAGTCGAGCGCCGCTTGCGCGCCCGCCTCCAGCCGCGTATCGGCGATCTCGCGCGACAGGTCGAGCGGCACCTGGCGCGCGATCAGGTACTCGCGCCGCGTGCCGGCTACGGCGCGCCCGGCTTGATCTTCCTGGAATATCTCGACCACCACTTTCGGCGTGACGTAGGTCGGAAAATGATGTCCGGTGCCGGTGTTGCGCAGCGTCAGCGCCGCGCGGACGGCGCCGGCCTCGACGCGCGGCGGCAAGACACCGATGCTGACACCGCCGCGGACCATCTCGGGGTCATGGATGCCGCGCCAGAGATGGCGCCGGTCGGGCATGTGGCAGGACTGGCAGTGTTTGCCCTCGCCGGCATAAGGACTTGCCCTCCATTCCTCGTAGGTGTTCTCGAGAAGTTTTCCGTTCAGAGCGAAGCCGTCCGCCTCGAACTGGTGGCAGCCAGCGCAAAAGCGCGAGTCGGCGAACGCGGCGCTCGTCAGCCAGCCGCCGTGCGGCAGTTGGTCTTCCGGCTTCGGCGCCGAACCATCACGGCGCGCCGGGCCGAAGCGCTGATGGCCGCGTACATGGCAGGCGGCGCAGACCAGGCCCTGTTCGTGCAGACCCGCGCCCTTGCGCGCGTTCGGCCGCGAAATGGCCGCGACCAGGCTGTCTGCCTGTTCGGCCAGCGGCGCATGGCAGCGGATGCACCCCTGCTGCTCTTCGCGCGCCTGCGCCTCCATGTTCATCAACTGGCCCATCACGCCCGGCCCCATGGCCCTGGCGTGCAGAGCGCTGCTCCAGTCCTGGAACTGTTGCACATGACAACTGCCGCAGGACGCCGGATCGAGGGCCGCTTCCTGGCGCGTGAACTGCGGCGGCGCCGCACCCTGGGCGGCAAGCGGTTGCTGCCAATGCTTGTCCAGAAACTGCGCGACACCGTCCGTACCCGCGAGGGCGGAACTTGCCGGCGGCGCAGGCTCGGAACAAGCGGCGAGCGCGACCAGAAACAAAACGGGGAGCAGACGAAGGCCCCTCCCCGCGCGCCGCCCCCTGATCAGGCGAAAGCGTACCACTACCTTACTTTTTAGCCGCGCAGGGATTTTTCGCCGCGCACGGGTTCTTGGCTGCGCACGGATTCTTCGCGGCGCAGGGATTACCCATCGCGGCGGCCGCCGGCTTGAACGATTTCTGCATCTGGGCGGTGTACAGCGTCAGCGCAGCGAGTTCCTTCGAGTCCCAGGCAAGCGTCTTCGACGCCATCGGCGCCACCAGGCAGAACTGGACCATCTCGTCCAAGTTGATTTTCTTGAAGCCGCCTTGGTCTTTCGCCATCGCCACATAATGCGGATAGGGCTTGGCGAAAGTCTTCTGGAATGCCGCTCCGCCCTGGTGGCAGGTATTGCACGACATGTTGTTGGTGCTGAGCTTGGCATCGCCCCAGAGCGTCTCGCCGAGCTTGAGCATCTCGGTGCGATTGCCGGTTGCGAGCTTCGTGCCTTTGGGCCGCGTCACCAGCTTGGAATCAAATTTCGAGCCGGCGGCGCAGGGGTTCTTGGCAGCGCAGGGATTGGCTTTCTTGGCCGCGCAAGGGTTGGCGCTCTTGGCAGCGCATGGGTTCTGGGCGAGCACGGGGCCGGCAAGGGCTAGTGCGAATATGCCGGCGACGGCGGTCCGTAGCGGTTGCGTGCTGAAGTTCATGGTGGATGCCTCCTTATATCGGTGGTTGACAGCAAAACCGCCCCTGGCCAGCGCTGGCCGGCGAAGGGCGGCTGGCGTCTATGGTCTTATTTCTTGGCCGCGCAGGGATTTTTGCCCGCGCACGGGTTCTTGGCCGCGCAGGGGTTTTTGCCGGCGCACGGATTCTTTTTCTTCGCCGTTTTCTTCGCGGCGCACGGATTCCCCTTGGCTCCGCATGGGTTGGCAGATTTCGCCGCGCAGGGATTCTTCGCCCCGCACGGATTTGCCGCAAGAACCGGACCGCTAAGGCCAAGCGCCAGGGCGCCGGCTATCGCGAGTTTGAGGGATTGCTTGAGCATGTTCATTCCTGAGTCTCCTAAATAGGTTAAAAAGGGCCGGGATACGGTTGAGCCGGGAGCGGTGCGCTGCCCTGCTGTCGGAGTAGTCGTGGGAAGTCGACGATTCCTTACAAACAATTGCGACCCCGGCCTGACGCTGCGGCGCGGGGGCGGCGTCGTCCCCGGCGGCACGGGTAATCCCCGGGCGAGCACCAGTCGCTTTACGCGGCTTCCCAGTCGCTGGTCAGAATGTCGCGGACTTCGGGGCACAACGCGGCAAGACGCTCGAAATCTTCTGGATGATCGATATCCCATAATGTCGCGGGCTCCGACCAGCGCCATCCCAGTGCGACAAGGCGCTGCCGTGTCTGCGCCATGACCCGCTCCGTGCCCCAATCGATGCCGATAAATATTCCGGGCGACGGGTTCTTCATCCCGATAAGCACATAGCCGCCGTCTTCGGCGGGAAACGTTACCGCATCGTGGTCACGCAGCAGTCGTGCCGCCTGGCGCAGGTGCGCGGATCTCATGGCGGGACAATCGGTGCCGATCACAAGCGTCCCCGCCGGCGTCGGCGACTGGCGCACCGCCGTGAGCATGCGCGTACCCAGATCGCCGTCCGGCTGACGATGTACGGTAACGGAACCGAAGGCACGGCAACGGGCGAAATCGGGGTGGCCGGGGTCGCCCGCGCACCACAGACTCACCGGACCGACATCGGCCACCAGCGCCATGGTCACGGTCCGTTGCAAAAGCCAGCGCTGTAAGCGAGCCGCCCCGTCAGCGCCAAGTACGGGAATCAGCCTTGTCTTGGCCTCACCGGGAATAGGCGCCCGCGCCAGAATCGCCACACCGATCCGCTCCGATAAGTCAGGACTTACGGGGAACATAGCCATACGCCAATGCCAACCGGCGCAGATCGGAGCCGAAGAAATAGCGCAATCGCAGCCACCACATGAGCAAAATCGTGCGCAACACTCCATGCGTCTCCCAGCGCCTCCCGGAAGTCGCAACCGCTGCCACAAGGCAGGCCGGACGGCCAATGTTGAGAAGTCGCCGAGACAACGCGATATCCTCCATCAGCGGAATGTCGGGAAAGCCTCGCGCCGCATGAAATGCCTCCCGGGAAACAAAGATCGCCTGATCGCCGGTAGCGATGCCCGTCAGGCGCGAGCGCCAGTTCATCGTCTTGGCCACCACTGGCAGCCATGCGGAATTTCCCTCGATGCACACATCGAAGCGTCCCCAATGACGACCGGAAGCGACGGCCTGAATGATCAGCCGGTCGGCACTTTCGGGCAACCTGGTATCGGCGTGCAGAAACAGCAGTACCCGGCCATGCGCCACGGCCGCACCGGCGTTCATCTGGCTGGCCCGACCGCGTGGAGCGCTGAGCACCCAATCCGCATAGGGTGCGGCAATTTCAGCACTGCGGTGCGAGCTCCCGCCATCCACGACGATGACTTCCGCGCCGCCTGTCCGCAAGGGTGCCAGGGCTTCCAGTGCGGCTGCTAGCCCGAGCACTTCATTCAATACTGGCAGAATGATCGAGATCGACAGCATGGTTTGCGTCATATTGATGGATGAGAAATCTACTTCGTGTTATGCGGCAAACTGAAGCGATGGCCCAATTTCTTAATTAGTCGCAGACTGCGAGCGAAACTTACAACCAGGGCTCACAAAGTGTAAGAATTCAACGCTTGAGTCGACTAACTTGTTGAAGCCATGGATTTGTCGTGTTCCGGCCGCAAGGTCCACATTGTATTCAGTGGGAGATTCTCATGACGCAAGAAAAACGAACGGCTAGCATCGTCATCAACGGCCGGAATGTCTTAGTCGAGTGGACCAGGTCCGCCGCGCGCGAACTTGCCCGGCGCCCCCGCCCGCTGGTCGTCGAGCTTGAACTGTATTTTTCCTGTCTGGTGAAGAAGTTCGTGCACTTTCGCGATGAAGCCGGCGACCGGGAAACTGTAGCGGCGAGCGACAAGCTGGTCCTATACTTTCGGCCGGTGACCTCGACGGCCTGCAGCTTTGAGGTGGCCGAACGCCTGGGCCGCCAGCCGGAAATGGAGTTACACAGCGAGGCAGTCGGCAAGATCGCCCCTAAGAACGTCAGCATCGACTTTGCCAGAGGCGCGTGGCAAGGCCGCTACAGCCTGTGACTCCCGCGCCGCTCGGGCTCTTCGATCCTCCACTAAGACACAATCATGCCGAAAGCCGTATGGAACGATGTCGTGATCGCGCAGGCCGAGCGCTTTGAAACCGTGGAGGGCAACATCTACTTCCCGCCGGAATCGCTGGACATGCG
>Ga0209514_10007356_pt1 | contig 13031 bp, 9 predicted proteins | sample Subgrocontami58m_FD_187452 | JGI IMG/M metagenome (GOLD analysis project Ga0209514, IMG submission 187452) | Subsurface groundwater microbial communities from S. Glens Falls, New York, USA - GMW37 contaminated, 5.8 m (SPAdes) (version 3) | ecosystem: Environmental > Aquatic > Deep subsurface >...
CTGTCAGATACTTGGCTTTTTCCCAATGCAGGTATTCCTGGTTGGCTTTCTCGACGTATTTACGGGCCTCGTCGGAGGTAAGGAGGGACACAAGCTTCCCGGAGTCCCCGGAAATCAACGTTCGTAATTCGGGAGCAGGTTCGGGGAGTTTCATCCTTCACCTCGGAATGAGTTCTTCAAGAGAACCTTCCATGTCAATGAAATGTCAATCAATGTCAAATTGGCATTTCCCCATCCGCTGTCGCGAGTTCATCACCTGACCGGTCGCGCAGCGCGCGAACGCCCAGTGCCGATGTTCACCCTCGGGGGGCGGAGAGGAGCTGCGACGGTCCGAGCTGCTGCCGGAGGTTTGGCAGCACATCCATCGAACGATTATCTACGAGAGAAAGTGTTTCCTCGCCAGTCGATTACCGACCAATTTCGAGAAGATCTTATAATCCTGTTTCTCTCTACGTATGCGCCCTGCGGGGATCGATGGGTGGATGCGATGCCTCCGGGCGAACGACAGGATCTTTCCTTCGGATGGCGTCCTCAGATCCGCGTTCCGCCAGGAATCGGCGGGAATCAAACCTTCGGTCGCCCAACCGTCCGCATCTCCCTCGAAAGCGTCCAGGCCGGCCTGGTCGAGGTCATCGAAGAAAGCTTCCGTTTCCCCTCCCTCGAAGTGAAGCGCCACGTGGGCCAGTTCGTGGCAGAGGGTGAACCAGAAGTTGTCCAAGCGGTCATAACGCAAAGTCAGTGCTATTAGCGGAGAACCATCCGGCAACCGGATTGCCGCACCGTCCAGATGAGTATGGGGGAGGTGAGGTTCCACGATGAAATGAATCCCGTTCTTGCAGAGGAACTCCCGCGCCAGAAGGGGGCCTCCTTCCAGAAAGCTCAAGCAGACAAGCTCCCGGAGGAACCCGGTCGTTATGGCGCCGGGGTGATAGGCGGGAAGTTTCTGCTCGATGGCCAGAAGGGTCACGCGGATCCGCCAGGCAGCCAAAGCATAGGGATCCGATTCGCTACCCGAGCGGACATGCTGGCGCAGAAGAGCCGGCTGAAGGGCAGATGAGCCAAGAGGCCTTACCCAGGCACCGATCAATTCTTCCGCCCGTTTTTTCGCTTCCGGCAAGGCTCCCTGGAAATTTGAGAACCAGCGGCGTTTCACCATCTCCGCGATCGGAAACCGCTTCCATTCCACGCATTCGTTTGCTGGACCCAGATCGCTGCCCTGATTCTTTAGAAGCACCTCGGCGGGAATGCCCAGCCCTTCATGAAGCTTCCGCATCATCGACACACTCAAGGAGCGCTGCCCTGAAAGCACCTCTGACACTTTGCTCCTACTTCCGATGAAAGGAATCAGATCTTTCTGCTTCAATCCCATTTGTTCCATCCGGAATCGGATGGCCTCGACAGGATCGGGGGGGCCGATGGGGTAGACCGCTTTCTCGTACATCTCCACCAGCGTAACGAGAAGGTCAAGCTCGTCCCCTTCGGGGGTCCCGAGTTTAGCCTCCACCAGTTCGTCGATGCGAGCCAGAGACGCTTCGTAGTCGGCTTCGTTCCGGATGACTTTCGGATTCATCTTCATCACACCACCTCGGCGTCGATCGCGTCGTATTCCTTGTGCGTTCCGATCAGTTCCCATTATTATTGCAATAGATAAATTCCCTTTTCGGGAACATTCGAGCTTCCCATCAGGGCCGTCGCTGATATCTGGCCCTTTTTTATTCACACGGTAATAGGAATTTGCCTAGGCTACCGCCCACTCCAGCGACAGCACCTCGGTCTGTTCCAGCACTAGGGCGGTCGCCCTCTCCTGCTTGTCGGGAGGGTAGCCGTATTTCCGAAGGATCCGCTTCACGATCACCCGCAGGTGGGCGCGGACGTTTTCGCGCATGGTCCAGTCGATCGTGACGTTCTTTTTTACCGTCGCGACCAGCTCGCGGGCGATCTCCTTGAGGGTCGGCTCCCCGAGCACCTTCACAGCACTGTCGTTCGTCTCGAGCGCGTCGTAGAAGGCGAGCTCGTCCTCGGTCAGCCCGAGGGATTCGCCCCTCTGGTTGGCGTCACGCATCTGCTTCGCCAGACCGATCAGCTCCTCGATGACCTGGGCGGTCTCGATGGCACGGCTCTGGTACCTCCGCACCGCCTGTTCGAGCAGGTCGGCGAACGACTTGGCCAACACGACGTTGCGCCTCAGCCGCGTCTTGATCTCCCCCTTGAGCAGCTTCTGCAGCAGCTCGACGGCGAGGTTCCGCTGCGGCATGCCCCGGACCTCGGCGAGGAACTCGTCGGAGAGGATCGAGATGTCGGGCTTCTTGAGGCCCGCGGCGGCGAAGATGTCCACGACCTCGCCGGAGATGACCGCCCTGGAGATAATCTGGCGGATAGCGTGGTCGAGCTCCTCGTCGGTCCTCTGCTCCCCGGGCGTCCCCTTGGCCAGGACGGCCCGGACCGCCTGGAAGAACGCCACGTCGTCCCGGATGCGCATCGCCTCCGAGTGCGGCACGGAGAGCGCGAAGGCCTGGGAGAGGTCCGTGACGGACCGCAGCAGTCGGCTCTTCCCATCCTCTTGGGCGAGGATGTGCTCCTGTGCGGCGGGGAGCAGCGAGAGACGGTCCCGCGGGGCGCCGGTCGTCCAAAGGACCCAGTCGAACCCGTGGAACAACCCGAGGCACACCTCGTACTTCCCGATCATCACGGCGACCGCTTCGGCTTGGTCGATCGCGGTCTCCCCGGTGCCGCCGGCCTCTGTGTAGGTGGCGAGCGCGGCTTTCAACTCATCGGCGAGACCGAGGTAGTCCACCACCAGCCCGCCGGGTTTGTCCTTGAACACGCGGTTCACCCGAGCGATCGCCTGCATCAACCCGTGGCTGCGCATCGGCTTGTCCACGTACATCGTGTGGAGGCTCGGCGCGTCGAAGCCGGTGAGCCACATGTCCCGCACGATCACGATCTTGAAGCCGTCCGAAGGGTCGCGGAATCGCAGCGCCAGCGCCTCCCGGCGAGGCTTGTTGCGGATGTGCTCCTGCCACTCCAGCGGGTCCGAGGCGGAGCCGGTCATCACCACCTTGAGCGCCCCCTGCTCGTCATCGTCGCTGTGCCAGGCGGGACGCAGGGCGACGATCTCCCGGTGAAGCTCCACGGCGATGCGGCGGCTCATGACCACCACCATCGCCTTCCCGTCCATAACGGCGAGCCGCTTCTCGAAGTGGTCGACCAGGTCGTAAGCAATCCGCTTGATGCGGTTCTCCGAGCCCACCACCGCCTCGAGCTGCGCCCACTTGCTCTTGAGCTTCTCCCGGCGCTCGACCTCCTCGCCCTCGGTGACCTCCTCGAACTCCGGGTCGATCTTCGGCTTCTCCGACTCCTTGAGCTCCAGCTTGGCCAGCCGGCCCTCGTAGTAGATGGGGACGGTGGCTTTATCGGCCACCGCCCGCTGGATGTCGTAGACGCTGATGTAATCGCCGAACACCGCGCGCGTGTTGGCGTCGGTCTTCTCGATCGGCGTGCCGGTGAAGCCGATGAACGAGGCGTTGGGAAGCGCGTCGCGCATGTGCCGGGCGAAGCCGTCGATGAAATCGTACTGGCTGCGATGCGCCTCGTCGGCGATGACGACGATATTGCGCCTGGGCGATAGGACCTGTTGCCGATCGCCCTTCTCCTCGGGGAAGAACTTCTGGATCGTGGTGAACACGACGCCACCGGAAGCGACGGAGAGCTTCTCACGGAGGTCGGTCCGGTCCACGGCCTGCACCGGCGGCTGGCGCAGCAGGTCGCGGCAGCGGGCGAAGGTGCCGAAGAGCTGGTCGTCGAGGTCGTTGCGGTCGGTGAGCACAACGATGGTCGGGTTCGCCATCCCGGGGTGCAGGATCATCCGGCCGGCATAGAACGCCATGGTCAGGCTCTTGCCCGAGCCCTGCGTGTGCCAGACGACGCCGACGCGCCGGTCGCCGGGGTCGCCTCCGGGGCGAAGTCCCGATTCGTAGTAACCAGGTAACTCCCGTACCGCGTCAGGCGGTGGGGTGGCGGCGCGCAGCGTTTCCTCGACGGCGGCATTGACCGCGTGGAACTGGTGGTAGCCAGCCATCTTCTTGATGAGCTTGCCGCCGCCAAGGTCCTCGAACACGATGAAGTGCCGCAGGAGGTCCAGGAAGCGGCGCTTCTCGAACACGCCCTCCAGCAGGACCTGCAGTTGAGTCAGTTTTGTTGGTGCATCCTCGCGCCCCGCGATCGTGCGCCAAGGCTTGAACCATTCCTTGCCGGCGCCAAGCGCACCGATCCGGGCTTGCACGCCGTCGGAGACGACCAGCGCGGCGTTGGTGGCGAAGAGCGATGGAATCTGCACCTGGTAGGTCTGGAGTTGCTGGAACGCCGACCAGACCGTTGCGTTCTCGTCGGCCGGGTTCTTTAGCTCGATGACGGCCAGCGGGAGCCCGTTGACGAACAGCACCACGTCAGGCCTGCGTGTGTGCTTTCCATCGGACACGGTGAACTGGTTGACTGCCAGCCAGTCGTTGTTGTCCGGATCGTCGAAGTCGATCCCCCGGGCTTGCGCCCCAGCGATGGAGCCGTCCTTGCGGCGGTACTCCACCGTGACGCCGTCCACCAGTAGCCGGTGAATGGCGCGGTTGCGCTCCAGCAGGGAAGGCGCATCGGTGCGCGTGAGTTTGCGGTAGGCGTCCTCTATTGTCTCGGGCGGCAGCTTTGAATTCAGCTGCGCGAGGGCCTGTCGGAGGCGGGCTTCGAGGATGACGTCACGGTAGTTCAGGTCGGTGCGCTCGGCAGCGGGTTCGCCGACCGCGATGTCCGGGCCGTGAAGGACAGCATAGCCAAGCGCTTCCAGCCACGCGAGAGCGGCGTCTTCGACGACGGATTCGGTAAAAGTTTTCTTCATATGGGCTTGCGTCTGAATAAGTCGGACTGCGAATAAATCCTTTTTGACATCAGCGCGCCAAACCACGAGAATCGACTCATGGGCTGGTCACTGCGTAGCGGGGGCTGGCCCAATTCATTTTGGCATCCCTACCAACTCGTACCTTTCATAGTTACCTCGGGAATCACGCCGATTGCTAACATCTTGTTAACATCGCCATGGGCAATATCCTCCCCAATTCCAAGAAGATACGGATGTTAAGACAACTGCCGGTCAACCTGATCATATTGTTTACGTCTTGTTAACGTTTTTCCACCGGGGTATATCGCGTCTTCGGCGGATTCCCCTCGCGCCGGAGGAATCCAGCGGAACATGGAGACCACTGGGTCGTATCCCGACACTTTGTCGGGATTACTGTCGGGATTGCCACTGCCCCCTGGGCGAGGATCGCGAGTTCCGACAATCTGTCGGGACAATCGTCGGGAAGCAGGGTCATGCCCGCACCACCTCATACCGCGTTGCCGGACCCCGTCCAACGCGGCGGAGCAACCCGGAATCCAGAAGTGCCTTCAAGACGCGCTGGGCTTTCCGTTCATCGAAACCCATCTCTTTCATCAGTACAGGACTGGTCACGGATTCTCGCCCAACGATGAACTGCCATGACGCTATCTCGTCGGCATTTAGTTGATCCAGCACTTCAGGGCTCAAGTCGCGAACAGCACCGGCTGCACTGCGGTAGAGCGTCAGCTCCAGATACGGGGCCTCCCATGCATATCTTGGCAGAGGCAATCCCGCGGCTTCAGCACGCGTTTTCATGGACTTCAGTCCAAGCCCCCGTTCTTCGGCCAACTCCATTCGGGCGAAGACATAATGCAGGACTGGGTTGCGGCTGAGCATTGGAGCGTTGAAGGACTGCATCTGTTCCAACGTAATCGGTTCCACCGGCCGCCCGGGGCTCTTCACCGTGATGGTGTCCGGCGTGACAACCAACTGGCACTTGGCGCCTTTGATTGCGTAATCGCGGTGCACAAGCGCATTGACGACACCTTCGCGAACGAGCTCGAAGAGCGCCTCATTCGCCAGCCGTCGCCGTGCCGCAGAGCGATCGATCGGGTTGGGCAGTTTGTCCCGCAGCCATTGAAGCGCCTGCTCAGGTGCGAGCACCTGCGGTCCGTCGAAGTCCTTCGGTTCCTCTGTTCCGTCGGCAAAGTGAATCGTGCCCAGCAACCCGGCCTGAGGCATGACCGTTCTTGGCTCTCTGCCAAAGAGCAGAAGCCCGAAGCCCGTCGGAGTCGATAGCCCATTCTCTTGCTTGAGCAAGCCCTGCTGGAGCAGACGACGGTTGAAGGCCGGCGAACCGATCTTGTCGCCGATCCCGGCAATGGTCCGATACTGCTCCATCGCTTCGGTAGAAAAGTCCTTCATCTCGGCGGTGGCGAATGCGTTTTCCAGTGACGACAGCATGATGCTCTTCGGCTTCTTCTCTTCGCGGGCCGCGGCGGCCCGTTCGAGCGCCTGCTCGATGAACGCCTTGTTCGCCTTCCGGATCTCTTCCTGCAGGTCGCGGTCGAACATGTGCACCCTCACACCGCTGTCCTGCAGATACTTGATCCCCTTGCGATCCACTGTCGGGTCCGGGTCTTCGACGCCGATCCAGACCTCCTTGATTCGCGTAAGAACGATCCGCTCCGCGCAGCTCAGCTTCGGATGCCGGCGCGACCCGGGGGCGCAGGGTTCCAACGTCGCGAAGAGCGCCGCACCATCGAGTTTGCAGTGGCGGTTCTTCCGTTCCAGCAGGGTGTACTCTGCGTGATCGCCATCTCGCAACTCCCCCCGGGATGCGCTCTCCACAGTCCCATCCGGTTTCCAGAGGACCACCCCAACCAACGGGCTCGCCTTGCCGTCCATGCGCGGTTCCGCGACGGACTGACGCATAACCTCGATGGCCTGTTTCATAAGCTTGCGCGGATCAAGCTTGGCCATCAGCAGACCCTCCCGATGATCCGCTCGATCTTAGACTCGCCGGGCGCGTTCTCGATCCCGTGCCTGACGGAACAGCCGAGGCTTTCGAGCCAGGCGAGGGCGGCGTCTTCGACGACGGATTCTGAGAGCCGAGGGATGGTCAAGCAGCGAATTCCTGTCGCACATGATCACGCACAGACCACAAGATCGGCCGCACGGCATAGTTCCGCATGGCCTCAATGACACTCTCAGAAATCGCGTGCTCGGAGTCATTCAGGATCGCATAAGCACGCGACTCCGGTGGGCGCACCTCCTTAGTATCGATCCATGAAAATGCCATCGCTTGAGCGGTATCACGAGTGGGCCTGCTGATAGCCCTTACGATACGTTCAGGCTGTATCCTGGACTTCGGAATTACGAAATCAAATAGGTGGTCGTAACCGCTCTTTCCAGTGAACTTGACCTTGGGGGTGTAACGAATCTCTGAGAGATCGAGCCAAGCGACGACGTCTTCGTAGAACAGACTCGCGACCACAGGCGAGGCCAAATAAAAGAGGTCGTTGACCGCAAGTATTGCCTGCACAAGGTTGTGCTTGCGAAGCGCAAAATTCTCGGGCGACGCATGCACTTCAAGGGCCTGATCGTTTATTTGTACACCGAAGCCACTTAGCGTCATTCTCAGCAACCCCTGCCGCTTTGCGCTGTCGATCTTGCACCCTGTCTGTTCGAGATCTTGGAGGACGTAACCATCGTCCGTGAGTACCAAAGCACCGTTGCGACGCTTCGCATAGATCTGGATATGATCGTTATGACGATCCAGATACGGGGTTGTAATTTCGACCCAGTCGTTGATCTGCCGCAACGTCGTTTTGTCCCGAAGCCACGACCAGTATTGATCCAGTAGAGCCTGCACCTCGTTTATCATGTGAACAGCCCTCGCCTGATGATTGGCGGCTCGATAACATTGCAGAACCTCATGAAGTCATCGAGCATCCGCCAAGGGTCGCGTGATTCTGTAAATCCATTGTTCGGCAGTGGCATGGCCCATTTATCACCAAACCCTTCGCGATACAAAGGAAGATGAGGGGTGTCGATCTCCTCGCCATCCGGGTTTCGATGCGGCGCTCCACCGAAGTCAAGCCGAACCAGAACAACTACTTGGCGTCCACGGTTTTGGTAGGTCCCCTTCGCGAGATCGATTCGTCCCCTGCCGGACGTCGAGCACGAATTGCTCGCGTCGATCAACTGAGACAAGCGGCACTGAAATGCCACCGCCGGGGTCGGGATAGTCCCACTCCGCAGTGTCGATCCTGTGTTTCGCCATTGCAATGAGGGCGTCGGCTTCGCCCTGCGTGAGATTGAGATCTGCCATCAAGCACCTCCTACGGCAACGAGGTATGAGCCCTTTAACCGCAGCTCGCCCGAGATAAGCTTGGGTAGCAGCGCGTCGCGCAGGGCGGCGAGGGTGCGGGATTCATGTGCGCTCTCGACGATGCGCTCATAAAGAGATCGCGCCAGCTTTTCAAATACCCGCATCACGTTGGCTGATGGAGTGACGACCGGAATCGGGCGGAAGTTCGCCTTGCTGATCTCAAGGAAGGTCGAACCGTTCGCGCGGCTGACGATCTCTTCGTGTGCGACGCTGGCCCAGAGAAGCAGGAAGATGTTCGACATTCCAGTCTTGGGCGTCATCGCGATGAAGCCTTGATTGATCGCAACCGGAATCTCTGTGACGGCCAAGTAGCCAATTGGGGCTCTCGATGACAGAAGGACGGTTCCCTTCGGCAGCAATCCGGAACCGACTTGCGACAGCCCCGCGTCGGTAATCCGTCGTTCGGTGTCGAGTAGGACCGGAACCGATAGTCCTGACAGGTCCTTGGGTGTGGCCCATGCGTGCGTACCGCCCTCCCAATAGGCCGACTTCTTGGTGCTCGGCGTGGTGCCGCCCGCCACGTCCGCGAGATCGCCGATGGATTTGATACACCACCCCTTCGGAATCTCCCCCATTTCCGAATCCTCGAAAGAATCCGGGAACAGGTCGGCGATGGGCTCCGGCAGACCTGTGTCGCGACCCTCGACTTTCGCACGCACTGGGTCGAAGTTGATGAACCACGACTTGAAGAGCACCCGCGCGATCGACTCCAACGTCTCGGCCATCCGCAGGTTCAGCTCGATCTTGTCGTCCAGCGTGCCGAGGATGTTGGCGATGGCGCGTTGTTCTACCTCTGGAGGAAGCAATACTTTGAGCGACTTCAACTCGTCACTGTTCAACCGCCCAGTGCCATGCCCTGCGAGATCGACGCTGGAAAGCAAGCGATCCTTGTTGCCAAGCAATAGATAGGGAATGAAATCGGCTCGGACTCCCGACTTGGGCCGCAGAGCTTTAACATCCTGGTTGAACATCATCGGCCGATTTACAACGCAGATCGGCAAATCATTGAGAAGCGTCATACCACGAACAAGGATCAATACCGAACTCGAAGGAACCATTCGGGGACCGTTATGCGCCCCCACTTCGGTGAGATGATCCTCTGTGTCGTCAAGACGAAAGCGCTTCATGTCTTTAGCCGACACCCAAGGAACCGAACCGCCCCAATAATCCGAACGGGTCTTCGATGGCGTGCCGCCCGACAGAAACTCGGTGACATGATCAAGGGTCGTTTCAACCCACTCCCCGGACTCAGAAAAATCGACAGCAGTTTCATCGCCCTGCATAGCGGAATCGCCATCGCCTGCGGCCACCGTCTTGTCATGCGCACGCCGCAACTTCTTGGATAGTTTCTTGGCGTCGACCCGCTTCCCCCAATAGCCGCCGCCGTTTTTCGCGCCGACATGTTCAGTCTTGATCCGCTTAGCCATCACTCCCCATCCCGGAGCTCCTTCTCGATCTGCTCCACCGTGGGCAGGCTGTCTTTCAGTTCCTTGGGAAGAGACTTCAAATACAAGAGCCGATTCATCTTTTCAACGGACGGTTTGCCTTCGTCCCCGGTCGCTTCAGAGCCAATTCCGCTTCGATTTCCTCCACCGTCGGCAAGCTGCCCTTCCACTCTTCCGGCAGTTTTTCGACAATCTTCGTTTCCCACTCGGCAACGCCGATCGGTTTGTGAATATCTCGTAATGCGTACTCTACCTGCACGCGGTTGCGCGACCGGCATAACAGGAGCCCGATGCTCGGCTGGTCATCATGGTGCCTGAGGAGGTCGTCGACAGCCGAGAGATAGAAGTTCATTTTCCCCGCGTGTTCCGGCTTGAACGCCGTGGCTTTCAACTCAACCACCACGAAGCAGCGCAAGCGCACGTGGTAGAAAAGCAAGTCGATAAAGGAATCGGTATCACCCACGGTCAGCTTCACCTGATTGCCGATGAAGGCGAAGCCCGAACCAAGTTCGAGCAGGAACTCCCGTACGTGGACAAGGAGGTCGCGCTCGGTAACGCGTTCGTGCGCCTCGCGGCCGACGGTAAGGAAGTCGAAGGTGTACGGGTCCTTCAGCACTTCCTGTGCGAGCTCGGATTGCGGTGACGGCAACGCACGCGCGAAGTTGGTGGTGGCTTTTCCATGCCGGGCGTGAACCTTTTTCGCGATCTGCGCCTGAAGAAACGAGCGGCTCCACCCGTACTCGCGGGTCTTCCCGGCATACCAGAGCCGATCCTCGGGGCGTTCCAACTGCTCCAAGAGCACTATGTTATGCCCCCATGGAATTTCTGACACGGCCTGTGGCAGTTTCTTCGCAGCCCGTCTCGCCCTGCTTTCTGACACGGCCCGTGGCAGTTTCTTCGGGTCTGTAGACCACGCGAGATAGAAAGCACGCATCCGCCAGATGTTCCGGGGCGAGAACCCTTCCAGATCCGGGAAAGACTGGCGCAAGTCGTGTGCAAGGCGCTCTACGACCGCATCCCCCCAGCCGCCCGTTGCCTGCCGCTGAACAATCGTCGCCCCCACATGCCAGTAGAGAGCAATCAACTCCCGACTTACCGCAAATGCCGCACGTGTCTGCGCCGACGCGATGCGTCGTTTCAGGTCGGCGAGCACCACGACGTAGTCGTCAGGCATCTCCCTTGCGGATGGCGACACCGGAAATACGGCTCCTTCCTCGCGGATTCGGCCCCGTGACCGCCTTGGTGATGTGCCCTCTGAACGCACTACTTGCACCTTCTTACTCTTCTTACTCTTCTTACTCTTCTTACTCTTCTTATTCGCCATACCCGAGCTCCTTCAGGTTGGCGGCGATGGCGGCGTCCAGCTTCGCAGCTTCGGACTGCTGCTCCCGCAGGGTCGCGGTGAGCTGCCGCATCTTTTCCTCAAAAAGCTCGCCGTCGTCCTCGACCGCTTCCGCGCCTACGTATCGCCCGGGCGTGAGCACGTGACCATGCTTGCGAATATCGTCGAGCGTGGCGCTTTTGCAGAAACCGGCCACGTCGGCGTAGTTCTCCTTGCACTCCTTGTCGCCGCGCCAGGCATGATAGGTTCCGGCGATCTTCGCGATATCCTCGTCGGTCAGTTCGCGGTGGACGCGGTCGACCAGCGTCCCCATCTTGCGTGCATCGATGAAGAGCGTCTCGCCTCGGCGATCCCGGAACCGTCCGTTCTTCCGGTCGCGGGCAAGGAACCAGAGGCAGACCGGGATCTGCGTCGAGTAGAAAAGCTGCCCCGGCATCGCCACCATGCAGTCCACGAGGTCAGCCTCGATGATCGCCTTGCGGATCTCCCCCTCGCCCGACTGGTTGGACGACATGGAGCCGTTGGCGAGCACGAACCCCGCGATGCCTGTGGGCGCCAGATGGTGGATAAAGTGCTGGACCCAGGCGTAGTTGGCATTGCCCGCGGGCGGTACTCCGTAGACCCAGCGCTTGTCGTCCTTCAGCAGCTCTCCGCGCCAGTCGCTGTCGTTGAAGGGTGGGTTGGCCAGCACGTAGTCGGCCTTGAGGTCGGGATGGCGGTCGATGTGGAAGGTGTCCCCGTGTCCGATCTGCGCGTCGATCCCACGGATGGCAAGGTTCATCTTGGCGAGCCGCCAGGTGGTGTAGTTGGACTCCTGCCCGTAGATGGAGATGTCGCCGACCTTGCCGCTATGGTTCTCGATGAACTTCTCGCTCTGGACGAACATCCCGCCCGATCCGCAGCACGGGTCGTAGACGCGCCCTTTGTAGTAGGGGGCGAGCATCTCCACCAGCACGCGCACCACGCTGGAGGGCGTGTAGAACTGCCCTCCGCTCTTTCCTTCCGCGCTTGCGAAACGCGCGAGGAAGTATTCGTACACCCGGCCCAAGGTGTCTTTCGCACGGTCGGCGGTGCTTTCCATAGCGATGTCGCTGACGAGGTTGATGATCTGCCCGAGCCGCTGTTTGTCGAGGCCGGGGCGGGCGTAGTCCTTGGGGAGCACGCCCTTGAGCGAGGGATTGTCGCGCTCGATGGCGCTCATGGCATCGTCAACCAGCGTGCCGATGGTGGGCTGCGGGGCGCTCCCCTTCAGGTGCGACCAGCGCGCCTCCTTCGGGACCCAGAAGATACTGGCAGCTCGGTACTCGTCCGGATCCTCGGGGTCTGCACCCTGCTTGCGCTGAGCGTCCAGCTCGGCGTGTTTCGCCTCGAATGCGTCGGAGATGTACTTGAGGAAGATGAGGCCCAGGACGACGTGCTTGTACTCGGCCGCGTCCATGTTGTTGCGCAGGGCGTCGGCAGCGGCCCAGAGCTTCGCTTCGAATCCCAGGTTGGCAGCAGAGCCGTTTCCTTTGGTTTTGGCAGGGCGGGCCATTTATCCTCCGGTCATGTCAATGAAAAGCCCAGAAGGAAAGCTCGTCCCCCTACTCCACCGTCACCGATTTCGCGAGGTTCCGGGGCTGGTCGACGTCGGTACCTTTGAGCACCGCCATGTGGTACGCGAGTAGTTGGAGCGGCACCACCTCGAGGATCGGCCGCGCGTACCTTCCGCAGGAGGGAAGGTAGATCACGTCCTCCGTCTTCATTTTCAGGATGTCGTCCCCCTCGGTCCCCACGGCGATCACCTGCCCGCCGCGGGCGTGCGCCTCCTCCAGGTTGGAGAACGTCTTCTCGTAGCTCTCCCCCTTCGCGCACAGCACCAGTACCGGCATCCGCTCGTCGATCAGCGCGATCGGGCCGTGCTTCATCTCCCCGGCGGCGTACCCTTCCGCGTGGATGTAGGAGATCTCCTTCAGCTTCAGCGCCCCTTCGAGGGCGATGGGGTAG
>Ga0209514_10007369_pt1 | contig 13011 bp, 10 predicted proteins | sample Subgrocontami58m_FD_187452 | JGI IMG/M metagenome (GOLD analysis project Ga0209514, IMG submission 187452) | Subsurface groundwater microbial communities from S. Glens Falls, New York, USA - GMW37 contaminated, 5.8 m (SPAdes) (version 3) | ecosystem: Environmental > Aquatic > Deep subsurface >...
CCCGCCCCAGATACGCCACCACTACCGCTGGATCATTTTGAATTTCGCGGGGCGTGCCTTCCGCAATTTTCTCGCCATAATTTAAGACGAGGATTTCATCGGCAACGCCCATGACAAGGTGCATATCATGCTCCACGAGCAGAATCGTTGTGCCAGCTTCCCGCATCCGTCGAATGAGTTCACCGAGTTGCGCGGTTTCTTGCTCATTCAAACCAGCGGCGGGTTCATCTAATAACAACAAACGCGGTGAGGACGCGAACGCTCGTCCCAGTTCTAGCAAACGTTGTTGCCCGAAGGGCAAGTGACTAGCGTGACGTTGCGCTTCGGCTTCCAGTCCGACGAACTTCAATACGGCGCGGCTTTTAGCCTCTACGTCAACTTCTTCACGATGGGCGAAGGGTAAATCAAGCGCGCCTGCCCAAAAGCCGGTGCGCGTCTGCCGATGCAAACCCACCGCTACGTTTTCTAAAACGGTCATATGATGAAACAGCCGCACATTTTGAAACGTGCGGATTAAGCCGCGCTCTGCCACACGATGCGATGGCAGGCCGATAATAGAGTGACCATCAAATCCCACCTGCCCTCCGCTCAACGGCAAGAAGCCACACAACAAATTAAAGATCGTCGTCTTGCCCGCGCCATTCGGTCCAATCATCGCTTTGATCTGACCGGCGGTCACATCAAAGCTGACGTTCAGCACAGCAGTCAAGCCGCGAAAATTTTTGGTAATCTTCTCAACGCGCAACAGTGGCTCGCTCATCAGGTCGCCTCCGACTCATTGGGTGGCTCAGCGTTGGGGGAGGGTGGTAACACGATGCGGCTGACGCGCCCCACCAGCTGCTCCACGACGCCGAACAAGCCACCCGGCATAAATGCCACCATCAAGATGAGCGCCAGTCCATAGATCACCATATTGAGTTCTTTATATTGGCGCAGAAATTCGCCTAGCCAGACCATGAGCAATGCGCCTAACACCACGCCCCACACTTGGCGCATCCCGCCGACAATGACGATCACGATGACCATAATGTTGACAAAAAAATTGAAACTGTCTGGACTCACAAAACTTAAATAGTGCGCGTACAACGCGCCGCCCAAACCAGCGAAGGCGGCGCTCAACGCAAAGATCGCAACTTTGAAAGAAGCAGTATCAACACCCAGCGAACTCGCCGCGTCTTCATTGTCGCGCACGGCGCGCAACACGCGACCGACTCGCGTGCGCACCAAATTCAAGGCGATCCATAAGACGAACACCGCCAGTATCCAAACCAAATAGTAGAACCGCCCCGGTGTGTCGAGTTCAAAAGTGCCCAGTGCGATTTTGGGAATGCTACGCGTGCCCATCACGCCCCCCGTCCATTGAGTCTGCTCGGCGAATAAAATGAGCATGATTTCGCCAAACGCGAACGACGCCATCGCCAGAGACAAGCCACGTAGGCGCAAGATGGGTGTGCCGATGAGGTAAGCCAACGCGCCCGTGATGATCGGCGCGAGACTCAGACCCAACCACGCCGGCGCGCCAAACTTGGTAGTGAGAATGGCGGTGGTGTATGCGCCAATGCCATAGAACGCCGCTTGTCCGAGTGACATCTGTCCGGCGTAACCGATCAACAAATTTAAGCCAACGCAAATAATCGTGTAGATGCCCGCCATCACAAAGAGATTCAACTGATAAGGCTGGTCGGTGATGAGAGGCACCACGCTCATCACACCGAGCAAGACGAGCAAGCCTAGATAGTCTTTCCGCCGAGGAGTCACCTAAGCCTCCTCCACGTTGCCAAGAATAGAGCCGACGATGCCGCCCGGGCGCAACATCAAGACGAGAATCACGACGGTCAACGCAATGGCATTTTTGTAGCCTGAAGAGATCAACCCCGCGCCAAAAGCTTCTAGCAACCCCAAGACTAAGCCGCCAATGATCGCGCCGGGGAAACTCCCTAGCCCACCGAGTGAGGCAGCAGCAAAACCTTTCAGTCCCAGAAAGGTGCCTGTGTTGAAGTGAACAGCCGTGATGGGCGCAATCAAAATGCCGGCGAGCGCACCCATGCCCGCCGCCACCGCAAAGGACACCGTCGAAACGGTTTCCACCGGAATGCCAACTAGATCAGCCGCTTGCGGATTCATTGCCGTCGCTTGCGTCGCCTTGCCCCACGCCGTGCGCGCGTAAAACAACGCGAGCAAAATCACAGCAACGAGCGCGGTGCCGATAATCCAAAGCGCTTGCGGGGTGATCGTTGCCCCAGCAATTTCTAGCGGCTCTTCGCCAGAGAAAGCAGCTAAGAAAGTAGCGTCTTTACCCCAGACAATAACCGCCAACGCTTTGAGTAACACACCACTGCCCAACGTGATCGTGACGAGCTGCAAATGGCTCGCCTGGCGAAATGGGCGCAACGTGACACGCTCCATGAGACCCCCCAGCAAGGCGACTAGACAAATAGCCACAGGCACCGCGACGATCAAGGGTAAGCCCAACTGCTTGAGCAACGTCACGGTGATAAATCCGCCCAACATCCCGAACTCACCCTGTGCAAAATTAATCAATTTCGTCGCGCTGAAGGTGATCGAGAAGCCAATCGCAATCAACGCATAGATACTGCCATTGGTAATACCACTGATGAAAAATTGAAGGAGATATTCAGTAGCCATGAGGACTCATCTCTACGGGGTCGCCGACGGCAAACCTTGAGCGATCAATCCCCAGATATGGCGTTGGCTCGTTTCATACATCAGTCCATGCCCAGCATTGCCAATCACTATCAATGCTTTTTCGGGCGTGCCCAAATCATTCAGCAAAGCCAAGCTATCCTCAACGCTCACGATAAAATCCTTCTCACCCACCACCACTAACGTTGGCGCGCGCACCGTCCGCACTGCGTCCGCCGCTGTGAACTCCAGCATTTCCCGACACGGCTGAATCGGCACCCGCATATCACTTTTTTGCGAAACCTCTATGCGCCACTTAACCACATCGGGGTCAACGCTGATCGTGGCTTGATCAGGACGATCCGAGACAGGCACGGAGAGGTAGGCCAGCTTTTTCTGATCGGCCATCTGTAGCAACATATTGAGCATCGCCCGCCCTTCGGGTCTCGCGGTGCGATAAGGAGTGCAAAGCAAAATTAAGTGATCGACTAAATCAGGATAACGACTCGCCGCTGTGAAGGTGATCGCGCCGCCGTACGACCCGCCGAGCAAATTCACACGCGCGCCACCGCGTTTGGCGCTGATGAAAGACAAGACTTCTTTGACATCAGTCACATTGTCTTCCCAACAAATCGGGTCGGGGTGCGAGCTTTGACCAAAGCCGCGCAGATCAAGCGCGAAGACGTGATAGCCGCGCTCTGCAAAAAAATCCATGCCACTAAAATCTTTGACCGGCAAATCATAATTGCCGAGCGCACCCAACCCGTTGTAGCCATGAACCATCAACATCGCCGGCCCGCGCTCACGATCATCACGCCATTTTTCTTTGACGTAGATTTGATCAGACGCGCCAACTTGAAGTCGACTCTCTTGTTGTTGAATTGACATTTGGCTCTTCCTTACTTAATCGCAGACTTCCGAAGTCAGGGTGACTTCGGAAGTCTGCCAAAACGCGGGTGAGACTGTTACGGTGCCGGAGCGAACTTGCCATCCTTGATCACAATGATGGCCATACTCTCCGGTCCTAATCCATCATGATCGGTCGCCGTCCAGTTATAGATACCCGTAGTGCCAACAAACTTAGTCTGTTCCAGCGCAGCTTTGACAGCAGCTGGGTCGCCACTCTTTGCGCGCCCTATCGCTTCCGCCGCGAGATACGTTGCATCCCAACCAAAGCCAGAGAAGAGAACTGGCGCTTCCTTGTAAGCGTCTTGATACAACTTGGTGAAATCTTGAAGTGCTTTGTATTGCGCGTCAGTTGCTGCCAATTGGCCAGCAACACCGAACTTGGGGCCGGCGAACAACACGCCTTCGGCCGAAGCGCCCGCGCCATCCACGTATGGCTTTTGCACGCAGGTCGCATGAACTTGCGTCATCTTCATGCCCAATTGCGTCATATTCTTTGAAGCCGCGATCTCTGGCGCGCCACAGAACCAAACGATCACTGCTTCCGCGCCACTCGCTTTGATTTTCGTGAGCTGGGGCGTAAAGTCTACGTCAGTCGGTTGCCCTTTTTCACTCGCCGAGATTTGAATGTTGTATTTGGGGGCGAGCGCCGTAATGGCATCTGCGCCACCAGTGCTATACGCATCGGCGGTACTCAAAATAGCCATCTTGGTAACTTTTAATTTTTTGCTGAGATGTTCCATGATCGCTGTCACTGCCACCGCATCCGTGGGCGCAACGCGAAACACATTCGGCTTGCCAGCGTCGACAACTTGCGCGGCACCGACAAACGCTAAGACTGGCACGGTGCCTTTCTTGATCGTGTCAATGGCGGCCATCGCCGCCGTGCTGGTGCTTGGTCCCAAAAGTACCGACACACGTTTATCGTTAGAAAGTTTTAAGAACGCGGACACGGCTTTAGTTGGATCCGATTCGTCATCTTCGATCAACACTTCCAAGGGGTGTCCGCCGATGCCACCCGCCGCGTTGATCTGCTTGGCAGCCAATAAGATGCCTTTGCGTTCATTCTCACCGGCAGGTGCGGCTCCACCAGTGACCGAGAGAACCGCGCCAATGTAGTATGGCTCGCTGGGCTTAGTCGCCGCAGGGGCCGGGGTCGCCGTCGGTTGAGGTGCGCAGGCCGATCCAAGTAAGGCTGTGACGGTCAAAAGCAAACTAAAGCGAAACAATTTGGTTTTCATTTTCTCTTCTCCTTTAGAAGTTTCTTTTTCCCTCGCGTTGGGCGAGCGGTCGAACCCGATTTGAAAATACCGCGGAAGAAAATTTCAGCGAGCTGCTCGGTGAGTTCCAGCGGGGTGATAGCGTCCTCCGCGCTATACCAGTAATAAATCCAATTTGCCATGCCATTAAGCGCAAAAGTGGCGACGTTCACATCCAGTTTTTTGAGTTGGCCCCGCGCTTGCAACACTTCGATTTCACGGCGCACCATTAACAGGCCTTCGCGACGTTTGAGCCGGATTTGCTCTTGGCGCTTCGTTGGCAGTTTGTCTGCGTTGTCAATCAAAATGCGAATCTCAGCGCGATTCTCAACGACGATGCGAATCGTCGCGGCGAGCATCGCGCGCAAACGCGCTTCGGGATCGGTCGCCGAATCGCGCGCCGCAGTCAATGCCGTCAATAAGCGATTCACTGACGTGTCAATGATCGCAAACAATAAATCCTCTTTGGTGGCGAAGTAGTGGTACATCCCGGCAATACTCATCCCAACCGATTCAGCCAAATCACGCACCGAGGTTTGACCATAACCTTTGGTATGAAAAGCGTCGAGAGCGGCGCGTAAAATTTGCTCGTGTCGTTCGTCGGGATCAAGCCTGAGGCGAGTAGTTGCCGTTGTCGGGTCGTTGTTTTTCATTCTTCTCCTGCAAACCGTTTGATGATCAGTTTTGTTTTGTGTTCGGAGCGATCCAGACTACCAGGCGTAACGAGTTCAATGCGGGCGCGGAAACGTAACAGATCATGAATGCGTTGTTCAATCTCAGCGACCAGAGCGGTTTTATCTGCTTCATCTAAGTTGACGCGATGTTCAACGCGGACGAGCAAAGGCGGCGTCACACGTGGACCAGGTTCATCCAGCACAATCCGCATGGCACCGGTCACGCGCGATCCGAAATCGGCGACCACGTTGCGAACCGCTGCCGGGTAAACGTTGATCCCTTTGACAATTAACATATCGTCGGCGCGACCCAAAATGCGGTAGCGTGTTCCCGGCAACCCACACCCGCAGGGCGCCGTGAGAAATTGTGCGATGTCTCCCATGTTGTAACGCAAGATGGGCCCCGCCTCCCAATCGAGTGAAGTGAAGGCCATCTCGGCGATGGTCCCGTCTTGGATAGGAACCGCCTGCCCCGACTCAGGATCAATCGCTTCAACCAACGCTAAATCCGGGGAGACGATGTGCATCCCTTGATGTTCCTGGCACGAGATCATGAAGAAACCCCACGCGCCGCCCATCCCGTCGAAGATCTGCGCGCCATAGGCTGCCTCGAGACGCGCACGGACGGCTGGATCGCCCGCCCCGGGCTCGCCGCCGCACATCAGTATTTGTAAGCCAAGGCTAGCGACATCCGTGCCGATTAATTCTGGGGCGCGTTCAATAAGGTGTTCCGCAAATGACGGGGTGCATAGCAATGCTTTGGGTTTTGTCAGCTGAGCAAATTGCAGTAGTCGGGCGGTGCCGCCTTCCGCCCCTACTGGAATTACGCATAAGCCCATCGCTTGCATAGCACTGAGCCAAGGCGCTCCGCCGACGAACATGCTTAAAGCAAAACCGTGCATTACGGTATCGCCCACTTGCAAACCCATGCGCCCCATCGTGCGCGCAATCACTTCGTTATTAATTTCGAGATCGTGTTTGGTGAAGGTGTAAAAAGTTGGCAAGCCCGTCGTGCCAGAAGTGGCTTGTATGCCAACAATTTTAGAGAGGGGCGCACAGAGATGGCTGCCGTAAGGATGTCCTTCCTCGCGCAGGGAAGCCTCTTGCACCTCACGGTGCTGGTGTTTGTCGAAACAGGGTATCGGATGAATGTCTTCAAGCTGACGAATAGATTGTGGTTGAACTCCGGCTTGATTGAGGCGATCTCGGTAATACGTACTGTGGGTGTGGATATAGGTCAGCTGTCGCCGTAGGCGTTTGACCTGTAAATCGCACAAGCCCTTGCCTTGTAACAATTCTTGTTCCGGATTCCATAATTTCCGAGACGTCATCGCTGTACCTCGTTTATATTTATCTATCGAACACTCGATAGATAAATATAGATCAATCTGCTCCCCCGTGTCAAGTGGTGATATGAGATTTGGACAAAACTTCGGACACTTTTCATCAATCACTACTTTCAGACAGTATCGTGAACTTCAACGGATGTTTATTCTCACGAAACGATGCTGTCTTCTATTAATGAAGAATTGATGTGAAGAATTGTGTTTGTTTAGCCAGTTTTTTCCATGCAAAAGGAGTTGAATTATCTTAATGCCGTCATTTTTCCCGTTAACCAGTTTCGATATTGAATTGCTGGATACACTTTGAAGATAAGTCTCATCCGAATCGGCTCAAGCGGAGATGATAAGGAAACACGAACCGTCCATGGGAGTATGGCGATGCGCGCGTGTGTCGTTGGTTGATGAATTTGTGGGGTTGACTGAAACGAATAATCAAATTCGATACATCGCGCCATTTGTAGAAGATTGGTGGTTCGTGTGGCTGGCAAATAGCCAGTGGCGTTTTCCGGCTGCCTTACAAATTTTAAGCGTCACCGGCTTGCCCGGTCTTTCATTCATCCTGATGTTAGCCAATGTAGCAATCACCGCCCTCGTGTGGAAAATGTGGCGCACACGGCAGACAGATTGGATCGGCGCGGCAGCTTTCGGTGTGGTGGTAGCGATCATTGCTTAGGGCGCGGTCACTATCCCTGCCCCACCCGCCACCACCGATCTCGCCAATCAAGACCCAGGATCAAAAAGCATAGCAAAACGTATTCGCTTATTGAAGGACCTTACGCCGACACGCCCGAAATGTCTCAAGCCATCTTCGACGCCAACGCGAAACTGACTCGCCAACTCGCCGGGCAAAATGTGGCGTTTGTAGTTTGGCCCGAAAACGAATTTGCCGATGCCGACGACAAAAAATTCATGGGGCAACTCGGATCGTTAGCAAAAGAAATGGGCGCCTACATTGTGGCAGATGTGGTGTGGCGCGCCCCGACAGGCATGCACGACACCGCCCTATTGATGGGACCCAACGGGCAAGAAGTTGGACGCCGCGCCAAGATCACCATGACCAGTGGCGAGAAAGAATATGGCTTTGTGTCAGGAGCGAACCAATTCTCGGTCTTTGACACACCCTACGGCAAAGTCGGCATCGCCGTGTGCTGGGATCGCCATCGTTTGTGGATCGTGCGCGAACTGGGCGCAATGACGCGCAAATCGTCTTGATGCCAGTAGATGATGACTTCAATCGTAATCGCTGGTTCCCGCCATTTCATGCGGCCGATGGAGTCTTTCGTGCCGTGGAAAATCGCGTCACCATTGGCTTAGGCACTACCAATGGGCTGTCAGTGATTGTTGATCCATATGGGCGCATCATTGCACAAGGCGACATCAATGAGCGCGGGGTGATCACCGGACAAACTTTTGTCACACCGCAACGCACTCTTTATACACAATGGGGTGATTGGTTTGGCTGGCTGATGGTGGTGGGATTGCTGACGATGACAAGCCCCGTGCTGTTGAGCAAATTACAAAAGAAGAATACAAAGCCATGATAGGCGACCAGTTGGAAACGACTCGCGCATTGAAAACTGGCAAATCAAAAATCGTCCCAAACGTATCCGCTTTGAGTTTTAAGATCGGATTAGCCTATTGAAAGTCATCGGCGTTTTGTCATAAGATGTTCTAATCTAAATTCGATCCAAGAAGAGGAGGAAACATCATGACCACCCAACGTATTTTCAACATCCTGCTCGCCTCGATCATCATAGCCTCACTTGCCATCAGCAACATCGGCAGCGCCGCCGCCGCGCCCAATAAAGAGTCTATTGAGTGTCGGGACGGCACCCTAAATATCTCTATTCCAAACTTCCAATATTTAGCTAACCAGACAATGAATGTTATCGCTGATAGGCAACCCATTGGAAGCATCAAGTTTGACGGCACAGGCACTGGGAATGGCTCGTTCAAGGTCCCCCCCGAAAAAACACTAATTGAAGATTTACGGCTTGTGGGTGGAACAAGTGCCAGATCAATTACCTATACTTTGGTTGGGACTGAGTCTAAAAATCCTCCGATAAGTTGTGTTTCTTCACCCAGAGGACCCGTAGGCAATCAAGGGCAGACCACCCCCACCTCCACCAACACCAGCGGCAATACGCCCGGCAGCGGCTTTCTGGGCGATCCGATCAACAGCGCAAGCGGCGAATACTTTTTTGATCTGCCGTTGATCGATCTCGGTGGCGCGTTGCCCCTGCGCTTCACCCTGACTTACGCCGCCAATATGGACAAGTCTGCCGCCAACCATAACGACCCCTTCGGCGGCGATAACTTCTCGCACAACTTTCACGTCGCGCTGAAACAAACGAATGAATCTTCGCTGGTGATCTTTTTTGGCAGCGGCAACTTGCTCAACTTCCAAAAAGTTAAAGGCGGTCCTGCCCTGAGCGGAGCCGAAGGGTGGCAAGTTAAAGGGGAAGAGACGGTATACGCTTTGATCGAGAGTAATACACGCTACACTCTGCTCGATCCCATCTCGCACATCACTTTCACTTTTGATAAAGCCAAGAGCGGCAATGACACTATCGGTATCTTGAAACGAATCGAAGATCGCAACGGCAACGCCCTGACCTTCACCACCGACTTTGCCGGGCGCGTGGCGCGCGTGGATGACGGCAAAGGACGATCTTTGATTTTCACTTACGCCAATCCGAGCGACACTTGGACATGGGCGCATCTGGCGCAAGTGAGTGACGGCAACAATCGCCTCATCAAGTTTGAATACAAATCCACGACCGAGCCGCTCACGACTCATCTCATCAGCGTCAGCGATCCACTTAAGCAAACGACCCAGTTCACGCACAGTGGAACCGTCACCAACACCGTGGTCTCGGCGGTGACGCACCCGCTCGGCAACACGCCTTACACCAATAAGTATGAAGTGATCAGTAATCAGTGGAGAGTGATCAGTCAAACAGATGCGTTAGGGAACACAACTCAACTTAAGTTTGACGCCGCAGGCGTAACGACGATGACCGACGCGCTCGGCAATATAACTCAGCACAAGCATAAAGAGTCGCGCTTGCTGAGCGATATGAAAGATGCCAGCAACAAGAGCGCGGCGCTCTCCTACGACGATCAAGGGCGGCGCACCGAGATCAAAGACCGTCTGGGCGACACCACCCAGATCGTCTATCACCCGCAAACGGGCAACATCGCTTCCGTGACCAATGCCAAAGGTGACACCGTCGCTTACACCTACGCCGCGCAAGAGCAAACTATCGGCGAAGCCAAGTTCACTTTTTACAACCTCACCCAAATGTCTTATCCCGATAAGAGCGGCGCCAAGTTTGAGTATGACGCCAAAGGCAATGTGATCACTTACACCGATCAAGCGGCGCAAGCGTGGAAGTTCGCTTACACACCCACGGGGCTGCCGACAACCGCTACCAACCCCGCCAACGGCATTGTCACTTTCACTTACAACCCCGACCAGACTCTTGCCGCGCGCAAAGATTCCGAAACGGGCGAGACGCGGTTCACTTACGATGCCTTCAAGCGTGTGATCAAGATCACTTACGCCGATAAAACCGAAACCGCTTTCACTTACAACGCCAATGATCGCCTCACCTCTATTACCGATCCGTTGAAAGGCGTGACCAAGTTTGAATACGACGCGAATGGCAATTTGATCAAGACCACCGATGCCGCAGGACAAGTTGACAACTTGTCCTACGACAAAATGGATCGCTTGATCAAAACGACAGATCGGTTGGGACAAGCTTCTAATTTGTCCTACGACAAGCTGGGGAGGATCGATTCGGTGACGAATGCTGTGGGGCAAGTTGTCAATTTTGCCTACGACCCGCGCGGTTGGTTGAACCAAATTAAATTAGGTGACAGCGCGTGGAAGTATGGTTACGATGATGAAGGCGTGGTCAACAGCCTCACCGCGCCTTCGGGCAACACGACCAAGATTCAAAGTGACAAACTTGGACTCGTGGCAGGCGCGACCAACGCCCTCAACCAAACTTCCTCTTTGACTCGTGACGCTTCTAATCGCATCACCAAAGTGACTGACCCACTCAAGCGCGACACGTCTTACACTTACGACTCGCGCGGCGCGTTGAACGGCGTGACCGCGCCCGTGGTGGGCGGTTCCAAATACGAATATGACGCGGCAGGCAACCTGACCAAGATCGTTGATTTGAATGGCGCAGAATGGAAATTCACTTACTCACCGATGGGGCGCTTGCTCACCAAGACCGACCCGTTGGGCAAAGCCACGCAATACAAATACGACGAGCGCGGGCGACTCTCACTCGTCACGTATCCCGACAACACCACGCGAGCAATTTCTTACGATGCATTAGGCAACATCGCCCGCGTCACCTTCAGTGATAAGAGTGAGAAAAAATTTGTGTATGACGCGTTGGGCAGACTCATCGAAGCCGACGGCGTGAAGTTCAGCCGCGACGCCGAAGGGCGCATTACCCAGACTTCCGAAGTTTTTGGAAACTTCGGAAGTCTAAATGGGGCGAGCTACGACAACGCCGGGCGCGTGAAGACCGTCGCCTACAACAACGGCACATTCACCGTCACTTACGTTTACGATGAGAAGACGGGTTTGCTCAAGCAAGTGACCGACTCGCTAACCAAGACTCAAGTTGACTTCACTTACGATAAAGATTTGCGCGTGACCAACATCGCCCGCTCGAACAAAGTGAACACCACGCTGACGTGGGATAACGCGGATCGGTTGGTTGGAATTCAGGATGCAAAGACTTCCGAAGTCTCGCAGACTTCGGAAGTCTTGAAGCTGCAATACACGCTGGACGACGCCGGACAAGTGACTCAACTCAGTGGCAAGTTGCCGCTCGATCCCGCGCCAAACATCCAACCTCAAACGTCCAACTTCCAATACAACAACGCTTCACAGCTCACCACAGCTGGTTATAGCTACGATGCTCAAGGGCGGTTGACGGCATCCCCTACGAATAAACTTTCGTGGGACGCCGACTCGCAACTCGTCGGCATTGATTCGGTCAAGTTAAGTTACAACGGTTTGGGTGAAGTCATCAGCCGCGAAGAGGGCGGCAAGGTGACGCGCTTTGCCTATAACTACGCCCTCGGTCTGGCGCCCATCGCGGCGGAGTATACAAATTTAACACCCACGCGCTACTACATCTGGACTCCGAGCGGCGCGTTGCTCTACGCGATTGATGCCAGCGATGGCAACAAGGTATCGCACTATCATTTTGACCGCATCGGTTCAACGTTGGCATTGACCGATGCCAACGGCGCGGTAACTGACGCGTACGCTTACGACCCGTACGGCAAGGTGTTGAAGCACGACGGCAAGAACACACAACCATTCACTTTTGTGGGGCAGTGGGGCGTGCGGCAAGAGGGCGCGACGTTGTATCAGATGCGCGCTCGTTATTACGACGCGACGGCTGCGAAGTTTTTGAGTCGTGACCCGTTGTGGCCCAACATCGCCGATCCCAGTCAGATCAATCCGTATCAGTACGCAAAGAATAGTCCGGTGATTCTGAGTGACCCAACCGGACTAGAGACAACGGTGGAGGAGTTATTGCGACTGAGAGGGCAGTTGACAGAGGATGAACTTTTTTTTGTCCTAGTCGTAGCGGGAGATAGTGGAAGACTGACCGACTGGTTAGAGATATTGAGGATGATGGTTCGGTTGAGCAAGGAGAAGGAAACGGAGATGGAAAAGATGGTGAGAGGAGCGCGGGAGTTAATGTTGCAGGACGAACGGGCGGAACAACGGAGGAGACAGGAGAGGATAAGGGAGCGTCAGGAGGAGATAGCCGCTAAATTTATGCGGGATCTTAGTCCTTTTGAGCAAGTAACGACGCCTGGGATGGACCCCTACGTGCCCCTTCAGGAGCACACGGGCAATCGCACTACGCCGGAGGAGAAGTGGGACAGGCGAGTGGATGAATGGTTTGCGAAACACGAAGAGAAATTGAAAAAATGAGAATCGAAAGAGGGTGTTCTGCCCAGATGGTAGTGACATTCGGTTTTCGCAACATCCGTGCGCTCGTGTGAGCAAGTATGGTGAGCCAGTCGAACCATCATCTTCACCTACGACAGCGCGGACTCGGCTGACGCATCTTGAGATTTGACAAGTTAGATTACGTGCCGCAAGGCAACGAGGAGACCCACAATGATTCACAC
>Ga0209514_10007373_pt1 | contig 13007 bp, 11 predicted proteins | sample Subgrocontami58m_FD_187452 | JGI IMG/M metagenome (GOLD analysis project Ga0209514, IMG submission 187452) | Subsurface groundwater microbial communities from S. Glens Falls, New York, USA - GMW37 contaminated, 5.8 m (SPAdes) (version 3) | ecosystem: Environmental > Aquatic > Deep subsurface >...
CCCGCCCCGGAGACGAGGTCGTCCTCTTCATAAGCGCCCACGGGAGTCCCGACGGGTTCTCCATGTACACAAAGGAGGGGGTAAAGAGCCGCCTCCAATACTCGCGCCTCGGAGAGCTGCTCAATGGGATTGACGGCGGCGTCAAGGTGCGCGTCGTCATTGACGCCTGCAAGTCCGGCGGCGCGGTGCCGTACCTGGAGGGCAGGCCCAACACCACCGTCGTCACCGCCGCCGACGACAAGACGAACACCCCCGTCGGCCTGGGCGCGGACCCCAGCTTCACGCGCCGGATCGTGCTCGCCGCGAAGGACAAGAGCGCCGATGCCAACGGCGACGGCAGGGTGGACGAGGACGAGGCGCTCGCCCTCGCGCAGAAGCAGATCGCCGTCAGGACCGGCGCAAGGATCGTAGTCAAGCCTCCGCCGGGTCTTCCCGCGCCCAGGCCCGTGCCGTCGGTGGGACCCGCGCCCGCGCCGTCGCAAAGGCCGAACCTGACTGCATCATTCAGTCGCTTCTTCACTGACCGCGCGGACATGGAAGCCATAGAATCCTTTGATCGCCCCGGTACCTTCGCCGTCTTTCTGCGGTGCTCGGCGCGCAACCAGGGCTTAGGGGATGCGCCCGCGTTTTCCTTCAAGTTCTATGTGGACGACACGTTGGTCAGGACTTCCACAATTCCGGGCGTGAAAGCGGGCGCGGCGGACGCACCCCCGACCGCGCGGGTGGAGATTCCCGCCGGCGCGCATACATTCCGCTGCGTGGTGGACGAGGAGAACGCCGTCCAGGAATCGAACGAGTCGGACAACGCGGCGACCCTCACCCAGACCCTCAAGTCGAAGCCCGTGGACCTCACGGTCCTCCCCGTGACCTTCTCGCCCTCCTCGGCTAAGGCGGGCGACAACATATCGGTCAGATTCACCGTCAAGAACCAGGGAGGCTCGGCGTCAGGCTCCTTCTCCAACCGGATATCACTGACCATCACCAAATACGGCACGGACATCTCCCTGGGGAACTACAGCATGCCCAGCCTGGCCGCCGGCGCGTCCCAGTCCAGCACTCTGAGCGTCACCATCCCCTCCAGCGTGCCGCTGGGCATGTACTTCGTGACCGTCTTCGCTGACGGCCTGCAGGCCGTCGCCGAGGGCGACGAGAACAACAACATCGGCAGTTCGGAACCGAGTAAGCTGACCATCCTCGCAGGAAGCGAGACGTTCAGAGGTTCGTTCAGCGGCGGCTTCGGGGCGTTCTCCTCTCTCAACGGCTGTCGCTTTGATTACCCCTTCACCGCCGAGCTGCAGTTCCCGTTGACGTACAACGCGGACGGCTCCGCCACGGGGACAGGGACGCTCAATCTCACAATGCCAACCCGTGTGATCTCCTCCCCATCCAATGTGAGCTGCACCGGCAATTTCCTGTCCAGGTCCGCGAGCGGGACGGTCACGGTGACCAGGGATGGCGCCGTGAGCGTCTCCATGACCGGATCGAGGTCAACCACGCTCACGTTCACGGGGAGAAAAAGCGGCGACACCATCAGCGGCTCCGCGTCCGTCGCCACGGAGTCCACGCTCACCAGCTCGGCCGGAGACAAGACCGTGAGGCCGAGCGCGTCCGCCTCCAGCGTCACCCTGCAGAAGCGATAGCCTCCCGGCTCCGTGACTCCCCGCGGCTGCTGTGGGCCTCCACCTACACTGGCGTTTCCGATTTTGCTCCCGCGCCGCCCGCCGCGAACGTCGCGCCCAGAGGTACTGCGCGCCCTCCGCCGGGCATGACACCCGCCGAGCGAAGGGTGTATCCTAGTCCATGAGCGCCCCATCACCCCAGGAGGATGAGCCAGATGGCCGACTACTACTTTGAGCGCGACGTCCGGACGCCTCACAGCGAGGCCTACATCATCACGGACGGAGACCAGGCCATTGGCAGGGTTGACCTGCACTACACCCACAGCCTCGTGCACGCCACCCTCTGCGTGGGCGAGAACATGACCCAGGAGGGCATCCAGGAGCTTATCGAGGCCATTGACGAGGAGCTGGTGATGTCCGCGGACACGCCCCGCGACGACTTCGTGGTCGTCGTGCACCAGGGGCGCGAGGTCGGCATCTTCAGCGACCAGGACTTCGAGGTCGAGGGCGAGGAAGAGCCGCAGGGCATGTAGCCCGACGCGGGCGCGTCCCTGTTACGGTCGCACGCCCACCGTGACGGACTTGCCGAACAGCGGCATGGCCTGCGACTTCCCGACAGGCCCGCCAAGCACGACCACGTCGAACTGCTCCGGCTCGCGGGCGATGCGCACCATGTAGTCGTCGGGCTTGCCGTACAGCCACTTCCAGCCCGGCTCGACCCACTCCTCCGGTATGGCGTTTTTGATGACGCCCCACGGCAGCAGGGCGTTGTTGAACAGGTACTGCTTCACGGCGTACTTGGTGTACCCGCGCCGGGCGATGTTCCGGGCCTGCTCCGGCGCCATCAGCAGCACGTGGTCCCAGTCGGAGCCTCGCAGCCAGTAGTACGTCGAGCCTGCGCCGATGGCGTTGATGGAGTGGGCGAACATCATCAGGATCGCCTCCGGCTCCTGGTTCTTCATGTCCATGATGGGAATCAGTCCGTCGCACCCGAACACGCTGACGGCGTTGTCCTCTTTGGCGAAGCCGTGCTCGACGTGGTACGGCTCCCACGGGCTGTCGTCCTCGTTCTCGCCCGCGACCATGCCGAACTTGGTGGGCGAGCCGATGGTGTCCATGTCGCCCTCGCCGATGTTCAGGTGGCCCAGGTTGATCATGCACAGCCGCATGGCCCGCCCGATGGCCGTGTTGACGCGCGACTGGTACCCGGGGCCGAGGGCGCCGCGTCCGTAGCAGATGCCCAGCTCCTTGACGATGGGGCCGTTGACCAGGATGAACGGGTGCACCGCGGACGTCGAGGTGAACTGGTTGACGGTGTAGGCCTTGGGCTGGTGCACCGCCTCAATCGCCGCGAGGAGTATCGGCAGATGTTCCGGCTTGCATCCGGCCATCGCCGCGTTCACCGCCACCTTCTCCACGGTGGCGAGCCCCTTCACCGGCTCGAAGAGGACGACCAGCTCGTCGCGCTTGCGCCGGGTCCCCTTCAGCATGCCCTCCACAAGCTCCCGCGTCGGCGCGATGAGCGGGAAGCCGTCCGCCCACTTGCGGGCCAGGAAGTCCTCGTTCATCGTCTCCCAGCAGGCGTGCCGGTCCGTCCCTGAATAGGACACGACCGCTTCCTGGGACTCGCCCTCAAGTCGCGGTCGGCTGACGGGAGCGGTCAGAAGCCGCTCCACCTCGTCGGCCTGCCGCGCGAGCGCCTCGCGGACGTCGTCTGGCGGCATGTCCGTCAGGGCGCGCTTGACCACGAGCTGCCGGAGGGTGTCCAGCCCCATGGATCGGGCCATGATGGCGGCCTCCCGCGAGAATGACGACGCCACGATGCTCACGGTGGGGATGCCCCGCCGCTCGATCTCCACGCTGTCCTGCACAAGGCAGACGGTGCATCCGCCTCAGTCGCCCGTGGTGGCGACCACCGCGTCCACCTTCAGGTCCTCCAGCGCGTCGAAGACGCGGGTGTCGCGGGTGTGGCCCGCGCGCATGTAGGCGGCGTGGCGGAAGTCCACGAACCGCGTGTCCGGGTACTTCTTCGACCAGACGGCGCGGAGCGTGTTCAGGGCCACGTCCCCGTTCACCTTCTCGTTCCACCACAGGCCAATCTTCCTGCCCCGAAGCGTGGTCATGGCCTGAGACGCCAGCACGGTCTTCTTCGGGGGCAGGGCCGAGCGGGGGTTCATGACCTCAAGGAGCGTCGTCATGGCTGCGCCTCCCGATGTGTGGCTGAATCATTTCGCGATCGTCTACTTGACACAAATCCATTTCGAGGCAACAATGACGATGGTTGATGCCGGAGACTAATATCTCGCTGATTACGTTGCTGGTTCTTGCGAGTCTGACCATATGCCAGGTCTTTCGGATAATCCATGGATAATCTATCCAATGCTGATAGCGGCTATTATAGCCGCTGCTACTGGTGTGTGGGGAGTGGTAAGGAGCGAGCCAGAACGACGCCGACGAGCGCGTGAGCGGAACGCACATGAGAAGCAAGCTGCGGAAAGAACCAGAAAACTGGCCCAGCTTTTCACCCCGGAATACCAACCCTCACAAGTCGCGACAGCGTCTCGGCACGAGACGAATGCTTCACCCGACGCGCAACGGGTCCACGTTACGCTCCGCCTAGCCCTTGACACACACGTCGAGTTTGTTGCCATTCGTTTTGACGGTGCTGGGACGCTCCCGCGAATAGGCGGCCTCGATGATTGGCAATGGGAACAGGGCAAGCCACCTGGTATTCATGCCTATTCTGTAAAGACTGATGGAAGATGGTACTGGCAATATGAAACCCCGCATCATAGATTTGAAAATTCCCGAATCACAATAGGCATGGACTACCTCGCCACAGACTACTTTGACGGTTTTTTGGTATTCGAGATGACCGCTGTGGATGGTAAGCAGACTCACAAACTACCATTCCATGTAAGGAAGCTGGCCGGCTAATGAGCCGGTGACACCCAATCGTTTCATGGGGCACACCAGCAAAGACGACGGAAAGCCGGGCCACGGTTCTTCAGCCACATATTGCTCCTGTCAGCGGCACCTCGCCGCCTGTCTCCTCGGCAGGCCACATGACGAACTTGCTGACCCGGGCATGGCTGGAATGCACCGAGTCACGCCTTGAGGCGGAATAACGGAAAGATCGTGGCAATAACAGATGGCCTGCTGATGCCCAACACCATGCCTCGCATATCCTCCAGTTCCCTCTGCTCCTGGGTGTACCGAGAGTCTGCATCACGATAATGAGCGCTGCCTCCACGGAGATCTTGCAGCAACCGCAAATCGTTTGCCAGTGGAACTAACTGCCGAATGTCCAGAGAGCCAAAGCGTGTCTTGACAAACTCCATGAGTTCGGTCTTTCCCAAAGCGGCCAGAGACGTATCCCCGCTGGCAAGCACGAGAAAGACTTCACCCCAGTCTCTTGGGGATATCTTGCTAATCTGTTCACGGCTCATGTGCTTTATACCGCCCGACGAAGCCGGAAAGCAAATAGGCATCTTACCGCTATTCCTTGCCGTCATGAAGTCCAGTAGTGGGAGAACGAAGCAATGAGCGAGAGATGCCTCCACGCTTTTGAAATACCACACCTTGGCATCATCATCATTGGTGTGCGTCAAATAGTACCTCTCGGCTTTCACCATCGTATTTGCTACTTTGGCAGGGACATCCGTCCAGATAGCACCCAAATGCTCTCTTAGGCGGGTCACAACTTCATCTCTGGATGCAGACAGACGACCGAGCACTTCCTGATGACGTCGTTCGCTATTATGCTCCTGTTTGATTTGCCGCAGTGCAACTGTGGACAGTATCTCTCTAAGATCGCCAAGCTGTTGGACAACGTGAATCACGGGATTTCCGACTGGAACGATTGAACGTGTAGCCGTCGCCTCCATCAGCTTGTCCGCGAAACCTATTTTCATCGCCCAATAGCGATCTGACCATGGGAATGTACCGTACTCCCCGGAAATATCTAGGACGGAGTAAATGTCTGATTTGTCCACGCTGCCAGCACGACGCCACAGCCGCAAGTAATCAGCGCGCAATTGCGGCAACGCTTGACCTGCACCACGTTCAAACAAGAGAGAAGCGCCATCTGAAGGCCCGAGTCGGTCGATCAGTTCGCCGTAGCGCTCGCTTTCCCTCAGGGCCAGGCGAGCTACAAGCTGGCCGTATTGCCAGGCGAGGAAAGAAGCGGTGTGTTTTCCGCACTCTGAGGGCTCTCGGGCCGCGGGTTCATCAGCTTCGCCAAGGTACTGCAGACTGTATGCAGCTTTCAGAAGAGCGTCCCATGCGGCTAGCTCTCTCGTCTGTTCACAGTGTCCCGCCCACAGATCAAGCACTTCTGCCAATCTGGCAAAAGTCGGCCATTCAGAAGGTTCAGGCAGATTCCGCGCTGCCCTCGCGAGGAGATACACAGCCTCCTCATGATCCCCTCGGTTCAAATACAAATCTGTCAAAAGATGTTCTAGGATTATCGAGACTGCCCAGTCGAAGCGTTCTCCTTCACAAGGTGCTATATGAAGAGGAGCTATTTCAAGAAGGACGGACTTAGAGCGGTCAACATCTCCCTTCGCAAAGAGGAGAAGCCCCAAAGCAAGGCGGACGTGTTCTGCGAGCAGTTTGTCCCCCTCGCCATTCTCCTCCTCTTTTGGAGTATTCGTCAACGATCGGTGGCACCTTTCCAGCGGCTCGAGAGCTTCGTCTGCCAACTCGTCAAGTGCTGCAGAACAAACCTCGTCAACATGTTCTTCGCCCTTTATTCTAAACGTCAGAGCGAATGCGTGAACTGCAATCGATGCAGCAGCTTGCCAAGGAAGTGCTTTCTTAGCAGTGGACTTGATGGACTGAAGAGCGTAACGTAAATCAGCAAACCGTTGCGCTTGCTCGTCCCCATAGATGATGAAGAGCGATCCCAGTACTTTGCGGACGAAGCTCGCCCTGCTTTCTGGTATTTGCATGTTACGCTTCCTATCATGCTATGTGGACAGCGCCTCGACGGGCGGCGCGATGTCGCGGCCCGTGATATCGAGCTGCTCCCGCGCCATGTCCGGCGGGCGCACGGGCCGCGCTCGTTGTACACCAGCATGGAGTCCTCGCGGGATGCTTTGGTCCGGACGGTTCACCCCCGCCCGCGGGAGAGCTTCGCGAGCAGGCCGGTCGTCCGCGTCCACGTCTGCTTCCGGTCGGCGCCCGGGTAGATCACCGTCACGATGACCTCGGAGATGCCCCAGCCGAACAGCTCGCGCAGGCGCGCCGCGACTCGCTCCTCGTCGCCGGAGAACACGACCGAGTCAATCATGCGGTCGCTCCATTGGTTCGTCTCGCCCGCCTCCGGAAAGCCCGCCGCCGCGAACATGCGGGTGTAGAAGGGCTGGCGCGGGTAGCTGGGCAGTTGCGCGCGCGCCGCGACGCGGACCTCCTGCGGGTTGTCGTGCACGCACATGGGGACGTGGGCGATGAGCGGGGGCACGGGGCGTCCCGCTTTCTGTGCGCCCAGCTTCATCGCGGGGAGCGCCACGTCCCGCAGGTACTGGCCGGGGCTGACCCAGCTTATGGCGCCGTCGGCCTCCGCGCCGCAGAACTCGTACGACCCCCGCTGCAGGGCCGACGCCATGACCGGCAGGTCCGGCACGGGGTCGTTCGTACGTATGTGGGCGTGATAGTGAGAGCCGTCGAAGTCCACGTTACCCTCGCGCAGCAGCGTCTTGGCGATGTGGACGTACTCGCGCAGGTCCGTGAGCGGCTGCTTGAAGGCGAACCCGAAGGACTGCTCCATCCTCGACTTGTGGCTCGGCCCAACGCCGAAGCGGAACCGTCCCGGCGCCAGTCTGGCGATCACACGGAGCTGCTGGACGGCGACGACGGGGTGCCGCGGCCACGTGGGGACGATGCACGTGCCCATCAGAATGCGCTTCGTCCGCATGGCCGCGGCGCTGAAGACGGTGAGGGCGTCCACCGCGTCAACGGCGGTGGTCAACCAGGCGGCGGGAATGCCCAGGTCCTCCAGCTCCTGAATGCGCGCAACTATCGCCGGGGCGTCTCCGCCACGGGCGTCAACGCCAATTGTGTCGTTGCTCATCGCTTTCCCCCTTGCGCTCCGTCTGACTCCGGCGCCAAGTGTACCACGTCCGCGCGAGGGCTCTTGACGCCCCGCTAGCGGTGCCCCGAGTCGCGGATGGGCCTGCCCGCCCACCTGTCATACGCGCGGGCGATGCCCGCGCTCGGCGTCTTCGCGCCCATCTCGTTCTGGAAGCGCACGTACAACTCGTGCACCAGGTCCGCTATCGGCGTCGGAACGCCCCGCTCGCGCGCGGCCTGGCACGCGGCGGCCAGGTCTTTTACGGTCAGGTCAATGGCCATGCCGCCGCGGAAGCTGAAGTCGCCCTTGAGCACGAAGTTCGGGATGCGCTTCTGCATCACCCATGAACTGCCTCCGCTCGCGTTGATGGCGTCGGTGACGACCGCCGGGTCCAAGCCTGCCTTCGTCGCGACGGCCAGCGCCTCGAGAGAGGTCAGGAAGTTCGTGAGCGCCAGGTAGTTGTTCAGCGCCTTTGTCAGGTGGCCCGCGCCGCTCGGCCCCAGGTGGAAGATGTTGCTGCCTATCTGTTGCAGAACGGGCCGCACCCGTTCGAGCGCCTGCGCGTCCCCGCCGACCATGATGCCGAGCGTGCCCGCCTCCGCGCCGTACACGCCGCCGCTCACGCCCGCGTCCAGCATCGTCACGCCGCGCTCCGCGAGCCGCGCGCAGATGCTTGCCGTGCGCTTCGGGTCGCCGCTCGTGAGGTCGACGACGATGAGACCGCGCCGGGCGCCCGCAGCGACGCCCTCCTCGCCGAGCGTCACCTGCTCCACTTCCCGAGAGGTTGGCAGCGAGAGCAAAACGACGTCTGACCGGGTGGCCACGTCCGCCGCCGACCGGGCTGTTTTGGCTCCGTCTTTCGCCAGCGCCGCCATCTGCTCCGCCCGCACGTCGAAGACGACGAGGGGATAGCCCGCGCCGAGGATGCGCCGCGCCATGGGTGTGCCTATGTTGCCGAGGCCAATGAAGCCAGCGGAAATCTTGTCCATGTCCACTCCACGCGCCGTCATTGGGGCCTTGGCTCACGTATCAGGCCGATGCTTCCGCGGTCTCCGTCCGCGAAGGCAGCACGACCGTGGCGTACCCCGGCGCTATGACGCGGCCGCGCTGGTCCTCCACCCACACGTCCAGGTCCGCCAGGTGGTCTTTCCCGTCCGCGTATTTGCGCGCCACCTTGCCCTTGAGGTACAGCGTGTCGCCGACGACGCCGAAGAAGCGCACCTCGCCGCCGAGCCTGCGTATCCAGCCGTCGTCGCCCACCCAGTCCTGCAGCAGGTGCGATACGAGGGCGAACCGCTGCCAGCCATAGTCGTACGCGCCGGGCGCGCCCAGGGCGTGGGCCATGTCGTCGTCCCAGTGCACGCGCTCGACGACGTCCGGCACGCCCTGGGGGTTCTTGTACATGACGCCGGGGTGCTTTTTGGCGTACTCATACTTGAGCCTGTACATCCGCATGAACTGGTCCCACCCGTTGCCCATCTTCCAGCCGATCATATCGGTCACCGTGTACGGGCCCTTGACCATCACGGGCAGGCTTTCCCCCACGTTCACGTCCTCCCAGTAGCGCGGGACAGCGCCGCGCCGGAGGGACTTCTCCCGCTCGTACATCTCGTAGATCTTCTTCATGTCCTCGTCGGTGACCTGGGCCAGGGTGATGTCCTTGTACTTGCCGCGCTCCCGCGACTCGTCCCGCTCAAGCCGCATGGCCCAGTGGCGGTACACCGCGACGACGGCGCCGGTCTGGTCGCGCAGGGTGTGCGTGGTCTCCTGGCGGTATATCTTCCCCGCGAACTGGCTCTTCTTCTCCTCGAAGGCGGTGATCTGGGACGAGCACCTGAGCTGTGTGCCGAGCCGCAGCGGTGCGGGGCACGTCAGATCGCCGCCGGCCCACAGGTTGTGGACGCCGGGCAGGCCCTGCGGTATGCCGCGACGGCCCATGCAGCTCGAAGGGAAGCTGAACGGAGCGATGATTCCCTTCCAGCGGGTCTTCGCCGCGTACTCGGGGTCGAGGTACAGCGGATTGTCGTCGCCGAGGCCGAGCATCGCGTAGTGGCGGATGTTATCCCGCGTGACCTCCGTGTTGTACTGCTCGTAACACTGAAACTGCTTACCCATCCACGAACGGATTTCGGCAAGCCCCTCCTCGGTGATCTTGCCAAACTTGGGGAAGTACTTGTACTGGGCTTTCGCCATCGCGATGCTCTCCTTTGCGACAAGAGAATCGGGCGAGCGGGCGCTCGCCTGCCGGATGGCATTGTACAGCAAAAGGCTCGGTGAGAGGCCGTGTCGTGGGGATACCCAGAGGGTTAGTGCGGCATTTCCAGAGTCTTGCTAACTGCGAGGCCCTGTAACCCCACGGGGCACCATCCCCCGTCAGAGGGGCTTGCCCCCTCTGAACTCCCCCTGTGCCGCAAGCGCCCACCCCTCCGGAGGAGCTTCGTAGCGAGGTGTGAAAGCACAAGCTTGACGTTCCGCCATGAACACCCGTGACTTACGTTCAGAAGAGATGCAGTCCTTCCGGTGCCGGAACGACGCCGGAGGGTGTGGGAGGTGTCCTCCCACAAACGCTTTTCATCCCCCTTCTCCTGCAGGAGAAGGGGGACACCGGGATGAGGTATCTGTTGCGAGCACGTGTGTGAACTCAGAGCAACCAGGCGTCAGATTTGTTCAAGGAATTAGAGAAACAGGAAATCAGGGGCTACCAGACCCTCACGTTCTAACATGCAAGGGGGGGAATCTGTATCTGTGCGATTCCCCTAGTGTCCCCTCCAGAGGGGCACGCCCCTCTGGACTTCCCCGCACAGGCCCGCCGCTAGTACGTCTGGAACAGCTTGCCCCACGGGGTATCCAGCGCCTGCTTCACCCGCCGCCTGCCGACGACGTTGTACCAGAACGTGTTGAAGTACAGGTTGGACGCCAGAAAGGCCCACGGGACGATGGGGCTGCGCAGCAGCAGGTTCTCCAGCGGCTTCAGCGGCCCCCAGTAGATCATCTTCTGGCCCCGGCTGGCGAAGGTCTCCTCGTTGCCCCTGAACTTCCAGTCCACGCCCTCGATGCTGTCGCCCACGATGTCAATCTGACGCGGATCGCCGCAGCCCAGGCCGCGCTCGTGCGCCAGGCGAATGAACTTCTGCTTCATCGGGTCGAAGCCCATGATCTTCGCGGCCACCGCGTCAATGGCCACCTGGTCGGCGCTGGCGAGGATGACGTTCTTGACGTGGAAGCGCATGGCGCGCGGGCCGGGGCCGTCGCCGGCGAGGGTGCCGTCCATGACGGCGAAGAGGCCCGGGTGAATCTCCTTCTGGATGGTCAGCAGGTCCACCAGCGTCTCGTGGATGACGGAGTGCGTCCAGTGCCGCCGGTGGCTCAGCAGCCCGCCGAAGGCGTTCTTCATGGCGCCCGTGGTCGTGGTGAAGACGTGAGTCTTCATCGTCGGCAGGTGAACGATGTTCTTGCCGATGAGGAACTCCGGGATGTGGATGCCCTCCGGGAATATCTTGTTCAGGACGAGCATCTCCCCCTTGGGCTGATACCTTGTCCACTTGACGTCCTCAAGGTGCACGTCCGGGACGTTGTACTTGTCGCACACGGGTTTCTGCTTGTTGGCGACCTCCCCCTCGTGGGAGTTCACCACGACCGTGCTGTTGTGGCACGCGTACAGCTCGGAGCAGCCCAGCGAGCGCAGGGCGCGGATGGTGCCTTCAAGCTGCCAGGGCGTCGTGGAGCAGGCGGGGAACCACTTCTGCCAGCTGATGTTGACCTTGAGGATGGTGGGCGTCGCGGCGGCCAGGCACTTGTCCACGTCGGCGAGGTGCATCAGGCGGCCATAGTCCTCCACCACCGTCCGCGGCGACGTGTACAGGACGGCCACCTTGGCGCGCCGGGGCGCGGGCCGCGGCGTGGACTGCTCCCCGGGCCTGGGCATGACGGTTGTCATCGCACCGCTTCCTCCCTCGCGACGAGAGCCGCGCCTACGCCGAGCAGGACAGACCCTGCTGCTTGCGGCCCACCGTCTCCAGCACCACGCGCTCGATGTTGCGGGCCGTCAGCCCGTACTTGGCCAGCAACTCGTCCGCCTTGCCGGACTCGGCGTAGCCGTCCAGGGCGACGACGCCCTGCGGCGCGGGCGACTGCTCCGCGAGCGTCTGCGCCACGAGGCTTGCCAGCGCGCCGTGACGGTAGTGCTCCTCCGCCGTCACGATGGCGCCCGTCTCGCGGGCCGCGCGCGTGACCGCGTCCGCGTCAAAAGGCTGCAGCGTGGACATGTTGAGCACGCGGCAGCGAAGCCCCTGCTTCTCCAGGCTCTCCGCCGCGTCCAGCGCCGCCGCCACCATGATGCCGTACGCGATAATCGTGGCGTCCGAGCCGTCCCGCATCAGGGCCGCCTTGCCCAGGGTGAACTTATAGTCCGGCCCGCAGACGACGGGCGTCGCCGGGCGGTACAGGCGAATATAGAAAGGGCCTTGCGTCTTAGCGGCGACGCGCACGGCCTGGGCCGCCTCCACGGCGTCCGCGGGCGCGACGACGTTGAAGCCCGGCAGGGCGCACATGAGCGCCAGGTCCTCAATACCCTGCGCGGAGACGCCGTCCTCGCCCACGGTGATGCCCGCGTGGGTGCAGACAATCTTCACGTTCAGGTGCGGCTGCGAGACGCTGATGCGTATCTGGTCGAAGGGCCGCGCCGTGCCGAACACGGCGAAGGTGCTCGCGAAGGGGGTCTTGCCGGACGAGGCGAGCCCCGCGGCGATGCTGATGATGTTCTGCTCGGCGGCGCCGCAGTCGAAGAAGCGCTGGGGGAACTCCTTCGCGAAGTAGGTCGTCATGACCGACTTGTTCAGGTCGCCGCCCAGCACGACGATGTTCGTGTCCTCCCGGCCAAGCTCCAGGAGGGTCTTGCCGTAGATATCGCGGGTGGAAGCCGTCGTCCTCGCCATGGCTACGCCAGCTCCTTCATCGCCTTTTCGTACTCGTCCTTGTTCGGCGCCTTGCCATGGAAGTCCGGGTTGTTCTCCATGAAGCTCACACCTTTGCCCTTGGTGGTCTGTGCGATGATGACCGTCGGGCGGCCCTTGACCTGCTTCGCCTGGTCGAACGCGGCCAGCATGTCCGCGATGGAGTGGCCGTTCGTCTCGATGACGTTCCAGCGGAAGGCGCGCCACTTGTCGGCGATAGGCTCCGTCTCCATTACCTCGCTGGTGAAGCGGTCGTTCTGGATGCGGTTCCTGTCAACGATGGCGCATATGTTGTCGAGCTTGAAGTGGGGCGCGGCCATCGCGGCCTCCCACACCTGGCCCTCGTCGCACTCGCCGTCGCCC
>Ga0209514_10007374_pt1 | contig 13006 bp, 11 predicted proteins | sample Subgrocontami58m_FD_187452 | JGI IMG/M metagenome (GOLD analysis project Ga0209514, IMG submission 187452) | Subsurface groundwater microbial communities from S. Glens Falls, New York, USA - GMW37 contaminated, 5.8 m (SPAdes) (version 3) | ecosystem: Environmental > Aquatic > Deep subsurface >...
ACATCAAGGGTCTGCTGCGCCTGCGCTTCCGCCCGCCCGCGGCGCTGCGCGAGGTGCGCCGCCGGCTGTCCAAGGGGGAACTGGCGTAAGCGCCTCTGGCGGCGCCGTCCTTTCCCTGGTTAGTATCACGTTTCGTAAGTCCGCGTAACCTTTTTCCGTTCGCCCTGAGCTTGTCGAAGGGCCGGGCCTCGTGGTTCCCTTCGGCTTCGCTCAGGGTACACTCTCGGCTCACCACGAACGGACGTTGAGGCTTATCACGGACGGGCGTTCATGACGCCATATTTCGGAGCCAGGTGCTGGGTATAATGGGGTGCATCCGGGCGGCTGGGGCCGCCCTTTGAGCAGGAGGACCGCTTGAGACCCTTGCGGGTCGCCATCGTGGGAGCCACCGGCATCGCCGGCCAGCAGTTCGTGGCTTGCCTCCAAGAGCACCCCTGGTTCCAGATCGCCGCGCTGGCGGCCTCGGAGCGCTCGGCCGGCCGGAGCTACGAGCAAGCCCTCACGGATGCCTCCGGTGCCCGCCGCTGGTGGTGCCAGGAGGAGCCCTCCGCCGCGGTCCTGGCCCTGCCGGTGCAAGAAGCCACCAGGCTTGACCTGTACACTGTGGACCTGGTGTTCTCGGCGGTGGAGAGCGAGGCGGCGCGGGCGCTGGAGTCCGGGTACGCGCGGACCACGCCGGTGATCTCGACCGCCTCCGCCTTTCGCAACGAGCCCGACGTACCCCTGGTGGTGCCGGGCGTCAACTTCGACCACCTGCCCCTCATCCAAGCCCAGCGCCGGCGGCGGGGCTGGAAGGGCTTCATCGTCCCCACGCCCAACTGCACCGCTACCGGCCTCGCCGTAACCCTGAAGCCGCTGCACGATAGTTTCGGCGTCAGGCGTGTCTTCATGACCAGCATGCAGGGTGTCTCCGGGGCGGGGCGCTCACCGGGCGTGATCAGCCTTGACATAATCGACAACATCGTCCCCTTCATCCCCGGCGAGGAGGAGAAGGTGGAGCGAGAGACCAAGAAGGTTCTGGGGCAAGCCGGGGAGGGCGGGGTCGAGCCGGCATCCTTCGCCGTGAGCTGCACCTGCACGCGCGCCCCCGTCCTGGAGGGCCACACCGAGGCGGTCTTCGTCTCCCTGGAGCGCGCGGCGGGCCTGGAGGAGGTCCGCGCCGCCTTCGAGGGCTTTGGCGCCGACTTGGCCTCCCAGGGGCTGCCCAGCGCCCCCCAGCACATGATCATCGTCCACCGCGACCCCTTCCGGCCTCAGCCGCGCCTGGACAGGGATGCCGAGGGGGGCATGGCGACCTCGGTGGGGCGGCTGCGCGAGGATCCGACGCTGGAAAACGGCATCAAGTACGTGCTCGTCTCCCACAACACCAAGATGGGCGCGGCCAAGGGGTGCGTGATGCTGGCCGAGCACCTGGTGAAGGCAGGTTACGTGGGATAAAGCTGCCTGGACCTGGCGCCCCGTTTTTTCAGCAGCCTGCTAGTTTCTAGTCAGCCGCAGCTCCAGCACCTCTCGCGTGGCAGCGGTGACCCGCGCCCATTGTGCGATGCGGTAGCCGGCGACCCACGCGATGCCCGCCGGCGTCACCATCAAGGGGATGCGGTCGCGCCAGCGCCGGGGCGCCTTGGCGTCCACCAGAAAGTCCTGGAGCTTTTTCGCCTGACCCATACCCAGGGGTTGGAAGCGATCGCCGGGCCGGCGGCAGCGCAGCGTCAGGGCAGCGCCCACGCGGGCCAGGTCGAGGCGGGCTGACCAGCAGTCGTCCATAGTGTCGAAGGCTGGGGGAGCGTCGCTGCCCGGAGGCCCCACGGCGGCGCGGCAGCACCAGCCGCCCACCCGCGTCTCGCCCGGCACCGCCAGCGCGGTGGTCGCGGGGAGCGCGGGCAGGGGGCAGGGGAGATCCTCCGCCCGGCCGATGAGGATGGTGGCGTAGTCCAGGTAGGCGATCGCGCCCCCAGGCAGGCTGAGCTGGACCCCGGCGCTGCCGGCGCTGGCGGCGGCGAGGGCCTCCACGTGGCGGGCCGTTACCTCGCTCCTGGTGGCGGCGACCAGGGCCCGCTGGAGCACCCGGCCGCGGAGGGCCGCGGGGAGCACCGCCAGCGCCCTCCGGTCCAGCGCCAGGCCCCAGGGGTGTTCCCGCGCAACGTGTTGGAAGGCCAGGGTGGTCTGTTCGTGGAGATAGTCGGCGTCGGCCCGCAGCAGCGCGGCCGCCCTGCCGATGGCCTCGGCAGCCCGGGGGTTCACCTGCGCCAGGGCGGGCAGGACGCGGTGCCGGACGACGTTGCGGCGGAAGGCGAGGCTGTCGTTGGAGGCGTCGCGCCGGGGGCGCAGGCGGCGCTGGCGGCAATACTCCTCCACCTCCGGGCGCGTCAGGGCCAGCAGCGGCCGTACGACGGAGAGCCCCGGCGCCTGCTCTGGGAAGGGCCAGGCGTCCAGGGGCCGCATGGCCGCCAGCCCCTCAAGGCCGGCGCCTCGGGCCAGGTGTAACAGGACGGTCTCGGCCTGGTCGTTGGCGGTGTGGCCCAGGGCCACCGCCGGGGCGCCGCAGTCGCGGGCGGCTGCGGCCAGGAACTGGTAGCGCAGCCGGCGCGCTGCCTGCTCCAGCGTCTCACCGCGCGCCCTCGCCCCGGCAACATCGGCGCTGCCCACGGTGCAGGGGAGCCCCAAGCGACCAGCGGCCTCCCGCACGTAGCGGGCGTCGGCCGTCGCCTGGGCCCCGCGCAGCCGGTGGTTGAGGTGGGCTACATGGAGCTTGAGCCCCAGGCTGGGGCCCACGGTGGCGAGAGAGTAGAGCAGGGCCATGGAATCGGGTCCCCCGGAGGTGGCGACCAGCAAGGGGATGTCCCGCAGCCCCGCTGCCTCCAGGCAGGCGCGGGCCGTCTCTTCCAGACGGCTAGCCACGGGGCGTCTGCTGCGGCAGATGGCAGCGGTCGTTCATGCTGACCAGCACCGCCGCCCGCCCGCCCGGCAGCTCCAGGACGCTTTTCGCACCCACTTCCTGCTTGAACCGCCGGAATCGCGCCAGGGGCACCCCCAGCGCCTGGCAGAGGATTCCCAGGATGGCGAAATTGTGGGTGACGGCCACCACGGTCCCCTGGGGGTGCCCCTGCGACATCGTCTGGACGGCGGCCCACGCCCGTGCTTGCAGGCCCTGCAAAGACTCGCCCCCAGGCATAACAAGGGGGCCGGGGTCCCGGGACCAGCGCTCCAGGAACTGCGGGTGGTCCTTCCGGAGCTGCTCGAAGGTCAGGCCGTCGAAGTCTCCCACGTCAAGCTCCAGCAAGCCCGGCTCCAGGACCGGCTCCAGCCCGAACGCGGCGGCGATGGCCTGGGCCGTCTGGCGGGCCCGGGTGAGGGGGCTGGTGTAGACCGCTTGCACCGGCTCCGCCCGCAGGGAGCGGGCCAGGGCCTGGGCCTGGGCCAGGCCGGTGGGGGTGAGCGGGGGATCGCTGCGACCCAGGACAATCCCGTCTTCGTTGAAGTGGGTGCTGCCGTGGCGGACCAAAATCAGGCGCATGGCGTCTCTCAGGCAGGACCGGGGGCCGTCAGCTGACGCTGGGCCGCGGCCACCCGGCGGTAGTAGGGAGGATGGTCCCAGAGCAGCAGCTCGGCCCAACGCGGCGGGCGCGCCTCGCTCAGGTTCTGGTCGTGGAGGCGGGCCAGCATGCTGATGAAGGCGCGGGGCTCGCCGGTCGCGCGCAGGGCGAAGCGGTCGGCGGCGGCCTCCACCCAGCGGCTGTACCCCTTCTCGAGGGGGCTCAGCAACAGGCCCAGCCCTCCTAGCAGCAGGGCCAGGACGGGGAGGCCCGCGGGGTCATCCAGGCCCTCCAACCCCAGGGGCACGGCCACCCCGCGCCAGGCCAGGTGGAGCAGCCCCAGGCTCGCCAGGGCCAGGACGCCCTGGAAAGCGATTGAGCGCGGGACGTCTCCCCGCAGGTGATGGCCCAGCTCGTGGGCCATCACGGCCTCGATCTCCTCCATGGTGTAGCGGTCCAGCAGGGTATCGCCCAGGACGATACGCCGGGTACGGCCCAGCCCCATGACCGCGGCATTGGCGGCGGTGGTCCTGGCCCCCAGATGAATGACATAGACTCCGCCCGCCGGCATGCCCAGCCGCTCCGCCAGGTCCAGCAAACGGCGGCGCACGGCGCCCTCGGGCAGCGGCGTCATGCGAAAGAACAGGGGCACCAGCAAAACGGGCGTCAGGTTGGTCAACAGGACGCTGGCGCCGAAGAGCAGGGCCGCGACTAGGAGCCACCAGTAGCTGGGAAAGGAGCCCAGGGCCCAATACGTGAAGGCCACGAGGCCCAGCGCCAGCGGCCCTGCCACCGCCGCGGCCTTGACCCGCTGGCCCAGCCAGCCCCGCAGTGGTTGCACCGACAGCTTGAAGCGCTGGGGTAAAAGATGGCCCCGGTACCAATCGAAAGGTACCGTGGCCAGGGCGTAGGCCCCTCCCAGGGCGAGCGCCGCCACGACCGCCACCGCCGGCGTGGGCCCAGGGGTGGCCTGGGCCACGGCGCGTCCTCCCCCGGCCAGCCACCAGGCCAGTATGGCGCCGGTGCCTGTCAGCAGCTCCAGCAGGTAAGTGCGTCGCTGTAGCCGCCCATAGCGCCGCGCCGTCGCCTGGCGCTCCGGGTCAGGGCCCGGCGGCAGCTCCGGGGTGTCGGCGATGACAGTCTCAGACATGGCCGCCCTGCCCCCGGTCAGGGGAGGGAGTCTCCAGGATCAGCTGTCGCCGGTGGATGGAGAGGGGGGGCTCCGGAAAGCCCAGGGCGGCCGTGACCTGCTCCGCCCGGCCCGCGCCCTGGTTGTCGTGGCGCAGGCGCATCCCCAGGGCCCACCGGCCTTCCTGCTGGCCTTCCACCCAGATGGCATCAACCAGCGGACGCAGGTCATAGTGGCGCTGCCCCTTGTCTCGACGCTGCTGCCAGGGCACGCTCTCCGCTCCCAGCAGGCCGGCGATGGCCGCCTGCGGCCCGGCGGGGGAGTGGTCGCTCCAGCACGCCACGACCTGGTATTCGGCGAACCGCACCAGTGACTGGAGGGAGGGGAGTTGCGGAGCGACGTCCCAGGCGTCGATGATCTCCAGGCCTGGGGGCAGGGCCCGGTTGAGGGACTGGATGATGAGGGTGGGCGGGGCCACGGGGCGTTCCAGGACCACGTCCATAAGCTCGCACTCGCTGGTCACGCCCACGGGGAGGGGCGCGGCCATGGCGAGGCGGGGATGGGGCGAGTAGCCGGCGGAGTAGGCCAGGGGCAGGCCGCTGCGCCGGAAGGCCCGCTCCCAGAGCCGGAAGAGGTCCAGGTGGCCCAGGTATTTGAGCGGTTCCCCGCGGCGGAAGCGCAGCCGCACCCGCTGCATCTCAGCGCCCCTGGACTACCAGTACCCGCGTGATCTTGACGCCCTTCATCTCCTTGACGACCAGGGCGTTGCCATCGTCCGTCCGGACGCGCTCTCCAGGGGCCGGGATATGCCCCAGGCGGTCCAGGATGAAGCCGGCGATGGTCTCATACTCGCCCTCGGGCAGGATGAGGCCGAGCTTCTCCTGGGCCTCGCCGAGGCGCAGGGAGGCGTCCACATCCAGGGTGTGAGGGTCTACCCGGACCACCTCTCTGGCGCCGGCGGCCTCGCTGACCCCCACCACCTCCTGTACCACGGTGTTATGGGTGACCAGCCCCGCCGTCCCGCCGAACTCATCGACGACGAATGCCAGCGGGATACCCTTGCCCTGCATCTCCGCCAGCAGGTCGCCCACTGGCTTGGTCTCGGGCACGAAGTGGGGCGGCTGCACCAGGAAGTCGAGTGCCGTATTTTCCTGGACCTGGTTGCGCGCCACCGCCAGGGTCACATCGCTCAGCGCCAGCACCCCTTTGATCTGGTCCACGCTCGCCCCCAGCACCGGGTAGCGGGCGTGGGGGACCGTGGCGTAGATACGGAGGAACTCGCGGTAGGTGCACCCCGTGGGCACCCACACCAACTCGGTGCGGGGAGTCATCACCTCCCCCACCCGGCGCTCTCCCAGCTCGAAGACATTGCTCACCATGGCGGCTTCGCTGGGCTCCACGGCGCCCGTTTCCCGGCTGGCGCCGACCACGGCCTTGATCTCATCGGCGGTGAGCGGCCAGCGGGGTGCCTTGGGGTTGCCAAAGAGCCGGGTCACCACGGCGGCGAAGCGGGAGAAGCCGATGACCAGGGGCGTAGCCGCCAGCACCAGCAGCTCGATGGGGCGCACATACAGGAGGCTCAGGGGCTCCGCGTAGCGCAGGGCGATGACCTTGGGGGTGATCTCTCCCACTAACAGGATTACCACGGTGCCCACCGCGGTGGCGAGCAGAGCGGCCTCTCGCTTTTCCCCCAGGATATTCACGGCGGCGAGGGTGGCTAACGCCGCCACGGCCGTGTTAACCAGGTTGTTGCCGACGAGGATGGTGATGAGGAAGCGGTCGGGGTTGTCCAGCACCAGCTCCACCCGCCGCGCCCGCTCGTCGCCCTGGTTTGCCAGGTGGCGCAGCTTCGCCCGCTGGGTATGCATCAGGGCGATCTCCGCGCTGGAGAAAAAAGCCGAGGCTAGCAGGCAGACCAGTATGGGCACCCAAATCGAGGCTGGCACCGTTCTCCTCTTTGCGTGGGCTCTGGAACGCAGGCAATAGGGCCCCTGGCGCTCTGCCGGGGGCCTTTACATCGTAGCAGACGCCAGAAAGCACCGTCAAACTATCCCCGGCGCCTAACATTCTGACAGCGGGGCCAGTTATTGCATCAGGGGAGGCGCTTGCTTAGAATGGGATAGCCGCAGCCAACTTGCCGAGTGGAGGAGACCCAGGTGGTCAGCTACCCCGTGGACGATGGCGCTCGCCTGCGCCGGGTGCGCACTCAGCAGGCCATTAACCTGGCCATGCAGAGCCGGTGGGAGGAGGCTGTCGAGACCAACAAGAGCATCCTGGAGCTCTTCCCCACCGATGTGGATGCCCTGAATCGCCTGGGCCGCGCCCTGACCGAGCTAGGGAGCTACGAGGAGGCCCGGGAGGCCTACGCCCAGGCCGCCAAGCAGGACCCCAATAACACCATCGCCAAGAAGAACCTCGCCCGCCTGGCCCCGCTCAAGGTGAGCGGCGGGAAGCGGCGCGAGGAGGGGAGCAAGGTAGACCCGCATCTTTTCATAGAGGAGACCGGCAAGACCGGCCTGACGCTCTTGCACCGCCAGGGTGCACGGGACATCCTGGCCAGCCTGGCCCCGGGGAACCCCATCCGGCTGGAGATCGAGGGGCGGACTCTGGCGGCCTACGACCGCCGCGGCGGCTATCTCGGGGTGGTGGAGGCCAAGCTCGGCCTGCGGCTAATCAAGTTGATGGAGACGGGCAACCGCTACACCGCCGCTGTGGCGGGGTTGACAGACAAGAATGTCCGCATGCTCATCAAGGAGACGTACCAGGACCCCCGTAATGCGGGCCGGCTCTCCTTCCCCACCAAGGGCAGCCCCGATTTCCGGTCCTACATAAAGGGTGGGTTCCTGGCCCGTGAGTCCCAGGGCGAGGACCTTGGTGAGGAGGGAGAGCCCCAGGCATGGGAGGACGAGCCCGAGAGCGTAGCTGAGGACATGCACGTTTTTAGCCCCGAAGCGGAAGACGCAGAGGAGCCGTTGTCCGAGGAAGACGAGAACACACGCGAAGGGTAGCCTGGCCGGGCGGTAGCAGAGCAGGGGACCAGCTAGCCGGCCGCCTTCTCCGCTGCGATGGGCAGGCCGTGCTCCCAGAGCAGCTCCCACCGATCAAGCGTATCCACCACCGTTCCGCCGTCCTGGAGGACGTTTTCTTGCGGCCCACCGGCCGGGGCTGCGGGACTAGGGGGGGCCTGTGTTCGTCGACGGCGTGGTCCACATCGCCGCGCCCAGGGCGTCAGTCTGGGGGCTGTTCTCCGACGTGGGACGATGGCCCCACTGGAACCCCACGGTCCTGGCCACGGCGGCGCTCCAGGGCGAGCCCTGGGTCCCCGGCTTCCGCTTCCGCCAGACCGTTGCTATTGGGAAGCTCAAGCTCAGTTTCCGGCCTTGCGTCACCGCTGCGGACCCCGGGACCTTCGTCACCTGGGAGGGCCGGGGCTGGGGCGTCACCGGCGTCCATAGCTGGTACTTCGAGGACGAGGCCGCAGGCACGAGGGTCACCATTATCGAGGAGCTGCAGGGGCCCGGCCTGGTGCTCATGGGGCTCTTCGTGAAGCCCACAGCCCTGCGGGAGATGTTCCAGGGGAGCCTGCAAGCGCTCAAGCGCGCCGCCGAGGGGTGGGGAGGCTGATATTGTGAACTAGGCTGGCACCGCCACTGCCAGCCACGGGCATTTAGAGTCCTGTCTTGCTGCTTCCCCGGCTTTGCACGAAAAATGTCATTCTTGCTGAGTCCCGACAAGTCGGGACGAAGAATCCGCCCTACAGGAACGCGGACCCTTCGCGGAGCCTGTCCTGAGCCAGCCGAAGGGCTCAGGGTGACAGGAATTCGGCGACTTTTTGTGCAAAGCACAACAAGTCTCGTTTTCTTCGATCCGCCTCTCCCTTGAGGATGCCCTCGACCATCCCCCGTCCCCTTCCCTGGCCCTAGCGTCGGCGGATTTTTGACGGAGTTCAAAAAATATGCTATATTGGCGCCGCTTTGCGGTAGCTCCATGACAGGTCTAATCAGCGCCACAGTCGGTCCGGCTATAGCGGTGAGCTGCTCGCTCCGGGCGCGCCAGCGTTTTTGCGCGGGTGGGGCCCGCGAGCTGAGGCGCTACACCGAGTGCCTGGAGCGCGCCGGCGCCCGGCCGGTCCTGGTGGCTCCCGGCCAGGAGGTCGCCGCGCTCTCTTCCTGCCAGGCACTGCTGCTGCCCGGCGGGGTGGACATCCACCCGCGCTGGTATGGCGAGCCCCTGGTCGGCACCGGGGACACCGATGAGGCCCTGGACGCGTTGGAGCTGGGCCTGGTGAGGGAGGCGCGGGAGCGCCGCTGGCCGGTTCTGGGCATCTGCCGTGGGATGCAGCTCATAAACGTGGCCTTCGGCGGCTCCCTGGAGCAGCATGTGGAGGGCCATCGGCGGGGGGACGGCGCGGCCTCGGCGCGCCACACCATCGAGGTCGCGGCTGGGAGCAGTCTGGGGCGTGTCCTGGGCGTGCAGGGCGCTATATCAGTCAACAGCCGCCACCATCAGGCTGTCACGTCGGAGCGTCTGGCGCCGGGGCTACGGTGCGCCGCCTGCGCCGCCCCAGGTTCGCCTCTCGTGGAGGCAATCGAGGGCCTCGACGAGGGCTGGCTCTTCGCGGTCCAGTGCCACCCCGAGAGGGCCGACGAGGTCCCGGGCGAGTTCTCGCGGCTCTTCCAGGCCCTGGCGCAGGCCGCTGGGATGCCGGTAGCTAATAGGCTGGGATAGAGGAGAGCAAGTCTTGGTAGAGGAGCAGGCTAACAACACCAGCGGCAACGATAACGGCGCCGGCCGGATACGGCAGGTGCGCATCGAAGAGGAGATGCGGACCTCCTACATGGACTACGCCATGAGCGTCATCGTGGCCCGCGCCCTGCCCGATGTCAGGGATGGCCTCAAGCCTGTCCAGCGGCGCGTCCTCTACGCCATGAACGAGCTGGGCATGGGGCCCAACTCCGCCTATAAGAAGTGCGCTCGCATCGTCGGCGAGGTCCTGGGCAAGTATCATCCCCACGGCGACTCTTCGGTCTACGACGCCCTGGTGCGCTTGGCCCAGGACTTCTCCATGCGCTATCCTCTGGTGGACGGCCAGGGCAACTTCGGCTCGGTGGACAACGACCCGCCGGCGGCGATGCGCTACACCGAGGCGCGCCTTACCAGGTTGGCCACGGAACTCCTGGCCGATATCGACCGCAACACCGTCGACTTCACCCCCAACTTCGATGGCTCGCTCACGGAGCCGGTGGTGCTGCCCTCGCGGGTCCCTAACCTGCTCGTCAACGGCAGCGCCGGCATCGCCGTGGGTATGGCCACCAACATCCCGCCGCATAACCTCACCGAGGTGTGCAGTGCGGTCAGTGCCGTTATCCGGAACCCGGACGCCACCACCGAGGACCTGCTGCAAATCGTCAAGGGGCCCGACTTTCCCACCCGCGGCCAGATCATGGGGCGGGAAGGCATCCGCCAGGCTTACGCCACCGGCCATGGCCGCGTCGTTGTCCGCGCCCGCGCTCTGACGGAGGAGGATAGCCGGGGCCGCCAGCGGATCCTGATTACCGAGCTGCCGTACATGGTCAACAAGGCCACCTTGGTGGAGAAGATCGCCGAGCTCATCAAGGACCACCGAGTGGACGGCATCGCCGAGCTGCGCGACGAGTCGGACCGCCAGGGCATGCGGATCCTTTTGGAGCTGAAGCCGGGTGCCCAGCCGCTGAAGATACTCAACGCTCTCTATAAGTACACGGCGATGCAGTCGGCCTTCTATGTCAACATGCTGGCCCTGGTCAACGGCCAGCCTCAGACCCTGGGCCTCAAGCAGATGCTCCAGAACTTCATCGAATTTCGCCGCCAGGTGGTCCGCCGCCGGGCCGAGTTTGACCTGGGGAAGGCCCAGGACCGGGCCCATATCCTGGAGGGGTTGCTGAAGGCCCTGGAAAACCTGGACGCCGTGATCCAGACCATCCGGCGGGCCGCCGACGCGGATGCCGCCAAGGCTGCCCTGGTCGCCCGCTTCACCCTCTCAGACATCCAGGCCCAAGCGATCCTGGACATGCAGTTGCGGCGCCTCGCCGCCCTGGAGCGCCAGAAGATCATAGATGAAGCTCAGCAGGTGCGTGAGGCCATCGCCAGCCTGGAGGCGCTCCTCGCTGATCCGCAGAAGGTGGACGCCGTAATCATCGCCGATTGCGAGGAGCTGAAGGACCGCTACGGCGAGAAGCGCCGCACCTCCATAGCCGCCCAGGAGGCGGAGGAGTTCTCCATCGAGGACCTGGTCCCCCACGGCAGCACGGCGGTCATAGTCAGCCAGCGGGGGTACGTCAAGCGCCTCCCCGTGGACATCTGGCGGAGCCAGCGCCGCACCAGCCGGGGCAAGGCCGGCATCACCACCGTGGAGCAGGACGCCGCCGAGCAACTGGTGGTGTGCGATACCCACGACAGCATCCTGTTCTTCACCAATCGTGGCAAGGCCTTCCATTTGAAGTGCTGGGACTTGCCCTCCGACGTCTCCCGGACGGCCAAGGGCATCCCCGTCCAGAACCTCATCCAGAAGGACGGGACCGACAAGATGACCGCCATGGTGTCCGTCCGCGACTTCACCCACGAGGGTGATTACCTAATCATGGTCACCCGCAAGGGCGAGGTGAAGAAGACCAGCCTGGAGCACTTCGCCAACGTCCGCGCCAACGGCATCATCGCCATGGACCTGCCGCCCGTGGACGAGCTGGTCTCCGTGCGGCTCGCCAACCCCGGCGATGAAGTGATGATGGTGACCCGCAAGGGCCAGGGTTTTCGCTTCCCCGAGGGGGAGCTCCGGCTGGCCTCTCGCACCAGCGGCGGCGTTCGCGGCATCCGACTGGAGCAGGGCGACTACGTAGTGGCCATGGAGATCGCCAAGCCCGACGCCTATCTCCTGACCGTAGGCAGCAAGGGCCTGGGCAAGCTTACGCCGGTGAAGAGCTACCCTATCCACCACCGTGGGACCGGCGGCGTCATCGCCATGAGGATCACCGAGCGCACCGGCCTTATAGCTGCCGCCAGGGTCGTCTACAAAGGCGATGAGGTCATGATCATCTCCCGCAGTGGGGTCATGAAGCGCACCTCCATGGAGGAACTGCGCTCCTTGGGCCGGGCTTCCCAGGGTGTCCAGATGATCAACCTGGACGACGGCGACGAGGTCGCCTCCATCGCCAGCGTCGAGGCCCCTACGGAGAGCACGCCGGAAGAGGAGCCCGCGCCTGCCCCCAAGAAGCCGGGCAAGAAAGCGACCAGGCCCTAAGCTCAGCGCGAAGACTAGAGGTTGCTTCGAGGCCCTCTCCCTGGGAGTGGGCCTTGCCTCAAGAGGCGTCCCCTCGTCATGTCACCCTGAGCCTGCCGAAGGGCTCCTCAGAAGAGGTGAAAGATGCTGACAGCGTGGCACACCGGTCTCACCGTGAGCGATCTGGAGCGCTCCGTCGCCTTCTACCGCGACACGTTGGGGATGCAGGAGGTGCGCCGGACGGACATCGCGGGTGACGGCATAGCCCGCATGGTGGGCGTCCCAGGGGCGCACCTGAAGATCTGCACCCTGCGGCTGGCCGACGGCCATATCCTGGAGCTGATCCAGTATGCCGCCCCAGGCCCGCAGTCCGCCGCGGGGCTGCCCGCCAACAGCCGCGGCGTGCCCCACTTCGCCTTCTACTGCGACGATGTTCAGCGCACCTACGAGGAGTTGCGGGCCAAGGGAGTGGACTTCGTAGCCTCGCCCACAACAGTGGTGCCGGGCCGGCCGGGCGCCTGCTACTTCCGCGACCCCGACGGCATCCTGCTGGAGCTGAACCAGCGACCGCAGCAGTAGGCTTGCGCCAACCCCTGGCCTTTTCCGGAAATGAACGGCCATGTAAGGTCGGGTCCTGGAGGTGCAGGGCGGCGCTCTGCCGGGGTGCTAGGGCCTGCCCTGAGCTTGCCGAAGGGGGTGTCCCCTAGTCTCACTTTTATCTCCCCCTTCCACTGATGGGAGAGGGGGACTAAGGGGTGAGGGCAGCATGAAGAGCCCAGGAACCCTATTCCAGCGCCCCCTCGGCGATGAGCCCGGCGTACTGCTCGTCGCTTAGCCCCAGCACTTCCCGGTAGACGTAATCGTTGGCCTCGGCCCAGGTAGGCGCCGCCCGCAGTCGGGCGGGTGTCTTGTTGAGCCGCCAGGACGGGCCGTCGTAGGCGGAGACGCCGATCTCGGGGTGCTCCAGGAACGAGTAGTGGCCCCGGTGCTTCATCTGGGGGTCCTGGTGCAGGTCGCGGGCGTTCTGCACCACCCCGGCGGGCACCCCGGCCGCCTGGAGCGCCGCCATCAGCTCGTACTCGTTCCAGG
>Ga0209514_10007377_pt1 | contig 13003 bp, 9 predicted proteins | sample Subgrocontami58m_FD_187452 | JGI IMG/M metagenome (GOLD analysis project Ga0209514, IMG submission 187452) | Subsurface groundwater microbial communities from S. Glens Falls, New York, USA - GMW37 contaminated, 5.8 m (SPAdes) (version 3) | ecosystem: Environmental > Aquatic > Deep subsurface >...
CGCGCGCCAGGTCGCGGAGGCCCTCACCGCCGCGCACGAGGCGGGCGTCATCCACCGCGACCTCAAGCCCTCGAACATCCTCCTCGACGCCGCGGGGGTCCCGCACGTCTCCGACTTCGGGCTCGCGCGCGACATGAACGCGGGCGTCCGCCTCTCGCAGGAGGGGGACGTCCTCGGCACGCCGCTCTACATGGCCCCCGAGCAGATCGAGGGGACGCAGGACCGGATCGGCCCCGCGACCGACGTCTACGGCCTCGGCGCGACCCTCTACGAGATGCTCACCGGCCAGCCGCCGTTCCCCGGCGACAACTCGCACGCGATCATGGTCCTGGCGACGACGACCGAACCGACGCCGCTGTCGCAGGTGAACCCCGCCGTCCCGCTCGACCTCGAGACGATCTGCCTGAAGGCGATCCAGAAGCGCCCCGAGGACCGCTACGCCACGCCGCGGGAGATGGGAGAGGACCTCGACCGCTTCCTGCGGGGCGAGCCGGTGCGCGCGAGGCCGGTGTCGATCGCCATGCGCCTCGCGAGGAGGGCGGCGAAGCACCGCGCGATCGCCGCGCTCCTCCTCCTCATCGCGGCGGCGCTGATCTCGTGGGGCTGCCTGCGCGCGATCGATTCGAGGCGGGCGTCGCGCGCGCTCGATCGGGCCGACAGCCTCGCCGCCGCGAGCCGCTGGAGCGAGGCCCGCTCCGCGTACCTCGAGGCGCTGAAGCTCGACCCCGGCGACCGGGTCGCGCGTGCGGGGCTCGACCGCGCCGACGCGGAGGCGCGCCGCGAGGGGTCCGAGGGGGCCGCGAGGCACGCCCTCGAGCAGGCCCGCCGGGTGCAGGACGTCCTCGCGCGGTGGATGGCGCTCTCGGGGACGCTCCGCGAGCTCGAGCGCGCCTTCCACACGACGCGGATGTCGGTGGAGGAGCGCCGCGCCGCCGCCGAACCGCACTGGCGCGCGGTGGAGGCGTTCATGCAAGCGACGCCCGCCGACGACACCTCGCAGGCCGCGATGCGGGCGCTTGCGGGGTGGGCGCGGCGCCTGGCGGGGCACGAGGACGAGGGGCGCGACTGGATGCGCCAGGCGGACGCCATCGACGCCGACCTGCCGTACGGCGCCTTCATCGAGGCGCTCTCCTGCCTCGCGCCGTACGTCGCGCAGCAGCCGCTGCCGCAGATCTACGGAGGCGATACGGGACTCCACTTCGGGCCGGTGCCCCCCGAGACGCCGGCGATGCGGGAGATGCACGCGCGGATGAACGAGCTTCTGGCGCGCGCGGCTATGGCGAAGGTCTGGGGCGAGGGGCTCGCGCAGGATTTTCGAAAGGCCCTCTCCGCGATGGGCGCCCTCCAGGAGGGGAGGCTCGAGGAGGCGGAGCGGGCGCTCTCCGATGCGATCGCCTCGCCGACGATGGAGGTCTTCCGCACGGAGCTGCTCTTCGCCCGCGCGAAGACGAGATATTTGTTGAAGCGATTCGCCGAAGGGACCGCGGATGCGGAGGCGGTCCTCTCGGTCTGGTCGGAGAGCGTGGAGGCGTGGCACTTCCTGGGGGTGCTGCGATCGGGCGCGGGGATGGACGCGACGTCGAAGCGGAAGGACGGCGACCCGGACTACCGGAAGGCGCTGGAGGCGCTCGACCAGGCGCTCGCACGGGAGCCGGGGAACCTCTCCGCGCTCATCGGGCGCGGCAATACGAAATACCTCATGCGCGACCTGGAAGGGGCGATCGTGGACTACGACGCCGTGCTCGCGATCGAGCCGAAGGAGTCGGCGGTGCTGCTCGACCGCGGCAACATCCGGCTCCTGCAGGGGCACGATCCGCAGGCGCTCGCCGACTACGACGCGGCGATTGCGGCCTCGCCCGAGCTGGCCCCGGCGTACGTGGGACGCGGGATGGTGCGCGCGCACCAGGACGACCTCGACGGGGCGATCGAGGCGTTCGGCGACGCCCTCGCGCGCGAGCCCGACAACCTCTGGGCGCTCCTGGGGCGCGGAAAGGCGTTCAGGCGGAAGGGGGACCTCGCGGGGGCGACGCGCGACTTCGACGAGGCGGTGAAGCTCGCGCCGAGGTACATCAACGCGCGGCAGGCCCGCGGCTTGGTCCGGCTCACCTCGGGAGACATCGAGGGCGCCCGCGAGGACCTCGACGAGGTGATCAAGCTGGCGGGGGACGGCGCGGGGGGATCGGGGATCGTGGAGGATCACTACGACCTCGGCTGCATCTACGCGCTCCTGTCGACGGGTGTGACGCGGCGCGGGCAGGCGGCCGTCGCGCCCACCGCGGGGCGCGCGGAGGAGTGCCGCAGTCGCGCGTTCATGCACCTTTCGAAAGCGATCGAACTCGGGTTCCAGGACCGGGCGCAGCTTGAGAAGGACGACGACCTCGCCCCGCTCCGCTTCGACCCGCGATGGAAGAGTCTTCTCCGCTAGTGCGATGCTGACCAATTCCTGCGACGGTTCTGATGTCGTAACTCCCTTGCGGGAGTTAGTCCACAGCGCCCTTGCGGGCGCTACTCCAGGACGCGTATTGGAGTAGCGCCCGCAAGGGCGCTGTGGACTGACGCCCGCGAGGGCGTCAGTCGAGTGACCCGCATGCCCCTCCGTTTCGCCACCCCCGCCGACCTCACCGCCTCCCATGACGGCGCCTGCTTCGGCGGCAAGGCCCTCGGCCTCGCCGCACTCGCGGCCGCCGGCGTCCGCGTCCCGCCGTTCTTCGCCGTGGAGGCCTCCACCGCCCTCCCCGCGACCTGGTCCGCCGCCGATCGCGCCGAGTTCCTCCGCCGCGCCGCCGACGTCCTCTCCCTCGGCCGCCTCGCCGTCCGCTCCTCCGCCCTCGGCGAGGACGGCGCCGCCCGCTCCTTCGCCGGCGTCTTCGAGACCGTCCTCGGCGTCTCTTCCGCCCCCGCCGCCCTCGACGCCGCCTCCCGCTGCATCGCCTCCGGCGCCGCCTCGCGCGCGACGACCTACGCAGGCGCTTCGACCGCGCTCCCCGTCGGCCTCGTCTGCCAGCTCCAGGTCGAGGCCCGCTCCGCCGGCGTCTGCTTCACGCGCGACCCCTCCGGCCGCGACGGCGCCGTCGTGATCGAGGCCATCCGCGGCACGGGAGACGTCCTCGTCTCCGGCGCAACCGACCCCGAACGCTGGCGCGTCTACCGCACCGGCCTCGGCGGTTGGGAGGCGCGCCGCGAGGGCGCCTCGCAGGAGGCCCTCTCCGCCGACGAGGCGATCGCCGCCGCCCGCGAGGCGCTCGACCTCGCCGCCCGCTTCGGCCGCCCGCTCGACCTCGAATGGGCGCGCGACGCGCGAGGCGCCCTCTGGTGGCTCCAGGCCCGCCCGATCACCGCCTCCGCCACGCCCCCCGCAGTCGTCATCGAGCGATCCTGTCCCGACGCGGACGACGGCCCCGTGACCGTCTGGGGGAACTGGAACATCCGCGAGACGATGCCCGACCCGCTCACGCCGCTCTCCTGGACGATCTGGCGCGAAGTCTTCCTCCGCCTCATGCTCCGCGCGACGATGGACCTCCCCGCGCGCTCGCCCCTCTACCGCCCGCTCGCCGCGCTCGACCGCGTGAACGGCCGCGTCTACTGGAACATGAACTGCCTCGCCGCGATCCCCGGCTTCGGCTGGCTCTCGCGGAAGGCGCTCTGGTTCATCGACGAGGAGGCCTACCGCCTGCTCACGCCGCTCTACGACGCAGGCGTGATCCGCCCACGCAAGCTCCCCGGCCCGCGGCTCGCGCTGCTCGGCGCGATGCTCGCGGCACAGGCGAAGTCGCTCGTCTCGGTCTTCGAGTCCCTCTCCTCGAAGAGGACGACGCAGCGGCTGGAGGCGTTCGGCGCCGCGGAGCGGGCACCCCTCTCGCGTCCCGTGGCGTCGTACACCGACGCGGGGCTGGGAGTACATGCCGCTGCGCGAGGCGCCGAAGCACCACCTGATGGTCGCCTTCCTCCGGATGCGCCGCGCGGCGACGGAGCTGGGGGCGCGGCTCGCGGCGCGAGGCATCCTCGCCGCGGAGGAGGAGGTCTTCTTCCTCGAGCTGCCCGAGCTTTCGGCCATCGCGCACGGCGCGGCGCCGCCGGCCGATCTTGCGACCCGGATCGCCACGCGGCGCGCGGAGCTCGCTCGGTTCGAGCGCGAGCCCGGCCCGGACAACGTGCGCTCGGACGGCGTGCCGGTCGAGGACCCCTCTCCCGCGCCGGTCGACCCACACCTCCTTCGCGGGACGCCGGTCTCGGGCGGCCGCGCGACGGGGCCGGCGCGGCTCCTCCGCACCCCCGACCCGACGCTCTTCCAGGACGGGGACGTCCTCGTCGTCGCCTTCGCCGACCCGGGCTGGACGCCCCTCTTCCCTCGCGCGGGGGCGATCGTCATGGAGGTCGGCGGGATGATGTGCCACGCGGCGGTGGTCGCGCGAGAGATGGGGGTGCCGTCGGTGTTCGGCGTGCGACATGCGATGAAGTCGATTCGCGAGGGCGACATCATCACCGTCGACGGCGAGCGCGGGACGGTCGAGCGCGTTACGCCTGCGGGCCCAGGAGGGAACTGACGCGCCGGGCGAGGACATCCGCGTCGAACGGCTTCGAAAGGAAACCGACGTCGCCCAACTCCGCGGGCATCTGCGACGGGTCGAACGACCCCGAGAGGACGAGGATCCGCATCTGTGGGTGAAGCCCCCGCACGCGGCGGCACAGCTCCCAGCCGTTCAGGTCGGGGAGCGAGAGGTCCGTCACGAGGAGGCCGACCGAGGGACCGGAGCGCTCGAAGATCCGGAGCGCCTCCGCGGCGTCGGCGGCCTGGACGACGGAGTATCCCTCCAGCTCCAGCAGGCGCGTGACGGAGTCGCGGACCTGGGGCTCGTCGTCGACGACGACGATCCAGCCCTTCCCCGTTGGCACCGCGCCGCCCGGCCGCATGCGTCTCCTCCCTAGTTCGCCGTTGCGCAAGTGCTGCGACAGTTCCATGGGTTCGGCCTCGAGCCCATGATTGCGAGGGGCGAAGAGCGAGGAGCGACTTCAGGACAATCGCTCCTCGCGCCTCGCCCTTCGCCCCCCAGCCTTCTCCGCGACCGTCGCAGAATCTCATCGACGCTGAACTAGTCCGCCCCGTTTCGCTCCTCGACCCGCTCGCGAAGGGGCCCGCCGTCCACGATGACCACGCGCTTCCGCCCCGCGATGACCCACCCCTCCCGCTCCCACTCCTGGAGCGTGCGGCTGACGGTGTGGAGGGTCGTCCCGATCAGGTCGGCGAGGTCCTCGCGCGTGAGGGGCGGGCGGATCTCGATCCCCTTCGACGTCTTCTTTCCGGCCTTCCTCGCGAGGTCGAGCACAACGCGCGCGAGCCGCGCCTCCACGCACTCCCCGGCCATCTGGAGGCACCGCTGCTGCAGCTCGCGGATGTACGCCGACTGCGACGCGATGAAGTTCGTTGCGAGGCGAGGGAAGGCCTCGATGGCGTGCATCCAACTTCCCTCCGCCCACCCGACCGCGTCGCAGGTCCCGACGGGGAAGAGCGAGAGGGGCGCAAGGCCGCCGGGCTCGCAGAGGCAGGAGCAGACGAAGTCGCCCGGTCCGAGGATGCGGAGGAGGACGCGCTCGCCGTCGAACCCCGTGGCCTCGAGCTTCCCCCACCCGTCGAGGAGGAGGAGCACGTCGCGGCCGCGCGTGCTGGAGGGCCAGAGGGCGCGGCCGTTGTCGGCGGGGACGCGGTGCGCGAAGCGCGCGAGGTACGACAGTCCGCTGTCGCCGACACCGCGGAACAGGCCGACGCGCCGGAACGGGGCGACGGGGACGGGAGCGGGCTTGGGAATCGTGGAACCTCTCACGCGATCTGGTCCATGGAAGAGCAGACGGGCGTGGAGGGTTCCGACGATTTCTCGCGGGAATGGCGTCCTTCCCTGCCCTACCGACATGCGCCGCCATACGAGTGCGACTGCCTCGAGGATCCCTGGTGCCGAGGCGGCGCCATCAACCCTGGTTCAGCGTGGATCATAGGAATCCGGGAGATCGGCTTCTTTGTTGCAGAACAAACTCGGAAGAATCGGCCAAAGTTGTCCGAGTCGGACCTTAGGTCCCTACTTCGTCTCGAGGGCGGGCTCGTTCGAGACGACGCGGTTGCGGCCCGCGTCCTTGGCCTGGTAGAGGGCCTGGTCGGCGCGCGCGATGAGGGCCTCTGGCGTGTCCCCCTTGCGGTACGACCCGCAGCCGATCGAGACGGTGACGGGGATGCTTGTCTCTCCGACGCGGAAGGCGTGCGACCCGATCGCCTGGCGGATCCGCTCCGCGACCACGCCTCCCTGATTCGCGTCGGCGTTCGGGAGGATCACCGCGATCTCCTCGCCGCCGTAGCGGCAGGGGATGTCGTCGGGGCGGACGTTCTGGCGGACGACCGAGCCGCTCTCGCGCAGGACGAGGTCACCCGCCTGGTGGCCATGGCTGTCGTTCACCAGCTTGAAGTGGTCCAGGTCGAGCATGAGGAGGGCGAGGGGAACGCCGGTCCGCTCGCTCCGAGCGACGGCCTCCTCGATCTTCCCGTCGAAGTACTGCCGCACGTAGAGGCGCGTCAGGACGTCGATGGTCGCCTTCTCGTACAGCTCCGCGTTCGTGAGGGCTATGCCCGTCTGGCTCGCGAGGATGGAGAGGAACTCGAGGTCCTCCTTCGTGAAGCTCCCTCCGCCGAGCTTGTCGGCGGCGTTGAAGGCGCCCATGAGCTTCTTCTCGTGGAGGACCTCCTTCGACTGCTGCCAGATCGGCACGACGATGAAGCTGTCGCTCTTGTAGCGCGGCTTGCGCTCGTACCAGGCGGGGAGGACGCGGGTGATCGGGTCGGGCGCGAGGATCGGGCGGCCGTCGGAGAGGACGCGGCCGCAGGGCCCCTCGCCGACCTTCAGCTTCACGGCCTTCCAGGTCTCCTTGTCCATCCCCATCGCGTAGGCGATCGAGGCGGCCTCGCCTCCCGCGTCGACGAGGACGATCGACACCTTGGTGCACTTGAGGATGGTGCTCGCGTAGCTCGCGGCCTCCTTCAGGATGGGGTCACGCTTCAGGTAGCTGGAGAGGGTCTGGGTCGCCCAGTCGAGGGAGACGAGGGTGCGGTTGTACTCCTGCGACCGGAAGGCGGTGCGCGCGTCCTCGATGGCGCTCACGAGCTGGAAGCAGATGCCCGCGAGGAGTTCGAGCTCGTGGACGTTGAAGGCGCCTTTCGTGCCTGCGAGGTGGACGGCCCCGCGCGGGCGGCCGAGCCAGGTGAGCGGCGCGCACATCACGGAGCGTTCGTCCTCGGCGACGAGGACGGCCTCCTGGTGGGTGAGGACCTCGATGACGAGCTCCTGCGACACGGCGAACCCGGGGGGCAGGCCGGGGGCCTGGGCCCCCGTGGGGGCGGGGGCGCCCGAGGGGGCGGCGAGGCCTTTCACGGCCTTGGCCTGGAGTTTTCCTCCCATGTCTTCCTGGAGGAAGAGGATTCCCTGCTCGGCGGGGAACGTCTGGAAGAGGAGCTCGAGGGTGCGGTCGAGGAGCTTTTGCAGGTCGCGCGCGCCGAGGGTTGCGGTCGAGAGGCGGTAGAGGGTGGAGAGGCGATCGAACGGGCGGTCGGACTTGGAGAAGCGAGAGACGAGGCCTGCGGCGTCGAGGAAGGCGGCGCAGCGCCCTTCGGCGCGGATGGCGCGGGCGCCGACGGCGGGGAGGGCACCGGGGGTAGGGGTGCGGGACTCCTCGTTGAACTGGAGGCGGGTCTCGGCGAGGACGACGATATCGCCGTGGGAGATCACCCGCTCGCGGTCGACGGAGACGCCGTTGACGACGACCTCGCGGCCCGACCCGTCGGCCTGGCCAGGCCAGCTTGCTGGGACGACGACGAACCGACCGTCCTTCCTTTCGATGCGCGCATGGTGCGGGGCAGCGCGGCGGTCGAGGAGGACGATAGAGTTCTCCGGGTCCGTGCCGAGCGTGTTGTGATCGGTGAGCGGATAGGCCTTGCCGACGTTCGGTCCGTCGATCACGACCAACTGGGGCATGCCCAGAGTATGCGTCGCGGGGGCGGGCCGGGTCAAGGCGGGAGTTCCGGCCGGGTGCATGAACGCCATTGCGGCGTCCATGGAGAGGCGCGCGTAAGCGCGCCGTGGCAGGGCTCGCGTAAGCGAGCCCGAGGACGCGCATCCATGGCAGGCCCGCTGAGCCTCTTGCGGGTCCCCGGGCCAGGGCGCTGCAGAGGGCCCCGTGGAGGCTGACCCGACGGAGCTCGCGGACGGGCCTGCGCCCGAGGGACCGGCAGGGCCTGAGGACGACCCCGTCGAGGTCGATCCGGTCGAGGAGTCGCAGTCCGATCCGCCGGCGGAGGGAGAGGCCGACACGGACGAAGCGAGGTGACGACCCACCCGGGGGGCCGAGTCCGTGGCTCCTCGTCAGACACAACTCCGTGCCGTGCGGCGAACCGCGGAGGCCGGTCGAGTCCCGAGGCCCCGCCGCGCGGGGGTCCCCTACTTCGACTGCGTAAGAGCCTTCGCCCAGGTGGAGTCCTCGGGTGAAAGCGGCGGGACCGGCGGTTTGCCATAGTCCAGGGCGACCCGGTAGCTCCCCGCTTCGTAGACGCCTTCCACGAGGGTTTGGAGGTCAACCGCCTGGTCCGCATCCCCCTCCATCAGGGGAATCGGAATGCGCGGCAGACGATCGCGAAGGGGGATCGGGTAGATCTCCGCGTGGGACCTCTGCCGAGCCCGACGGATGGCCACCAGGTAGTCGTAGGGTCCGTGCGGACGGAGCCGCTCGATCGGCACGGAAATCGTGTGCGCACCTGCTCGAAGCAGGTCGATCTCCACGAGGTGGACGTCCGAGCGCAGCACCTCCCGCTGCTTCTGGACGTACTTCTTGTGGCCGTCGGAGCCCGGGACCTTGTTCGTCGGCGAGAGGACCTCGATCACGGTCACGATGCGGCCTGTGGGTCCGCCGAGACGGATCTCGATGTAGGCCTGCTCGAGTTCCAGCGGCTCGATTTCGATCATGACCGCAGGGTCAATGGACACGCCACGGGCACCCTCGATCGGCCTTCTGGACTGCCGGTAGACGACGACGTCCGGGCCGATGGGCCGCTCCTGGGCCGCCTCCACAACGACGCGGATGCCGTACTTCGCGACATAGCGCGGAGCTGTCTTGGAGGAGATCTCGCGGGCAAGGTCGGTGATGAGGTCGTGGTGGACGCTCGGCCAGAAGACTGGATTCTCCAGCCAGGGGTCCATCCCAGGAAAACGGTATCTCTTCTTGGTGGCCATACGATGGAATTCTACGCCGATGGCCGGAGGCCCGCAAGGGGACGGCCCATCGCGGCATCGGGGGCCTCGCGAGAAACTCACGGACGCCTTCGAGGCGTCCCGGCTGCGGCAGCCCTGGCGGGCGAGGTCTACCCCTCGCGGATGAGGGCGATCAGCTCCTCGGTGGACAGCTTCGCGGCGCGGTCGGTGCCGTCGAGAACGCCAGCGACCAAGTCGCGCTGCATCTGGCGTGGCTCCTTCTGTTGTGCCTCCTGATCGGAGGCTTCGCCATGGCGGGGCCGCACGTCGCAGCGCTGGCGCAGGCCCACATCGAGCAGCGGGTCTCACATCAAGCCTTCAGGCAGCAACTCGCCGGGGTCGTGGACCGAGTGAACCTGATCCAGCGCGACTCCGTCCGCCCCCTGCGAGAGGCGCTCCTTGCCTTCCAGGAGGAGGCACAGTACGCCACGTCGGAATCACTGCCGGGCTCGGAGAAGGTCGACTCGGAGATGTGCGACCTCCTCTGCGCCATCGAGCAGAAGATCCAGCGACTCGAATGGAGCTACGGGGAGGTGCCGCCAGAGGCGGAGGCGGCGAAGGCCATTCCCGAGAACGTGGCGGAGGTCGTGCAGGACGTGAAGAGGCTCCAGGTCGTCTTGGATCGGCGTGAACGGCTAATGACCCAGCTTCGATAGGGCTGGTGGAGCCCGATGATGGAGTTCACCTGCCCGAAGTGCGGCAAGCGCTGCCGCGTCCCCGATGGGGCGGGCGAAGCAGTTGATCGAGCAGGCGAAAGCGCGCACTTGCGCGGGGCGACGCGCCCGACGCTCTCCGGCTTCTGGCCGATGCCCAGCAGGCGTGCCCTACCCTGTCCGACGAAGTCGATCCACTCCGGCGCCGAGCCCAGGCAATTCTCGAAGCCACGCGTGCAGCCCAGGCGATCGAGCCGCTCAGGCAACAGGCACAGGTGAGGGGCAGTGTCGGGACAAGGCAGGAGACGTCCAGAAGCGACTTCTCCACCTGTTGCATCGTCAGCGGGATCGTCTTTCTGGCCCTCATCGGAGCCTCGACGAACAAGAAGAAGAGGCGAAGATAAAGGCTGGTGATCGGCAGTGTCACGGCCGCTGGGCGGATCCGAGGGGCGGGGGATGGTGGAAGGGCCCCTTGCCGGGCCACACCAGGTGCGTTGCGTAGGCCTCCTCCAGCCCCGGGTCGCCCGTCTTCGTGAATCGCAGCCGCTGCCTGGGTCCCTTTCCCCAGCGCATGTACGCCGTCCACGAGGGGACGAGGCAGAGATCGTGGGCGTGGAACCGTAAGACGCGGAGCAGACGAGAGAGGCGGGGCAGGTTGCAGCGGATGACCCGCTCGAGGTAGGGCACGCGGCCGCGACGCCAATCGAGGAGGTGCGCCGGCGTGAGCATCTCCATGCGCACGAGCACGTCCACGGGCGCGACGAACTTTCCCTCCGCGAGGATGTCTGCGACGGCCCGCACAATCCGCGGATAGAGCTTGTCGTCGTGATACGTCGCGATCGTGGGCCCTGGCCGTGCCATGCGTGCCTCCTGGCTGCGGACAGACGTCCTGGCGGGCGTCAGCGGGGCGCCCGCGCAGCGGGCCGGCGCCCTTGCGGGCGCTACTCCATTGCAACCTACCCCTCGCGGATGAGGGCGATCAGCTCGTCGGTGGACAGCTTCGCGGCGCGGTCGGTGCCGTCGAGGACCCCCGCGACGAGGTCGCGCTTCGAGGCGTGCAGCGCCAGGATCTTCTCCTCGATCGTCCCCTGCGCCACGATCCGGTACACCGTCACCGGCCGCGTCTGCCCGATCCGGTGCGCCCGGTTCGTCGCCTGGTCCTCCACCGCAGGGTTCCACCACGGGTCGAGGTGGATCACGTAGTCCGCCGCCGTCAGGTTGAGGCCCGTTCCGCCCGCCTTGAGCGAGATCAGGAACAGGTCCCCCTCCCCGCGCTGGAACGACGCCACCTCCTCGTCCCGCTTCGCCGCCGGCGTCGATCCGTCCAGGTACCGGTACGGCACCTTCCGCGCGTCGAGCGCCTCCCGCACGATCGCGAGCAGCGACGTGAACTGGCTGAATACCAGCGCGCGATGCCCCTCCTCGCGAAGCTCCTCCACCGTCTCCAGGAACAGCGTGAGCTTCGCAGACTCGGCCTGCGCATCGGGGAGCACCAGCCTCGGATGACACGCAAACTGCCTGAGCCGCGTCAGCGCCGCGAGCACCTCGAACCGCCGGTCCTCCCCATCCTTCGGCGCAGTCAGCGCCGCGAGCGCCCCCAGCCGCGCCTGGTCGTACAGCTTCCGCTCCCCCGCCGACAGCACCGCGTCGAGCCGGACTTCGGTGCGCTCCGGCAGCTCCTTCAGCACCTCGTCCTTCGTCCGCCTGAGCACGAACGGCCGCACCATCCGCGCGAGCGCCTCGCGCCGCTTCGGATCCTTGTCCCTCTCAATCGGCGCCGCGAACCTCTCCCGGAACCGCTCCCAGCTCCCGAACACCCCCGGCGAGATCGCGCGGAACAGGCTCCACAGGTCCCCGAGGTGGTTCTCGATCGGCGTCCCCGTCAGCGCGAGCCTCCACCCCGCCGCAATCCGCCTCACCGCCTGCGCCGTCTTCGTCTGGCTGTTCTTCACGAACTGCGCCTCGTCGAGCACCAGCGTCCCCCACGCGACCTTCGCGAGCCGCTCCACGTCGCGGAGCGCCATCGCGTAGCTCACCACGACGACGTCCCCCTTCGCGAATGCGACCTCCTCCTCGTCGCGATCCGTCTCGCGGTAGAGGATCGGCTTCAGCCCCGGCGCGAACCGCTTCGTCTCCGCGATCCAGTTCGCGGAGACCGACGTCGGCGCAAGGACGAGCGCGGGGCCCTCCTTCGCCCGGTCGACGAGCGCCCCCAGCGCCTGCACCGTCTTCCCGAGCCCCATGTCGTCCGCGAGGCACCCCCCCACGCCCCACGCCGCGAGGCGCGCGAGCCAGCGGTACCCCTCGACCTGGTACGGCCGCAGGTCGGCCGTGAGCCCCTTCGGCGGGTCGGGCGCGAGCGTCATCGCGCGGTCGAAGCGCTTGAGCAACGCGTTCCACGAGGCGCACGCCTTCAGGAGCCCCGTCTCCTTCACCACGTCGCGCAGCAGAGGCGCCGTCGCGACGCCGACCGTCAGCTTCCCGTGCTCGACGTGCAGCAGGTCGCCCATCTCGCGCAGCCGCTCGCGGAAGACGTTCGAGATCCGCACCCACATGCCGCCCGTCACCGCGACGTAGCGCCTCCCCGCTCGCAGCGCCTCGATCACCGCGGCGAGAGGCACCTTCGCACCGTCGACGTCGAGCTCCCCCTCGATGCCGAACCAGTCCTGCGCGTCCTGGACGGAGACGCGGAGGTCCTTCGGCGTCGCCTCGCGAGAGACGCTCAGCTTCCGCGCGTCGTCGGCCCACTCGACGACGACGCCAGGCGGCGGCGCGTCCGAGAGCCTCGCGACGAGGTCGAGAGCCTCGTCGTCGGAGGGGATGCGCCACGTCCACGGCTCACTCTCCGGGGGGAGGCCGATCGCCTGCGCAACGCCCTTCGCGCGCGCGATCTCGTCGAGGAGGTCCCGCCGCACGCACACGCGTTTCTCGCCCGCCGCACCGGAGAGTCTCTCGGGAGGCGACCCTGGCGCGACGATGGGGCCTCCCGCGAGGGGCCGGACGCGCAGGGTGGCGACGAGGCCCGAGGGGGCCTCGGGCGCGAGCCGCAGGCGGAGCGTCGTGTCGGCAGGG
>Ga0209514_10007379_pt1 | contig 12996 bp, 13 predicted proteins | sample Subgrocontami58m_FD_187452 | JGI IMG/M metagenome (GOLD analysis project Ga0209514, IMG submission 187452) | Subsurface groundwater microbial communities from S. Glens Falls, New York, USA - GMW37 contaminated, 5.8 m (SPAdes) (version 3) | ecosystem: Environmental > Aquatic > Deep subsurface >...
CGATCAGGGCCGGAAGACCGGAACGGAGGTAGAATGTACTTGGGAACAGGTTCGGCAACCTGCGGGGAAGCCCGCGGAGATGGAGGGTGAAGCCATGTTGACGTCCCGGTTCGAACCCGCCAGCCGCAAGAACGTCGACCGCACGAGCGATCCGTACATCTCCCGGAAAGGCCTCCTCGACGTCGGGGTCTGCCCGGAGTGCCATGCCATCAGCCGGAAGAAGCGCTGGTACATGGACGAGGCGGAGTACGTCTCACTCTTGCGGACCGGCGCGGTCCTGCGCCGGTGCCCGGCGTGCCGGAAGATCGCGGACGGATTTCCTTCCGGCGTGGTGACCCTGCGCGGTGGATTCCTGCGGACCCACCGCGACGAGATCCTCACGATCGTCCGCAACGAGGAACGCCGGGCCCGCGGTACCAATCCCCTCGAACGGATCATGGCGATCCGGGAGGGGGACGACAGCGTCGAGATTCTGACGACGGACGAGAAACTTGCCCAGCGTGTCGGGCGGGAAATCCGGAAGGCGTACCAGGGGGCCGTGTCCTACAAATGGTCGGAGGACGCCAATTTCGTCCGGGTGAACTGGTCGCGCGTGGCCTGACGCGGAATCCCCGGCTGCCAGGTTTCCGCGCAAACGTCCTTCCCGCGAGTGGAGGGAGTCCCGATCGCCGTCGATCGGGACTCCCTCCCTCCTCCCGCAGCGACCTTTCCCGGAAATGTTACCAACGAAAATCCTCCGACCGCTGTCAGCTTGGGGGGGGACGAAGGGGAGTCGGATCGAAACGATAATTGTTGCCGGTCCCCGGCCTGCAGGATATAATCCGCGAAATGTTCAAGCGTTCGAATCTTCCGAATATAGCCTTGGCGCTGCTCGGGCTCTTCCTGTTCGTTTCCGTCTCGGAAGCGGCCGAGTGCAATCCCTGCTCGACGAAAGCCGAGGCAGCCTGTCCTTCTTCCTGCGAAACGGCATCGGTTTCCTCCGGCTTCCCCGGTGATCGGGGAGCTTCCTCCGCTCCATCGAGTCATGCAGGGGAAGATGGCTCCTGCACCCTTTGTTCCTTCTGCCTGTCCTCGTGGATCGAGTCGTCTCCGGTGACCGTTTCCCTTGACGACGGCGCGCAGCGCTTGGCGCCTACAGAATACGTAACGTACTACGAAGCCCCTTCTTTCTCTTTCCTCCGCCCTCCCAGAAGTTAATCCCGCTCTTCTCCGCCCCCCTGGTCGCCGGTTTCCGCGGAAACCGGCGCGTATTTCATCGTTTGCCGAGACGGTAATTCACGTCTTACCGACGGGAGGAGTTCCGATGGAAACCGTTGCCGAAGTTCGCACCGAACATGCCCCTGTCTCCGCGACCGCTGAGCGGACGCATGCGCAACCATCATGTGCTACCTGGGCGTCAACCTGGTCCTGTCGGGCCTCCACAGCTACGGGGGTTGAAGCGATCGACGGGGGACAGGAAGGCATCGGTCACTTTTCGTGGTCGCGAAACGGCATGGCCATGAGGTCAAAGGAGGTGGCGGGATTGGGTTCTTCCATCGGATCCGCGTTTTCGGCACTGCTGGCATTGCTGCTTGCGGTAAACGTCGCATCGGCATCCGCCGCGGAGAAGGTATTCGGTCTGCCCGAAATACTCTCCTATGCCTTGGAGAACAACGGGGATCTCAAGGCATTGCGCGCCGAGAGGGGCCTGCGCGAGGCGGGGAAGATCCGGGCGGGCCTGCTCCCCAACCCTTCCCTGGAGTTCGAGGGCGCCGGCGATTTCGTCTTCGCAAACGAAGGCGAAAGGAGGTTCTCCGCCGCTTACTCCCAGGAGATCTTGACCGCCGGAAAAAGGGCCAAGAGGCTTTCGGTTGCCGGGAAGGACCTGGAGGAGTACGGCTACCGGTTCGCCGACGCGGAGCGCCTCCTCGCCGAGGAGGTCAGGGTCGCCTTCTACGATCTTCTCCTGGCCGAACAGCAGTTGAAGCTGGTCGGGAGGTTCGTGGAGATCAACGAGCAACTCCTTCGGGTCGCCCGGGACAGGTTCGAGGCCGGTGACATCCCGGAGCTGGAAATGAACGTGGCCCGCGTGGAAGTCGCCAGGAGCCAGGGACGCCAGGCGGAAGCGCAACGCGAAGTCGGACCGAGACGGTCGAAGCTCTTTTCCCTGATGGGCCTTCCTCCGGGCGCGGAGGTCGGAATCGCGGGCGCACTCGAAAGGAATGCGTTCTCGGCCCGGATCGAGGACCTCAGAGCACTGGCGCTTGCCCGGAGGCCGGACCTCCTGGCCCTGGCGGCCGAAAAGGAAAAGGCGGAAGCGGAGATCCGCCTGGCGGACGCGGAAGGGATTCCCAACGTGACCGCGTCGCTCTCCCTGGAGCGGGAAGAGTCTTCGCTGGACGTCGGAGATATCACGGCGAAAGATCGCGACAAGCTGGTGGGGCTCAAACTGTCGGTGCCCCTCCCCCTGTTCGACCGGAACCAGGCGGGAAAGAAGGAAGCGATCACGAGGAGGACAAGCGCCGAATACCGGTACGCATCCGCCAGGAAGAACATCGAGAGGAGCGTGGAAGCGGCTTTTTCCCGCCTGATGTCCTCCGGAATATCCCTGTCGATCTACGACAATGACATTCTCCCCCAATTCGAGGAAAACCTCCGGTTGACCCGCGAAGCCTATCGCCTGGGGGAGGTGGGTTTCCTCTCGGTAATCGAAGAGCAAAGGAAGTTTCTCGACGTGAACGAAGGATACCTGTCGGCCCTCCACGAATGGAACACGTCCATGTCCCGGCTCACGGCAGCGGCAGGTGGAGGGATCGAATGACGGATGCTCCACGAATCGAATGCGACGGAGGAAACGGATGAAAAAGAGGGGGATCTACACGATCATTGCGATCGCGGTCGCCGTCGTCCTGGGCGGCGCCTTTATTTACCGGTTCAGCCACATCATGACAGGAGGAAAACGGGCGACTGCGGAAAGGAAGGAAACGGTTGCGGCCGGAAATGGCAGCGAGGGAAAGGAGGGTGGAGACGAACAGCCCCGCGGCGTCCGTCTGAAACCGGAAATCGTGCAAAGCGGCGCGGTTGTCGTGGAGACCGCGAAAAAGGTGGCTCTGCGCGGCCTCGTCGCGGCGACCGGCAAGGTGGAATCCAACGCGGACCGGACCGCCCACGTCTCCCCCAGGATTCCTGGAAAGATCGTGTGGGTCGGAGCGAGCCTCGGAGACGCCGTCGTCGCCGGCCAGGTCCTTGCCCGCCTCGACAGCGTGGAACTGGGCGAAGCCCTGTCCGAGTATTACAAGGCCCGGTCCCGGGTCGGTCTTGCGAAGGGCAATATGGAAAGGACGAGGACCCTTGTCGAGAAGAAGATCGCCGCCCGAAAGGAGAACCTGCAGGCGGAGACGGAATACCAGACGGCGATGTCCGATCTCCACGCTGACGAAGAACGGCTGAGGCTCTACGGCCTCTCGCCCTCGGAATTCGAGGTGCACATGGAGGAGAAGAGAATCCTCCTCCCCGTCCACTCCCCCATCACCGGGGTCGTGACGGGGAAACATACGACCGTCGGGGAGTTGGCCGACCCTTCGAAAAATCTCTTCACGGTCGCCGACCTTTCCTCCGTGTGGGTGCTGGTCGACATCAACGAGAAGGACCTGGCGAAGATCGAAAAGGGACGGACGGCGGCGGTAAAGGTCGGAGCTTTCCCCGACAGCGTCTTCAGGGGGAGGGTGACCTATATCGCGGACCTGGTGGATGAAGCCACGCGGACCGTGAAGGCGCGTATCGAGGTGGCGAACCCGGGGAGGAAGCTCAAGCCCGAGATGTTCGCCACGGTGGAGCTGACCATCCCCCGGAGCCGCCCCCCGGTGCTGGCGGTCCCCGAGGAGGCCATCGTTGAACTGGAAGGAAAGAAGGTCCTGTTCATCACCGGGGACGACGCCGAATTCATCCCCAGGGAAGTGGCGACCGGGGCCAACGGGGGAGGCTGGGTGGAGGTTACCGTGGGACTGAAAGAAGGAGAACGGTACGCGGCCAAGGGCGGGTTCCTCCTGAAATCGGAACTGAAAAAAGGCGAACTCGGGGAGGAATAGGCCCATGATCGACAGGATACTTCGCTTCTCTCTGGAACAGCGGTTGCTGGTCGTCATCGCGGCCTTTCTCCTGGTCGGTGCCGGCCTGTGGGCCATGAACAAGCTCCCCGTGGACGCATTCCCGGACGTCACGAACGTCCAGGTGCAGGTTCTCACCCAGGCGGGCGGGATGGCCCCGACCGAGGTGGAGAACCAGATCACGTTCCCCATCGAGACCACCATGGGAGGGCTTCCCCGCCTCCAGGAAGTTCGCTCCCTCTCCAAGATCGGCCTCTCCGCGATCACGGTGGTGTTCGAGGACGGCGTCGACATCTACTTCGCGAGGCAGCAGGTCTTCGAGCGCCTTCAGCAGGCCCGCGAGCGGCTCCCGAGGGGGATCGAGCCCCAACTCGGGCCTATCACCACTGGACTCGGCGAAATCTTCCATTACCTGGTCGAGGGGGAAAACCACGACATCCGGGAACTCCGTGCCCTCCAGGACTGGGTGGTCCGCCCGATCCTGCGGACGGTCCCCGGCGTTACCGACGTCAACTCCTTCGGCGGACAGGTGAAGCAGTACCAGATCCTGCTCGACCCTGGGAAACTGAAAAGCCTCAACCTGACGCTCCACGACGTCATGGAGGCCGTGGAAAGGAACAACGCCAACAGCGGAGCCGGTTACATAGAACACCGGGAGGAACAGTACATCGTCCGGGGGCTGGGCTTGGCCAAGGGCCTTGCCGACCTGGAACGGATCGTCGTGGCCTCCCGGAACGGGACGCCGATCCATCTCGACGACGTGGCGCAACTCCGGATCGGCAGCGAACCGCGCCAGGGGGCGACGACCCGCGACGGGAAAGGCGAGGCGGTGGTCGGCATCGTGATGATGCTCCAGGGAGCCTCCAGCAAGGAGGTGGTCGCCGGCGCCAAGGAAAAAGTCAAGACCGTCCAGAAGCTTCTTCCGGCGGGCGTCCGACTGGTTCCCTACTACGACCGGACCGAACTCGTCCGGAAGACCATCCGGACCGTCCGGAACAACCTCCTGGAGGGCGGCCTGCTGGTCGTGGCCGTCCTTTTCTATTTTCTCGGGAACGTCCGGGCAGCCCTCATCGTGGCCCTGGTCATCCCCCTTTCCATGCTTTTTTCCTTCCTCGGGATGCACTGGCTCAAGCTCTCCGCCAATCTCATGACGCTGGGGGCCATCGATTTCGGGATGATCGTCGACGGCAGCGTTGTGATGGTGGAGAACACCATGCGGAATCTCGCCGGGCGGAAGGAGGCAGAAGGATTCATCCACACGATCTTCGAATCGGCACGGGAGGTGGCCCGTCCGATCGTCTTCGGGGTCGGGATCATCATCATCGTCTACCTTCCCATCGTGACGCTCCGGGACATGGAGGGGAAGATGTTCTCCCCCATGGCGTATACCGTGGGATTCGCCCTCCTGGGCTCCCTGATCCTGACGGTGACGGTTGTTCCGGCGCTCTGCTCCCTGCTCCTGAAAGGGAGAATCGTCGAGGAGAAGGACCCGTGGCTTCTCCGGATCCTCCGGGAGGCATACCTTCCCGCGCTGCGGAAGGCAATGTCCCACCCGGGGATAACCTTGGGCGTCACCGGTGCCGCGTTGGCCTTTGCGCTGGCCCTTGTCCCCTTCCTGGGGAGCGAGTTTCTGCCGACCCTCGACGAGGGAAGCATCACGGTGCAGTCCTTCCGCCTCCCCTCCGTCTCGGTGACCGACACGGTGAAGACCGCCGCCGCGGTGGAGAAGGCGCTCCTCTCCTTCCCCGAAGTGGAGAAGGTGGTCTCCCGGGCCGGGCGCGCGGAAATCGCCAACGATCCGATGGGGATCGACATCTCCGACATCTCCGTCAACCTCAAGCCCCGCGGAGAATGGAAGACGGCTCGCGCCAAGGAGGAACTGGTGGACAAAATGCGGGAGCGGCTGGAAAACATTCCCGGCATGTCCTTCTCCTTCACCCAGCCCATCGCCCTGCGGGTCGACGAGCTGATCTCCGGCGTGAAATCCCCGATCGCCGTGAAGGTCTTCGGCGACGACATGCAAACCCTGAAAACGAAGGGCGAGGAGATCGCGCGGGTCGTCGAGAAAGTCAGGGGGGCCGCCGACGTCACCGTGGAGAAGACATCCGGCCTGGGCTACCTCCAGGTGGAGATCGACCGCGCGGCCATCGCCCGATATGGCATCAACGTCGGCGACATTCAGGACGTCCTGGAAGTCGCCGTGGGCGGGAAACCGGTTTCGGAGCTTTTCGAGGGGCAGAGGCGCTTCTCCATCGCGCTCCGGTTTCCCGAGCATTTGAGCAACGACGTGGAGAAGATCGGCGAGATCCTGGTCTCCGCCCCCGGGGGCGCAAGGGTACCCGTCAGGCAACTGGGGAGGGTCTACACCGAGGAGGGGCCGGCCCAGATCTCCCGGGAGAACGGTTCCCGCCGGATCGTCGTGGAGTGCAACGTGTCGGGGTGCGACATCGGCAGTTTCGTCGCCGATGCCCAGAAGGCCATCGAGGCGAAGGTCAAACTTCCGCCCGGATACTACATCACCTGGGGCGGGCAGTTCGAGAACCAGCAGCGGGCGATGGCAAGGCTCTCCGTCATCCTCCCGATCTGCCTGGCGTTGATCTTTATCCTGCTCTTTTCCACCTTCAACTTGGTGCGACAGGCGTTCCTCATCATCCTCAACGTGCCCTTCGCCCTCATCGGGGGGATCGTATCCCTCTTCCTGAGGGGTCTGCCGCTCTCTGTTTCAGGGGCTGTCGGGTTCATCGCCCTCTTCGGCGTCGCCGTGCTCAACGGCATCGTCATGGTCTCCTACTTCAACAAACTCCGTGAGAAAGGGGTTCCGCTGGACGACGCCATCCTGAAAGGGGCGGAGGTGAGGCTGCGCCCCGTCCTGATGACGGCCATGGTCGCTTCCATGGGCTTCATCCCCATGGCCCTGTCCCAAGGGACCGGCGCGGAGGTGCAAAGGCCGCTGGCCACGGTCGTCATCGGCGGACTGATCACATCGACGCTCCTGACGCTCGTCGTCCTGCCCACCCTCTACCGCTGGTGGGAGGCAAGAATCGAAGCGAAAATCAACGACAAGGAGACTCCCGCATGAGACAGATCAAGTCGTTCGTCAGGTTCCGTACGCCTGCCCACCGAGGAAACGCCTTGATGAGAAGCTTGAACCGATTCTTACTGGCAGCCATTGTTGGAACTGTTCTCGCAGGCTGCGTGACGACCTCCCGATTCATGACGGCGAAATCCCAAACCGCGAGGAACGACGTCTTCAGCGAAGCAGACGAAAAGGGGGCTACCCCGAACGGATACGCCGACCTGGAAATCAGCGCGTCCATCAAGACCCACACGAAAGGGTTTTACCTCCTTGAGTCGAGAGATTCCCTCCATGGAAAGAAAGGCTATCCCTTCGTCTTGAACATCGATGGCCAAGCCGTCGTCTGGAAGGTCGATGGCCTGGAGGAAACCATCCCGATCTATTTCGAGAAAGGCGGGAGGAACCCCGAGGGAGGGACCGGCATCAAGTATGAAATCCGGAAGAAAATCCGGCTGGCCGCGGGCTCCCACCGCGTGTTTTTCGGCCTCCCGGCGGCGGATTATTACCGGGAGTTCGACGTGACGTTAAAGGAAGGCAAAAACTACACTCTGGCGTTTGAGCCGGTATATAAGAAACAGAGAAGGGATACCCGAAAGTTTTTAAGCGGTTTGGATCGGCTTGAGAAAAATATGACGGAAACGTGTCCGTAGGGATGGTTTGAGAAGGAGAGGGAAATGGAGGGGCAGAGCAAGTGGTGGTGACGCGAACTCCCTTTCGAAGGAGGAGGTTAAATGGACGCCAAGTACGGATTCGGAAAAACGGTGAGCCTGTCTTTCGACGCGGCGGTAGAGAAGGTGACACAGGAATTGCAGAAGGAAGGGTTCGGCGTGCTGACGGACATCGACGTGGCGGCGACACTGAAGAAGAAGCTTAACCGGGAGATGCCGCCCTACCGCATTCTTGGGGCGTGCAACCCGCCGTTGGCGCACCGCGCGTTGGAGGCGGAACCGTCGATCGGCCTCCTGCTGCCGTGCAACGTGGTGGTGCGGCAGGACGCCGCGGGAAAGGTTCATGTGGAATTCATGGATCCCAACGCGGTGCTGGATCTCGTGAACAGGGCCGAGGTCAGCCGGATTGCGGGCGAGGTGCGGCAGCGGCTGGAGCGGGTCATGCAGGGGCTTTAAAACCCACCAGAAACCTAAGTCCACCGAATCGGCCGCACCGGAAGGATCGGCACATCCGGATCGTCCTGTCCTCCTGCGGCAACGAGGAGCGTCCCTGCTTCCAAACATTGAGCGATTGATCCGCAGGCATCTGGTCGTGCCTGTTCTAGGATGGGTTAGGTACATGACGCTGGAGTGGCGCCTCAGCCGGGGGCGGCATCGTTCCGCCGTAAGGCATAGAGCGTAGCGACGATAACCGCAAGACCCGCGTACTGGCCGGGCGTAAGCCCGAAATACCGGGTATCGCTCAAGCGCAGGAAGCTCGGGTATCCTGTGCCAGACCTAAGTATGGGGTCGGATTTTTTCTTGACCATACCAGATCAAAATTTTAACATATGAACAGGCGTGCAGATGAGTGAGGGTCCCATGGGACGCAAAGACGTGGATGTATGCGAAATCTATTATGTAAATGAGGCGCACGTGAGGAGCGCCCGCCGGATGCTCTCGCCGGAGCGGGAGATCCTGTCGCTCGCGGAGATATTCCGTACACTGGGGGATCCGACGCGCGTCAAAATCCTCCAGGCCCTGTCGGTGGAGGAACTCTGCGTCTGCGATCTGGCCAAACTCCTCGGGATCAGCGAGTCGGCGACCTCCCACCAGCTCCGGGTGTTAAGGAGCCAGAAACTGGTCCGTTACCGGAAGGAAGGAAAGATGGCTTTCTACTCGCTCGACGATGCCCATATCGACAGCCTGATGAAGGAAGCGTTGCGCCACGTTCGCGAGGGGGCGGGTCAAGTCCGGGAGGCGACGGAGCGGGTCCGCGAAAGCGCGGGGTAAAAGGGCAAATTTTTTTGTTCCGATGCATGAATGTATGTTCATGCGTTAATGACGATGAACGGGCGAGGAGGAGGCATGGAAGGCGGGAGAGAGCAATCGGCGGCGAACTGTTCCTGTGGGGACATTTGTACGCTGGCGTCGCGACGTGTCTTCCGGGTGGAGGGGATGGATTGCGCCCATGAATCGGGTCCGATCCTGTCCGTGCTCTCCGCCCTTCCGGGAGTGGGGCGGGCGGTTCCTTCCTATACCGATTCCACACTCACGGTCGAGTTCGACCCCCACGCCGTAACGCCCGAACGGATCGCACAGGCGATCTCCGAGACGGGATTCAAGGCCAATGTCGACGACCGCACGGCGGAGGCGTTCACCTATTGGGAGCGATACGGGCGCCTGACGGCGACCTCCATTTCGGGCGTTGCGTTGGCGACCGGGCTGATCCTCCATTTCATGGGGGTTCAGCCGCGAGTTGTGAAGCTGCTCCTTCTGCTGGCGACGGTATCCGGCGGCTGGTACGTCGCTCGCCGCGCCTGGCAGGCCCTCCGCCACCGTCAGCTTGAAATGAACACGCTTATGGCCACCGCCGCGGTCGGCGCCCTCTTCATCGGAGAGTGGGCGGAGGCGGGCTCGGCGATGTTCCTCTTCTCCCTCGCGCAACTCCTGGAGGCCCGCAGCATGGACCGGGCCCGCAACGCCATCCGGCGTCTCCTCGACCTCTCCCCCAAGGAGGCGACTGTTCTCCGAGGGGGGGAAGAAATCCGGTTGCCCGTCGAGCGGATCGTCGTCGGGGACACTGTCCTGTTGCGCCCCGGCGAGCGCGTTCCAGTCGACGGACTGGTGGTCGAGGGGGCCTCCTCCGTGAACCAGGCCCCCATCACGGGAGAGTCCATCCCGGTGGCGAAGGCTCCCGGCTCCCGTGTCCTTGCGGGAAGCCTCAACGGTCGGGGCGTCATGGACATCCGGGTAGAGAGACCCGCGTCGGACAGTTCGCTCGCCCGGATCATCCATCTCGTCGAGAACGCCCAGGCGCAGCGCGCCCGGAGCCAGACCTTCATCGACGGGTTCGCTCGCTACTACACGCCCGCGATGATCGCCTTTGCCCTAGGACTGATCCTCGTTCCTCCTCTTCTTTTCGGACAACCGTTCTCCACCTGGGTTTACCGGGGGCTCGTGGTCCTGGTGATCGCATGCCCCTGTGCCCTCGTGATCTCGACGCCCGTCTCCATCGTCTGCGGGCTCACACGGGCCGCCCGTGAGGGGATCCTGTTCAAAGGCGGGGTGTACCTCGAAGAACTCGGCAGGATCCGGACGTTCTTTTTCGACAAGACAGGGACGCTCACGCGGGGGAAGCCGGAGGTGATCCACGTCCGGTCCTTCTGCGATCTCTCTGAATACCAGCTTCTTCGCCTGGCAGCGGCCTTGGAATCCAGGTCCGAACACCCGCTGGCCGGCGCCATCGTGGAAGCCGTCGGGAGCGAAGGCGACTCCGACCCGCTGCCCGCGCCGACGTTCGTCCAGGCCGTTCCCGGCATGGGAATCCGGGGGAAGGTGAATGGGGGGATCTACCACCTCGGCAATCCCGCTTTCTTCGATAACGGATCGGGGTTGAGCGATCCCCAGCGGGCGGTCGTGGAGGAGTGGGAGCGCAAAGGAGCTACGGTGGTGCTGGTCGGGATCGAGAAGATGCCGCTCGGGATGATTGCCATCCGGGACACCGTGCGGGAAGAGGCACGCGCCGGACTGGCCGAGCTGCGCGACCTGGGAGCGAGCGAGCTGACGATGCTGACGGGGGACAACCCGGAGACGGGGAAGGCCATCGCGTCGCAGCTTTCCATCGACGCGGTGCATGCGGGGCTCCTTCCGGAGGACAAGGTGAAGCTGGTCCGGGAGGCCGTGGAAAAGGGAAACAGGGTGGCGATGGTCGGCGACGGGATCAATGACGCCCCGGCTCTGGCCTCGGCCACCGTGGGCGTGGTCATGGGGGTGGCGGGGACGGGCGTGGCGCTGGAAGCAGGGGACGTGGCGCTCATGGGGGACGACCTGAGGAAACTTCCCTTTGCCGTCCGCCTGGGGCGCAGGACGCTGCGGATCATCCGGTTCAACGTCGCCTTCTCCCTTGGGACCAAGGCCGTGTTTCTCGTCCTGGCCACCCTCGGGATGGTCACCCTCTGGATGGGGGTCGCCGCGGACATGGGGGCGTCGCTGCTTGTCATCGGCAACAGCATGCGGCTCCTTTGGGGGTCGAACGGATCCAGGAGCCTTACCAATATCGTGCGGAGAGCCGCGTAACAGATTCTCGTCTCGTTCGTCATTATCAGGCAATAGAGGGGGCGCGTGGAAAACAGGATCCCGCCGCCGGTGGTCGAGGCGGCCCGCAATCGAGGGGGCCGGGTCTGTCCCCTTTTCCACTGGCCCGTTGCCTCCCGAGCGGCCCATGAAGAATGGGAATCGCGAGATATATCCGTCCTGCCCCCTATTCAGGTAGTTGCCTTCTCGCTGCGTAACGGGTTCCCGGCTCATACGTCTTTATGGCCAAAAGGATTCCCGATCGTATGGGAACCGACAAACCAGTTCAAGGAGGATGCCCATGTTCGGGTGCGGAACGAATCTCGGTTCAATGGGCTGGTGGGGAGGCCCCCTGTTCATGTTCATGCATCTCCTGTTCTGGGGAGCGATCATCTTCGGGATCGTGTGGGGGATCCGGCGTATCTTTCCGGCGGTGGCGCCGGCAGGTCCTCGTTTGTCCGAAGCCGAGGAAGTCCTCAAGCGGCGCTATGCTTCCGGGGAGATCGGCTCCGAGGAGTTCGCCCAGAAGAAGAAGGATTTAGGAATCCGGGATTGAAGAGAGGTTACGGTTAGAATGTTCTAATACACAAGAGGAGGAGATATGGTCCCCACCCGCCTTCGGATACCTCTTCTGGAACACGAGCCTTCGGAAGCGCCCGTCTTCACGGCGGCAAACCTGCTGGAGGCGGCCCGGATCCGGAAGAGGTTGCCCAAGGTTGCCGTCCCTGCCGGATGCCTACTGGACTTCGACGGGGAACTTGTCGAACACCTCGCTGACACGGGAAGGGCCGTTGAGGATTCCGCCTGGCCCTGTTTCCATACGCGCCTCTTCCGGTGGCGGGCAGGGAACGCCGAATATGGTGTGATCGGCGGCACGATCGGGGCCCCGTTCGCCGTCCTGGTCGCCGAGGAACTGTTCGCTCTCGGATGCCGCGTCCTTGTGAGCATCTCCTCGGCGGGGCTTGTGGCCGAACGGTTTGCCCCGCCTTTCTTCCTCCTGATCGAGCGGGCATTGCGCGACGAGGGGACGAGCTGCCACTACCTGCCGCCCGGGCGTCATGCCGATGCCGATCCCTCGCTGATCGCCGCGGTCCGGGAACGGACGGACGGGTTATCCATCCCGGTACATACGGGCCCGTCGTGGACTACGGATGCTCCCTTCCGGGAGACGAAGAGTCTCATCGCTTCGCGCCGCCTGGAGGGGATCGTTTCCGTCGAAATGGAGGCGGCCGCGCTTCTGAGCCTCGGGAAGGCCCTCGGAAGACCGGTCGTGTGTCTCGCCCACGTGACCAATACGATGGCAACGCGGACGGAGGATTTCGAGAAAGGGGGAGACGCGGGACTTGCGGATTCCCTTTCCGTCTGCGCCGCGGCGCTCGAAGCCGCCCTGGCGGAGAATGCAGGGAGGAACGGATGAGCCGGAAGATCTATCTCGACTTCAACGCGAGCACGCCGATCTGCCCGGAAGCGGTGGAGGCGACGCGGCGTGGAAATGGGTCGGGATGCCGCAGGTACGGGCCTTGCGAGCCCGGTTCTGGGAAGGGCTAAGAGGGATTTTCGGGGAAAAGGTGACGCTCAACGGTCCTCCGGGGCGCGATTGCCGAACACGCTC
>Ga0209514_10007383_pt1 | contig 12994 bp, 13 predicted proteins | sample Subgrocontami58m_FD_187452 | JGI IMG/M metagenome (GOLD analysis project Ga0209514, IMG submission 187452) | Subsurface groundwater microbial communities from S. Glens Falls, New York, USA - GMW37 contaminated, 5.8 m (SPAdes) (version 3) | ecosystem: Environmental > Aquatic > Deep subsurface >...
CTGTTTGGACGTGGCTTCATAATGCACCCGTTGTCATGATGAATGAGTAAAGAGGTCTGGTTGGTCGTCTACGACCTTGATGCGAATGCCTTTTCTCCTTCCGCGCACGACGTGAACGGCTTCCAGTTCGCCGCGCTTTACACGTTGCAACACCGTTTGTCGGGAGACTCCGAGTAGCAGTGTGGCTTCGAGCATCGCCACATAGCCTTCGGGAGCCTTTTGCACGAAGCGTGCGCGCAGTTCGTCGGTGATGCGAATGTTCCATGGCGCACCTGGGGTGATCTGTTCGCCGGCGATGATTCCCTCGTTGAGCCAGCGATGAAGCGTGGAGGGCGCGACGCCGAGGATCGCGGCCGCGCCGGTGACGGTAACCAGTTCACCTTGCGGGGTCTGCGCTGGCGGATCAAAGCGCGCGATATTGCGATACCGACGCAGACTGCCCACTTGGTTTGCAGAGAAACGCTCACCGCGGACGGTCTTGCGTCCTTGGCGATTGAGAATGCCGGCAATGACGCCATCAGGGTAATGAACGGCAAGGCGTCGAACAAGTTCGACCGTGTCTTCGTCGGTACGTATGCGAGCGGGATTTATCCGAGGCAAGTGAACGTCGCGTTCGGTGATCATGCCGCCTTTCCAACGTAGCGTGAGATGGGCACGGAATTCGTCACGTTGCACGGCAATGATCACTTCTTCGAGCAGCGTACGCAGCAACTCTTTCCGGTCACGATCCATGGTGGTGGGTGCAGCCCACACACGATTGAGATCGGCGCCGAGGGCACGAATGCGTCGATAGTCTTCGGGGCTCAGTGTGCGCGGACGCGATTGGCTTTTGCGCTCCAGTTCGGATTGTGCTTGTTCGAGATCACGCAAGCGCTGCTCCCACGCGGCTTCCAATCCGCGAGCGACTAGCCTGTTCTCTGGATCCACCGCCCGATAGCGACGCTCTGCACGTTCGGCTTCGTAGCGCGTTCTTTCCACAGCGAGACGCCACTGCGCAAGCGCTGCATCGTGATCGGCCTCGAGTTGTTGCGTGGCCTGCAGCGTCGCTTCGACGGCCGCCGGCTTGAGGGATTCAAGAAGGGCGTGCGCGACGGCCTGGTCGATTTGCACGCCACCGATGTTCAGGCAGTACACGCCGCGGCCGTTGACGATATCCTTGCCAGCGCAGTAATAACCCGGACGTGCGTTTCTTCCCGGATATTGGGTGCGCAGCTTGCGGCCACAGTGACCGCAGCTCGCAATCCCTTGCAACAGGGCGGCGCCTTCTCTCACGGCCCCTCCGGGCTGGTGTGGTCGGGGACGCACGTTCTTCCCAATGCGTGCTTGGTTGGCCTCATAGGTGGCCCGGTCAATATAGCCTTCGTGATGCTCGTGAATCAGAACGGCCCATTGCGATTGCGGCAACTTGCGGCTGCGCGATTTGATTTTACCCTCCTCGTCGAGCACGCGTTCATGGCGGTGCTTGCCGTAGACGTATGCGCCCGCGTAGACCGGATTGGTGAGGATGCTGTGAATAGCGGTGTAGGTTGGTGCGCCCCAGCGGATGGCGGTACCGTAGGTGTACTGCGCAGGAAACGATAAACCTTCGGAGCGCAACCACAACCACACACGGCGCGCCGAGCCGAGTTCGGCAAAGCGCTCAAAGACGCAGCGTATCGCCTGCCTGACGGACTCATCGGGGTGGAGCAATACCTCACCGTCGTCCTCACCCCAAACGAAGCCCGTGGGTAGCCCGCGGCGAAGTTCGCCGCGAGCTGCCTTGTTGCGAATGCCGCCTTCGAGGCGCGCGCGGATGATGTGCAACTCGGCTTCACTCATGGTGCCCTTGAGTCCCAGTAGCAGTCGGTCATTGAACCAGGCCGGATGGTAGATGCCGTCGGCATCACCGATGAGCGTATCGGTCATTGCACACAAGTCGAGCAGGTGGTACCAATCGGCGTTGTTACGCGCGAGGCGCGATACTTCGAGGCCCAGCACAATGCCTGCCAGTCGCAATGCAACCGCGGCGATAAGACGGGCAAATCCTGAACGCTTGTCGGTGCTCGAACCTGACAGCCCAAGGTCCTCATCGACCACGCTGACCTGTTCACGCCGCCAGCCCAATTCAACGGCGCGATCGACCAATGCATACTGGCGTTCCGTTGATTCACGATTGTGTTCGACTTGCGCGGCACTGGATTGGCGCACGTAGACGAAGGCGCCGCGCTGGGTGTGGGCGGGTTTGATTTTGCTCAGATCAGTCATGATTTTGCTCCTCGCTTGATTGGGGCACTGCCGCTTGCGCGATCAGCCGTGCCAACACTTCGATGACGGCTCTTTGCTGTTCCTCGCTCAGTAGTTCCCACGCGTAGCTTCGTGGAATCGGGTCCTCCAGAATGCTCAGGCTTAGTTGCATGTTGGCGCTCCTCTCTGGCACGCTTGTCCATCTCCTCGCCCGGTGCGGGAAGTTGACGCAGCAGAGCATCGACGATGGTCCGTGCGTGGAGCAATTCTGAAAGCGGAGCGAGGCTCAGGCTAGTCGGGAGATCAGCAACTGCGGTATGCTCCGCTGACTGAAGGTCAGTCCATTCGGCCGGAATGAGCGATCGACTGCCGTCGGGCAAAACCAAGAGCAGGTGCGCATGACCTCGCCGATGGACCCGCCCATGTAGGGCAAGGCACTGACCTTCAAAGGCGTGATGTGATCGCGTGACGGTGACGCTAAGCGGAAGGCCTTCGTGATGGGTAGTGTGTGGTTGTTTCCTTCGACCATTTGGATCATGACACGCTGCTTGAGATGTTGAGTGTACGCATCGATGACCGGGCCTTTCTTGGCCTGATCCGCAAATGGCTGAAGGCTGGGATTCTGGAGCCGGCTGGACATATAGTTCACCCGGACACCGGCACCCCGCAAGGCGGAATCGTCTCACCCGTTACAGCGAATGTGTACCTGCATTACGTACTCGACCTGTGGTTTGAGAAAGTCGTTAAACCACGATGTGATGGCGAGGCTATGCTGTGTCGCTATGCTGACGACTGGGTGTGCGCGTTCCGTTATCGCGAGGACGCAGAGCGGTTCTATCGGGTGCTGCCGAAGCGGTTGGAGAAATTCAACCTGAAGGTAGCGCCGGAGAAGACTCGACTGCTGCGGTTCAGTCGATTTCATCCGGGCATGAAACGGCGGTTTACCTTTTTGGGCTTCGAATTCTTTTGGAAAGAAGACCGCAAGGGGACGCCGCGCGTCATGCGCCGCACGAGTCGTAAGAAGCTGCAAGCGGCGTGTGGACGGATCAAGGAATGGATCAAGTTGAACCGGCACATGCCTGTTCGCGATTTCTTCAGACGTTTGAATTTGCGGTTACGGGGTCACTACTACTATTATGGAGTTCGTGGCAACTCGCGCTTGTTGCATCGTTTCTTTGACTGGGCCACGCAATGCGCTTTCAAGTGGCTCAACAGGAGAGGCGGCAAGCGCAATAGCTTTACCTGGGGTCATTTTGCTCAGGTGCTCGATCTAATCCAGATAGCGCGGCCCCGCATTACCGAGATCAGCCGCAGGAGAGTGATGGCATGAACGCGACGCCTTGCATCACGAAAGCGAGTACAACTGAGGAACCCGGTGCGGAAAAACTGCACGCCGGGGTCTGTGCGGGGGGCCGCCCGTAAGGGCGGTTCCTACCGCGGAGGCTGCCTGCGGCAAACGCGACGAGGAATTAATGGGGCTGTATAGCAGGTACATCCTTCCGAAAGTCGTGCACTTCACGTGTGGCTTGAAGCCGAATATGCGCCAGCGCGAGAAGGTGGTGCCGAGCGCCCGTGGTCGGGTTCTCGAGGTTGGCATCGGCTCTGGCTTGAATCTCCCATTCTATGATCCTACGAAGGTGAGCAAGGTCTGGGGTCTCGATCCTGCACCAGAGATGACGCGGATGGCGGAACGGGTCGTCCGCTCGATGCCCTTTGAAGTGGAGTTCATTGGCCTACCGGGCGATGAGATCCCGCTTGAGGACAACAGCGTTGATACCGTGCTCGTGACGTACACACTCTGTACTATTCCGGATACGACCCCTGCGCTTCGGCACACGCCCCACCCGGACGCGCGTGAAGTGTCGTGCGACTTTCAATTATGGTGCCCGCGCGCTGGTGGGCGTGAACGTTATGCCTCAACGCAGATCGTAATTGACGACTGACTGCCATTTTGTCACCATGCCCTCATGCACTTTCAGGTCCTTGGAGAGATTTCCCATGCCGAGACATTTGCGGCAGGATCGGGAATTCGGGAGATCGCTCGGTTGCGAAAGCTCTATGGAAGGGGACGTTGGCGAAAGCGCAAAGGTATTGCCCGTATTCGCCTTGATGACGGATCGATCTTTCTAGCCGAAATTCATTGGTATGAAGCTACGGGCATTGGCAAGCGTGAATTGAAAATAAAGCGCCTTATCGAAGGTTACTGACTATGGCTCGCTCATCTCGGTATCTGGTGGTCTGTCTAAAAAACAATGGCTACGACGTCTCTCTTGAGAGACGCAAAATCTACGTCGCAATACCAGACGCTTCTGCGTCCAAGCACGGGCTTGTGCGCGTCATTGATGAGTCCGGGGACGACTACCTCTATCCCAGCGAATATTTTGCATCCGTCGAGCTACCGACGTCCGTCCGGCGGGCTGTCCTTACAGCGGCATAACCGCCGGCTGCAGTCGACGCGTGGCCGGCGGCCGCCGCGCGGCTGAGCCGGGACGTCTAGCCGTCCCACATGAAGCACGACGAGTTTCGCATTGGTCAGCAATTCTGGTGCGGCGGCAAGCGATGGCGTTGCACCGACATCGGATCTAGAGTCATTACCGCGATTTACCTTGAACCGCACGAAATGGTGACAGTTGAAACGGACAAAGGCAATCCCGCAATCCGACGCGAGCATCGTTACATGACCGATGACCCATCATGGCTTATCGGTCCCCCCTACAAGGTCGCGGAGGTTGTTTTCGACGAATATGACATTCTCGGATGTTCTCTAACGGCCAATGACGACGCAACCACTGCCAATATACGGGCCGGCTAGCCGCCATGGCTATCGGCGATAAGACATATTGATGATCCGAGTATGGTTCGGCCTCGGTCTGAACACGGGGCACACGCCGAAGATGCGGCAGGTGATGGGAGCCGGCACGGTCGTAACGAGGGTATCGATCGCTGCAGGATCTGTTGCAACCAGGCGCGCGGGCGCTGGGCGCATAATGCGCTCGTATGCCCGCGTGCGCGGGTCCCGCTATTGAGGATGCCAACATGCCGCGTTTCAGTCACACCCTTGGCCAACGCCGCTATATCTTCGATGACCTCGCGAGCCTCCTCGCTAAGGCGAGCCCGCCGAAGTCGGGCGACCAATTGGCGGGCATCGCCGCCGCGAGCGATGAGGAGCGCGTCGCCGCGCGCCTCGCCTTGGCGGAAGTGCCGCTCAAGACCATACTGGATGAGCCGCTCATCCCCTACGAAGAGGACGAGGTAACCCGCCTCATCCACGATAAGCACGACCGCAGCGCCTTTGCGGACATCGGTGCCTTCACGGTCGGCGAATTGCGTGACTGGCTACTGTCCTATGCAGTGGACAGCGCTGCGCTCGCCCGGGCGGCACCCGGGCTTACGCCGGAGATGGCGGCAGCGGTGGCGAAGCTGATGCGCAATCAGGATCTGATCCTCGTGGCAAAGAAGTGCAGTGTCGTGGCGCGCTTTCGCAATACGCTCGGCCTGCCCGGCCGGCTGGCGATACGCCTGCAGCCCAACCATCCGGCGGACGACGCGCGCGGCATCGCCGCCGCGATCCTCGACGGGTTGCTCTACGGCGCGGGCGATGCGGTGATCGGCATCAATCCGGCCTCCGATAGCGTGGCGCAGGTCATCCGCTTGCTCGAACTCGTGGATGAACTGCGCCGGCGCTTCGACATTCCGACCCAGTCCTGCGTCCTCGGCCATGTCACGAGCACGATCGAGGCGATCGAGCGCGGCGCGCCGGTGGACCTGGTGTTTCAGTCCGTGGCCGGCACGGAAGGCGCGAACCGCAGCTTCGGCATCAGCCTCAAGCTGCTCGAGGAAGCGCGCGCGGCAGCGCTCGCGCTTGCGCGCGGCACGCTGGGCGATAACCTCATGTACTTCGAAACCGGACAGGGCAGCGCGCTGTCGGCCAATGCGCATCACGGCGTTGACCAGCAGACCTGCGAGGCGCGCGCCTACGCTGTGGCACGGCAGTTCAAACCGCTGCTGGTGAATACCGTGGTGGGTTTCATCGGCCCCGAATATTTGTACGACGGCAAGCAGATCATTCGCGCCGGCCTGGAAGACCATTTCTGCGGCAAGCTCTTGGGCGTGCCCATGGGCTGCGACGTGTGCTACACCAACCACGCCGAGGCCGACCAGGACGACATGGACAACCTGATGACGCTGCTTGGCGTGGCGGGCTGCAACTACTTCATGGGCGTTCCCGGCGCCGACGACATCATGCTCAATTACCAAAGCACGTCTTTCCACGATGCGCTGTACCTGCGCCAGGTGCTGGGGCTGCGGCCGGCGCCGGAATTCGAGGCCTGGCTGGAGAAGATGGGCGTCATGCGGGGGCAGCGCTTGGAGAGTATCGATGAGCGGCATGCGCTGGTCACGGCTTATCTGGCGCCGGGGTAGGTATGCACGACATCGTCACTGCCAATCCGTGGCAGCTGTTGCGCCGGTTCACCAGTGCCCGCATCGCGCTCGGGCGCGCGGGTGGCAGTCTGCCGACGGCGCCGATGCTGGAATTTCAGCTTGCGCATGCGCGTGCGCGCGACGCGGTGCATTCTCCCTTGGATGCTGCCGCGATCGAGGCGCGGCTGGCGGGCATGGGCCTCGCATGCCGGCGCGTTCACAGCGCCGCGACAAGCCGAGAAATCTACCTGCGGCGTCCCGACCTGGGGCGCAGGCTGGATGCGCCCTCGCGCGCAATGCTAGAGGCTGACGCCGCTGCTGCGGCGCAGGAATTTGACGCGGTATTCGTCATCGCCGATGGCCTCTCGGCGCTGGCGGTGCATAGCGGTGCGCTCGGCGTGCTGGCGCTTGCCCATGCGGCGCTCGCGCAACGCGGCTGGCGTCTGGCGCCGGTGCTCGTCGCCCTGCAGGGCCGGGTGGCGCTGGGCGATGAGATCGGGGAGCTGTTGCACGCAGGGCAGGTCGCCATCCTCATCGGCGAGCGACCCGGCCTGTCCTCCGCCGACAGTCTGGGCATCTACCTCACCCACATGCCGCGCGTTGGCCGCAGCGACGCCGAGCGAAACTGCATTTCCAACATTCGCCCCGCGGGCGGTCTGAGCTGCGCGCAGGCGGCGCATAAACTTGTCTACTTGATGACCGAGGCAAAACGCCGCCAGGTCACCGGCGTCGCGCTCAAGGATGGGAGCGACGAGGTAGCGTTGCTGGTGCAAGCGCCTGATCCGGGCGCGGATGCAATCCGCTGACGATCGAGCGCGTCCTCCCGCTCTTTGCGCTAGCCTATTTGCAGCTGCCGGGAACGTGGCGCGTGGTGGCCGCATCTAATGGAACGAAATCGATGTGCTGCCGAACCGGGGACTTCCACGCCCCGGGCGGAAACCTTGCGCCGGATCAAATAGCAGCCCGCAGATCGAGGGCGGTGGGAAGGTGCGCGCACGGCAGCCGAGAATATTTGCTAGATCGCTGCGCCGAGGGCCCGACGCTACGGACCCTGGGCTCATGGCACTGAAGGATGAATATGAACGCACCCGAAAGACTCGTCTTTCCCGATATCCAGTCGCAATTCGACCGCCGCAATATCCACATCGACGCTGTTGGCATCAAGGGCGTGCGCTATCCGGTAACGATCAGCGCGCGCGGCAAAGCGGTGGCGACGATTGCGGTTTTCTCCCTCACGGTAGGCCTCGCGGCCAGCGCCAAGGGCACCCACATGTCGCGTTTCGTCGAATTGCTGGACGCGCGGAGCGAGGCCATGGACCAACAGGCATTCAAGGGGATCGTTCTCGATATGCTGCACAGGCTGGACGCGCGCAGCGGCGCGATCGAGATGCGGTTTCCCTATTTTGTGAGGAAAACCGCTCCCGTTTCGGGCGTGCAAAGCCAGCTCGACTACGAGGTCTGCTGGCGCGGCAGCGTGAGGTCCGGTGGCGACTACGCATTTTCGATGCAGGTGACGGTGCCGGTGACTAGCCTCTGTCCCTGCTCCAAGGAGATCTCCGAATACGGGGCGCACAATCAGCGCTCGCATGTGACGATCGAGGCAGAGCTCGCGGGCGCGATGGCGATCGAGGAATTGATCGCCGTCGCCGAGGCGAGCGCTTCCTGCGAGGTGTACAGCCTGCTCAAGCGCGCGGATGAGAAATACGTCACCGAAGCGGCGTACGACAATCCGAAATTCGTCGAGGATCTGGTACGCGATGTCGCGGTGGCTCTGAATCGCGAGCCGCGCATCCGCGCCTACGTGGTCGAAGCGGAAAACTTCGAATCGATCCACAACCATTCGGCGTTCGCGCGCATCGAGCGGCCGGGTGTCGGCGCTGTGCGCGCGGCGCAGCCAAAGCCCGAGCAGCCGAAGCGTCTGCACTTGCCGATGGGAGGTGCAGCATGAGCGTGAGCGAGGTCAAGTTGAACGGGCATCTGGCGGTCGCCGAGGGCACCATGGCGTTTCGCTTCTCCAAGCCCGAGGGGTTCGCATTCGCGGCCGGCCAGGCGGTAGAACTCGAATTGATCGACGCGCCCGCTGAAGACGGACAGAGCCGGCGCGCATTTTCCCTCGTCAGTGCGCCGTTCGAGCAGGAGCTGGCGGTGGCGACGCGCATGCGCGACAGCGCCTTCAAGCGCGCGCTCAAGGCGCTGCCCGAGGGGGCGAGCGTCAGGATCGACGGCCCGTTCGGCGACCTCATGCTCGATAATATCGGTCGGCCCGAAGTCCTGATCGCCGGCGGCATCGGCATCACGCCGTTCATGAGCGTGCTGCGCCAGGCGGCGCATGACCGGTCCCCGCGGCGCCTGTTCCTCGCCTATTCGAACCGCCGCCCGGAAGACGCCGCGTTTCTCGACGAGTTGCAGCTGCTGGAGCGGCGGAACGAGCGCTTCCGCCTGATGGCGACGATGACCGACATGCGCAAGTCCGCGCGCGCGTGGGACGGCGAAACGGGCTATATCGATGCGGAAAAACTACGGCATCTGGTCGGTGACTTCGCTGCGCCGATCTTCTACCTCGTCGGCCCGCCGACTATGGTCGCGGCGATGCACTGGATGCTCGAGGATGCAGGCATTGCCGAAGACCAGATTCGCAGCGAGGAGTTCTTCGGTTATTAGCGCCCCAGAGGGATAGTCATTTCTGGATCTTGATGTTGGCGTCCTTGATGATCTTGGCGTACTTGGCGATGTCCGCTTTGACGAGCGCGGTCATCTCCTCAGGGGTCGAGATGAAGGGCTCCATTCCTTGTCGGGCCAGGTACTCCAGGATATCGGGCATGACCAGGATCCCCGCCATCTCGCGCGACATCTTGTCGATGATCTGCTTCGGGGTGCCCGCCGGCGTAACGATGCCGTACCAGCCTTGCATCTGGTACTCCGGCATACCGGACTCGGCGAAGGTCGGAACATCCGGAATCGTCGGCAGGCGCTTCTCGCCGGTAATGGCGATCGCCTTGAGTCTGCCGCTCTTGATGAAATTGATCGTGGATATGGGAATCTGGAAGGACAACTCCAACTGACCGCCAAGCAGGTCGGGCATGAGCGTCCCCGATCCTTTGTAGGGTACGTGCTGCATGTTTGTCCCTTGCAGGAGGTTGAAGAGCGCACCCGCCAGATGCACCCCGCTGCCTACGCCCGATGATCCGTAGTTGAGCTGTCCCGGCTTGGACTTCGCCAGCGCGATGAGCTCCTGCACGCTATTGGCCGGGATCGAGGGATGGACCACGAGAACGTAGCGGGACTTGGCGATAGTGGCCACCGCATCGAAGTCCTTGACGGTGTTGTAGGGGAGGTAGGGAAGCAGGCTCGGGCCGGTGACAAAGGTGAAGGATGCCAACAGGATCGTGTAGCCGTCGGGCGCAGCTTTGGCCACGGCTTCGGTGCCGATAATGGTGTTGCCGCCGGGTCGGTTATCGACGATTACCGACTGGCCCCATTTTTCGGCCAATTTTCCGGCGGCCATACGTGCCATCGGGTCGGTGCTGCCGCCGGGAGGGAAGGGAACGATGAAGCGGATCGACCTGTTGGGATAAGCCTGCTGGGCCGACGCCAAGCCCGCGACTGCAATCAGCGCGCCCGCAATCAATATCCGTGCCACGGCAGCAGAAATATTCATGGAATTCCCCCTCGCTGTAGATCTAGATCATTCGTAAACAATACGCGGTATTCAAATTGCGTGCACTCTCCGGACGACAGCGGGCGCGCGTGTCAATACGCATACAGCGCGGCGAGCGCAGGAAATTGCTCTGCCCGGCTTCTTCCGAACGGCTTATAGATCAAAGCCTATTTCTGTGACAGAGTGTCCAGTTTCCCGGCGCATGCTTCCTTTGCAGCGTCACTAGCCTTTTCTTCCCCGGGCATCTTGGCAAAGCCCTCTTTCTCAAGGAAACTACGTTTCTTTGCGTAATCCATCGCCTTATATTCTTTGAGCCGCTCTTGATAATTCGGAGCATTGGTAAATTGAGCGACGCAGACCGTCGTCCGAATCGTCAAGACCGCCTCGTTGACCTTGCGTTCGGCACTGTCCTTGGTTACCCAAAGACCCGCACCGAAACCGATTGCCGGCGGGAGAGCGAGCCCAATGAACAGGGCAATCGCCAGGTTCTGTAGGTGGTCCGTAGTTAGCTGTGTCATCTGCAATACCTCGCTGAAGTGTGGCGTTGTGCTTAGCGCATGATCGGAGCTTAGATAGCCGGAGGAAGCATGACCAAGTCATGCAAAAAGAAAATCCGTGAATACCCGTACGTAATTGCACGTAACGAGATGGCATGCCGGGAATGAAGAAACTATTGATCTTTCATGAATTCGCGCTTCAAGCGATAGCGCGTGCCGCAGTACGGGCACATCGCCTCCCCTTCGCTGACGACGTCGAGGAAAACGCGCGGATGCGAATCCCACAGCGGCATCGACGGGTTAGGGCAAAACGCGGGGAGTTCGCTTGGTGACAGCTCCACCACCGCCGCGGCAGACGGCGGCGCACTCACTGCCCGCCCCGTTGCGTCATGTGCGTGCTCTTCGGTTCGAGGTGGGGCAAGATGTCTTCGAGGCTCATCATGCAATCCTCGATTCCCATGACCAGGCCGCGCCGTGAAACGACTAGGCCAGCGTTGGCAGGATGACGGTCTTCACCTGGGTATAGTGATGAATCGCCTCTATGCCTTTTTCGCGGCCTATGCCGCTTTGTTTGTAGCCGCCGAACGGCGCCTCGATGTTCACGCCCTGATAGTTGTTGATATAGACTTGGCCCGCCTGTAACCTGGATGCGACGCGGTGGGCGCGCGCGACATTTTGCGTCCATACTCCGGCAGCGAGTCCGTAGTCGCTGTCGTTGGCAATACTGATTGCGTCTGCTTCACTGTCAAACGGAATCAGGCACGCGACCGGGCCGAAGATTTCCTCGCGCGCAATCCGCATCCGATTATTGACGTCGACGAATACGGTGGGTTGCACAAAATAGCCGCGTGCGAGCTTGCCCTCCTGCAGACGGTTGCCGCCATAAACAAGACGCGCGCCTTCGCGTTTGCCTATGTCTATGTAATGGAGCACGCGCTCGAGCTGCTCTTGCGAGACGAGCGGTCCCATCTGCGGGTTTTCCACCCCCGCGCCGATGGTCACCGTCTTGAGCTGTGCAACCAGCTTCTGCGCGAACGCCTCCAGCACCGAGCGCTCGATCACATGGCGCATGCCGGCGGAACAAATCTGCCCGGTGTTGTATATCACCGTACTGGCGGCGCGCTTTGCGGCTGCATCAAGATCGGCGTCGGCAAATACGACAAACGGCGACTTCCCGCCTAATTCAAGACTGACGGGAACGACGCGCTGGGCCGCGGCACCCATGACCAGCTTGCCGGTTTCGACCGAGCCGGTGAAATTGATCTTGCGCACCAGCGGGTGATTGCACAAAGCCTGTCCCGCCTCTTCGCCAAAACCGGTAACGACATTGAACGTCCCGGGCGGCATACCGGCTTCGAGGCACAGCAGTCCCAGTTCGAAAGTGGTCAGGCAGGTCTGTTCCGCCGGCTTCATCACCACCGAATTGCCCGCAGCAAGCGCGGGCGCGGCACCGCGCGCAGCCTGACCGATCGGGCTGTTCCAGGGCGTGATTTGGGCGACGACGCCATACGGCTCGCGCAGCGTGTAGACGAGATTCTTGCCTGGCGCCGGGATTGTTTCGCCGGTGATCTTGTCGGCAAGGCCGGCGTAAAACTCGAAATAGCGCGCACTGACCTCGATGTCATTGGCGGCGGCGGCAAGCGGCTTGCCCATGTCGAGCGATTCGAGGTACGCGAGGCGATCCTGGTGCTGCCGCAACAGCTGTGCAACCTGGTTCATGATCTGGCCGCGCTTGAACGCATCGAAGTCCCACCATTTCAAAAATCCGGCTTCGGCGGCGCGCACTGCCCGGTCGATGTCGACTGCATCCCCGCGTGCGTAGCTGCCGAGCTTCTCGCCCGTCGACGGGTTGGTACCCTCGAAATACTTTCCAGCGTTAGGCTGCACCCATTCGCCCGCGATCAAATGTTCGTAGCGTTCGCGCACCAGGTTTCCTTCGTTGAGTTTCATCAATGTGCTCCTTTGAGTTCGGTCATAAGAGGATGACAGATGCCTGCGCCCATTCCTGGCCGGAACATGTCATGCGCCGTCGCCACTGCAAGGTTCAGTCCTGTCGGCGTTCCAGTAAGGGGTGTAGGGCGCGGCTTTAGCGCGCCGCATGGCGCAGGTCGCAAGGTTCAGTCCTGTCGGCGTTCCAGTAAGGGGTGTAGGGCGCGGCTTTAGCGCGCCGCATGGCTACGGCCGATCCGGCAAG
>Ga0209514_10007384_pt1 | contig 12994 bp, 14 predicted proteins | sample Subgrocontami58m_FD_187452 | JGI IMG/M metagenome (GOLD analysis project Ga0209514, IMG submission 187452) | Subsurface groundwater microbial communities from S. Glens Falls, New York, USA - GMW37 contaminated, 5.8 m (SPAdes) (version 3) | ecosystem: Environmental > Aquatic > Deep subsurface >...
TTCCAAGCTTCCAGCAATACAAAGGAGCTGGTCTTGGGAAAGAGCTGGTACTACCACTCCAACATCAGTAACATAGGGTTTTCCTTCAGTAAGTGTTCCTGTTTTATCCAGGAGTACTATGTCAATGATTTTTGCACGTTCAAATGCCTCTCCTGTTTTTATCAAGATACCCTTGCGCGCACCAAGTCCCGTTCCAACCATAATAGCGGTTGGCGTTGCAAGGCCCAACGCGCACGGACATGCAATAACCAACACGGCAATGGCGTGAATAATCCCGAGTGAAATGTTCTGTGTTACCACATACCATGCAATAATAGTAAGAACGGCAATGCCAAGCACCACAGGCACAAAAATTCCGGAAATTTTATCTGCGAGTTTTTGGATCGGTGCCTTGGCACTTTGCGCATCGGCAACCATTTTTACAATTGCTGCTAATACCGTTTTTTCACCTACACCAGTTGCTTGCATAGTTATGGCACCATTACTATTTAATGTTGCGCCATACACCATGTCTCCCTCTTGTTTATCAATCGGCATACTTTCACCCGTGAGCATTGATTCATCAATACTTGTTTGTCCTTTTATAATAGTGCCGTCAACCGGAATTTTTTCTCCGGGTTTTACAAGCAACAAATCTCCAACTTGCACCTCTTCAATCGCCACCTCTTCAATTTCTTCGTTTGAGATTTTTATCCGGTGTGCTGTCTTTGCGCCAAGCTGCATTAGTTTTTTAATCGCCTCGCTTGCCTGCCCCTTACTTTTAATTTCAAAATATCTTCCCAATAAAATAAGAGCGGTAATTACCGCACCCGTTTCAAAATACATTTGGTCGCTTCCACTGAATAATGCCCACACACTAAATCCTAAAGCCGCCAATGTCCCAAGTGAAATAAGCGTATCCATGTTTGCGGACTTACGTATCAATTGTGAAAACATTCCTTGGTGAAATTCCCAACCAACTCCAAGAATAACAATAACCGAAAGAACAAGTTGAACCCATAAGCTACTATTGATGCTAAATAATTCACCCGGTAACATTATTCCCCCCATTGCCAAAATAACTACCGGAACAGCTCCGAGTATGGCAATGAGCGCTTTTGTGCTAGCAAATTTTGACATCTGGTGCGCCATAGCATCGTGCGCGTGCTGCTCTTTATCACCAATAACTTTATATCCATTCTTAACAATAACTTCATGAAGCTGATGTTCACCCACTTTTGTTTCATCATACGTAACTACCGCTGTCTCAGTTGCATAATTTACGGTTGCATCGAGTACGCCTTCGAGTTTTTTTAAGCCCTCTTCGTTTTTTACTGCACATGACGCGCAGTGCATCCCACTAATAGTAAATGATATTTTTTTCATATAATTAAGTATTCGGCACTACATTAATTTGTCCGCGAAACATCCCCATTGAACAACTGAATGCTACGGGACCGGTTTCTTGAGGAGTAAATTCAATAACATTTTTCCCCCGCTCAAGCAATTTTTGAACGCCGAGCTTTCGAGCAACCAAAACTGATAGACATCCGCCACTATCTTGGGCATCAACAATCCATTTTGTGGGAACTCCCTGGCGAATCACAAATGTGTTCGGGGCATATCCTTCGTCTTGTACCTGCATAGAAATAGTTTGTACGTTTCCATCATAAGGTACGAGTCGAGCTTTCCCTTGCTGATTATTCTGAGAAAATGCTTGCACAATTTCAGAAACGGTTGGTAGAGGGTATCCGATCGTCGTGAATCCATTTGAAATATTCCATAGCCCTAGCAAAAGCACTAAACCTCCTGCAAACTGATAAAAAAATGCTCCTGCTTTGCCTTTCAGGGAATGTGACGCATAACCAATAATAAGAAGCGCAGGGATCGTGCCAAGTGCAAAGATGCCTAAAAGTAATCCACTCGTAAGTGCGCTTCCAGTCGTGAGCGCATAGAGTTGGAGGCTTTGCGTAAAACCGCACGGAAGGAAAAATGTGCCTGCCCCAAGGAGAAATGGAATAAATGCATTTGAATGTTTTTCAAATGCTAAGATGCGAGAAGAAATTATTTTTGGCATGCGCGGTGTCATTCGCTTTAACCACGCGGGAGTGAGAGAAAGCATGTCTAGCCCCATCACAAGCATATACACGGCGGCAATTAAGGTAATACTGCCCGTTACCAGTGGTGAAACCGCGATACTTTTTCCAATCAAACCAATAAGCCCACCTAAAAGAACGTACGAGACTATTCGCCCTAAAACAAAAGAGAAAAGAGTAGGAGTGATTCGATATGTTTTTCCTTGCTCGATCATGCGTTTTTTATGCTGTGCAAGAAGAGAAAGTAATACACCGCCCGTCACCGCGATACAAGAGGAGCTTGCGGCAACCAAGCCAATAAGAAAGGCTGCACCCACACTCACCGTCTGGCCTAATGAAACGGTGGGCGTTAAGATATTAAATTTTGAAGCAATAAACCCTAACGCAAGCACAATCAAAAATATCCCCGCCAGCCGTATAAGCGAGGGACGTAACGTATAGTTGGTAGTTGGTAGTTGGTAGTTGGTAGTTCTATTTGTACGGATTGTATAACCATGTTCCTTTATGCAATCTTGAAGCGCATTCATATCAAGTGCTTCAACACATGAAATCACCTTAACCTGTCCGCGACTTGCATTTGCCTCTACCCTTTTTACTCCCTCAATTTTCCCCAATCTACTTTCAATAAGTACTTCGCAGCTATTGCATGTCATGCCATCAATGGAAAAAATTACTTCTTTATCTTGAAATTTCTCGCTTGCATCAACAATCACAAAACCCTCCTTTTCTAATAAGAAGGCAACATGGCTAAAATCAAGTGGTTTTTTTGAGATACATCTGCCAATGTGTTTTTTGGCATTTAGGTCAACACGCGTAACACCATCTATCTTCAATAAAAGATCACTCATGACCCTTGGATTAACAGGGTCTTTTTTAGGACGATAATGAAATTTTAATAAAAAAACATTTTGCATAACGATTAAAATCTATCAATAAATCCTTTCCCTATACTTAAGGGAAGGTATTAGTTATACTTCTTACTTATCTATTGCAATTAAGAAGCCAGATAGATTTTAGCATGCAAAATGCCAGTAGAAAAGAGTCTATCAAAATAAGAGTAAAGCGACCGTAGACGCCGCTTTCGATATCTATAATGATGGTACTGCTTCTCGTTAAGTGTGAAAAATGATGCGAAAAGAATACTAAAAACAATAAATACTAGGGGTGTGCCCTCACTTTGTGATACAAGGGACATTTCAAAAAAACTCTTCCACCATTTCAAGTGCTGTTCCATATTCATTGGGCAATTTTGAGCGCCTTGCATAGGAGATGCGATCGTACTATCACCACACAGCGCCGTATTCATACGCTCCCCCTTCATACAAAGAGTTAAACTCGAAATACTCGCAACAAAAAATAACCCAAGTACTAGTGCTACGCTATATTTTTTCCATGTAACATTTCTCATAGAGAGCTAAAAACTCATTTCTACAAATTCAAACTTTCCTCAAGTTTTTTAAACGAATCGAGGATTCTTTTCTTTGCATCACCTTTTGTTGATTTTTTTGTCAACGCAGACTCGTATTTTTTTATTTCCTTCATATATACCTCAAGTGCGTCTGCAGCCTCATCATACGAACCTTCTTGCGTCTCAGAAATAATAGGCTGAAGTGCCTCAAGAAGTTTTTGTTTTACTTTTGAATCGCTTACCTTTTTAAATACATCGTGTATTTTTTTATAACCCGTAAATAGTGATCGAAGATCTTTTATATCCCAAGATACACCCGCTTCACCAAAAAGTTCTTGTGCTTCTTGCATATTTCCCGCATTCTTTAACATTTCCACTTTTCCCAGTACTGAGCGTCTCGAATTAATTTGCAAACCTATTTCGTTGATATTCAAAGAAAAGTCTTTAAACATCTTGTGGTAAGACTTATCTTTGAGTATTTTTCCAACTGCATCAAAATCTTTTTTACTCTTTAAAAATTTATCAAAATTATATGCTAATTCAATATCATTTTTATGTTCATCAAGTAGACGGAGTGTTTTTTTGCATTCATTGATAACCTCTCGATTTTTTCCGCCCTCTTCAGATACGCGCTCAAAACATTTTTTTGCCGTATCAATCCACTGGTCAATCTCTGATACTTTATCTGATTGCTTAAGACTCTCGGCCTTTTCTTTAAGTGTTCGCCCCGTTTCAATACTGCTAGTAAGATCATTTTTTAAAGCATCTCGTTCTGTTTCTGAGACAAAATCATTCGTGGTAAAGATTCCTGAATATTCCGTCTTTTTTCCTGTTGTTCGCTCTTCACCGGTAATACTATATGAATATTCTGTAAGTGGAGAAAGGTCATCAAATCCAAACACAAAAACTGTATCATCTGGCTGTATTTTACTTTCTGGATATTGTTCCTCAAAAACAACTTTATTTGTCTTCTTTTCAGTAACTTTCAATTTCACATTTAGTGCAGGGGTTGAGAAAATTGGCAAAATACGTCTTCCATCTTCAAATGTTACTTCTGCATACCCTCGTTTTTCAACCGTGACTTTTTCAATAACAAATGGGGATGTTGCCAAGGGAGTAGGAGTTGGGGAAAGTACTGGTGTAGGTACAGGTGTTGAAATGGGTGACGGAGTTGGTGATGCGATTGGAGTTACTACCGGTAAAGGAGTTGGGGCAACACCGCTTGTAGTAAAGGAATTTGAATACTCGGCCTTTTTGCCCGTTAAAGCCTGTTCTTCACCGCTCATACTATACGAATACTCTGTACCCGGCACAAGAACTTTGTATACCATGAACGAAAAAACTCTTGAATCCGATGTGATAGTTTCTGCGGGGTACTGCTCCTCAAAAACAACTTTATTTGTTTTTTTCTCAATAACCTTTAATTTAACGTTTTTTGCTGGATTTGAAAACCATGGAAAAAAATTTCTTGAGTCTTCATCAAGATAGGACGGTTGTTCAATCTCAACTTTTTCAATAATAAATACTTCTTGCGCAGAAACAAATGCTGGAAAAAGTAATGATGACCCAATAAGCACCGAGGAAAAAAGAGTGATTATTTTTTTTATCATATCTGCATTATATATGAATAATTATGCTCATACTCTACCATATCATACGGATAAGTACAAGAATTGAGAATAGCAAAAACCCCGGCCTTTTACAAGGACGGGGCTACAAAATGAACTAAGAATAAACACTAATTTCTGGGACTTCGAGTTGAAGTAAATCAGATGCAATCCAACTATCAAGAATGCGAAGAAAATGTGCGACATCTTCATCTGAAAACTGTGGCGCATTCATAAGATCGGCACCTTGATCCAATTCGGTCGCTTTAATTGAAAACACATCCGTCTCTTCTTCTGCTGCCGTCCGCTTCTTATATATTCTCGCAAAACTTTCTGCTAACTTAACAGTATTTACAACATCATGGCGTCTGTTTAAAAGCAATGGGAATGCCGTAGATACATTTTTCCCACGGTTATCAAATATCAATGACGGATCATGCGCAACCATAACTTCATGAGCATATACATCTCGAATCCACTTAACTGTTGAATGGATATCTTTATTAAGAAAAATACTATCTATTACGTTAACCAATAACTCACCTTCGGTAGCGAGCGTGTTGGAATGAACAATATAGAGTCGAGCTGTCTGATGCAAAACATGAAATCTACTATCCATTACATCTGGTACCAAAGATTGCGACCCGCTTACAAAAAGAATTGCAACCCCTTCCCAATCAGGGCAATCGACTCTTCCATTTGTACGGGTATATCCATGGCATGTCTCATATGTTGTGCCACGATATTTAAAATTTACTTCCTTAAGCTCATTAACTTTATTATACCCACTGACAAATTGGAGTCGCTTACCAACCTCCATCAAAAGCTGTGGAGCAGTATAAAGAGTAGTCATGCGGTACCCTCTCTTTTTTTCATACCAACTATTCCAAACTTTGAGTTCATAAAATCACGCAACTCGCCAAAGTTTTGTATTCCAAGTGGAATTGAAACGCGTAAATTGCAATCATCACAATAAATCGTCTTGTAATCAGCTGTTGTTCTTCGAATATCAATCTCACCGCGACAAAATGCATGAAACATACGCCTATCAAAACAATCGGCATCACGAACATGCTTGACCTGTAGGTAATTCTCTGAAAATCTATGTCTATCCGGTTCACTTCGTTTCTCAATAAGCATATCGCCTTCTTGCGTCAACTGAATCGGCTTAAATGGAATACTGTTTTCGATTTCCTTTTGAATTCTTATAATAACCTTATCGGTCGTACCAAAGTTATAATTTGCACTTTGGGCTATTTGAAAAATATCATTCAGCCACCCAGTCGCAAATGAATCACCCTTGTCATCACTACCAATAACTTTTATTTTTGAACTATCATTAATATTATATTTCTGCCATGTTCTATTAGGATCATCCTGTTCAACATAACCGCTCGTAACAAAGCCTGGTATTACTGCCTTTGCGTCAAATCCAGCCGCACGTACAATGCCAAGAAAAATAGTTAGTTCGCTTTCAATAAAATCTGGATCACCATGTCTTCTTGAAGCTACGAGTTCAACAAACTGTTTGACAATTGTTTTCTCTTCAACTTTCATTCTGTTTCTCCCTTTTTGATTGGCATATCATGTCCCGCCTGTACATCAATTCGAGTAAGCTCTCTTGAACGTGCATTATCCCAAAGCTTTAATTCGGACTCAACAACTCTCCAGATCCACCCGAGCCAACGAGCAGCTTTGAGTGCATCTTTCATTGACGCAACATCAAATGTTCTCAATTTTCCAATCATCCACAACAAGTACGAAGGCATGTCAGTATCAATTGCGTTCTCGTCAGGCTTTGCATCCGGATATGCTTTTAGTATCTCTCTCTCAAGAGTTTCAAGCGCATGAGGATAGTATGATTTCATTGGTTTTCTCCTCTTTTTTGAATTTTCAAAGTACTTAAAATACACCAAAAAGAACAGTTGTATCTTACCGCGTATTAGTCAAAAGTCAATCCTTAAGTATCCTTTCTTGAATATCCGGCATGGTCAGCCAAGCCGCAGCACTGCCAAATCCTTTTTTATCAATATGAAATGGATGTTCAATTTTTTTTGGATTTTTTAAAAAAATGAGGATGCAATACTTTGGTATAGATACCCATAACGTAGGGTCACTTTGTACAAGCTTAATACCGTCTCCGTATGTGCGAATGACTTTTTTTATGTCATCAATAGTGTTGAGGGAAAACTGTAATACATCCTCAACGGCAGCCTGCGCTTGAAGTGGTTCACCTGCATTTTTAAAAAAGACGCGATCCCCTTTGTGTATTTTATCCCAGGGGCTGCGTCTTGTTTGATACCATCGCGATTCGATTGTTTTTTGTCCAGCTAAAATCTTTTCGATAAGATTCCATGACTTTTTCATAATCGCGACATGATGCATACTATTTTTTAAAATATTGCTATGCGTTAAAACTCGTACTCTTTATTAATTTCAAATACTTGGAATTTTATTCCTTTAGGTTCGAGTACTTGGGATGGAATGGTATTAGTAGTTCCAATATTTATTAAAATGCCATCGTGTACCGGAAATGCTATTTTTGGTTTTAACTCAAGCGCATAATCAATTGCTTCTTGAAGGCGTGTCCAGGGTCCGGCAACTGGCAGGGCACAAATTTCAATATCTTTTTTAGGATTAGTAAATGAATCTCCCGGATAAAAAAATCTGTTTGCAATAAAATATCCATTATTAGGAACAACTGCAATAGATGAATGAAGACATGCATGTTTGCTTCCAAAAACTTCAAACTTCACTTCTTTTTCCGTAAAGATATTTCCGTCGTGCACAGGGATAAATGCTATTCCCTCTTTTTCTAGCTTCACGCCAACACCATCAGGATTGGTGTATACTTTTGCATTTTGATTTTTTTCGAGAACAACTTTTAAAGAATCAATATGGAAATGATCCGAGTGTTCATGGGTTATTAAAACAACATCGATGTCCCTTAAATTATTTTGCTGCTCTGAATAAATTCCCGGATCAGTTAAAATCCGTAAACCCTGTTCTTCTAGTAACATGCAACAATGCCCAAATTTTGTTATTTTCATAAAATTATTTAGTAGTATATTCTGATTTAGCTGATTGGGATCCCGGTACTCTTTCAAGATATTCACTAAAATTTAGTGTATTGCTCATTGTAATAATTTTAGTTTCTTAAAGATCCTTCTTCCATATACCCCATTCAAGATTATCTCCTTCGAGCATGGTTCCAATTTTTACATACCCCAGTGAAGCGTGTACTTTTATAGACACTTCATTTGGAATTGGTCGTTCAAGTATTTCCACTATAATGTTTTGATATTCTTGTTTTTTTGACTCTTGAAAAGCAGCATGTTCTAATTTTCTTCCTATTTGTTTTCCCCTGTATAAAGGCTTACGTGCTACATGCCTCCCATATAGTATCTTATTTTCTTGTAGCACATTTTTTGATTTCAAATTGATGAATGCCTTATGTATCCAATCTGGCTTATATTTCATCCATTCACCAAGATTATATCCTAAAAAATACCCTACGACTTCATTGTTTTCACTTCCTACCAATAAAATATGATTTTTTTGATCTTCGATAATTTTTTCAAGATCATCACCCGTAAATGAATGGATAAGAAAACCTTTTGATGAATAAAATTCTTTTTGGGTAGTATTGAGCTTATCTTTATTCATTAATAAGTTTTCAGTTTGCACTAAAATTATTCCCGCGATATCAGAAAATACAGCAGAATCAATAACTAACATAAAATTTAAGCGGTGATTTCACCGATAACATTCATATTAATGGCACGCTTCAAATCTTCGGACGACCGATAGCCCTGTGCCAGTGCCCACATAAACTTCACCTGCGCCATGACGTCTGTCATATCCCCTGTTGGAATAGCGCCTGCTTCAAGTGCGAGTTTTCCCGGCTCATACATATCCATATGTGTTTGTCCGCCAACAAATTTTGTGGAAATAAGAACAGGGATTTTAAAGCTAGCAACCGCTTCGCGAATAACCGGTAGTAATGAATACTCATCCTCGCTTGGCACATTGCCTGCGCCTAATGATTTTAAAAGTAATCCTTGGCATTTGCCAGACTGTAATACTTCCATCAAAATTCCAGGCTCTAAACCTGGAACCAAATCAATTGCTAAAATGCCTCGTTGAAAGTGTGGCTTAATCTCGTGATTGTTTTCATTATTCACTTTTAATGCATCGGCAACAAAATGAACGCCTATAGCATCGATGCGCGCTAAGTGTGGAAAAGCTGGCGAATCAAATGCAGGAAATTTTGCCTCACTTGTTTTAATAGCTCTGCATCCGCGCAATACACAATCACTAAACACAATCATAACCTCGGCTATTTTTTCATCGCATGCTTGCAGAGCTGCCTTCATGGAATTTTCAAGGTTAAATCGCGCATCAGTTCCATACGCTATTAAAGGAAGTTGTGACCCGGTAAATATAACGGGGATTTTTAACCAACGCCCGAGCGCAAGGGAAACGCCACTCGCGGTATATGCCATAGTGTCTGTCCCATGCGTGACAATAATAGCATCCACCGTGTCTGCAATTTCTGAAATTTTAGTACTGAGTTTTGTCCAATGGCTTGGGTTGATATTAGTACTATCGCGCCGTTCAAGTTCTTGAAATGAAACATCTGCCATTTCCCGCAGTGAAGGCACCACGGCAATAATTTCTTCCACGCTTTTTGCGGGTTTTAACACACCGGTACCATCCGGAACCATGGCAATTGTTCCGCCAAATCCTAAAATTAATACTTTTCGCTTAGCCATAAAACTATTTTTCTGATTTATATTAACTCGTTCTCAAGAGTAATTTCACCATGCATATCTTCAATCATTTTTTGTTTCATATCTTCATATTTCGTATCTTGCGCCAATAACCATGCTAATTTTACGGTCATTGATTCTATGCTCATGTCATACGCCGGAATGGCTAAATTATGCTCTCGTAAATATTGTCCTGTTTCATTTACCTGAAAATTTGAAACACCACTTGGCGCTTGCGTGGTAACAACGATTGGGATTTTCTTTTCTTTCAAATATTCAAAAGCTGGAAATAAATGGCTACTTGGATCCCCAGCCCCAAAAGCCCTAAAGATAAAAGCCTTGATGCCGTCATGTTCTACCAGTGATTGAAATAGATTAACCGACATTCCAGGAAACTCAGTTAATGAAGCAATATTTTTCGTATTGAAATCTTTTTTAACACTCAATACTCTTGATTGAATAGCCAATGCTTTGTATTTAGATAAATAGCCTACATGTTTTTTCATAGCATGTTCGTCAATCCTCATAAATCTTCCGATGTTCCCCAATGAACCAGTATGAAAAGCTTTGAAAGGATCGTAATCAAAATCCGTTCCTTTCTTTACCCGTGCTCCAGTAATGATCTTGCTCCCAAAGACAGCCATTACTCCTTTAATTTCATGATAACCCCATACGGCCATCCGTAAAGAATTTACCAAATTCGTAACAGAATCTGTTCCTAAATATCCCAAGGGAACTTGTGCCCCGGTTAAGATAACCGGTTTATTGATATTTTCTAGCGCAAATGTTAATGCTGCGGCGGTATACCCCATGGTGTTTGTGCCATGCAGAATAATAAACGCGTCATAATCATCATATTTTGATTGAATTTCTTCAATAATCATTGTCCAATTTTCCGGCTGCATATTTGAACTATCGACATTAAACAGCTCAGAAATAGAAGGATCAATTTCTATATGCCAATTTTTCTTCACAATATCTATTGAATCTTCTAAAATAGCCATAAAGCTATTTGGGTCAGATTTTGTATTTTGTGAAATCTTGCTTTTTGCAACATTACCAGCAACCGTTCCGCCCGTAAAAATAACGAGTATTCTTTTTTTGGTATATGTAGCCATAGTGTGGGTTTAAAAATATGTTAAAAAATTTTTTATCAGCCAACTGAGTTATCTTTGCGGTGGTGAAGCATAAGTTTATTTCCATCAGGGTCGGTAATGACTGCCATTTCACACACAGGAAAATCTTCAGGCCCCATCGTAACAGGAACGCCTTTTACTTTGAGCTCTTCAACTGCTGATGTAACATTATCTACAGCAAACGCCGCCATAGTTCCCCCGGGTCCTCCTTGACTATAAGAGCCAATACCAAGTGTCATATTGCCCAAGTCAAATTCAATCCATGAACTTTCTGATTCGCTATGCGAAGATTCACTACTTATTTTAAGACCTAGCACATCTTTATAAAATTCACGCGCTTTAACAACATCCGAAACTTCGTAATAAATATAATCGATTCCACGTATAGTCATACATTTTTATAATTAATTTTTATAATGCCTTTAGGAAAAGTGTCAAAAATATAAATCCTGTTATTGCCGCGAATGAAAGTATTGTCATGAAAAAGTGGTGTACGGCCTCTTTCTTTTTTCCGTCGAGATACATCCGAATAGGTTCTAAAATAAAAAGAAACCCCATGACTGCAGTTGAGAGAGTAAACAAAGAAAGCATGGCAATCGGAATCAAAATTGATTCTACCTTGTTATTTTTTAATCCGTAATACATAACGCATGCAACAACTACTATATAGAGTGCCGCGGTAAGTGCGCTTACGAAAGGATTTCTGGTAACACTCATTTTTTCTTTTTGCATATACTACTGGCTGGCAAGACTTAGAATCTAATTGGTTTTTTTGACCGATATTCGAACTTTCTTTAAGCAAAACCCCACTAAGAAAGCCTGTTCCGCCACCGCTTGACAAGTTCGCCACACCACAGAAAAATACTCTTTGCTCTTTTTATTTTGCGCGCGCCGGATTTTTTCTTCTAGAAGGAAAAAAAAACTTTTTTGCTGGGTTTTACTCTGAACGAGCAGAGGGCGGCGGGACTGACCTTTATTTTTTACAAGAACACGGTGGAATTCCCTTCCTTCCGCCATGTTCTTGCGGGGACGAACGGGATTTATATTTTGCTTTACGAAATGCGCTACAAGGGAATATGTTGTTTCCTATTCTTTATCAGTAAATACTATGAGTCGATGGGAACGAGTTTTTTCGGTCTTATTCCAAACTCCTGTGCACGTAATGAGGTTAAGGTGCGCTTTTCCGTCACTTGAACTAAATACGTCTAAAACATCATCGTCCTTGCCATATATCCGAATATCACGCACAACAAAAGTAATAATCGCCCCTTTTTCATTTTCAATATATATTTTATCACCTTTGCGTATTTTGTATAAATGATCAAATACCGCTGGTCTCTTATTTTTCCAGTCATAATGTCCAGCAATAACAGAACTGCCTATTTCCCCTGGGCGTGAGCCAAGATTAAACCACGCTACCTTAGTAGGACCTTTTGGCACATCCATTGCTCCATCGGGCGTAAGACCTACATACTCAACAGGAGCATCAACGTTTATACTTGGAATTTTGAGGCGTACCGGCAATTCAGAACGTGCTTGTGCTTGTTTTTCGAGAACAGCAGTATTTTCAATAAGCAGTACTGATCCCTCTTGAATCGAACTTTTTGTAATAAAATACGAGGAGAGTGTCATTAAGAGAGTTAACCCTGAAAGAACAGTAATTGATAATAGAGTTCGTTTTGATAAGATTTTTGATCGCATAAATTTTGTAAAAAGTTCATAACCAGAAATGCCAGACAAAAATTTGTCTGGCATTTGCTCACTAATTCTTTCCAATGCTTAGACTAAATCGTTTGTTTTCTTCGAGCAAGATAGAAGAAAATAGAAATCGCAAAGATGCCAGCTGGAATGATGGTATTCCAAGGAATGTTTTTTTCATCTGGGCCAATTCCCGTATTCGGTAATTTTGGAACGGGTGTAGGAGCTACTATTGACGCAACCACAGGGGTTGGGGTAGGTGTAGGTGTAGGTGTTGGTGTAGGTGTTGGGGTTGGGG
>Ga0209514_10007386_pt1 | contig 12988 bp, 12 predicted proteins | sample Subgrocontami58m_FD_187452 | JGI IMG/M metagenome (GOLD analysis project Ga0209514, IMG submission 187452) | Subsurface groundwater microbial communities from S. Glens Falls, New York, USA - GMW37 contaminated, 5.8 m (SPAdes) (version 3) | ecosystem: Environmental > Aquatic > Deep subsurface >...
TACCACCGAGAACTGGGGCACACCTATGCCAGTGCCTGGCTACCGAGGAGCGGCATCTCGGTTAGCGGACTGGCGTTGCGTCAGCGAGCGACCCAAGGTCTTGTTCAATCCCGATTTCTGCAAGACTTCTGCCGATTGTTTGGGTGTCCTCATCGAATAGGCCAGCGATTGTTGCCGTGGGAATCAGTTTCTTCCTCCACGCTTGTACTGCGCGCTTGACTAATGACGGTGGGACGCGCCTCGTGGCTGCCGCCGCCACCAACGACTGACGTTCAGGCTCCCATCCCCCGACGCTGCTCCACGCATTAGCACTCATCTGGCAGGCCCGGTTGATCAGCAAGTCAGGGGCAAGACCGGCTCGTTTGAGTTGAATCGCTACGACGCTCGGCGACACCTGATAGCGCCAGGCGACCTCGGCGACCCGCAATCCGTCCCATGGATCCTCGTGCTGTGAATCCAGTTTCCCTTTGGGACCTTGGACCATCCGGCCCAACCGCCTCGATCACACGGTCACCAGCGACGAGGTGTCCAAGTTCATGGGCAAGCACTCCCCATTCTTTACGCAAAACCTTGGCGGCAATGAGGCCCCAAGTGCTGGGGGTCGCACTACCTCGTGGTCGCATCCGTAGCACCGGACGGGAATCCGCCTCGATTTCCAGATCGTCCAGTTGAGCCGCCAGTTCTAGCACCGGGATGACCACATCGACTGCCTCTTCAGCGTGATCCTTGTCCTTAGAACGGGCGGCGGCTAAAACCCGGTCTCGCACTTGGGGGCCACTGGGCGCCAGGTAGATCTGGGGAATCCCCCGCCGCTACGTACGCAGGTGACATCAGAATTGCCGACGACAACAATCGCGACTGGGTCTCCGGCTCTCAAACGGCAACGATGGTGGTATCCGTAAAGGACGAATACGGTAAAGCGGTGACCGTCGGCTCTCTGACTGTCTTGATTTCAGGCAAGGGATTACTCGGAACCGGAACAGGTCCGGCAACTGAATTCATCCCAACTGGTCGGGCAATATCGGTATCTCTTTCGAACAGTGTTCCTGGCAAATATGTATTCGCCCTCTTCGGCGCTCGCGATGGTGGCGTTTGAACAATGTTCCGGAAGTTATTTCGACTGCTAGGAATACGAAGACACTTTAGTAATCGTTCACAGACCGACCGCGGTTAAATGACTAGATGAGTACCTGAACCTGGCAAGGGATGCGAGGTTGATGATTCACGTTGAACACGAACTATCAGGACTCAACTTCCAACTTAGATAGATATACCTCAATGGCGAGTAACGCGACGAGAGAAGCCGGCTGCAGAACCGAGGCTATTGAAATCTGAGTATCCCGAACGAAGAGAATTGTCGTTGGAGCCAGAATCGGAAGCCACGCATATTCGCGAATTCCTTTCAGCCATTTCACCAATTCTTTCTGGTCGGACCCTTTGATGATCCGACTAGATTTTCGATTAGGAGGGGTAACAACTTGGACGTTCCCTGATTTGGATCGCACTTGATTCTTTCCAGATTGTGCGGACTCCTGCCAAACTAGATAGAAGTACGCGACCAGAATAACGCCTCTGTAAGTGTATGTCGGTGTCGAAATGAGCAAGGCCAATCCAGAGCAGAATAAATAACTTCTAGAAATGGTCTTTGATTTCCAAATCATTCTAACTAGAAAAATACTCACCACTATCAGCAGTGCTTTAGCAGTAGGCGATCCTGCGAATGAAAGACCATTTGCCAAATCAAGAGAACTTGGGTGTATTGGATTATGGCTCAAGAGGAGTATGTGCCCAAAATAGAGAAGTGAACTCATAGAGAAGGTGTCGTGAAAGGCGCTCGATGTAACCGTACTTGACGCAGATAGACTCAGGAAGGCCACGTGTAGCGCGTCAGATATATTTTGGTACCCCAGAAAAAATGGGGAGCCAAAGGTGAACACTGCGGCCAGCCCAGCCGCCATGAGTACTACCTTCTTATACCCCCAGCGGAGAAAGAAGAAAATGAAAACAATTGGCCATGCCTTTAGTGATATCGCACACGCCAGAACGAGCCCAGGCCAAATCGCGTATTTCGAATTCCTCAGTAAAAATGCAAGCCAAATTAGTGCGGCTGCTAATAAATCGATATTCCCCCTGACGATTCCAAAAACCAAGGGATAGGGCAGAAGGAAGATTAAGACATTCTGGAATCGGGTCGTACCAGTTGAAGCCTTCGTCACCTGGAAGAACATGAAGGAGAGTACTCCGACGGTAATCGCAACAATCAGAGCTAGACCTAATAAGTCAGGTAATAGAAACGACAGACCCTTCATAACCACAAGAGCAAATGGCGGGTATGCAACCCCGCCAAAAAGATACGGCTGATTGAAATGACTAATCTGTGAGATTTGGAAGTAGTCGGAGAAAGCCGGTCCTATCGGGCCAAACAACCCTGGATTAACTGCGCCGGTTGGATCGAATGGTCCCATTCTCCATGCGATCAGAGAGACCAGCCAGAGTCCTATCCACGTACCCAACGGGGCTCTCTTTAGTCTGACAAGTTTGCTTTTCGGTACACCAAACTTTCTCAACAATATCAGGCAGATGAAACCTGAAAGAAGCACTCCAAAGATGATGAACAGCAAATTCGCAAGTCGTTGAAGAACAGCGCTCTCTCGGTAAACCATTGACTTTGTCACTCTAACAGTCGAGATATATCCAGATTCTGGGACTGCTGGTTGAATCAGTTCTACTGGGTTAGAGAAGAAGACCGGCAATTGATACCGATGGGTATAAGAAATATTGTCATTGATGTAAATAAACATTTCTCGTCCATGGATAACACGAACTCGAATTGAATTCAGTGCTTCCAATTTCGGCGAAAAATTGTCAAAAGATGGCGCTGTCCCAAATCGCATTGGAAGATGCGTGATGATCTTCCCTTCTCCTACAGAAGATAGAGAGATCTGGTTCATACCACTTGCAGTGATCGGTTGAGGAGATCTGAGCGAACCTCCGAGACCCTTCTGCTGACCCTTAAAGGCTATTTCAAAATCGAAATCTTGAACAAGACGTGATGAACTAGCCTGTAAATCATTCACTATTGATGTTGGACAAGTATTGAGTAGGCAATCAAAAGCGACAGTACGTGAATTTTGATTGATAAGAATGGCTGAGAATCCGAATAGACCAGCTAACAACAATGTGACGGCCATCGTCCAGAAGTGAGGCAAGCCACCGATTCTTGGCTCCTGCAATTGCTTAGCGGTGGTCTTACTCATAAGCGTTGAATTCGCTTGACGTAAATACTTTCTTTAGTTCACGCGACGCCAACTGAACGCCCCACAAATCTAATTGACCCGTTTCAGTACTCGTTGCTTGAAAGGACACCAATAAAAAAGAGTCCCCGCTAGCGCCGATTGTCTTACCGGTAATCGAAGGAATCGTGAAAACTTGAGTGAATTTCTTCCACGATGAAGTTAGAGAATAGGATCCACCTCCACCAGCTTGAACGAGAGAAGATGGTGAACCGCCCGTGCCAAAGTTCTGAAAGATACGAGTCTGAAAAGTGGTTGCACCTGAAGTCTCTCTAGCCCAAAAGGAAAGAATCACAGTTTGACCCGCGAGGGTACGTACATCCTTAACTTTTTGGAAAATTTCGTAATTTTGATTATTCCCAGTGAGACTCCAACGCAGGTAAAACGGCGCCTTAGAGTCAGGAGTGGGTACTGATCCTGGTGCAAATACTTCTTGGGTTACTATTCCAGCGGTACCTGTAGCCCAACTCCAACTGTCTGCGGTATCCCCAGATGTTGTGAAACTTGTGCCTCGTTTCCAACTACCGAAATCACCGTTGATGATCTTGTTATCACGCGGTTGATACTGATCCACCTCGGACTCGACTGGCCCGATGACCGCCTCCAAGCATGCAATTGTTTGACATGATCCATTCGGAACCACATATGCAAGCGGCCTCAAAGGTAACGACCGCTTTGTCTGGATCTGGAAGGCTCTTGAAGGTTCTAGAAAGTGAATATCTCCCTGCAAAGCAAACTTCGAGGTATTGGCGCCGCTGAATCCAACAATTTGTACATCGTACTTGTTGAATAAAGCCTGTTGCTGCGAATTTACGGAGCTGAATGAAAATTGCCTTGACCCTATCCAAGAAACAGACCACCCGATACTTGAAATTAGGGCGAGTACCAGCAGGTAGTTAACCCAAACTGGACTATGGTGTTTGGTATCTGCCACTTTTGAAACCGGGTGGGTGGGTAATGTCTTGTCATTGTAAATGCTCGCAATTGCCAGAATCATCAGGCTTGAAAGATAGGCGGACATTTTCCAGATCGTGTAATTATTGGAGTGAAATATGCCACTTCTGTAGACAATGAAGAGCAATACTAAATAGAAAACAAAACTGGTTATGACGAAGTTCTTGAAATCACGGTCTCTAGAACGCGCTGCTATATAGAGGACGATCACACTAATTAGAACTTCTATGATTCCAAGGCCAAGACCTCTGGGAATGTTGTGAGCTCCATCAGCAGGCAACCAATTGAAAAAACTCCAGAAATCCGCAGGGAGGGGAATCCTCCCCTGATCCCAGCCGCCAAGCGCACCTGCACCTCTTACTCTCTCAAGGACGAGTCTCCAAAGCGAACTCCATAAAGGCCACCCCACAATGAGACCGCACGCTGAGCCAAACGCTGCCTTCGCCGCCCATTCGGGGACTCTCCGTCGATAGAAGAGTTTCTTCTTGCTCTGCACAATGTAGAAGACTGAGAGAAATGCAGCGGCCGCAAATAGAACATCTACGTAGGTGGAGAATGCAAAACCAATGATCAAGAAAATGGTCATAGGCAAATACCGTGTACGCCACTCGACCTTCATCGCGCTGACCAAAAAGAGTAGTAGAAATGGTGTTGCGATAAGTTGACCAAATCCCCCCTCCATTGTTACCGATACAATATTTACATTTACTGCACAAAGAATGATGGCAACGACCTTAAGTTCCATACGCATGTTGAAGTCTTTTATGACTAGCGTTGCCAAGGTTGCGATCAAAATCGCTGATACCGCCATCAAAGCGACAGCGGTATGGTACAGAGAACCGTCTCCCAGCACCCTGCAAACTCCGGCTTGTAGACCTGGTATCCCGTAACGATGAGCTCCGATCAGGAACTCCCCGTTGGCCTGTTCAGTAAAAGATGGGATCTGATAAATCGATGTGGCTGGGAATTTAGTGGCGTCTCTGAATGCCATTAAAGCGTCAGGAACGCCCACTTGGTTCCGAATTGACTTGGATAGAAGTGAGATATTTTGCTGCTCACAAAGATATTTACCCGCTGATACCCACCCAACTAAATCGGGACCATTACGGAACGCCAGGCGGCCCTTAAAGAATTGGTTATTCTGTAAGAGAATATAAGTGGATCCTGATGCAAGAATCGCCACTAGATAAATAGCAAAGTTCTTGATACTTCCGAATTCTTTCCCGATCCTTACTTTTCCAAATTTCTGGCCTTTGAGGCGCATGACCATATATGAAAGAGACGCCCAGAGCGCCAGCACCGGCAGGAGCCACACTAGGTTCAAAGACATGGCCACGAGCCACGAACCGCAAATCACTGTGAACACCATGCCGGCAAGAACGCCTATAAATATTTTTTCGATATTTAGTTCGCCGAGAAAAATCCGAACAAATGAAATACCAAATATCAAGAAAGCGAGGAGCATACCGACTGCATAAACGAAGTCGACTAACATACCGGAATACCGTTTGCTGGAACCCGAAATCGTAGAGAATAGGATCGTCTGTAAGTTGCCAACCGAATAAGTCCAACTTCTGTGGAGCAGGTGGCAATTGCAGCAAGCCACGTAGGGCTAGTGGTCTCTCTCCGCATAATCTTTAGCACTGCCTTTTCATTTCTTCTTCGCAAGAGCGATCATGTTGCCGAGATTTATCGGTGTCTCTACCCGAGGAATCAATTTGGCCAACGACTTTGGCAGACCCAAGACCCCCAAGGCCATCTGCGCTATATGATTTAGGTGAAAGTAATTGGTGGACTTGCCAACTCTTTCTAATTCCCATCCACCCGCGTGAAGCATGGCCCGCAGAGACTTTGGATTGTAAAGTTGCGGATGTTGCAAACAAAAAGGCGGCCATCTCACACCGATAAGTCTGCGTAGAAGAGAACCCTCATTATGCACGACGATGCCCAGATAGGAGTCAGCCCGACTCATGGATCCAAGATTCCTTATGTCGGCTAGTGGATCTAGGAGATGATCGAAGACGTGAATACCTATCACCAAATCAAAACTTGTGTTCTTTACCTCCGCCAAGTACTGAACAATCTCGATGTCCTCAACACTTCCAGTATTTGATCGCAATTCTTCATGAATCGCTAGGTTTGGCTCCACCAAACTTACGCGCTGCGGAATTGTTCGTCTAACTACCTCACTCGTCACCAAACCCACGTCCGGGCCTAGCTCTAGGAAGCTCTTGAATTTTGGCGCTTCTCCAATTAGCCATCGCACATAGCCTGCCTGCGTTTTCGATGCCGTTGATTTATCTTCACCCATTAAATTATCGGGCATTTGCGAATATAGGATGGTTAGTTGCTTGGCTGAGAAATACCAGGGGCAGTAGAGAAGGCGACACTTTTGACACCGATAATAAGAGAAGAAAACCTGATCATGCCGTAATCCAATGAATGAGTCTCGGACTTCATTCCACGACATGTACTCCGCCGCGTGCTTCGCTTGAACTTCCGGCTTACTGAGAAGTTCATTTGACTCGCAAAGCGGACAGGCTCGCCGAGCCCAATCTTGGGGAATGGCCGAATCCTTAATGGCTCAGCCCATTCAATTCCAATGGCCCTAGATCGCCGTGAATAAAATTTATCTGTTTCACGATCGTGTCTCTTTGATGCTCCATTAAGAGCGTGCATGGACATAAAGTCATGCCTATTTCTACCGTTCCCACGATCACAATTCAAGGCTATATAGGGCTCCGTCGCGTTTTCATTCCTATAAACCTGCGGCAAGATTCGCCAACCCCTGCAAGGTCGTCTCATCTGTATCAGAGATAAATACCCTCGATTCTGTTGCGTCTCCGATCAGAATCGGAAGCGCCTTCATTTTTTGCCCAACGCCACCAGCAAAAAGTAGAGGACTTCCCTTCCGATGCCCGATTAGTTCCAAGGCTTCGACGTATTTTTGAACGATTCCATGAATCACGCTTGAAGCAATCGTTTCTACTGATTCGAAATTAGGAGCAGATTTGAATTGAAGTATCTCCCTTTCAAAATTTACTACATCCCTCTCGATGCCAGTCTCGGTTTTGATCGCGGCATCACTCATCCACTCAAAATCGTCCTCACTCAGTGAATCTGATCGCAGAACTTTGAGGAAGGCGGTCAATGCACGACCCGATGGAAGATGTGTCTTTGTAACAATGTACTTACTGTCAAAATACGGTCGGACTTGAGCAGAATCCTGAAATGGCTCATTCGCTAATCTGGCAACCTGCCCGCCCGTTCCGATATTTACAACCGTTGATACACCATCAAGACCAGCTCCGAATAGCGATGCTTGCTGATCTCCAACTGCGCAATAAACAGGACAGTCTAATACGCCCGAATACCCCACGATATGCAAGTCTTCTTGTATGGAGGGCATTAGGAGCTCGGTACCTAACCGATCCAAAACATCACGCGCGAACGTCTTGCGATAAATTTGGTAGAGCCCAGAAGCAGCAAAATCGGTTGGGTGTACCGAAAAAACGTAGTTATTCGATAATGCGGCCGCTACCCAAGAGATGAAACTATGGAATCGCATTTTTCCACCTGTAGGCTTCTGCAATCCGAAATATTCAAAGAGACCCACCACCGGCAATCCGGCACGCATCTCATTTCCAGTTTCCGCTAACCACTCTTTGCCGAATAGTTCCTTGGCCACATCTGAAATAGCACGCCCATTGATTGCCTTCCGTTCGCTTCGTAAGTCCTGCCACGAAACCAGATTCGTTATGGGTTGATTCTTTTCATCAGATAAGAGCCAGCCACCCATCTGTCCGGAAATCAGGAGACCATTAAATTTATCGCCCTCTTCGAGCATTTCTTGAAGAAGTTTATTGCAGGCACCGGCGACGGCTCGTGGATCTACTTCCCTCTTTGGGCCCATTTGTGGGATGAAAGGAGGGATTGCCCTCCGGGATATCTTCTCTAATCTCGTTGTTCCAACTTCGACGAGGGCGGACTTCAAGTCGGTTCCGCCGATGTCAAGAAGTGCGAAATATCGAGAACTCATCTAAGTATCTCTGCACGTCGTCAATAAGCGCGCTATCCAATTGACGTTTGTGGATGATGATTGTCCCTGGGGCTTTCACGACTGCGAAATTCATAATGCCCGCCGCAATCTTCTTGTCCTTCCGAACTTCATCCACGAGCGCCTCAGCGACTACCCCATTCGGCAATTTTTGAGTTGAAAAATAATGCGATATTAGGGAATTGAAGTCCTGATAAAACTCCTTAGGCGTGATTCCCCAGTGAACGCCTAGGTAGTTAATCAAGTCCATCCCAAATAAGACGCCAATCCCATGCGACACCGCATTATGCGTAAGCGCCTCGAGGGCATGGCCAAATGAATGTCCATAATTCAATATACGACGAAGATCGCTCTCATATTCATCCGCTTCAATGACCGGCTTTTTTGACATCAAACTGGCCTGAATGATTGGAAGAATATTCGATCTAGATAAGCCCATTTTTTCCAAATGTACCTTCAAGGCTGGGTAGAACTCATTCTCCCCGGTAACGGACAACTTGAATATCTCGCCAAATCCTGACCTAAAATCTGCGTCGGGCAGGGTAGCAAGAAACTCTTCAACGATATACACCGCTGAGGGTGAATGAATGACTCCTAGTTGATTCTTGTGTGGCAGAACATTTATGCCACATTTTGCCCCGATGCAGCTATCTGACTGACTCAACAATGTTGTAGGCATAAAATGCCACTTGATACCTCGGTAGTAAATATGGGCAGTAAAAGTAGCCAAATCCTGCACGACGCCTCCGCCGATAGCGAGAATGGTGGAAGTACGGGTTGCACCGTTCTGAATTAACCAATTCACCACCTTCTCCACCCCGTCGAGCGTCTTGCTTGGTTCAACTGCGTCAACTAAAAAAAATGGGGTTCGTACAAAGGTCGCGAATTGTTCGCTGTATATCTGCCAAACATTCGAGTCCGCCAAAATGAACACTTCGTCGTTCATAAACTCTATCTTCGGCAGAACCTCCGCGATGGTCCGTTCAAAAATTACTGGATAATCGCCTTGGCCTGATCTGATTGTGATCAATGTTGACGTGTCACTCATGTTAGAGAGAATCCTCCGTCAATATTCAACACCTGTCCCGTAATGTAAGTATTTCTTGGCGACCCAAGAAAGGCCACCGCTCTCGCAACTTCCTCGGAGGATGCCAACCGACCGATAGGAATCCTCTTCTCGATCTCTTTCAAAATCTCCGGAGGGTTATTCGCGAGCGTTAACTCGGTCTCCACAAAACCGGGAGCAATCGAATTGACTAACACATTACTTTTAGCAAATTCTAGAGCGGCGCCTCGCATATAGGCGTCCAATGCCGCTTTAGAACTCGCATATGCAGATCGACCAGCTCGCGCTCGAGTTGCATATGCACTTGAGATCACGACTATCCTCCCGCCGCCGTTGGCAGCCATTCGCGGAGCGAAGAACCTAATCAGCTCGGTATGCGCGAAGAAATTGCACTCTAAAATCCGCCGTACCCCCTCATCTGATTGCGAGGCAAGCGATTCGGGTCTGTTCATCCCAGCGTTACATACGAGTAAATACGGAATATCGTCTGTGTAGTTTCGAGTCCACGCCAGAACTTCATCTGGTCGAGTCATGTCAAAAGAACCCGACGACAGCGCAGTGACGCGCATGCCTGACGTCGCTAATTCCGCTGTGATGGCGCGACCTATACCACGAGTTCCGCCTGTCACGAGCGCAGAATTTACGCCCTCTGAGGATTTTGGATCGTTGCTCATTTTGGTTGCGGCTACTTATGTCTAGACGCCACGGTCAAGTATTTGTGCTCGCAAACCGGGCGATGTCCCGTATGGACCATCGATGTCATCAACGGTGAGAGGTGCATTCTTTCCAACCTTGCGGGTCAATGCCAATCCGTTGATGACCTCACGAGTCGAGAGTTGACCTTTACGGAGAGGCACGGCTAATCGAAAATCTGAAGGAAACGTCGAACTATCGATGACATAGCCTTCAGGCAAATCGCGATTGGTATAAATCCCTCGTACCAATGCATCTAAATACTTGATCTCATCGACCGGGATGACTCTCCTGGATTGCCCACTACCACCCGACATTATCTGAGCTCTGTGAAATGCTTTAAACCAAGTGTCAGCCTGCTCTGGCAGTGAACAGTAAGCTGCAACTGGCACACCATTATGTTCAACGTCAATATGACGCTCCCACGTTCTGACGCCTTTTGCATATGAGATGTACATGGACGCTTCCCAGTCTTGGTACTCATGAGAAGAGAATCCAATAACGTGATTTGGATAGCGATCGCGTAGGTAATCGATTTGATTCAATTCAAGTTGGTCATTTTCACTGGGATAGAGGCTGACGCAGTGATTGATTGCAAGAGGAATATCACGCTTCTCGAAAAAGGAAACAACGTCATCTAACGACTTTTCAAACGCGCCGCCAGAAGAAATGATCGTGGGTAGCCTCGTCGAGGCAACTTTTTCTAAAAGCGGCCAATCATTGATATCTGAACTCGCAACTTTCAAAATCGGAAAGCCCAATTTGACGCAGAGATCCACGGACGCTTCGTCAAAGGGAGTCGCCATGGGTATGCAACCCACTTTGCGAACTGCATCCGCCAACTCTTCGTACTGTGTGTGAGACATTTTCGTGGCTTCAGTCTTTTTGATATATCGAATATCCGTATTACCCTTGAAATCGTCATGTATGAAATTATCGACATCACGAAATTGAAATTTAATCGCGGCCTTGACGTCATTGTATCGGACTACTGATGCAAAATCTTGAATGATCTTCTTCCCACGGGCAACGTCACCCCAGTGATTGTTGGCAGCCTCAAGAATAAACAGATTTTCGAAAGAATCTCTGTCGCGTTGGGACACTGCAATCATGAGGCCTCCTGAGAAATCAGAATATATGAAGGATACGATACTTATTTGTTCAACTAAATGCCAGCAATTATAGATCCCTGCCTCACAATCTTTGGCTTTCCCGAGATTTGATGACAACTTTTCACGCTCAGCCCTTCAACTGTTCCGATCCCGCCAAACTCTTTGGACGTAGCGCAGGCCAAAACTCATAACTCGACCCATCCCTTGCGATTTGAATAATGAAAGAGCTCGAGTCAAGGAATGCCGACTAATGATGGAGCTGGTCGGAAGCCGTATTCTCGATGCTTTATGAAGTTCTGCCTCCTCGATCCACGAGCGGGCATTCTTTGACAATTCGTTGTAGAAGGTTGTCATCGCAGTGGCATAACGTTGTCGCGTCAACTCTATCGAAACGGATTTGGACATTTCCAGTGCCTCTTTGTTCCAGACTACCCCGTATGATCCTAATTCCTCCTCTGCTATCAAGGAGTCAAACCACTGATTGGATATGCATCGAACCGGGGTGCCTAATAGTTGAGCCTCGGTGATGATTGTTGAGTTTTCGTAAACTATGACTTCTGGTGCATTCAGAATCAGATTCAATAATTGCTCACGTTTTGGAGACCCCTTCTGGAATCTCGTGACTTCAAATATATCCTCCCCATGATCTGCTGGCTTTCCACCTAGAGCACGGAACTTCTGGCAATACAGAAGCTTGCGCTTCTGATCCGTCTCTCTAAAGTTCGCCACTGATCGGTCCAGCTCATAGAGATCGACCACTGGGTAGAAGATCACCGGGATGCGTTCATTTCCTACCTTGGCATAGCTATCAGAAAGTACCAAGGAGTACGCGACGACAAAATCATCCAAGTAATGAGTCTCACCTCCAAGCAGCCCAGGAAAATTCAGGATCCATTTGACCGTCACGGACGCGTTCAGCGGATTCCCATCGACGCTTTCCGGGTATATCGCAATAGTGCTGGTATTTGTATGCAGGTGTTCATCAGCTACAGCTCGGGTTAAAAAGGGGGTATCTAGGTCAGGATTAACTGACGCCTCTTTGCCGCGCACAGGCCCATGGATTGCGACCCATGATCTGAAACCCAATTCGTTCAAACTGTGGCAGAGATAATGTAAGGCACGAATTCCTGCGGACCAAGTAACGTATTTGGGAGCATAGACATAGATGACAGGAGTATTGGCGGTATTCTTCTCAGACCTGTCTTGCGGTTGAGAGGATGTTTCAAACATTTTCAATTTCTTACTTGTCCTTGATTGAAATATTCTCGTGTGAAACAGCAACGGCTGTTCTCCGAATCTGTTCATCAATCCCGCAAAATGAAACAGAGTACTTGTCCGCTAACTCTTCCATTCTCACACTCGTGGACAAATAGACATCTGGCACCAACCCCAGGATCTCTCTTCTCATAATCGGTTTGCCCGGTGAAAGTAACTCTCCAACACGACTTGCTAATGTGCCCATTTCAGTTATTTCGCCACCGGAATCCACTATCTCATTCCGGCCCTCAATAGCCGCAAGAATGGAGACCTCCATTAACTGGCTTGCATCGGTATAGCGCCTATACACCTTATTGGCACTCGTAACCGTGATCTGTTCTCGGTGGAGCGCCTGATAAATCAAGTCCCCTATCGCATATTTTCTCGGCTCCGTCATCTGCTCGCCACTGGCGCCCCACAAACGTAAAACAAAGAGCGTGGCACCGATCTCAGCACAGGCGTCGGTGAAGAGAGCTTCCTCCAGCATTTTCAATTCTGTGTAGGGATCAAGATTCCTTTGGCCCGCAGTCAATAAGTGGCGCGATACAACACCGCT
>Ga0209514_10007387_pt1 | contig 12987 bp, 10 predicted proteins | sample Subgrocontami58m_FD_187452 | JGI IMG/M metagenome (GOLD analysis project Ga0209514, IMG submission 187452) | Subsurface groundwater microbial communities from S. Glens Falls, New York, USA - GMW37 contaminated, 5.8 m (SPAdes) (version 3) | ecosystem: Environmental > Aquatic > Deep subsurface >...
GATCGATCGGTGATCATCGAGTTCCCTGTCATCGACTACAACCCGGCGTACATGTTCTGGTCCACGTATCACTGGCATCCGCTCGTCAACGGCTACAGCGGCTACACTCCCGGCGACGTCGTCGACACGATGATGCTGATGCGCACGTTTCCCGACGATGAGTCGGTAGCGCGGTTGAGGGACCTGGACGTGCGCTACATCCTGATCCATCAGGCGCTCTACAAGCAGGGCAAGTACGCGGACCTCATGGGGCTGATGGCGCGCCGGCCCGAGCTGATTCCGAGCGGCCGGTTTCGTGACTGGATCGGCGGCGACACGCAGATCTTCGAGCTGCGGCGCGCGGGCGGGTCGACCCCACACCTGGGCGCTCAGCGAGGGCTGCGCCACGTGGCACGCCCCGGCGGCGCGGCGAAAGCTGCCGGGCTCGGCGACCGCGACGATATACTGGAGTTGTCGCAGCGAAATCGGCAGGGCCGACAGCAGGTCCATCGTCGGTAACCATCGCGCGTAATCACGGTGTGTTGGACCTGTGGGATGGCGAGGCCAATACTCGCAAGCTGGGATCCCAAAGAGTATCCCCAGGACTGACAACCGGGCTGCACCCCCATCAGAGTGGAGGTCAACGTCAACATGGACAACGAACAGAAGTGCCCGTTCCCGGGCAAAGCACACAGCGGCAAATCGAACCGAGACTGGTGGCCGAATCAGTTGAACCTGAAGGTCCTCCACCAGAATCCGCCGGCGCGCGATCCCATGGGCGCGGAGTTCGACTACGCCGAAGAGTTCAAGACCCTCGATCTCGATGCCTTGCAGAAGGACATCGAGGCGGTGATGACGACATCGCAGGACTGGTGGCCGGCCGACTTCGGCCACTACGGGCCGCTCTTCATCCGGATGGCCTGGCACAGCGCGGGCACCTACCGCATCAGCGACGGCCGCGGAGGTGCAGGGGACGGGGAGCAGCGCTTCGCGCCCCTGAACAGTTGGCCGGACAACGTGAACCTCGACAAGGCGCGACGGCTGCTGTGGCCGATCAAGCAGAAGTACGGCCGGAAGATCTCGTGGGCCGACTTGATGGTTTTCGCCGGCAACTGTGCCTTGGAGTCGATGGGATTCAAGACGTTCGGCTTCGGCGGCGGACGCGAGGATGTCTGGGAGCCCAAGGAGATCAACTGGGGGACCGAGGACACGTGGCTCGCTGACGCGCGCTACAAAGGCGAGCGGCAGCTCGACAACCCTCTCGCCGCCGTGCAGATGGGCCTCATCTACGTGAATCCGGAAGGGCCGAATGGCAACCCGGATCCACTCGCCGCCGCGCGGGACATCCGGGAGACGTTCCGTCGCATGGCGATGAACGACGAGGAGACGGTGGCGCTCATCGCCGGCGGGCACACGTTCGGCAAGACCCATGGTGCGGGCCCTGCGACCCACGTCGGCCCCGAACCCGAGGCGGCTCCTCTCGAGGCGCAGGGCCTCGGCTGGAAGAGCAGCTACGGCACCGGCAAGGGGGGCGACACCATCGGCAGTGGCCTCGAGGTCACCTGGACCACGACGCCCACCAAGTGGAGCAACAACTTCTTCGAGAACCTCTTCGGCTACGAATGGGAGCTGACGAAGAGCCCGGCCGGTGCGCATCAGTGGATGGCGAAGGGTGGCGCAGGCGCCGGCACGATTCCGGATGCCCACGACCCTTCCAAGCGTCACGCGCCAACCATGCTGACCACCGACCTCTCGTTGCGGCTCGATCCTGCCTATGAGAAGATCTCGCGGCGCTTCTACGAGCACCCGCAGGAGTTCGCTGAGGCCTTCGCCAAGGCGTGGTTCAAGCTGACGCACCGCGACATGGGGCCCATCTCGCGGTACCTCGGCAAGCTGGTGCCTGCGCAGCCGCAGTTGTGGCAAGACCCCGTCCCCGCGGTCACACACGAGCTGGTCGGCGCGCAGGACATCGCCGCCCTCAAGGGCAAGGTCCTCGCGTCGGGACTGTCCATCTCCCAGCTGGTCTCGACCGCCTGGGCGTCGGCGTCGACGTTCCGCGGCACCGACAAGCGCGGTGGCGCCAACGGGGCTCGCATTCGCCTCGCGCCGCAGAAGGATTGGGACGTCAACAATCCACCCGAGCTGGCGAAGGTGCTGCGGACCCTGGAGGGGATCCAAAAGGCGTTCAACGACTCGCAGGCTGGTGGGAAGAAGAGGGTCTCGCTTGCCGACCTGATCGTGCTGGGCGGGTGTGCAGCCGTTGAGCAGGCTGCAAAGAAGGCCGGCTACGACGTGCAGGTGCCCTTCACGCCTGGACGCACGGATGCGTCGCAGGAGCAGACCGACGTGGAATCCTTCGCCGTGCTCGAGCCGACCTCCGACGGGTTCCGCAACTACCTCGGACAGGGACACCAGCTGCCGGCCGAGCATCTGCTGATCGAGCGGGCTCGCATGCTGACCCTGAGCGCTCCAGAGATGACCGTGCTCGTGGGCGGCATGCGTGTCCTGAACGCGAACGCCCGGCAGTCCACTCTCGGCGTCTTCACCAAGCGGCCCGAGACGTTGACCAACGACTTCTTCGTGAACCTCCTCGACATGGGCACGGAGTGGCGGCCGACGTCCGGAGCCGGGGAGACCTTCGAGCGTCGCGGGAAAGCCGAGCTCAAGTGGACCGGCAGCCGCGTCGACCTCGTCTTCGGTTCGAACTCCGAGCTCCGTGCCCTCGCGGAGGTCTACGCGTGCGACGACGCACAGGACAAGTTCGTGCGCGACTTCGTTGCCGCGTGGGACAAGGTCATGAATCTCGATCGATTCGACCTTGCCTGACTCCGACGCCGAGTTCGGACGGCAGATCGCCGAAGGCGTGGCCGCGCGGCGGGCGAAGGCGTTAGCCGGAACGACTCGATGAACGACAGGCCGGACGGTCCGGACGTAACAGATGTAGTGCGGACCTTCAGGTCCGCCCGACATGCCTGTGAAGAAATGCGACGTTGGAAAGCAGAGCTCGCAGAGCACGCTGAGAAATCCTTGAGCATTTCTTCTCTGCGGGCTCCGCGGTCTCTGCGTTCAAGGTGATTTGTCCACAATCTCTTCAGGCCTGCCGTACCGATCTCGGTGGACCCGGACGCGCTCGTCGCCCTCGCCGTCGATGCCGCGCGCGGTGGCGACACCGACACGCTGAGGCGGGCGATCGCCGCGGGGGTGCCGGTCAACGCGACCAGCCCGCGCGGCGACGGCCTGCTGATGCTGGCCTGCTACCACGGCCACACCGACGCCGTGCGCGTTCTGCTCGATCTCGGTGCGGATGTGAATCAGCCGGACGGGCGGGGGCAGTCCCCGCTCGCCGGCGTAAGCTCAAAGGCCTGATCGAGGTCGCCGAGTTGCTCGTGGGCGCGGGTGCGCCAGTGGACGCGGCGGCGGCGGACGGCCGCACGCTACTTGACGAGCGGCCCCAGCGTGTCGTGGTGCGTCGAGATGAGGCTGCGCATGTAGACACCGACGGCATCGGCGTTGGCGAATCCAGCCTTCTTCGCCGCGGCGTCCGACGTATCGGCCGGGATCATCTGCAGCTCGCCGTACTGCCGCCAGTCGCGCCACGCATCGAGCGTGATGACGTCCCACGCGGCGCCCTGCTCGTGAGTGAAGATCAAGGTGGCGGGCCGGCCGCGCGCGACGTTGAAGACGTTCTCCATCTGGCGTTCCTTATGAGGTATCCGGTCCCTCTTGCGTTACACTGTTCCGCGAAGGACGGACCAGACATGCGATCGAACGCATTCATCGTTGCCGCGTGCAGTCTCGTCGCCTCGCTCGTCGCGCCCGCCCACGCGCAGCGTGCCGGCGGACCCGGCGTGCCGGCGCAGGTCGAAGCCGCCGCCGATCCGGTGAAGGCGCTCGTCGATCGGCTCGACCTGGAGCGGTACAAGGCCACGGTCAAAGGCCTCACACAGTTCGGCGACAGGCGGCAGGGCACCGATCGCAATCGCGCCGCCGTCGACTGGATCGAAGCGCAGCTCAAGAGCTACCTCTGCCCGACCGACCGGATCAAGTACGCCTACGACCCGCCACCACCGAACGCGGGCGGCGGACGCGGACGCGGGCGTGGCAACACGGGCCTCGCGGTCGGCGGCGGCAGACCGCGGGGTTCCCGCACGCCGACCGGCGTGAACACCGATCCCATGAAGCAGCCGGACGAAAAGCTCCGCGCGCTCAACATGCAGCCGACGACCCCGGGACCGCGCGAAGCGGTGTACTGCACCAAGGTCGGCACGACGCACCCCGACGAGATGTACATCGTCGGCGGTCACATGGACGGACACGGCTGGGGCGAGGCCGCGAACGACGATGGTTCCGGTACCGCGCTGGTGATGGAGCTCGCGCGCGTGTTCAGCGGTCCGGACGTCCAGACCGAGCGGACGATCCGGTTCGTGCTCTGGAACAACGAGGAAACCGGATCGCAGGCCGTCCGCGCGTACATCGCGCAGCGGCAGGATCAGCAGGGCAAGGAAAACCCGCCCGGGTCAGGCAAGTACCCCGAACCGAAGTGGCTCGGCATGATCCAGCACGACATGATGATGTTCGATCACGGCATGCCGCGGCCGGACGGCACGATGAGCAAGGACCAGCGGCCGGAAGCCGACGTCAACATCGAGTTCCAGGTGAGCTCGAAGATGGCGGCCGAGAGTCAGGCGCTCGCGTGGGTGTTCGAGGTCGCCAACGAGAAATATGCGACCGACTATCCGGCTGCGGTCGGCAGCCACATGACGAACACCGACTCCGGTCCGTTCATCGATCTCATCCCCGCGATCAGCCTGCGCGAGAACGAGCGCGGCACCCAGATCGGCAGCGGCTGGGATCCGCAATGGCATCAGCCGACCGACGTGTTCGCCACCTACACCGACAAGGATTTTCTGCTCGGGCTCAACGCCGCGCAGACGACGCTCGGCGCGGTCGGTCAGCTGACGGGCGCCACGCTCAGGAAGTGATCCGCACGCGCTCGACTTCCTGCGCGAGCGTGGCCGGATCGATCGGCTTCGGCAGATAGCCGTCCATTCCCGCCGTGGATCGTCGCGTCGCCTTCGAAACAGCCCGGCCGGCTGGACGCCGCCTTCAGTGTCCCCCGCCGTCCTGACCCGACGCCGAAGCCCCGGCCAGGCAGAGCGCAGCGAGACACATGCTGGCAATGCGGCGCACGTTACTGGACCGAGGCGTAGTCCAGCCCCCCGATCTTCTGAATCACTTCCCGCGCATACTTGCGCGCCGCGTCGGGGCTCGCGGCGAACATGACAATGGCGATGTCGGCGTAGGTCGTGTCGCGGATGAGTCGCGCGTGGTAACTCACCCGTGTCGCGCTTGGATGCACATCCTGAACGCACGGGCCGTTGACGATAAAATAGGCCACTTCCGCCCCGTCAAGAGTCTCCGAGACCACGGTCGCCGAACCGGCCTCGCCCTGCACCCCTTGTTTGAGGCCCATGTACTGGCGAAGCACCGCGACCTTCTGGTCGAATGTGATTCTCGCGTCGGGGAAGTAATGCTCCAGATGAAAACCCGCCGTGCCGGCGGAGTTGCCATCGGGACGGTTGTCGCAGGTGGCCCCGGGCTCGCTGGGGACGCTGCCGCCTTCATCCATCGTCACCATGAAATTCGCGACATTCATGACCGTCGACGTGGCGCTGCTCGCAACGCCGGGCAGCGCGTGGGCGTTCGAGGTGGGCTGCGCGGAAACCACCGAACTGCGGTGCGAACCGATCAGCGCGGCGATGACGGCGGCTGAAGCAAGCGCGCGGTACGGATGTCTCATGGCTTCTCCTGTGCGGACACACGCCGCGTCACTGCTTGATCAGCTCGACCCGCCGATTCTGCTGGCGGCCGTCGTCTGTGGCGTTGTCCGCGACCGGTTTGGTGTCGCCCAGGCCATCGCTGGTGAGGCGCGCTCCATCGATGCCTCGAGCGACCAGCGCGGTCTTCACGGCTGCGGCCCGTCCCTTCGACAGCGTGAGGTTTGACGCTTTGGCGCCCACGTTGTCCGTGTGCCCCTCGATCCTGAACTTCAGGCCGGCGCTCTTCTTCATCATGGCCGCTACTTCGTCCAGCACCGGATTCGACTCAGGCTTGATCTCCGTCTTCGCGGTGTCGAACAGGATGCCGTGCAGCGTTATCTTGCCGGTCGAAGCCGCCTGCGCCGCCATCTCGTCGGCGGAGAACTCGACCTTCTGTATCATCGCGGCCGTCTCGATGATGTTCATGATGATCGAATCGCCGTTGGTCTGGAGGCGCAGCCAGCGTTCGCCTCCGCCGAGCGGCATCATCATCGTGGAGACAGAGTTGTCCGACGCCTGATAGAGCACCTTGCCGCCGCGCGACGTGAACTGGTTCGCGTAGTTGCGGACGATTTCGAGCGGGCTGGGATGCCGGGCGCCTTCTTTGAGTCCGTACTCGAATTCCCAGCTCTTGCCTTCGGCCCGCTTCGTCTTCTCGTCGGCTGAAATCTGGAAATCGAACCCGTTGAAATCGGTTTCGGTGCCGCTCAACATCACCATGCCCGGGAATCTGGGCACGCTGGGATGATCTTTGGCCGGCTCCCCGTCCTGAGCCCGCGCCGAAAAGCTGCCGAGCGCGAATGCGCACACCAGCGACAGGATCGCTACACGCTTGAAACTGGGCATCGGACACACCTCGCAAACACGATTGGTCGGCTGAAACCCGCTGATTGGGCCTGGATCGAGGAGAGACGTTCAGTAAACGCCGGCGCGCGGGGCCGACTACACGTCGGAGGCGGGCGCGGTCACATGATACGTCAGGACGACGTCTTCCGCGAACTTGTCGTACGGCCCGCTCCGCCGCTCGCCGTGCCCTTCAGCGCGCCAGCGGAGCGGGTGCGGCCAGGAGCGCAGCCAGCGCGGAGTAATCCAGCTGTCGCGCAGCCTCGAAGGTCCGGTACCAGGCGACGCTGAGGCCCGACTCCACGAGGAACGCAAGCCGCTCGGGGGTGATCGGCTTCCTCTCCAGGAGGTCGGGGCGCTCGCGCAGGTGGGCGCGGACGTCTTCGAGGTTTGTGAATCGGACGGTGATGAGTTGGATCGCCGTCCGTGGGAGCGCCGGATCGAAGTACGCCGGATTGAACTTGTTGAGCGGTGTCGCCCCCTCACGCGAGGCCGGCACCAGCCGTGAGGATGTCGGGCTGTCCGCGTGGGTGTAGGCCTGCGATTGCCGCTGCTCCGGCGAAAGCGCCGCGAGCTCGTCGATGAAGAGCTGCTCGATCGCGTCCGGGCGGCCGGCGCGCGAGGCGTCGGGATTTCGAGTCTTCGCGAGCTGCTTCACGATGTCGCGCAGATAGTCTTCGCGCGTGGCGGGAACGAAGAACGGCCGCGGGTTGCGGCCGAGAATCACGACTCCGTTGTCGTAGATGACGACATCGCCCACACGTTCGATTTCGATGAGAGGTCCGACGATCTTGTTGCCGGACGGGTCGGTCGGCTCCGGATTGCCGGCTTCGTGGAGCACATAGGTCGCCTCCGGATCGTTGAACGCGACGTCGACGTTCGGCGGGTCCTGGTCGACCGCACTCGACATCGTCATCACCTTGCCATTCCGCGATTCGTATCCCTCGAAGTCGAATCTGATCCAGCCTGCCAACGGCGCCTGCCGGCAAAGGACGGGATTGGACGGACAACCGCGATCGAGCCGCTGCCACGCGTGAACGTCGAAGCCACGGGGTGCGGTCAACATCGGCGTGGCATGCACCACCTGTTCGATCGCGGCGAGCGCGGTCCGCAGCGTGGCCAGCTCCGCCGCGTTCGCCTTGGGTGTGCCGGGGGACGATTTGTAGGTCGATCTCCAGACGCCGGGCTGGTCCGGCAAGAGGACCCGTCCGTCCTGCCCGTGCAGCAGAGCCGGGCAGCAGAGTGTGGCGATCCACGCAAGGACGATGAGAGCGTCATGTTTCATGGTGTCTGTCCCCGGGTCAGCATGTGGAGATCATTATCGCTCATGCCATCCAACAACAGCGGATGGTCGTTTCTGCGGCGTGTCTTCAGTGATTGTGTCACCGGGAAAGAACACCAAGACCGACGGCGATACCCAGCCGAAAGGCGCAGGGCCGATGAGGCAGCCTTGTGGCCGTCCATTCCCGCCTGCTGGAGAAGCGGTTCCTCGACCGGCGCCCGCGCTCGGCCGTTGTCACGCGAGGGCGAACGGCTTCGATCTGCTGCCAGTGATCTGAAATCAATGTGAACATGCTGAATATGCTCCGGGAGCCATCTGGCCCTGACGTGGTAGGATCAACTAGTTAAAGACTGGTTAATTGGGAGTCACCCGTGGCCACCGTCAGCGCATTCGACGCCAAGACCCGGTTCGGCGAGCTGCTGGACCGGGTCGCCAAGGGCGAGGAAGTGATCATCACCCGCCACGACAAGCCGGTCGCCCGCATCGTGCCGGAAGGCGCGCCACGGCTCGCCGACGTCCGTCGAGCGGTGGCGGGCCTGCGTCAGTTGCAGCAGCGGATTCTCGCACGCACCAAGGGCAGGGCCGCACTCTCGGATCGCGACGTCCGTTCGGCGATCGAAGAAGGCCGGCTGTGACGCGAACGTTTGTCGCCGACGCGTCCGTCGCCGTGGGATGGGTCCATCCCGCTCAGGCCACGACGGAAACCTCTGGGATGCTCGAAGCGATCACCGAGGGTGCCGTGGTCGAGGTGCCGGCCTTGTGGCCCCTCGAAGTGGCCAACGCCCTCAGCGTGCTCGAGCGGCGTCGCAAGCTGACGGCGGAAGAACGACAGGCAGGCTTGGGATGGCTTCGGGGGTTGCCGCTCAGAGTGGACCATGACATGGCCTCTCTGGCCTTCACGACCCTCTCCGATCTGGCCTCCGCCTACCGTCTGTCCGTCTATGACGCGGCGTATCTGGAGCTCGCGCAGCGGCGCAAACTGGTGTTGGGCTGCAAGGATGGTCCGCTACGGGACGCCGCACGACGCTGTGGTGTCAGCCTCTGGAAATGACCAGGCCTTCACCATCGTCGTTGCTGCACACGGACCACGACTCCGCGCACGAGCCGCAGGCTTCTGCCGTTGCGCCTTCCCCTTGCCGCAATGTCCCACGACAATGAGCGCCGCCAGTTCATCTGCCCCCCTTCATGGCCGTTTCCGCCTTCGCGGCACGATGCTGACGGCCGATCGCGGGTACGTGAAGAAGGCCGCCCGCGCCGGGCACGTCAAGCGGCTGAGCGATTGGCACGCGCCAGCAGCGTAGCGATCGTCTCCCCGGGGGATTGCGTTCTTGGTTATAGTTGGCGGCGCGGGCGGGACGATGCCGAGCTCGAGACGATCGCTGTGCGGATCTGAGAACGGGCATTCCGTCACCCGCGGGAGGCCCCGAATGACTTGGAGCGAGGTGGCCATGAGAGGTAGCTGGCGTGCACTGGTTCTCGGCGTCGCAGTCCTGGTGGTCGCTTTCGCAGGCACGGGCACCACGCAGGTCCCCATACAGGATCGCCAGCCGGCCGGGTCGGCCTTGCGACCGGCCGTGATGGGGCCTTCTGGCGGCGTGTCCGCCGGCCATCCGCTGACCACCGCCGCGGCCTTCGGTATCTTGCTGAAAGGCGGCAATGCGTTCGACGCCGGCGTGGCGGCTCTGCTCGCGGGCGGCGTGCTCGAGCAGGATCTCTACAGCCTCGGAGGCGAGGCCCTGGTCCTGGTCTACCCGAAGAAGGAGGCCAAGGTCACCTCGATCGTCGGCCAGGGCTGGGCTCCTCACGCGGTGGACGTGGATTGGTACCTTTCGCGCGGAAAAACGCTGAATGGTGAGGGACTCGATCCCGCAGTGGTGCCTGGCGCCCTCCACGCCGCGCTCACCGTGCTCGAGAAGTGGGGCACGATGAGCTTCGAGGAGGTCGCCGCGCCGGCCGTCGGGTACGCGGAGCACGGCTTCCCGATGCGGTCGAGCACCGCACGTGCGATTCAGAATCAGCGCGCGCTCTTCGAGCGTTATCCCGGGAACAAGGCCTACTGGTCCAAGCCCGACGGCTCGCCGTACAAGCCCGGCGAGACCATCAGGCTGCCAGCCACCGCTCGCACGCTGCAACGCATGGTGGAGGCCGAACGGGGCGCACGCGCTCGCGGCCGCGGCCCCGCCATCGTCGCGGCACGCGACCGATTCTACAAGGGCGACATCGCCCGCGAGATCGTGGCGTTTCTTCGACAGCACGACGCGCCCTTCGACGAGCGCGATTTTTCCGAGTACTTCGCGCGCGTCGAGGAGCCGGCCCACACGACCTACCGAGGCTACACGGTCTACAAGCACGGGTTCGGCAGCCAGGGTCCCGTGCTGCTGCAGACGCTCAACATCCTGGAGCAGTTCGACCTGCACGCGATGGGCTACGCGAGCGCCGACTACCTCCACACGGTCGTCGAAGCGATGAAGCTCGCGTACGCGGACCGCGATTCGTTCTACGCGGACCCGGCGTTCGTCACGGTGCCCGCCGAGGGACTCCTGTCGAAGGCCTATGCGAAGGAGCGTGCGGCGCTCATCGATCGGCAGCACGCATCAACCGCGTTTGTGGCCGGCGATCCGCTCCGGTTCGATTCGCAGGTGAAGCAGTGGCCGTATTGGAAAGCGAACGTCCAGGCCGGCGCGAAGACGGCGCGGGCGGCCGCCGATCCGCAGGTCATGGCGTCACTCGGACAGGATTCTGCGGGCGTGATGAAGGACACGACCCACATGGCCGTCATCGACAAGGACGGCAACATCTTCGACGTCACGCCGAGCGGCGGGTGGGTGCCGGGCGCCGTGATTCTCGGGGACACGGGCATCGGCATGAGCGTCCGCGGCGAGCAGTTCTGGCTCGACAAGACGCGAGCCAATCAGATTCGGCCTCATGCGCGCCCGCGCTACACGTTGACGCCGAGCCTGGTGTTCAAGGGCGACACGCCGATGATGGCGCTCGGCACGCCCGGCGGCGACAATCAGGATCAGACCATTCTGCAGGCATTCCTGAGCGTCGTGGACTTCTGGGACGACTGGTATCCCAACCTGCACGCGGCGTTCGAACGGCCGCGAGTGCAGACGCTGCACTTCTACGGGTCGTTCTGGCCGCACACGCCCGGGTTCAATCAGCTCAACGTGGAGGCGACCGTGCCCGATGCCGTGTACGAGGAGCTCCGGGCGCGTGGCCACGGCGTGAAGCGGCTGCGGCCGTTTGGCATGTCGGGCTGCGCCACCGCGGTCATGATCGACCCCGCGTCGGGCAATCGGTTCGCCGCTGCCGATCCGCGACGAGACTGCTACGCCATCGCGTACTGAGATTCACGTTTCTATCTGCCTCCGGCGACGCCGATGAACGTGCCGGTGGAATACGATGCCTCATCCGACAATGGCGCGACGCTCAGGAAGTGATCCGCACGCGCCCGACTTCCTGCGCGAGCGTGGTCGGATCGATCGGCTTCGACAGATAGCCGTCCATTCCCGCCTGCAGACACCGCTCGCGGTCGCTCGCCATGGCGTGCGCGGTCATGGCGATGATCGGCAGATGGCCGCCCGTGGCCTTCTCGCGCGCGCGGATGATCGCGGTCGTCTCGAATCCGTCCATCTCCGCCATCTGCACGTCGAGGATCGCGAGGTCGAAGCGCTCGCGATCGAGCGCGGCGAGCGCCTCCCGGCCGCTCGCCGTGGCCCGTACGACATGGCCCTGTTTCTCGAGCAGCCGGGCCGCGAGTCGCCGGTTCACGGCGTTGTCGTCCGCCAGCAGGATCGTCAGCGACCGATCCGCACGGGATGCTGCGATCGGCGGAACGAGGGCGGCGGCCTCAGGCAATCCCACTTTCGCGGTGAAGTGGAATCGGGTGCCGCGGCCCGGTTCGCTCTCCAGCCAGATGCGACCGCCCATCATCTCGACGAGCGCGCTCGAGATCGTCAGGCCGAGGCCGGTACCGCCGTAGCGGCGCGTGGTCGATCCGTCGGCCTGCGTGAATGCTTCGAAGACCGCTGACTGCCGGTCGGCCGGGATGCCGGCGCCCGTGTCGGTGACGGTGAAGTGCAGAGTCGTGTGCGTCGGCGTCGTGTCGAGCAGATCCAGCCCGACGGCGACGCGGCCTCGTTCCGTGAACTTGATCGCGTTGTCGATCAGATTGGTCAGCACCTGCTGCAGCCGCGACCAGTCGCCCACCACATCGTCGGGCACGGCGGGCGCCACGTCGGCGGCGAACACCAGCCCTTTTTCACGCGCCTTCAGCGACAGCGTCTTCATGGCGTCGGTCAGCCGCTCGCGGAGCCGGAAGGCCATGGGGTTCACCGACATCCGTCCGGCTTCGATCTTCGAGATGTCGAGGATGTCGTTGATGATCTGCAGGAGCGAGGTCGCCGACCCGTGCACCATGGCCAGGTACTCGCGCTGCTCGGGCCGCTCTTCGGTGTCGAGCATCAGGCCGGTCAGCCCGATGATGCCGTTCATCGGCGTCCGGATCTCGTGGCTCATGTTCGCGAGGAACTCGCTCTTGATGCGGCTCGCTTTTTCCGCCTGCCGGCGCGCCTCTTCGACCTCGTGCGACTGGTCCTGAAGGCGCGCCACCAGGTCGCGGGCCAGGCGGATCGCGCCGACCATCCGCACGCGCAGCCGCTCGGCGGCCCGAGCGGTCAGCGAGATGTACACGTTCGCGCCGTACAACATGAGCAGCTTGAAGGTTTCAACCTCCCACGCGATGGGCCGATGTTCGACGAAAGCCAGCTCGAGGAGGAGAACGGCGTACGCGGCGACCGAGAGATGGGCGAATCCGAGCGCGCGCCGGAAATTGGTGTTGGCCTGATCGGCCGCGCGGATGAGGAGCAGCAAGATCAACCAGCTCTGGTCGGCGCCGGTCAGGTAGATCGCGAGGACGAACGCGGCCACGTCCGCCGAGAGAAACAGCGTCCCGAGGTGGACGCGCTTCACCTTGTCGAAGAAGCGATACAGCATGGCCCACGAGACGAGGCTGTAGGCCAGCACAATCGCACCGAGCAGGAGCGGCGACGAGCCTGCGTC
>Ga0209514_10007388_pt1 | contig 12985 bp, 11 predicted proteins | sample Subgrocontami58m_FD_187452 | JGI IMG/M metagenome (GOLD analysis project Ga0209514, IMG submission 187452) | Subsurface groundwater microbial communities from S. Glens Falls, New York, USA - GMW37 contaminated, 5.8 m (SPAdes) (version 3) | ecosystem: Environmental > Aquatic > Deep subsurface >...
AGGCGGCCGCACCCTATATGCCCTTCCCACAGGAGATCAATCTTTCCCGGCTGAATATCACGGCTACCTTCCGGTATGATCGTGCCCCCTGATGCTTTTTTTGACTTTCCCTTGCCCGGAAAAACAACTGCTGCTATAAGGCCCGCAAGGAGACGAGCATGGAGATCGGAATATTAGGCCTGCCGCTAAGCGGGAAAAGCACCTTGTTTGAGATTATGACGGCGCTGCGCAGTCGGGACGTGCATGGGGAAGTCTGTGTCCGCGGCCAGGCGACCGTCCCCGACGAACGCTTTGAGCATCTGGTGAAAATATTCCAGCCCCTTAAGGTATCACCGGCTAAAGTGCCCTTTGTCGATGTCAATGCCGTTGGTGAACGCGCCTGGGATGCCTTGCGCCAGAACTTGAGCGGGGCCGACGGCTTTGTGCAAGTGGTTGACGGTTTTTCTGTGGACCGGGTTGAGGAAGTTATCAAGCGCTACCAACAGATGGAAGATGAATTAATCATTTCCGACCTGCAGATTGTCGAAAACCGCCTGGAAAGAATAGAGAAAACATCTAAAAAAGGACTTTCCCCGCAGGACGTGGCGCAGGCCCAGATCTTGCCGCTCCTGAAGGAACAACTGGACCGGGGCAAGCCGCTACGGGAGCTCGGCCTGACGGCCGAAGAAGTCCATTCCCTGCGCAGCTTTTCCTTTTGGAGCATCCGCCCGGAACTGGTAGTCGTCAATACTGCGGAGGGGAACCCGGGCATGGCCGACGCTTTTAAAGAGCTGGTCGCCCCCCAGACGCCAGTCCTGGGCATCTGCTGCCTTACCGAAGCTGAACTGGCAGGACTTTCACGGGAGGAACAAAAGGAATTTCTTGCCGACCTGGGCATAGAGGAACCGGCCTTTGGCCGCATTATCCGCGCCGCCTTCAGTTTGCTCGGAAGAATCGCCTATTTTACCTGCGGCGCCGATGAAGTAAAATCCTGGGTTATTCCTGCTTGTTCCAAAGCGCCCAAGGCGGCCGCAGCCATCCACAAGGATTTTGAACGAGGCTTCATCAAGGCCGAAGTGGTAAGTTATGCCGATTTCCAGCTCTTTGGCAGCGCCTTCGCCGCCGCCAAGGCCGCAGGTAAAATGCGCCTGGAAGGCAAGGAATACATCGTCCAGGATGGCGACATCATCACCTTTCGTTTTAATGTCTAAGGGGTTTACCTTCTCCATGAATGTCCATTAAAATTTGCAAATTTACTTTTGGTCAAAGAACGCCCTGCCGGCGGCAGTGATCGTACCCTCTATGTTTCCATGGACAGCCCCTACTTTCAGGCCCATGACCTGTTTGAATTCGCCCGGACTTTTCATCAGCAAGGCGGCGAGAATCTTTTTATTGACGAAGTTCATAAGTACCCCGATTGGTCCGTCCAGATCAAATCGATCTAGGATGGCCTTCCCGTCTTTTTCACTCGAAGATATCCTGAAAGATCATCAGCTAGTGGCAGCGGATGTTTGCCGGGACTTGAAAACGGAAACCTGATGCATGCCATTACAGAGGATATGAATGCCGGAACCTTAAGGGAACTTTTTTTGTAAACCAACTGCGCAATGCATTTTCAACCCATCCCGCCTTGATCGACGCGACGGTTGAGCTTACGGATCGGGGCGACTTTACTGTAAAATCTGCCTATACCTTTGAAATCGGCGGTAAATCAAAAACATTTGACCAAATTAAGGATATCGGCAACAGCTTCATTGCCGCCGATGATATTGAAACCGGCTTCGGGAACAAAATTCCCTTGTGGCTGTTCGGTTTTCTCTATTGATTCATTCAGGGGGTGACCGCACCGTGTCCCTAATCTGCAAGATTGATTATAGTTTACAAATGGCAAAAAGAGAAAAGAAATTCCCGGGAGAGACCCGGACCATCAACGGCGGCAGGGGTGAGATCGTCATCTACCAACCCGGCGAAGGAGGTGGGCTTCTTGAGCTGCGGCGGACCATGGCCAGCCCCCAGCTCACCACCGATATGAGCCGGGGCTTGGTCGAGGTAATTGCCCGTTGCACGCAAACCTTTCTCTGGCTCCAGCGTTATGATGTTGATTTCCTGAACCGCAACAGCCGGTTGTTCCTGCCGTCCGGAGAAGCTATCATCAACGACATCGGCTTAGCCGCACTGGCGCTCCTGACGGCGGAATCGAACCCCCGGTATAAGGACGTAATGATCCGGCTGACCATGAATATGCTGACAGGAGAGCGGTGAATATGCGACCCGGACGAAAGAATAACGGAAATGGCAAGAGGAAGGTTGGTGTTAGGTCTTTACATGTGACTTTATCTCAGTCATCGAAAAGGGCAAACTCGTCTTCCTTGGCGTCATATTCAGTATTGACTTTAGGATCAGATAATAGCTGTTGCCAAAATCGTCTTGACACAGAAGTTCCTTTCTTCATATACTCCTGCCATGAAAAGGGAAGTTCTTATCAATCAGGTACTTGGTGGACAAAGGCGCGTTAATGAAACTGACGAGGTGAACCATGAGTGATGAAAAAAACCTTTCCGACAAAGAACTCCTCTACGCCAAAGTAAAGACAACCCCGTTGCGGGTTAAGGTCCATTTAGTGGATGGCGCCAGCGTCGAGGGTTTTTTGCATCAACCCGCGAGCCTGCGCCTGACGGATACGATGAACCGTAATACCCGCGACAATCCCTTCCTGGCCTTCACCGACTCCCTTGTTACCTTCCCCAACGGCGAGCAGCACCGGTACCGTTTTTTAACGTTGAACCGGGAGATGATCGTCTGTTGTTTTCCCGTGGAGGAAGAGATTGACCTATTTGCTTGAGTTGAGGTTGGTGGTCGTTAGTTTCATTGCAATTCTCCTTTAGCTTAAAAAAGTATGGGGTGACGCAATCAACGGTCCAGACGCTCTTGCAGATTCTCGTACTCCACCGATAATGCGGGGGGCAGCTTATTGCCAAACCGCGCAAGATGTTGCTTGATGGCAGGCAGTTCCTGTCGCCATTCTTCCGAATTTACTGCCAGTGCCTGAGCGAGCGCTTCCGTTGTTATGTTCAGGCCGGCAACATCCAGGTCATCTTTATGAGGGACGTAACCAATGGGCGTCTCCTTGGCCTTTGCTGTACCTGTAACTCGCTCCACCACCCATTTTAATACCCGGCTATTTTCGCCATAGCCAGGCCAGAGCCACTCGCCTGCCCCATTCTTTCTGAACCAGTTTACATAGAAGATTTTCGGTAATTTATCCGGGGTCGTTTGTTGTTCCATGCTGAGCCAGTGTGCAAAATAATCTCCCATATGGTAGCCGCAAAAAGGCAGCATGGCGAAGGGATCACGGCGTAAATTGCCCACGGCGCCGGTTGCGGCCGCTGTTGTTTCGCTTGACATGGTGGCGCCCAGGAAGACCCCGTGTTGCCAGTTGAAGGCCTGATGAATCAGCGGTACTACCGCAGACCGCCTGCCTCCGAAAAGGAACGCGGAAATGGGGACACCGACAGGATCCTCCCAGGCCGCGTCTATTACAGGACATTGCGCGGCCGGAGCCGTAAAACGTGAATTGGGGTGTGCGGCAAGCTTGCTGCTGGCTGGCGTCCATGCCTCGCCGGTCCAACTGGTGAGGTGGGGCGGTTTTTCGTCGGTCATCCCTTCCCACCAGACATCTCCATCGGGCGTCAAAGCGACGTTGGTGAAGATGGAATTACGCGCCGTCGCCAGGATGGCGTTGGGATTGGATTTCATGGATGTTCCCGGCGCTACGCCGAAGAAACCGGCCTCCGGATTAATCGCATAGAGACGGCCATCAGCCCCGAATTTCATCCAGGCGATATCATCCCCGACACATTCAACTTTCCAGCCGGGCAGGGTGGGAATCATCATGGCCAGATTCGTTTTGCCGCAGGCGCTGGGAAAAGCGCCGGCGATGTATTTTTTCTCGCCTCCCGGCGGCGTGATGCCGAGAATCATCATGTGTTCCGCAAGCCAGCCGGCCTCACGGGCCATCACCGAGGCAATGCGCAGGGCAAAACATTTTTTCCCCAGTAAGGCATTGCCGCCATAGCCGCTGCCGTAGGACCAGATCATCTTATCTTCAGGGAAGTGCGCAATATACTTATGTTTGGGGTTGGATGGCCATGGCACGTCCTTTTCACCCGGCGCCAGAGGCTTGCCGACGGAATGGAAGCAGGGGATGAAATTGCCGCTATGCTCTATAACTGCCAGCGCATCTTTACCCATTCTGGTCATAATGCGCATGTTAAGGGCGACGTAAATGGAATCTGTTAATTCCACCCCCACGTGGGACTTGTCGGAACCAATGGGGCCCATGCTGAAGGGCACGACATACATGGTCCTCCCCTGCATGCAATTACGGGAGATGTCGTGCAGAGTGCCTTTCATTTCGTCGGGGTCGCACCAATTGTTGGTCGGCCCGGCGTCTTCCTTGTTTCGGGAACAGATGAAGGTTCGGTCTTCTACCCGTGCTACGTCATCGGTTGTGGACAGCGCGTAAAGACTGCCGGGCCGCTTGCTTTCATTGAGTCGGCGGACAACCCCCTGGCGCACCGCCTCATCGGCCAGACGTTCATACTCTTCCTGGGAGCCATCACACCAATACACCTTGTCAGGCCGACAAATTGCGGCTATATCGTCCACCCATTTACACAATTTTTGATTGCCCATCATAAGATCCCTTTCGAAAATGTATAATAACCCGGCTAAAATACCGCCAATAGAGTAGCTACATTCTGACCATAGTGGGAATGGGAATGTCTGTCAAGGGAATTAAGATTAAACGATTTCAAGATGGTCCGTCAAGGTTGATTTGATCTCTGGAAAAGAAAGGGGGCGCAAAGGTACCTTTGCGCCCCCTCAGGTTGTACGCAACACGTTTCGGGAAAAAATTATTTCGCCGCCGGGGTTGCTTCTGCCGGAGCTGCTTCTGCTGGAGCCGCTTCTGCCTCTTTCTTGGCTTTCTTAGCTTTCTTGTGCTTTTTGGCCTTCTTGGCTTTTTTCTCAACCTTTACTTCTGCCACCGGGGCCTTGGCATCCGCTGCCGGAGCGGCCACTGCTGCCGGGGCTGGGGCTGCTGCCGGAGCGGCTGCCGGAGCGGCTGGTGTTTTAGGCGCCTCAGGCGCTGCAAATGCGACCGTGGATACAAAGAACAAGCCCGCTACCAATACCATAAAACGTTTCATACTGTATTACCTCCTTAAGGGTTTTTAATGTCTCCAATTAAGCAAACTGCATACCAAAGCATAATTATCTGGATTAGGGGAAATTTACTATAGATAACTATCTGACATGAAATGAGTTAATTTATGCGAGCTGCTTATGGGGAACGAAAAAACGGAGAATTACTCCCCAGCAATGGGGAATTTTGCATCATGCACGGTTTGTGGGAAAACTACCTGATCATTGCTTGCAAGGCTTTATGCTGGAGTAATCCCGGCGGCGACAATATAACTTCTTGCCCTCGACAGTCTTGGCATGCTACGCGAAAACGATGATTAAGCAAAACGCTGATGACTTTGCTGCGGGGCGAAGGGTGATCGTTGTGGGGGCAGGCGCGAGCGGCATGATGGCCGCCTGCCGGGCTGTCGAAATGGGCGCAGCTGTCCTGTTACTGGAGAAGACCGATCAACCTGGAAAGAAGCTTCTCATCAGCGGCAAATCACGCTGCAATCTCACCAATGACAAAGGTTTAGAAAATTTTCTTGCCATGTATGGGGTAAACGGCTCTTTCCTCCGTCAGGCTTTTCACCGGTTTTTTAGCGCGGAGCTGCTGGCTTTTTTCCGGCAATATGGCCTTGAAACCAAGGTTGAACGGGGAGAACGGATCTTCCCCGTTTCCGATGATGCCCGGGACGTGGTGGCAGCCATGCTCCGCTGCCTGGCCAGCCGCCGTGTCAGTCTGAAACAGTGCACCTGTGTGAAGGGTATACTCACGGTCGAAGGGCGCGTGGCGGGCGTCCAAACGGAGCAGGGAACCATTCCGGGCGCTGCTGTCATCCTTGCAACGGGTGGTTCAAGCTACCCCGGTACGGGTTCCAGCGGAGACGGTTACACCATGGCGGCCGCCCTGGGACATGAAATAATCAAGCTGCGTCCGGCCCTGGTTCCCTTGGTCGTGGACAACTGTGAGCTGGCGAAATCCATGCAGGGGGTAAGCCTCCGCAATGTCCGTCTGACGGCCTTTCAGTGCCCTGCCGGTGAAATCAGGGCGTCCTTTATGCCTGATAGCAATACGGGCCGCGGTTTTGCCAAAAAGCCGCGGCCACCCGTCATCGAAAGCCGCATGGGGGAGATGATGCTGACCCACTTCGGCCTGGGTGGCCCCCTGACACTGCTTATGAGCCTTGCCATCGTGGATGCGCTGGCCCATGGTCCCGTCAGCGTTGCCATCGATCTCAAACCTGCCTTGACCAGCGAGCAGTTGCGCTGGAGATTGCAGCGGGATTTTGATCACTTTAGCAAGCGCGGTTTCCGTCGCCTGCTGGGCGAATTGCTGCCAGCCAAAATGGTGGAGCCCTTCGCGGCTTTAACGGGGATTCCGGTAGACAAGCCGGCCCACCAGATAACGGCCGAGGAGAGGGAAAGGCTGCTTAATTGTCTGAAGTCCCTGACCTTTGACATTATCCGTCCACTCCCCCTTACGGCGGCCATTGTCACGGCAGGCGGTGTTTCACTTAAAGAAGTCGATCCCCGCACCATGGCCTCACGCATACTGGCAGGGCTCTACTTATGCGGTGAGGTACTCGATATAGATGCCGATACGGGCGGCTATAACCTGCAGGCGGCATTTTCCACCGGTTATGTAGCCGGTGAACAGGCCGCCCTTTTCGTCCGGCAACTGTAGTGACAAAATATTTCTTTAACTAGGATGGCGCCCCAAGGGCAAAGGACGCACAGGGATAGCGAAGGAAAAAACGAATCTGGAGATATCTGGCTGGCTGACGCATTAATCAGGCGAGAAAGCTTTAAAACAATATAATCGAAGCCGGGTTTTTGTGCGTTGAAGGTTGATGGTGAAAGCAAAAAAGGCGCCCTCCCAAGTAAAGAAGGGCGCCTTTTTTGTGCTGCCTTTAAATTTTTGTTCTTATAATTGCTCGCCAGAAATCCTCATCCCATAAAAGGAACGATAGACAAAAACGAGGGCAACAAGGAAGAAAACAGAAGCAAGAACTGTTTTCAAACCGGTTTGGCCCGTCTTCTGCATTTCCACGGCAATTTCCACGGCCAATAGCCCAAAGAGCGTGGTAAACTTGATGACCGGATTCAGGGAAACGGAAGAGGTGTCCTTGAAAGGATCGCCTACGGTATCCCCCACGATGGTGGCCTCGTGGAGCGGAGTGTTCTTTTCCTTCAGATCGACTTCCACGATTTTTTTCGCATTATCCCAGCAGCCGCCGGCATTGGCCATGAAGATGGCCTGGAAGAGTCCGAAGAAGGCGATGGCGATCAGATAACCGATAAAGAAATAGGGGTTAAAAAACGACAGGGCCAGGGTCATGAAGAAGATGACCACAAAGATATTGATCATACCCTTTTGCGCGTAAAGAGTGCAGATTCTAACGACTTCCTTGCTATCTTCAATGGAAGCGGCTTTGTCGGTTAACTTGATGTTATCCTTGATAAAGACGACGGCCCGGTAAGCACCAGTCACGACCGCTTGGGTAGAGGCGCCGGTGAACCAATAGACCATACAACCGCCCATCAAAAGACCCAGAATAATCTCCGGCTGGACCAGGCTTAAATGGATGGCCACGTTGCCGAAGACGCTTTCCAAAAGCATGATGATGCCGAAAACCATCGTTGTGGCGCCGACCACCGCCGTGCCGATAAGCACCGGCTTGGCGGTGGCTTTGAAGGTGTTGCCGCCGCCGTCGGCCGCTTCGAGAAAATCCTTGGAGTGCTTGAAATCCGGCTCAAAGCCAAACTCCTTTTTGATGTTTTTCTCAATGTCAGGTATCTGTTCGATCATGGAAAGTTCGTAGATCGACTGGGCATTATCCGACACGGGACCGAAACTGTCCACGGCGATGGTTACCGGGCCCATGCCGAGGAAGCCGAAGGCCACCAGACCAAAGGCAAAGACCGGCGCCGCAAACTTGAAGGCCTCGGGCATGACGGCCATAATGGCAGGATTCAGAGATACGAGATAAGCGGCCAGCATCAGGACCAGGATGCACAGCCCCTCCCAGAAGGCGGAGAAATTGCCGGCCACGAAGCCCGAGAGGATAACCAGAGATGCTCCCCCCTGCCTGCCCGAGTTGACCACTTCTTCACAATGGCGCGATTTCGTGCTGGTGAAGGCCTTGGTAAATTCCGGGATCAAGGCGCCGGCGATTGTACCGCAACTGATGATTAAAGCCAGAGCCCACCAGAGGGAACCGTAGGTTTCCGTCGGCTGGATGTCGGACAGCAGGGCATAACTGGCGGCAAAGGTAACAACGATGGAAACGGCGGAGGTAAGCCAGACCAGGTTAGTTAAGGGCTGTTCCACATCCAACTCTTTTTTACCGGTGAAGAGCGCGGCGCTAATGCTTTGATTAATGAAATAGGAGGCAAGCGAGGTCAGCACCATCAGAATCCGCATGGCAAAAATCCAGATGATCAAGGTCCCCGCCATTTGGGGATTACCGATCAACGCCAGGGCTAGAAAGGCAATCAGAGCCACCCCGGTGACGCCGTACGTTTCAAAACCGTCGGCCGTCGGGCCTACGCTGTCGCCGGCATTATCGCCGGTACAATCGGCGATGACGCCAGGATTCTTTGGGTCATCTTCGGGAAGCTGGAAGACGATTTTCATCAGATCCGAACCGATGTCGGCGATCTTGGTGAAGATGCCGCCGCAGATCCTCAAGGCGCTGGCTCCCAGAGACTCGCCAATGGCAAAGCCGACAAAGCAGGGGCCCGCCAACTCCTTGGGGATGAAGGCCAGAATGCAGATCATGAGAAACAGTTCCACGCTGACCAATAAAAGTCCCACGCTCATCCCGGAGCGCAGGCAAATATTGACAATGTTGATTGGGTCCCCGGTGAGGGATGAGAAGGCTGCCCGTGAGTTTGCCACGGTATTGATCCTGATGCCGAACCAGGCCACGCCGTAGGAGCCGAGAATACCCATCACCGAGCTTAGGAGAATGATCACCACATTGGCGAAGGGCGCTTTTTGCAGACCGGCAAAATAATAGATGATGCAGACCGCGATCAAAAGCCAGAGAACCGCGAGAAACTTACCCTGCTGTGTCAGGTAGGTTTTGCAGGTTTCCCAGATGGTAGCCGATACATCCAGCATGGACTTATGAGCAGGCAGATTTTTCGTTTGTTTGTATTGCAGGAGACCGAATCCCATGCCAATAATGCAAATGACCAACCCCCAATAGAGGATCGCAGACCCGGAAAGCTGGCTACCGCCAATGTTGAAAACCACACCGGTCAAATCCGGCAACTTGATGTCCGCTTCCCCGGCAAAGGCCGTAGCGGCAGCAAACGTTGCGCCGAATGCGGTTAAGAAAAATAAAATAAGACGCTTAATCATACACATACCCTCCTTAATAAAATTATTTTTATTTATTGCTTAATAACCGGTTCGGCCTGCGCGCCAATGCTTTTCCCGTGATAGTTGCGCATGGCGGACTCTATGCCAACAAGCACCGTCTCACGCACCGCCTCACACGTTTGCTCAATAAGGCGTGGCAGAACAATCGTTTCATCTTCGGAAAAAGGCGCCAGCACATAGCTTTCCACCATCGTTTTCCGGATCGGCTTTCCTATGCCGATTCTAACCCTGAGGAAATCGGGGCTACCCAGATGTTTAATGATGGAGGCTAAGCCCCTGTGCCCACCGTCACCGCCCCCTTTTTTCAACCGGAGGGTCTGAAACGGCAGATCCAGATCATCATGGATGATAATCAGATTTTCCACGTCGATTTTAAAATATTCTACGAGCTTTTGTACGGCGCTGCCGCTTAAGTTCATGTAGGTCTGAGGCTTGGCCAGGATAATTCCCCCGCTTCCTACCCTGCCTTTACCCAAAAAAGCATCGAAGGCCCGTTTTTGCAGGGAAATGCCATACTGCCCGGCCAATTGATCAAGTACCAGAAAACCCAGATTATGCCGACTGGTGCGATATTGTTCCCCTGGATTGCCCAGTCCCACGATCAACTTCACCGAAATTGCTCCCTATAGAGATAAATAGGCGCCGGTTCACTTCGCCGGTTCTGCCGTGGAAGCTTCTCCCTCCACTTCTCCGGCCTCTGTCGGGATTGCTTCTTTCACAGCCGATACTGTGGCCAGCACTGCGTCGTCGCGGTCAAGAATGGTTACGCCCTCAACAGGGGAAATATCTTGCACTTTAAAAGAGTGGCCAATGGCGATCTCGCTTAGATCTGCCGCGAAAAATTCCGGACGGTGACGGGGCATACAAGATATCTTTACTTCCCTTTTCAAAAGGTGCAGCTCCCCGCCCGCCTCTACGCCTTTGGCTTTGCCTGTGAAATGCACCGGAATATCAAGGGTTATTTTATGGCCCATGGTTATTTCATAGAAATCGGCATGGACGAGCTCCCGGCTGACAGGTTCCACCTGTACCTCTTTAAGCACGGAGAGTTTCTCGATTTTTTTCTCCTGACCGGTAACAATCAATTTAATGAAGGTATTTTCGCCTTTTTTCCGCAGCTTCATAAGCTCGGCGGCATTTACCGTAAGCATCATTGTTGCCGCTCCCGGCCCGTAAAAAACGGCCGGCACCAACCCTTCTTTCCTTAACCGTCGGGCGTGTCCTTTGCCGGCTGCCGTACGGACCCCGGCATTTAGCTCATTTGTTTCCATTGTTGCCTCCTAAACAAAAAGTGAACTCACTGATTCATTATAATATATGCGTTTTACCGCCTCGCTGAGCAAACCTGCGACGGAGAGCACGGTAATGCGCTTGCAGGCGATCGCCCTCTCCTGCAAGGGGATCGTGTCCGTGACAATTACTTCTTTGATATTGGATTCTTCAATCCGCTGTAGAGCGGGGCCGGAGAGAACCGGATGGGTGGAACAAACGGAAACCTCGGTAGCGCCCGCTTCTTCCAGGGCTTTGGCCGCCTGGATTACTGTGCCCGCCGTGTCAATCATGTCGTCGAGGATTATGACCCGGCAACCCTTGACTTTGCCGATGATGTTCATAACCTGGACTTCATTGGGGCCTTCCCTTCTTTTATCAATAATCGCCAGGTTGGCTCCCAAACGTGTGCCGAAGGCTCGGGCTCGGGCAACACCGCCCGTGTCGGGTGAGACGATGACCATGTTGTCAGGATAATTATTTTTGAGATAATCGATCAACACGGGTGTGGCAAAAAGGTTATCCACCGGAATGTTGAAAAACCCCTGGATTTGCCCCGCATGCAGGTCCAGGGCCAGCACCCGGTTGGCTCCTGCGGTAGTGATAAGGTCGGCCACGAGTTTGGCCGTAATCGGCGCCCGGGGGGCAACTTTTCGATCCTGCCTGGCGTAACCGTAGTAGGGGATGACGGCGGTGATACGGTCAGCAGAGGCTCGCTTTATGGCATCGATCATGATGAGCAGCTCCATGCAGGTGACATTGACAGGTGGGCAGGTGGGTTGGATGATGAAGACATCCTTGCCGCGCACATTTTCGTCAATTTCCACCCGGGTCTCACCATCGCTGAAGGTCGTGACGTTCACCATTCCCAGTTTGACGCCCAGGTTTTCCGCTATCTTCCCCGCCAGGGGAACATTAGCATTGCCGGAGAAAATTCTGATTTTTTCGAGCATCAAACACCTTCCTTAAGCATAACCTGTAAACGATACAACCCATGAAATCATATTGGCTGGGGCGGGAGGGTTCGAACCTCCGAATGCAGGAATCAAAGTCCTGTGTCTTACCACTTGACGACGCCCCATTTTTTACCGAGGGGGATAAAAAAGACTAGTCAGAGGGAATGGGCGAGATAGGTTCGTAAATTTCCCCACCCCTTTTGCAACAGCGCCTCGTTAGCCTGCCGGGCCTCTGTCTCCGTCGCAAAAATACCAAAAACTGTCGGCCCGCTTCCGGACATCAATGCTCCTAAAGCGCCGTAATTTATTAAAAAACGCTTCAACTGATTTAAAACGGGGTAAAGCGCCAGGGTAACATCCTCCAGGTCATTTACTAACCCCTCAAGCAGGCCACTATCACTCCCCATCTTAAGCGGCGGGATGCTACAATTTATGTCGTCTCTTGTCAATCTTAAATTAAGTTTTTCGTAAACCATCCTCGTGGAAACAGGGAAGCCGGGGTTTATTAGCAGGAACCACCAAGTGGGTAGAGGCGCCGCTTCCTGCAGGCAATCACCGATACCGGTGGCCCAGGCTGTTTTCCCAAAAATAAAGAAAGGGACATCGGCCCCTAAATTTTTGCCCAGAGCCATCAGTTCCTCCTGGCTCAAATTGCCCTTCGTCAGTTCGTTCAAGGTCATCAGGGTGGTTGCAGCATTCGAACTGCCGCCGCCCAGGCCGGCGGCGATGGGTATCTTTTTGGTGAGCCGTATGGCAACCCCTTTTTTGTAGCCGATGCGAGAAAAATAGGCTGCCGCCGCCCGGTAAACAATATTGCCTTGATCTTCCGGCAGGGGGCTGCCGGGACAGGTAACAACGATGTTCACAGGAAGAGGCGTAAAGGTCAGCTCGTCGTAGAGGCTTATCCTCTGCATAAGAGTGGCGATGTCATGATAGCCGTCGTCCCGTTTCCGCAATACGGTGAGGCGCAAATTGACCTTGGCCGGCGACTTTTTTTCAATCATCTCAACGTAATTCTTTCACGTAACGCATTTGCAGCTCGTAAAGCACCCCTTCCAGAATATTTTTTTCCTTTTCTTCGAGATTCCCCAAAGTCTTGTTTTTTAACATGACAAGGGTATCGATGATCTCTTTTGCGGCGGGTAGATTTTTTTCCACCTTTTGGGCGGGATCCTGAAATTCGCCAAAATGGAAAAGGGCGGTG
>Ga0209514_10007390_pt1 | contig 12980 bp, 9 predicted proteins | sample Subgrocontami58m_FD_187452 | JGI IMG/M metagenome (GOLD analysis project Ga0209514, IMG submission 187452) | Subsurface groundwater microbial communities from S. Glens Falls, New York, USA - GMW37 contaminated, 5.8 m (SPAdes) (version 3) | ecosystem: Environmental > Aquatic > Deep subsurface >...
AACCCGCGAGCCGAAGGATGCCCCATGGCCAACAATAGACGGCGGCCAAACTCATCTCGAATGTAGGTGGCTTTGCCGGAGCTGCCACTTAGCCAGAACCAACTGTCATTAAATCCGGCCCTCAACACCAGGCCATCGAATGACTTTACAGCGTCAGGCTCGTGGAAGAGGTCATACTTCAGGCTTCCCATCCCGTACTGCCGTTTGAACAGGACCCGGAAGGAGTGCTTTGCCACGGAGCGGCCCACGCCGCCTTGAATCCGCAGCCCGCAATCCGCCTGGAACGCGGGTTGGCCATTGGTATCCACCCATTCGATCGAGACCGGCCGCTCCCAGCTCGCGCCGTGGTTCTCAGCGTTCGCGTAGATACCGCGGCTTCGGTCAAATAGATTGGAGATGCTGGTGGAAATACAAACCGAGGGTAATGAGCGCAACGAGGCGGCCAATTGCGGCCCACTCGGACCCGTGACTTTGGGATCCATTGCATATCTGCCCGTGCCACTAATCCCCCATGTAGCCGGAAACCCCGCGTTGGTCGCGGCCTGTTGATTCTGTGTGACTACGTTGTTGGGGGAGATGTAGGTATGGGTGCTGACCGCGGAGGTCATGTAGCCGGGCTTGAAGGCGATCGCGCGCAGAACGGTGTTGCGGGTGATCGGAACCGGACCGATGTAGAGCATCCCGGTGACCGCTGTGGGCGCGGTGCCGTTGGTCGTAAAACGGATGTCCGCCGCCGCGGTAGTCGTTCTGATCTCGACCGTGAAGGGCGCGTCAAAGAAGTTCCCGGGGACACCGAATTGTGGATTTGCCACCACGCCGAGGTAGGCGGCTGAGTTGGGTGCGCCTGGCGTCGGCGTAGCAAAGTAGCGCTCGTTGAAAGTGAAGGTCTGGCCCACCGATTGGGGCAGGTCGAGGCCATATGAAACGCCAGCCACCTGCTCCGGACATCCTGGCGAATACTGCTGGGCGATCGTCTGACCATCGGCTTCAACCAGAGCCAGATACTCCCCGGAGCGGCTGAGCTTGAAAGTCGTGTGTAGCCTGGCGCCGGCCACGCACCGGTTCTTGCCCGAGGCGAAAACGACCAGGAACTGGCCGGAGGCGAGATTCGTCGAGGGAAAGGTCCACTTCGCCGTGCGTGAAGGGTCATCGGTCAGGTGCCATCCAGCCAAATTGACGGATGTCGTACCCGCATTCCAGAGCTCGATCCAGTCCGGCGTGCTGCCATCTTCATCCACCAATGCGCCGCCGCCAGCCATCAATTCGCTGATGACGACCTGGGCCTGGACAGCCTGGGTCAACAAGCTGAGAAGCAACGCAGGCAATAGCCATTCAAGTCGCATAACTTGCCCCGCTGCTCAGGGTTGAATCGCAGCCAGGACGACTCGGAATCCGATCTGGCCATCGCTGCCGTAATCTTGCGGAAAGTTGTTCCAGACCGCCGAGCGGCATGCCTCGCCGGGGTAATTGAATGCCCCGCCGCCAACCATCCGGCTAGTGCCTGTAGCTGGTCCCTGCGGATCGACAACAATCCCACCAGGAAGCCACGGCCGGAACCCCTGATACCAGTCCTGACACCACTCCCACACATTGCCGTGCATGTCATACAAGCCCCATGGATTGGGTAGCAAAAGTCCCACGGCCCACGTCATGCCGCCACTGTTGTCCTTATACCACGCATAGTTTGCCAGGTCCGTGTAGGCCGGATCGTCCCCGTAGCTGAACCGCGTCGAAGTCCACGCCCGGCAAGCGTACTGCCACTCCGCCATCGTTGGCAGGCGGTAGCCGGTGCCAACCGGGATTCGGCCCGCTGCCAGTTGCTGTTTCGTGAGTCTATCGCAGTAGTTATTGGCATCATCCCAACTGACTCGTTCCACCGGGCGTCTCAGGTCGATGCCGTAATTCCCGCCATTGAAGTAGCTGGGGTTGGTTCCCATCAACGCCCGATACTCCTCCTGGGTGACTTCGTAGATGCCCATCCAAAAGCCTCGGCTGATGATTACCGTTGTCTGCGGATGTTCGCAGGCACAAGGGTCCGGTTCGCTGTCCGGGCTGCCCTCCTTGTACGTCCCAGGTGGGATGAACACCATGTTGGTGGGCTGTTCAAATTGCACCGCGCGATAGAACCGCTGGCCCCTGACGGGAAGGGTCTGGTCGAACCATAAGTGGTTGGTAGCCGGCAGTTGGAAAAAGGCGAGGCAATGCCAATCATTCTCGTTCGTTTTCACGAGGTCCCTGACATATTCAATGGCAAACACGGTGCCGACCGTGCCGTTGATGGCTAGCCCCGCATAGGTTTCGATACCCAGGCTGGCTGGCGCTTGTGGATATGCCGTTGGCGTTGCAGCCAGGGGGACCAGGAGGGCCAACGCAGCGACGATGCTGCTCGTCGGATGCTGAACCGAAAACTCAGATTGCGCTGTGATCTTCATTCTTCGTCCCTTTCAATCTCAGGTGAGAGCACACCACTATAAGCATTCTTTGTGCCTGTGGGTTGAACACGGGGCTTTGGCTCTTTTCGCTCCCTTCACACTCCCGAGGTGCACGAGATTCACGCATTGTGCGTGCATCTCACGCATGTCTCGGCGATCTCGCGAGCTAGTCCGCTACCCTCGTACGTTGCCAAAACTATATCTTGACGAATGGTTTCCAGGCGTATAGACGTGCCTATCATCTGTTACGAGGTTTGCGCGAAACTGTTTCCATTCAGGCGAAGCGAAGCCGATGGTTTGAAACCGGATGCTTATGTCAGCACGGGCGACGATTGCCATTCTCAGGACTGATGCCGATGTTGCGTTGGCAGCCTCGCTTCGGCGTATTCTCGAGGGCATTCCCAAGCATCAAGTGGGCCAACTCCTCATCGAGGAACTGCGCTGCGCCCAACCTGAGTCGCTTCCTGATTTTTGCCAACGTGCCCGACCCGATCTCACGATTCTAATCGAGCCTGGTGGAGCCCCCTTCTTTGCGAAAGCGGTTGCATCCGGGCTGAAGAGCGCGTGCCCGCGGTGTCCGCTCATGGTTGTTTTGCCTGAGGGCCTTGCGCGGGAAGCTCTGGAAATGTTGGAGGCTGGCGCGTCAGATTTTGTCCTCCCCCCGATCCGACCCTCAGACTTGGTCCCACGCGTGATGCATCTGCTCCGGCCCCATAACTCCGAAGAGGAGTTGGTGGCTCACCTGAAGCGGGTGGCGGCTTCGAGACAGATCGTTGGGAAGAGTCCTGTTCTGATGGCTCAACTCCGCAAACTGCCGCTGTATGCCGGGTGTCATGCGACCGTCCTGATCACTGGAGAGACAGGAACCGGGAAGGAGTTGTGCGCGCGAGCCATCCACTACTGTAGCCGCCGATCCGGGAAACCGTTTGTGGCCGTGGACTGCGGCGCCATCCCTGGGGACTTGATCGAGAACGAACTGTTTGGTCATCAGAGGGGTGCATACACGACTGCCCTAACGGCACAGCCGGGGCTTCTCCAGGAATCGGACGGAGGCAGCCTGTTCCTGGACGAGATTGAATCGCTTCCGCTGCCCATGCAGTCCAAGTTGCTCCGGTTTCTGCAAGAAAAAGAATACCGCCCGCTCGGTTCCCCCAAGGCACGTCACGTGGATGCGCGAGTGATCGCCGCCTGCAACGAATCGCTGGAAGAGGCCGTTCGCGCCGGCCGATTCCGGCAAGATCTCTACTACCGCCTGAACGTCCTGTCGCTCCAGATGCCTCCGTTGCGCGACCGACGCGAAGATATTCCCCTTCTGGCGCGGCATTTTCTGGAGAAATACGCCGCCGAATTCTCTCGTCCGGTTCGGGACATCACAGAGGAAGCCGTCAAGAAGCTTCTCAACCACCCGTGGCCTGGAAACGCGCGCGAGCTCGAGAACATCATCGAGCGCGCGGTCTTGGTGTGCGATGTTCCTCTCGTCGAGGGCCACGATGTCGAATTGCCAGCCTCGGCGGCGGACACTCCGGGAATCTCCTACCAAGCACGGAAGGCCATGATGGTGACAAAGTGGGAGCTGGATGAGTTGAAAAGACTGCTGACCAGCAACCGCGGGAATGTCTCCGCTCTCGCCAGAGCCGAGGGAAAAGATCCGAGCGCGATCCGCGCACTCCTCCGAAAACACCATTTGCGGCCAATCCGCGAATCACCACATTGGCACGTCACGGCGTAGCCGAGGCAGGCCCAAGGTCGAGAATCCTCCGGCAAGCAAGGCGACAACCGAAGTCGCCGCAACGGCGAGCCCTACGCCTCCCTGCCGGGCCTCTGGGGATGAAATCTTCGTCCTGATCGGCGGATAACTTCATCCTACCGCGATGAACGACCTTTTTCCGGGGTCGAAGCGCCTTTTGAGGGCTTCGGGCAGGCGGGCCCGCGGACAAACTTGTCCGCCACGTGTGATGGTGCGCTTCCGGAAGATCCGCGGAGTCTAGGGCCCAATTCTTCTTCGACTTCGCTGTGGAACAGGAACTTACAACCGCCTCTCAGAGCCCCAACGGTCGCCTTGGGGGCCGGTAGCGAAGCTTGGGCACGGGGCCTGCTCACCTATGTCGAACCATACGCATACAAAGTGAAATCTTCGCCATGCCCGCAGTTGGGTTCGGTTGCGCTCCGGATACTGGACTATCTGAGCACCCATCCAGATGCTCAAGATACGGCCGAAGGTATTGCGGAATGGTGGCTGTTGGAACAACGCGTTCACAATGTGATCACTGACGTCAAAAAGGCTATCGCCGAGTTGCTGGCCCAAGGACTGGTCCTTGAACGAAGCGGGCGGGATGGTCGCGTCCATTATCGTCTTAACCCGCGGAGGCGCACAACCGCTGCTCAGCAGCTCCAGCAGATGCCTCCCAGGCCGACGGCAGCTCCTCCCACTGCTCCGGTCGAATCGACCTCCGGGAAGACCACGGGACGGAGGTGACCCATGAACTGGATGACCGATCTCAACTGGTTCGCAATCCAGACCAAGCCCTATCATGAGTGCTTGGCGGCGGCCCATGTGGCGAAACGCGACGTCGAGGTATTCCTCCCAAGGATCAGGCAGGAGCAAAGTGTAGGAGGCGTGCCTCGCACCGTGTGCAAGGCGTTGTTTCCCGGATACTTCTTTGCCAGGTTCTGTCCGCTTGTGTCCTTTGATGCGGTGCGATATGCGGCGGGTGTTTTGCGCGTGGTTGGCACGACCCACGCGCCCGCTCCCATCCTGCCGGAAGTAATGCGCGGCCTCCAACAACGGGTGCGGCAGGATGGTTACGTCAGACTTGAACCTGCCCCCCTCCGGGAGGGTGATCAAGTGAGCATCATCCAGGGGCCGCTCGCTGGCTGGATGGGGCGCGTCGAGCGTGAATGGGGCGATCACAGACGGGTCGCCATTCTGCTGGATACGCTGCAGCAGATGCGCGTCCTGGTCGAAACGCGGTCTCTGGCGGTCGCGGCTGCTTGAGGCCGCCAACATTGCTTTCGCGCGGAGCCCGGATTGGACCGGACAGGCGGAGCTTTGACGCGATTGAACGCAACACTCGTCCACGTCCCGCGCTAGACCAGCATGGCCAACATCGCTGCCATCGCCTCGGTGGGCCGATCGCTTATGACCTACCTGGACAACGCGTATCGCAACAGCCTGTTTCCAAATGGTGTGACCAGGCCCGAGTGCGCGTTTGCCTTGGTCAGCAGCGGGCAAGTCCATGACGAGAATGATCCCGGCCAATCCGCCGTGCGTGTGGTGATCTCGCTTTACCGCGTCACGACCAATGCGCATTTGCGTACGGCCGGACGGCCCACGGCTCCCGAAATGCGTCCGCCGCCTCTGTCGCTCGATCTGCACTACCTCCTGAGCTTTTGGAGCGAAAGCCCGGGCAACGAACACCTGGTGCTCGCCTGGACGATGCGCCAGTTGCACCTCAACCCCGTGCTCGATGCCTCCACCTTGACACAGGAAGCCAACTGGAACGTGGAAGACGTGGTCCAACTCATTCCCGAGGAACTCAGCACCGAAGACCTGATGCGCATCTGGGACACGTTCACGCCCAAATATCGGCTGAGCGTATCGTATATCGCCCGGGTCGTACGCCTGGATCCTGATGCCCTCGACTTCGAACACGGGCCCGTCGTCGCGACCCGTTTCGATTACGCGGCCCCGGCGCCCCCGCCATGATGCTGGAATTGCGAGAGAGGAAGATCGTCGAAACCATCGACCGGAGAGCGCTGGGCGCGCTGGAGTTGGTGGACGCCGTCACGGAGCTGCCGCTGCCGCTTGACGCGCAAGTCCGGATTCTAAGCATTAACCGCGTCAATCCGACTGGCCAGCCTCCCTTGAGCTTTCCCGTCTCCTTCGATGACAACAGTGTGCGGCTGCTGAGGAACCACCGTGGCCGCTACGTCATCCTGCGCGCGCCCGCGTTCAGCGACTATGTCGCAGTCTTCGAGAATCCGCCCTACCCACCTGCCTTAACACATCGGCCTCAGGGCTCGAATGAAACGATCACGCTCGTCCTGCGAGTGAGCCTGGCGGTCACCTACGCCGGCCCGCATTACCTGCCGCGCCAGTTCACGTTTGACCTGCCGCGTTCGTTGAATGCGTCCGCCGCTGACACCGTGTTCAATCCCATCGCCGTGCCGTTGTTTCGCTCTCCCGCCGCGCCGGCGCAGGATGGCTCGGCCGTACTGCGCGTTTCCGTGCGACAAGCCGACAACGCGACGGCATTGCCGGGGGTTCTGCTCACCGCGTTTAGAACTCCGCGGGCCGCCGGCGAGCGGCCGGTCGGACAGGGTATGACGGACTGGCGGGGGCGCGTGTCCGGCGAGGCGCTGGTTCCGCTCCCGGGTTTGCGCCGGTTTCGTCCCGGGGCGGGTCCGGTCGTGGTTGTCGCCAGCGAGACGATCGAATTGGAGGCGGCGCGCGACAGCTCGTTCACAGGCGCGCCGGACACTTTTCCCGACGTGCGGAAGATCACCGCGGCAGCCCATGCGGACGTTATCAAGCCACCGCTCAAGCCGCAGAACTCAGTCCTTGAAGTCACTCGGCCGGCGGGGGCGCTGAGCTTAACGCCCGGTCAGGAAATGGCCGTGGCGTTACGTATGTCCTGAAGCCAGCGCGATCCCTCTAGAACCACCAACAAACCTCAACCGAAAACTGAGACCGTCTATGCCTGAATATTTAGCCCCTGGAGTTTATGTGGAAGAAGTCAGTTTCCGCGCCAAATCAATCGAAGGCGTCAGCACCAGCACCACGGCCTTTGTTGGCCCGGCGCGCAAAGGGCCCGTCATCCCGGCGCTGGGAGTCCAACAGCCGGCGGTATTCGAGTTGTTAACCAGCTTCGGCGATTTCGTGCGCATTTACGGCGGTTTGGAGCCGCTCGAGTTCGCACCCGCCCAGCCCAACTACCTCGCCCAGGCGGCGCTGAACTTCTTCAACGAAGGCGGCGCGCGGCTCTATGTCGCTCGCGTGGCCTCCCCGGATGCGGCGGAGGCCAGAGCGGTGCTGGCTGGCGATGCGAACAATGCAACGGATCCCGAGCGCGTGGTAGCTCGTGCTCGCTATCCCGGCGCCGCCGGCCGAGGGAGCATTCTGGTCCGGGAGATTCTGTCGCCGGCGAATCTCACGGCCCTGCAAAACGCCCCGACGAACGCGCTTCTGCGGGCTGCCGGGGCCGCGCCCGTCGAGCCGGCGCGGGTCACAGCCACTCAGGCCGGCCCGTATGCCCTGCCCAACGGCACGCGTCTCCGGCTGATCGTCAACAACAACCCGCTGGACTTCACCTTCCAGGCCCAGTCCACGGAGGCCACCGCGCAAAACGACCTGCCCGAGCCCGCGGCCATCGACCCCGCCCGCCGCACGCTCACAGTGACCTTTGGCCAAGAACCTGATCAGGTGATTCCGCTCGAAGCGAACTACGCCACCCGCCAGGAATTGGTCTCCGACCTCAACCGCAAAATCCGGGGTGGCTACGCCCGACTGCAAGGCCTGCTGCTGGTGATTGGCATCGACCAGCGTGGACACGCGGGCCGGGTGCGGGTCGCTGCCAATCAGGATCTCGGCTTCGATCCTGCCGTGGATGTGCTCGCGGGCGTGGCCGATCGGATTAGCAACAATGTCGGCGACCTGGCGAATGTGACAGCGATCGACCTCAACTTCATTTTCGGGGCAGGCAGTCCCGTCCAAGCCTCCAACCAGGCTGGCCGGCTCGTGTTGGCGACGACGCAGCCCGGGCAGGACCAGACCCTGGCGGTGGCCGATGCCACCAACCTCACTCCCGGGCTGGTCTCGGCGCATACGGGTCTTCGGCTGCCGGTGCCCGCTCCAGGCGAACCGCCGGCGCGCGGCTCGAGCGTGCGGCTCTATTGGAAGCAGGCGGGTGGCGCGTGGAATGCTCGCGATGGCACGCCGTTCCCGCCACCCCCTGATAACACGACCATCGTCGGCAACATCATCAGCCTGGCCATTCTTGCCGAAGACGGCAGCGGCGACTCGGAGGTGTTCGACGAAGTCAGTTTGATTCGTGGCGAACCCCGCTACCTCGGCAGGGTGTTGCGGTTCACCCCGCCGACGCGCGACCAGCAATTGCGCCAAAGCCTCTGGTTTGACATTGGTGACAACGTGGACACGTTGGAGCTGCACAACGCCCTATTCCCGTCCGGAATACGGACCGGGCGATTCGATGAGGGCTTCACCTGCGCTCACCGCTTGCAGGGCGGCGGTGATGGCCCCGAGCCGCAGGCCGGGGCGCCCGACCAGGCAGGCACTTACGCCGCCGCGTTCGAGCACTTGCTGGCGCTCGAGGACGTGTCAATCGTGGCCGCGCCAGGCCACTCCGCCTATCAGACAGCCAATTACCAGGCTATCCAGGGCCTGCTGCGCGCCCATGTCGAGCGCCCTCGCGCCTTTCGCATCGGTGTGCTCGACACTCCCCCCAATCTCACGCCGTCGCTGGCCCGGCAGGAACGGGCCCGCATCGACTCGACGCGCGTGGCCCTCTACTACCCTTGGGTCACGGTGGCGAATCCGCTCGCCCGCCCGGGCCGGGACGACATCCCGCGCGAGATCAACCTGCCGCCCTCCGGTTTCATTTGCGGCATCTACGCGCGAAACGACGCCCTGCTCAGTGTGTCCAAGGCGCCGGCCAATGAGGTGGTGCGCGGCGCATTGCGGTTCGAGCGTGACATCAATCACGCCGAGAATCAGCTTCTCAATCCCCTCGGCGTGAACTGTCTCCGGTTCTTCCCGGGCCGCGGCTATCGCGTCTGGGGTGCGCGCACCGCCTCCTCCGATCCCGAGTGGAAATACGTGAACGTCCGGCGCTATTTCATCTACCTCGAAGCGAGCATCGACCGCGGCACGCAATGGGCCGTGTTCGAGAACAATGGCGAGCGCCTCTGGGCGAACGTGCGCGAGACCGTCGAGTCGTTCCTCTACAATGAGTGGGTCTCGGGCAACCTCCTGGGCGGCTCGCCCAAGGAGGCGTTCTTCGTGCGCTGCGACCGCAGCACCATGACCCAAAACGATCTCGATAATGGCCGGCTCATCTGCCTCATCGGCGTGGCCGTTCTCAAACCCGCCGAGTTCGTCATCTTCCGCATAGGCCAGAAAACCGCGGATGCCCGCAGCTAACCTCAACCCCACTGAAGGACCCCTACCATGGCAAACGATCGTCAAGTCCCCTACGGCGCGTTCAACTTCCGCGTCGAAATCGACGGCCAGGAGATCGGAGGCTTTTCGGATGTCTCCGGCCTCTCGCACGAAATCACCATCGCCGAGTACCGCAATGGCAACGAGGCGACCAATCACGTCCGCAAAGTCCCCGGCATCCACAAGGTCGGCGATGTCACCCTCAAACGCGGCATCGTCAACTCCACGACGCTTTGGGCCTGGATTGACGAGACGCGCCAAAAGGGCTACTCGGCCAAACGCGACACCATGGTCATCAGCCTGCTCGACGAAGCCCACAACGTAGCCCAGAAATGGAAACTGACGAAGGTCGCGCCCATGAAGTACACCGGCCCGACGCTGGCGGCCAAGGGGGGCAGCGACGTGGCCATGGAAGAGCTGGTTCTCTCCTGCGAGGGAATGGAAGTCCAGGCGGCCACGTAGCCCCGAGTCCCGGCCGCTGATCAAGTGGGCGCATCGCTATGGATGGCTTGGAATTCCGTGTGGCCGCGCCGCCGGTGACGAGTGATCCGGCTCGCGCCGATGTCGCCTGTTTCATCGGGTTTGTCGGGTGTCGCGACAGTGAGCCCGAGAGCCAGCGGCGACGGCTGGAACTGCTTGACGTGCCGCTGCCAATCGATTCCTGGGATGGTTTTGACGCGTTGCTGGCATGGGACCAGCGAGCGTTGGAGGCGTCGCCCGCACCACTTTCAGGCGCTCTGGCCACGGAGCGTCGCCGCGTCTGCGACACCGCGCTCGGCACCGCGGTACGCGCTTTTTTCGCGCAAGGGGGCCGTAAGTGCTACGTCGTCCGCGTGGGTGATCCGTGGCCCGTGCTGGCGCCGGCTCAAGACCGCGCCACCGCCCTAGCGTTTCTGCCGTCCGTGCCGCCGGTGTCCCCGTCCGACCGCGGCACGTGGCGCGGGCTGGGCCACCTGTTCGGGCTGCCGGACGTCTCCTTCCTCTGCCTGCCCGATCTGCCGGAGTTGTTCGCCGTGGAGTCACGTCCCCACGGACATGAATTCCCACCGCCCGGCGAAGAGCGCTTTGTCGAGTGCGCCACGCTGGTGGATCCGCCGGGGCATCGGCATCTGCGTGGATTCCCGGCCCCCCGCTGCGACGCTGACGGCTTCGGGCACTGGGCGAATCTCGTGCGGCGAATTGGCGAGTTGCTGAGCCGCCACGCGCGTGAAGTGCAGTTCGTGGCGGCGGTGCCTTTGCCGGTCAATGAGGCCGCGCTCGCGGGCGATCCGTCGCTCGCTTCCAATGACTCGAAGCTGCGCCAGAGCCAAATGGCGCAGAAAGTTCGCGCGGCCCGCGACGCTCAGTGGCGGCACGTGGCCGGAATCCAAACCGCGTTTGTTCAACTGGCCTATCCGTGGTTGCGCACGCGAAATGCCGCGAACCTTCCCGAAGAATTGGAGTCGCCGGAGGGATCGCTGGCCGGCCTGCTCGCCGACAACGCGCTTGCCCGTGGCGCCTGGCACAGCCTCCTCAACCGGACTCTGCCGAATGTGTTGAGTGTCGAGCCGGTGTTGAGTCGGGCGGACCTCGGACGTGAACTGCCTTTCGACGACCAGAGCCTGACGCCGCGAAACCTGCGGGAGCGAGTGAGCCTTGTCGGGCCGACCAGCGGAGGGTTCCGCATCTTGTCCGACGTGACGACGGATGATGACGAAGCGTATCGGCCAGCGAACGTGAACCGGTTGCTCGTGGCTATCCTGCGGGCGGCACGGCTTGTGGGCGAAGCACTCGTCTTCGAGAACAATGGCGAGGGACTCTGGAGACGGCTGCGCGACAGCATGATTTCGGTACTCGCCAGGTTGTGGGCCGATGGGGCGCTGAGGGGCGCCACCGCCGCGGAGGCTTTTGAGGTGCGCTGCGACCGCTCGACGATGACCCAGACGGACATCGATGCGGGCCGGGTGGTCGTCCGCCTCGCTTTCACGGCAGCGGCGCCGATCCAGCGGATCGTGGTCGTCCTGGCGATCAGCGAACGCGGCCCTGTGTCACTGGTGTCCGCGCAAGCACCCACAGCCAAACAGGAGGCGGCATGAGCGAGGGCATCCAGACTGAAGCCGCCACTCCCGTTCACGCGTTTCGCTTTCATGTCGAGTTCAAGAGGGCCTTGCTGTCAGACGGAATGGAGCTGGGGCCGGTGGACATTTGCCGGGGCGCGTTTGCCGAATGCACCGGGCTGGAAGCGACGATGGAGCCTAAAGCGATCAAAGCGGGCGGAGCCAACTACGGTGCCGCCCAGCGGGTGGGCCCGGTTACTTTTGGCACTGTCGTGCTCAAGCGCGGCCTGACTACCACGCGCCACCTGTGGAACTGGTTTTCCCACGTCAGCTTGAACGGGAAATCCGCCTATCGCTTGAACGTGGACATCACCGTTTACGGGCCGCTCACAGAAAAGGGGGATCCGCAGGCGGTGCTGGGCCTCCGGCTGCTTCGGGCCCTGCCCGTGAAGCTGAAGTGCGCCGACCTTAACGCGCGGGCGACGGAAGTGGCGGTGGAAGAACTGCACTTGAGCCACGAGGGCCTGCTTGTGAACCAGGAGCCATAGCCATGCCGTCGCTCACATTCCCAGAGCCGCCAACCGTCGCTCTTGCCCGGCTTGGCATATTCACCGGGAAGCCGTTAAAACAGGGCAAGTCGCCGAAACCCAGCATGGCAGAGGGTTTCGAGGTCCATTTTAATCCCGCCTCGCTTCAGCTCACCGTTAGCAACCAAACCTTGAAAACCAAGAAAGGGGCTCAATACATCGCGGCGACGACGGCGAAGCTGAGCATGGACCTCCAGTTTGACACCACCAACACAGGGGAGGATGTGACGCAAATCACGCGCGAGGTGCAGGCGCTGGTTTCTCCCCGCCTCGCGCCGGGGAAGAACACGGCCAAGGAGCCCCCGCCCCCGGTGGTTCTTTTCGAGTGGGGCACGCTCGCCTTCAAAGGGACGGCCGATAGTTACAAAGAGACCATCGATTTTTTCAGCCCCAACGGTGTTCCGTTGCGCGCGCTGGTAAGCCTGACTCTCTCCCGCCAGGACGGCGTGTTTGACAGGCCAACCGGCTCCACCGCCCCCCCGAACGCGGGAGCGGCGAATGAGGACGTGGCGCTGGTTCCGGCCGAGAGCGCGGCCGGGCTTGCGGCTCGCGGCGGTGTCCCCGAGGCCGCCGGCGCGCTCGCCGCCGCCAACAATCAGGAGAGTCTGCGTTTCGGATCCGGGGAGTCCATGGCCGTGTCGAGCGAGCCGAACTTGCGTCCGCCCGCGGCGTTTGCCAGCGCCGGTTTGGCCCTAGGCGGCGGCCTGGACCTTGGAGGGGGCCTCGGTGCCGGGACCTCGATCGGCGG
>Ga0209514_10007393_pt1 | contig 12977 bp, 13 predicted proteins | sample Subgrocontami58m_FD_187452 | JGI IMG/M metagenome (GOLD analysis project Ga0209514, IMG submission 187452) | Subsurface groundwater microbial communities from S. Glens Falls, New York, USA - GMW37 contaminated, 5.8 m (SPAdes) (version 3) | ecosystem: Environmental > Aquatic > Deep subsurface >...
TGAGAAAAGGTCTCACTGATTAATGTCAGTAATTCGCTGGACTCACAGCAACAGAATAATCCATTATTCATCGGGCCCGACTTGCTCGGGTCTTACCTACCGATAATTTGAAAAAACAAATATTGTGACAAAATGAAAGCCTCTTGTAAACCCAGATACGGTTGCGAGTATATACTAGCAATAAAGATTCGTCAAGAGGGTAGAGGGATAATTTTGTAAAAAATATTAATTTCATCAAGAATTCCCCCGATAAAAAAAACCGGCGCATCGGGAGTGGAGTTAGGACAGCTTGAAGATGCAAAGACCTTGAAGTGGAGCTTTGATAATTGACCGTCAGCGTTTATTTATGATAACATTACAATTGTTATTGGTATCTGGTGCGCTTCACAAAAGACTTACCTATTTATAATAGGTATTTGTTTGCCGGAAAACGGCTCGTGAATTTAATAATTATATAGCGCTATACCAACCAATAGACATACAAGGCATTTTAGTATAAGATATTTGCGGCTTAATAGCATAATCTCTGAATGTGGATGCTTCTGGCTGCGATGAAAACAAGACGTGAAGGTCCACCCCAAAATACTAAGGAGGATAAGGTGCAATTAGTCAAATATAAATCCAGGCCTCTCGATGCCTGGAAAAAGGCCAAAGAATTGCGTCATAATCATTATATGGACGTGATGACGGCCAAAGAAAAAGGCAAGCTCCTCGTCGAGGGTGGCACGGAGGGGCTGATATCACTTCCCGCTGGCCTGGGCGAGGACTATGTGTACTTCGGCGGTGAACCATATGGCGCCACCATAGCCGCCGACCCTAAATTCTCTCTGGAATGCCAGGAGGCAACCGAGTCCCGTAACTTCGCCCGTGACATGTGCAGCTATATGCGTAACTACTGGGGTTCCATGTTCCTGGACAAGACGCCCTTTGGCACCAAGTTTCCCAAGCCTGATTTCTGCTTTCAGCTTCATATTTGCGACTCTCATGCCAAATGGTATCAGTTTGTGTCGGAATACTATGGAGTCCCTTACTTCGCCATCGAAGCGCCGCCCATCACGGTGAAGAATGGCGTGCTGGATCTGGGAAACTTCGACAAGCGCGTGGATTATATGACGGATGAGATGATGGCCTGTATAGATTGGATGCAGAAGATTACAGGCCGTAAGTATAACGACGACCTGTTCCGTAAGGCAGTGACCAATGAATGCTTGTCCACCCGGACCTGGGCGGCTGTCTGCTCACTTCAAAAGAACATCCCGGCCCCCCTTGACCAGAAGACTATGTTCTCCCTGTACATCATATCTGTGTTGGTCCGATTCCGCGATGAATCAAGGGAATTCTATGAGATGCTCCTGGATGAGGTAAAGGACCGGGTCGCCAACAAGATTGCAGCGTTGCCTACCGAGAGGAAACGCATCCTGGATGATAGCCAGCCGCCGTGGTACTTTCTCAAGCTCTACCGGCAGATGGAAGAATACGGCGCTGTCACCATCGGCTCTCACTACAGCTTCCTTTTGGCCGGGGCTTTCAGCGAGCAGCCCGATGGCACGTGGGGGCCATCCCAGACTCCTGCAGAGCGGGGTATGCCTATGAAGACCAGACGGGATATTTGCAAGGCGTTAGCTACGTGGTACTGCGAGCGTCCTGTCTTCGAAGGCCTTCTCATGCCCATGTACCGCAACCAGCAAATTGTGAGGCTCGCCAAAGAGTGGAAGGCAGATGCTGTTCTTCTCCACTACAATCGCGGTTGCGAGGGCCTTACCCAGACTATCCCGGAGCAGCGCCTGGCTCTTCAGAAAGAGGGGTTGGTTGTGGGCACCTATGAAGGGAACATGGGGGACAGCCGGGAGTTGGACGAGGCACAGGTATTAGACCGCATCGATGCGCTTATGGAGACGCTGGGCTTAAACAAAATTCCCGCCGATGCAAAGTAAATAAGTTAGAGAAAAAAGTTGTCCCGACAGAGTCGGGACAACTTTTTTGTTTATCCTGCAACTTATTGCTCCAACATATTAAAATTGCCTTCCTTCAAACTTGCACACCCATTTCCTTCTGATGTAATATTGGTCTTATCTATAGTTTGGGGGGTAGAATTCTATGCCGACAACGAATCCTGTTAGATATAAGACTAAGCCTTTGGATTGCTGGCAGAAAGCCAAAGAGCTCCGGCTAACGCATTATAGAGAGGTAGCGAATGCCAGGGCTGAAGGCAAGCTGGTCGTTACAGGCTCAGCCAATACCTTTATGTCCTTGCTGGCCGGATTCGGCGACTTTGTCTTTTTTTCCGGCGAACCTTACGGGGCGTCCATAGGATATGACTCGACTTTTAGCGGACCATGCAGCGAAGCAGCCGAAGCTCTGGGTTGGTCGAGAGATATGTGCTCCTATATGCGCAACTACTGGGGCTCCATGATACTAGACAAATATTATTTCGGAGGCCCGTTCCCAAAACCTGATTTCTGTTACACCAGGCACATATGCGATAGCCACGCAAAATGGTTTCAGGTTGTTGCTGATTATTATAAAGTCCCGCTTATTGGCATTGATCTAGTACCGTATAATTACATGGTAGGCGGCGAACGTTTCCAGAAATTGGTGGAATACGGCGCTCAACAGGCGGCGGATAGCATCGAGAAGATCGAAAAAATAACAGGGCGGAAATTTGACGACGAGAAATTTTTAATTGCCCTTAAGAACGAATTTCGTACCACAGCATTGTGGGGTGAAGTATCTCTGATGAACAGCGCTATCCCTGCCCCTCTGGATATGAAGTCAATCTATAGCCTGTATATCCTGCCCTTCTTTATGAAGCACGAGAAGCGGGCAGTCGATTTCTTCGAGGGATTAAAAGCCGAGGTTCAGGATAGAATAGACAATAAGATAGCTGCGGTGGCATCGGAGCGCGGCCGCATCATGCACGATTCACAACCCCCGTGGTTTTTCCTCAGACTTTACCGCTATCTCGAGAAATACGGCGTTGTCTGTGTCGGCTCTCATTACACCATAAGCCTCACCGGCACCTGGGAGATGGGGCCTAACGGCACGTGTGTGCCCAAGAAAACCCCATGGGAACGGGGAATTAACATAAAAACAAGGGATGATGGTCTGCGTGCTCTGGCAGAATGGTATCTGGACTGGCCTATGAATAGCCAATTCGTACCGGAGATGAGGACCGGACAGCTTATAGCCCTGGCCAAACACTGGAAAGTTGATGGGGTGATGATGCACCTCAACCGGGGCTGCGAGGGCATGTGCGCAGGTTGTATGGAAAACCGACTAGGGTTAAATGCAGCGGGTATACCGACTATGCTGTATGAAGGTAACATGGCCGATGAGAGAGAATTTGACGAAGCCCAGGTTATGGACCGCATGGAAGCGTTCCTGGAAAATATGGGGTTTAATAAGTTGGAGGAATAGGGGCACTTCAGGTCGCCCTGAAAGAAACGATCACCACTGTCCGCTGTGCGGACTCCGATGGTTCACTCGGAGAGTCACCGCCACTAAAGGGGATATAGAGGGATTCTGAAAGTAAATTGCTAATTTGGGATTGGTATATCGAAAATCGCCTTGACAGGTAATAAGATAAGAAGTATACTTTCCAATGCTGAATGATAAAAGAGCGATGTATCAGACCATGATATAGACCTGGGAGGAACCGGCAGACTGATAGCGGTCCCGATAGGTCGGGGCCGTTTTTTGTGTCTGTCAAGAGGCGAAATGAGAGGCGAGAAATGGGAAGTGGGAGGCGAGACCCCCCGTCCCACATCCAACCTCACACATCCCACCTTCCGGACGGCACCTTAACAAGTGAATAGGTAAACAATAGTAAAGAAGAGAAATTTGTCCTGAGAGAGGGGTAGACAAGTTAATAAGGGCGCACGGTGGATGCCTAGGCGTTCCGGGCCGATGACGGGCGTGGCAAGACGACGAAACGCCCCGGTGAGCTGTCTAGCGAGCTTAGCCGGGGATACCCGAATGGGGGAACCCGTTCCGAGTAATGTCGGAACACCCCGATGTGAATTGGGGAGGGAACTGGGGGAACTGAAACATCTAAGTACCCCAAGGAGAAGAAATTCAAAAGATTCCCTGAGTAGTGGCGAACGAAACGGGAAGAGCCTAAACCATTGAGACTAAGTGGTCTGGGGGCCTATGTCTGAATGGGGTAATAGGTAGATTGCGGACCCGACCCCGGTTGGGTCAAGGTGAAAGTGAAGCCTAGCGGAAGGACCCTGGAAGGGGCCACCATAGAGGGTGATAGTCCCGTATGCGAAAGGTGTAAGCAGCCTGCAGTCTAACCTGAGTACCACCGGACACGAGAAATCTGGTGGGAAGTAGGGGTGACCACACTCCAAGGCTAAATACCCGGGACGACCGATAGTGAACAAGTACCGTGAGGGAAAGGTGAAAAGCACCCCGGGAGGGGAATGAAATAGAACCTGAAACCGTGTGCCTACAAGCAGTCAGAGGTTCGAGCGATCGGACTAATGGCGTGCCTATTGAAGAATGATCCGGCGAGTAACTCTCAGTAGCCAGGTTAACTCCCTTACGGGAGGGAGCCGAAGCGAAAGCGAGTCTGAATAGGGCGATAAGTTGCTGGGAGTTGACCCGAAACCAGGGTGAGCTACCCATGGGCAGGGTGAAGCCCCGATAAGCTCGGGGTGGAGGCCCGAACCCATTAACGTGGCAAAGTTATGGGATGACCTGTGGGTAGAGGTGAAATGCCTAACGAACCTGGAAATAGCTGGTACTCCCCGAAATGCATTTAGGTGCAGCCTCAGGTGATGAAGCCGGGAGGTAGGGCACTGGATGAGCTAGGGAGGTTAACCCCTTCCAAACTCAACCAAACCGTGAATGCCCGGCTATCGAGCCTGGGAGTGAGACTGTGGGGGATAAGCTTCATAGTCGAGAGGGAAACAGCCCAGACCAACAGCTAAGGTCCCTAAGGTGGGCTAAGTGGTAAAGGATGTGGGGTCGCATAGACAGCCAGGAGGTTGGCTTAGAAGCAGCCATCCTTTAAAGAGTGCGTAATAGCTCACTGGTCTAGGGGCTCCGCGCCGATAATCCAGCGGGGCTCAAGCCCACCACCGAAGCTATGGATTTTGGGAAGTGAGAGGTGAGAGGTGTGAAGTGGGAGAAGGCATTAGAGATTTTGCTGACCTGGAGATATATCAGGCGGGCTATAAGTTAGCTCTGATGGTATATCAGGTAAGTCAGAGTTTACCCGAGACAGAAAGATATGGACTTTTGAGTCAGATGCGACGAGCGGCGGTATCCATACCGGCGAATATAGCAGAAGGATATGGCCGCAGGAGTAGCGCAGCGGAGTTCAAGAACTTCCTGCGGATGGCATTAGGCTCAGCGAATGAAATGGCTGTTCTATTAAGCCTGACGAAAGACCTGGGCTACACAAATCAAGGTAAAGTACAGGAGTTAATTCAGGCTTATGATAGTCTGGGTAAACAGATATATCGTTTAATGCAAGTCTGGAAATAAAATGAGAGGTGAGAAGCGAGAGGTGAGAAGTGGGGAGGTCCCACATCTTACTTCCCATATCCCACATCTCAATCCCATTTCCCAATTCCCATCTCTCACTTCCCAATCTGGTAGGGGAGCATTCCCTGTGCAGCGAAGCTCAGTTGCGAAGCTGTGTGGAGCGCAGGGAAGGGAGAATGCCGGAATGAGTAACGTTAACCCCGATGAGAAATCGGGGCACCGGAAGCCTGAGGTTTCCTACGCCAGGTTAATCCGCGTAGGGTTAGTCGGTCCTAAGTCGAGGCCGGAAGGCGCAGACGATGGATGACAGGTAATTATTCCTGTACCGTTCAGGGGGAGGGTCCGGGGGAACACAGGTTGGAGGTAGGAGCGCACCCAATGGACATGGTGCGTCCCCGAGTTGAGGCGTGGGCTGGTAGGCAAATCCGCCGGCCCGATAAGCGGAGGCGAGGGGGAAGCGGAGGGGCAACCCGAAGCGATTTCTGCTGGCCTATCCTGTCCAGAAAAGCCTCGGAACCGATGATTCCTGAGCGCCCGTACTACAAACCGCCACTGGTAGGCAAGAGTAAATGCTCTCAGGTGGACGAGAGAACCCTCGTTAAGGAACTAGGCAATTTAGCCCCGTAACTTCGGGAGAAGGGGTCCCCGATAGTCCCGACTTGTCGGGAAGTATCGGGGCGCAGTGAAATGGCTCTAGCGACTGTTTAACAAAAACACAGGTCTCTGCCAAAGCGAAAGCTGAGGTATAGGGGCTGACACCTGCCCAGTGCCGGAAGGTTAATGGGAGACGTTAGTCGTAAGGCGAAGCGTTGAACTGAAGCCCCGGTGAACGGCGGCCGTAACTATAACGGTCCTAAGGTAGCGAAGTCCCTTGTCGGGTAAGTTCCGACCCGCACGAAAGGTGTAACGACTAGAGCGCTGTCTCAACGAGGGGCTCGGTGAAATTGAATTGCCCGTGAAGATGCGGGCTACCCGCACCTGGACAAAAAGACCCCGTGGAGCTTTACTGTAATTTGGCATGGGAGCGAGGCTGGGCATGTGTAGGATAGGTGGGAGGCTATGAAGCTCTGGCGCTAGCCGGGGTGGAGCCAACGGTGAAATACCACTCTTGTCTGGTTTTGCTTCTAACCCCTGGAAAGGGGGACAGTGCCTGATGGGCAGTTTGACTGGGGCGGTCGCCTCCCAAAAAGTAACGGAGGCGTCCAAAGGTTCCCTCAGCACGGATGGAAATCGTGCTTATGAGTGCATTGGCATAAGGGAGCTTGACAGCGAGACCAACAAGTCGAGCTGAGACGAAAGTCGGGCAAAGTGATCCTACGGTCCCGAGTGGAAGGGCCGTGGCTTATCGGACAAAAGCTACCCCGGGGATAACAGGCTGATCTTGCCCAAGAGTTCACATCGACGGCAAGGTTTGGCACCTCGATGTCGGCTCGTCGCATCCTGGGGCTGGAGCAGGTCCCAAGGGTCCGGCTGTTCGCCGGTTAAAGCGGCACGCGAGCTGGGTTCAGACCGTCGTGAGACAGGTCGGTCTCTATCCGGTGTGGGCGGAGGAGATTTGAAGGGAGCTCTCCCTAGTACGAGAGGACCGGGAGGGATAGACCTCTGGTGTGCCAGCTGTCCTGCCAAGGGCATCGCTGGTTAGCTATGTCTGGAGGGGATAAGCGCTGAGAGCATCTAAGTGCGAAGCCCTCCCTAAGATTAGATCTCCCATCCGCAAGGAGTAAGGCCACCCGTAGACTACGGGTTTGATAGGCGGCAGGTGTACGCCGAGCAATCGGCTTAGCTAAGCCGTACTAATGGCCGAGGACTTGTCTATCCCTCCCTACGTACAAAATTCTCTTTTTTACAACGAAGCCATCAAGCAATTGAGACGGCTTCCACGATTAGAAAGCCAGAAATATCGTTGGTCAGGTATAACCCGCTGCTTTTAATAAGGAGCCAGTCATAATGGAAGAGGTTGTTCGTAAGTCTCTCAAAAAAGTTTTTGGGATGCCCGACGCCGATATCTCCAAAGTTGCGCCAAATATCCAGAAAATTATGGGCAGCTACCCTAAATTCCAACAATACCGCATAGTAGCTGAGGTTACAGACTCTCAATATTGTGGTGCGCAGATTAAAAAGGGGCAAAAATATATCTTCTCAGCGCTACCCCCGCTTCTTCTAACGGAAGAAAGTGACTGCCCTTTGTGTATTAGAGGGCTGGGACCATTGACGGGTTTTATCAACTCGGTAATGGACCGGATTGCAGAGGGCATCGAGCCGGACAATGGGATTTTTACAATAGCTGAATGCCTTGACCCCGGCCTGGAGCATGGTGGACTGGGGAAAGTGCATTTTAAGGTTTACGCCCGGAGAATTACAGGTAAGTGATTTAACTTAAAGGGCAAACCAAACCTTATACTTGTAAAGGAGGGTAGCTTTGCCAATCCGTAAAGACTGGATAGAATATAATACAGACAATGTAAACCAGGTAGTCGAAAAGGACGGAGTGGTGGAGTTAGGGGATGCGGAGAAGAATATAGTATTTATAGGCAGCGGCGAAAACCTGCGCAAACTCTTGCAAGAGCATTTGGATGGCGCCGAGCGCTATGAAAAAGCTAAATTCTTCCGATATGAAGAAATATTTATGTATACATTCAGGGAGAACGAACTGATTCAGCAATATACTCGCCTGAATCAAAAACTTCCCGAGTATAACGAAGAATTGTTCTAAAATTTCATTTTATATTCGTTTATGATTTTTATAACTTATGTTATATCACTTCCTCTCTTTGTGGTCGTCTAATAATTATCGTAGGTGCGCGCTTAGAAAATTTCAATAAGAATAAAATCAAAACAGTTCGTAGCTTGGCTATCGCTTTTCTTTTAAAATCTCGCGTAGTATAATCTTTTCGGCAATTCACTTATGTTTAAAGCCGAAATCCGAAGTTTTCAGTGTCTTGGTATATTGTAGCCGCTATCATAAAGGTACTTATGTTGAGATAGTTTTTTGTAAGGCGAAATAACAAAACAGAGCAATGGCCGTATGCAGGTGAAACGTTTAATATCTTGACAAATGATGTGTTGTATCTCTTGACAAATGATGTGACGTATGATATGCTACCTTCAGTTAAGAGGGGAGTGTTGCTATGTCACAGGATGAGACGAAAGAACAGAAGGAATCCAAGGATCTTATCGAGATAATGAAGAGCGGCCCAGGGTCCGAGTTCTCTAAGGCTGATTTGATACGGAGACTCAACAAGAAGAGATACACTCACATGGAGGCTTACGCAATAATCGACAGGGCGTTTCTCGCTGGAGTCATACGTAGGAAGTCAATCGGAGAAAGCCAGAAACGTTTTAGATACTTTTTATAAAACTGACTCAAGAAGACCGCGGACAGATTTCTAAAGTAGAACGTGGCGGAACCGCAGCGTCAAAAGGTTGGCCAATTTACTAGGAATATATCGGGGGTAAACTAGTTTGCAAGTTGAAATACAGCCAGGAGAATGAGCAACACTGTGAAACAGGGACCCGATCTTGTGGTTACGGCAATTGGTACTTTCTACGGATTGCTGGGAACCTTTTTGGCGATATTCTTGGGCTCAGCGTGGGCGGTGAGTTTAGCCACAGTGCTTGGCTCCCGACAGAATGTAAACACCGTCAACTCTGGGGCGACTTACACCATGTTAGTGATTGCGTTCTTGCTTATTATGGTTTCGTTTATAGGGGGCGTTTTTATTTGGCTTCTTGCGGTCAGATTTAGGGATTGGATGGTGAAAGACCAGATTCCTGTTCCGGATATTGTCGAGTTGGTATTCCTATACACGGTCATGGCCGCCATTTTTACGCTTGTTCTCATATTTCAAGGGTATGAAATCTTGTCGTCGTCTCTAATATGGGTCCATGGTTTTGTTGCGCTGATAGTTGTCCTTTGGTTCCTAAAATATCATTCAACGCACCCGTCTGGTGAAGTAGGATGGGGAAGGTGAGTCTCCAGCTTTCGACCTGTCACAACGAAACAAATGAATATTTGTGGATAAAGAAAGGCCGATTTGTTCAAAAAAGGAGGAGCATATGCCGCTAATAGTGTTACTAGGAGCGGGTATAGCCTGTTTTCTTCTGATAATTTTTATTGTGCGACAGACCATTTTAGCTACAAGAAGGGGAGGGCGTAAGATGTTTTTGGCGCTAAATGCCCCAAGAGGAGGAATATTTGAAACTGTCGACCGATTAAAGGGCAGGGCCTTGGTCGCGGTTAAAAAGGGGGAGGAATATGTTGACACGGTTCAGGAAACGTGCGAAGCACGGCATACTGACCCATGCACACACCCCGTTTATTTTGTAAAGAGCCAAGTGGTTGTCGCCGCTTTTGCTGATCAACAAGACGAAATTGAGCAGGCTATCAGTACAGCGAGTATCCCTGTTGCGTGGTTGAGGGGTGAGGACCTTCCTCGTGTCCCTTTGATTCCTGTGAGGAACTCCGTCCGCAGTTTAGTGGGAGCAGTGGCACACGACAGGAGTCTTTCGGGTACCTACGAAGCTATAGCCGATTACGAGTATACGATTTTGTTTGGGTGGGCGAGACCTGGAGACACTTGTGACCCCAGAGGATAACCTTACCGCCTTTATAGCTGATCTGGAAACCTGTCAGAAGGAATTGCGAGAAGTCAGGAGTCCGGGCAGAGCAAGGCAAATAATGAGCCATTGGCGTCAAGAGTGGAAACAGGGGGGCCACAGCTTGCCAAAATTGGCACTTCCTTTGGCTATTCTTGCTGTTGACGCTGTGTGCCACATATACGGTGAGAGCGAAGAGTGGGTAGAGAAGAAAGTTCATATCCAGGAGATGGACGCAGTTGCGCAATTGTTGGCTCAGGTAAGGGAGGCGCTAAAAGAAAAAGACACCGCCGAACGCATGTGGCTGTTAGTAATAGCTCGCCAACAGCTTTCGAAAAGAGTATATTCGGAGGCTATGGCACCAATAGTGGCGAAGCGTGCCTCTCCGACGGGGACCGTGACTGCAGAAGAGAAGTTGGAATTAGCAAGGGAATTATTGGTAGCCGGCCTCATGCAAGATAGTGGAGGAAAGCATAGTAGGTGGTATTTCGGCGGATTATATGGTCGCTTGGATTTGGTCAGGAAAGTTGCGGAGGGATTGTCTGCCGACGTTCAAAACATGCACCCGGACTTCTTGTGTGCGCTCAGGGGCTCAGGGCTACCACTAGCAACAGCTTTAGCTTATCATTTAGGGTTGAGTCTGGCTTGGTTCCTTGAGCCCAGAGAAGAAAGACTTATCCCGGGAGCGCAACGTACTTTTATTCGCAATAAGCGTGCATCCGTGATGATGGTCGACAGCCATTCAGTAAGCGGTGGTACATTGCTTCGTCACGGGCTGATACTGAAGGAACGCTTGGGCGCAAAGGTGTGTAAACCGCTAGTGATATTCGATTGTGACAGTCTGGGAGAAAAAAATTTTAGGAACATGGACTGCGACGCTTGGTTCTCTAACACTTTTAATGGTATGACGTCTTTGACGAAATTGTCTTCTGTGCAACCCCACCTACCTTCATCGCAACAGGGGGAGCCTTCATGGGCTGATCTCCTCCGGTACATTGAAGAAGAAGGACTGGAATTCTGGCAACCTAACCTAGGTGATGGTAACTCATCTACGCCTGAGACCGCACATCCTGAAGCCAAAAAGGCGCATGATGGGCTAAAGATTCATTTGCTGGATAATGAGCTCGCCCGCGATTGCAAATCTGCGACTGCTGTCAGGCTGACGTGGAAGGACGCCCCTGCCAATGCAATAGAACCTTGGCGATTTTATCTCAATCCGCAGTTGCTAGACCGCGCTTCGGAGAAGATGCTGCAATGGATCGCTGGAAAGAGATATTCGACAATAGTTGCGGCGTCGTACTGGGGCATACCTTTTGCACTTTTCCTGGCACATAAAATTGATGCCCGCGAGGTGTTTTGCCTTGACGGTGAGGTTATGAGGGCACCGTTAGAGGAAGATCTTCAGGGGAAAGAGGTCTTACTGGTTGATGATAGCGTGAAACGGGGAACGGATATCAACGAATCATTTAGGACTCTTGATAAGATGCATGCCAAATGTCGGCACTGCTTGGTGTTTTTGGATAATGATAGCTATCCCAGCAGGAGCTTGGAGATTCCTGAAGGTATAGAGATAAGGGCCTTGACTTCAGCTAGTAACATAGAGGCTTAGGATGGGCATAAGTCAAATGTCTGGGTATACCAAGAAGCAGCTGCTGTTCTTCGATCTTGAAGGTCCACTCTCGCCTCAGGACAACGCTTTTGAAGTAATGGGATTGCTGCCAGGCGGTCGTCAGATATTCGAAGTCATAAGTCGCTATGATGACCTGCTTGCTCTCGAAGGGCGGGTAGACTATGAACCTGGTGACACGCTTAGGTTAATTGTGCCTTTCCTTGTTGCTGGGGGAATTATTGAAAAACAGATTACGGAAGTTTCGGCTAGGGCTGGACTCGTATCCGGAGCTAAGGAGCTTATCGGGGGTTTACTTTCAGACGCCTGGACAGTCTACATTGTATCGACAAGCTATGAGCAGCATGCAAAGAACATTGCTCGTCAAATCGGCCTCCCCTCCGCACAGGTTCTTTGCACAACTTTTCCTCTAAACAGTCTAAAAGGCCAAGTCTCATCACACGAGGTTCAGCTTCTCAATGGGGTTCGAGACAAGGTTGCCTCCGAGCTTTTCGATGAGAATCTTGCCGATGGCGTCAAAGATAGCGTTCTGAAGCCATATCTCGACGAATTCTACTGGCAATCGCTACCAAATACACAAATAGGAAAGCTCATAGGTTCCGTCACTGTGCTGGGAGGGCGGCGTAAGCTCTGGGCCATGGAAAGAGTCTGTGTTCACGAGTCTCAGTTTTTTGAAGACGTCGCCTTTGTCGGCGACAGTATAACGGATGCGCAAGCGGCAAGGGCGATTGAAGCCTTTGGCGGACTTTCACTGGCTTTCAATGCCAATGCATTTGTTCTTCCTTACGCTACCGTCGCAGTCGCTAGTGCTTCTTTGTACGATATTAAGCCAATTCTCAATGTGTGGCGCAGGGGTGGACGATGGGCTGTACGGGAACACATAGAGAAACAAAGGGGCCAAGCCGCGGCAGCACGGAGCGACTGGCTGCCTGGTTTGCCTGAGACCCGTATGAGGGAAGTCCTTAGCTCGCACAAAGAGGCCCGTGCACGAGTTCGGCGGGAAGCCGCGCGGCTGGGATAAGGCCACGTGGGTTTATACTCCGGGTTGAGAGTTCCCATGCCAATAGTCCGCGAAATGGCCCGAAATGGCGCTATTGACAACAGGGCCTTAAATTGGTAAAGTAAATACGTAAGTCAATAGCCTTCTGGTGGTTGAAGCGGGGTGGTACCACCCGTTCCCATCCCGAACACGGTCGTGAAACGCCCCAGCGCTGACGATACTGCCCCGGCAACTGGGTGGGAAAATAGGTCACTGCCAGGA
>Ga0209514_10007395_pt1 | contig 12973 bp, 10 predicted proteins | sample Subgrocontami58m_FD_187452 | JGI IMG/M metagenome (GOLD analysis project Ga0209514, IMG submission 187452) | Subsurface groundwater microbial communities from S. Glens Falls, New York, USA - GMW37 contaminated, 5.8 m (SPAdes) (version 3) | ecosystem: Environmental > Aquatic > Deep subsurface >...
TGGCGTTGGTGCATGAACCTTGATCAGCAGCAAAATCTGATGCAGAATCAAGGGTATGCCCAAAACCAAACAAACAACGAAACGAGCAACCAAGCCTAAAACGAAATCGAAAGCTATCTATCGCGTCAAAAATTGGCGCGAGTATGACAACAGCTTGGTACAACGCGGATCGCTGACGGTGTGGATCGACGAGAAAGCACTCCAACAATGGAACTATCAAGGTCCACGACAGCAAGGTGCCCAGTTCGACTACAGCGATCTGGCGATCCAAAGTGTTTTGACGATTCGCGAAGTATTTCATCTTCCGAATCGCGCTACCGAAGGGTTTGTCAAATCGCTGTTTGAATTGATGACCGTCACTTTGAAAGTCCCTGACCATAGCACCTTGTCTCGGCGGGGGAAGACGCTCCAGATCCAACTTCCCAAACGAGCGAAGGGTAAGTTGCATTTGGTGATGGATAGTAGTGGGTTGAAAATCTATGGCGAAGGGGAATGGAAAGTACGCCAACACGGCTGGTCGAAACGTCGAACTTGGCGAAAAATTCACATTGCGCTTGATGGGGAAAGTGGTGAGATTCACGCCGCGATGTTGACGGACGCGGGTGTCCATGATTCGGAAGTAGTAACGGAGATGTTGGAACAAATTGATCAACCGCTGGCCAGTGTGTCGGCGGATGGTAGTTATGATCGAAGGGCTGTCTATAACGCTTTGCAGACGTTCGCGCCGGAAGCGCGAGTCAATATTCCGCCACGGCGTGATGCCAAAATCTGGCAACATGGAAACTGCCAGCAACCGCCGTTGGCGCGTGATGAAAATCTGCGTGAGATACGTCAACACGGTCGTTCGCAATGGAAAGAAGAGAGTGGTTATCATCAACGGTCTTTAGCCGAGACCTGTATGTTTCGTTTCAAAACAATTTTCGATGCTGCCTTGAGTGCACGTCGGTTGGATACGCAGAGTACACAGTTTGGCATTCGGTGTCGTGCGTTGAATCAAATGTCGCATCTGGGAATGCCCCAGAGTGTTCGTGTCGGATAACATTTTGTGAATCCTAGAGACGAATCTTTTTTTTCTCAGTCTTCATGCACCAACGCAGCGTTGAATTATATTTTTGCTGTCCTCTTGGTGGATTTCATAGAGCCCATACTCCATTAATATTGCCAATTCATCTTCGCTGTCCAGTATTAAACTCTTATTCTTGCCGAGACCCAATGTTTGGGCAGCACTATCAAACATGGCTGTGGTCATATAAGCCTCAAGGATCTTGTGATTTAGTTTTGTGCTTACTGTGCGATAACGCCTATAACGTTCTAGGAGAGGGCTTTGATATATTTTGGACATAGGGGTTCTTTTTTTGTTGTGCCTACGACTTGCCACATTTGTTCTCTGCTACAAAATCCTCTGCCCGAACAACGACGCCGCCAGTTCCACGCCCAACTGCGCCGTGCGGTTGTGTTCATCGAGGATCGGATTCACTTCCACGATGTCGAGCGAGGAGATTTTATTGCTGTCGTGCAGAATCTCCATGAGCAGGTGCGCCTCACGGTAAGTGAGTCCACCCGGCACGGGGGTGCCAACTCCGGGCGCTTCGTTGGGATTCATCACATCCATATCGAGGCTGATATGAATGTTCTTGACATGAACCAAACGACTCAATGCCTGATGTGTCGCCGCCGCCATCCCCATCTCGTCAATGTCGCGCATGGTGATCACCAAAATTCCCGAATCGAGCAAAGCGACTCGTTCTTCCGAATCTAAATTGCGCACGCCGATCAATACTGCTTCGGATGAGCGCAGCTTTGCGCCTACCGCGCCGATGTCGGTTAATTCTTTCGCGCCGCGACCCAACAACGCGGCGAGTGCCATGCCATGCACATTGCCCGTAGGAGTGGTCTGGGGTGTGTTGAAATCGCCGTGAGCGTCCACCCAGATCACGCCGACGCGATATTCGTTGGGGTGATTGGCAGTCATCGCCGAGACGGTGCCAATGCTGATCGAGTGATCGCCGCCCAAGAAGATCGCCGTCTCATTTTTTTCGTAACACAGCTTTGCTTTTTCATAGACATCGCAACACACACCGGCGATGCTTTGCAAATGTCGCGCGCGACTTGAGTCAGGCGATTCGTTTTCGGGTAGAGGCACGATCAAGTTGCCGTTGTCAATAACGGTGTGACCCAAGTCGCGCAAACGCGAATCGAGTCCGGCATAACGCAGTGCGCTCGGTCCCATATCTACGCCGCGCCGCCGTTGACCTAAATCCATGGGAACGCCGAAGATGCGAAAGGTCTGCATAAGAGTAATTAGTAATTGGTAATTGACGTATTGCGTATTCCGTATTGCGTAATGAAACGGAATACGCAATACGGAATACGGTTAGTTAACAATCCGCAATTACTTTCCCATTCTCAATCCACGCCCTCGCCATGCGCGGCGTGTTGAAAGCGAATCCGGTGCGACCTTCTTTGTCAATCAAAATGACTCCGCCTGTGCCGCCGACTCGATCCTTCAAGCGTTTGATCACCGCCTCTGCCGCCACTTGCGCGGTGTGACCTGATTCCATTAAGTCGCACGCGCTTTTGCTGATGACGATCTTCATCAACGCTTCACCGTGACCTGTTGCCGATGATCCACCGGCGTGATTATCGCAATACGCTCCCGAACCGATCAAGGGGCTGTCGCCGACTCGTCCTGGAAGTTTGTTCGACGTTCCACCGGTGGAGGTGGCTGAAGCGATGTGTCCGTTACTATCGCGGGCGACGGCGCCCACTGTGCCGTGTGTGTCAATTTTAAATTTCTTGGCGAGTGAGTCGATCCAGCGCTGCCGCTCACGTTCCACGATCAATTCTTCGTTGGCACACAACGGCATCCCTTGAGTTAACGCAAACGCTTCCGCGCCTTCGCCGATGATCATGTTGTGCGGACTCTTTTCCATGACCAAACGCGCCAGACTGATTGGGTTGCGGATGTGTTTGATGTTCGCCACCGATCCCATGTTGAGCGTCGCGCCATCCATTATGATGGCGTCCATCTCCACTTCGCCTGATGAAGTGAGATGCGAACCGCGTCCGGCGTCGTACACCGGATCATCCTCAAGGATGCGGACAACCGCTTCCACTACATCCAACGCACTTTTACCTTTTTGCAAAAGTTCCCAACCGTGTTGTGCGGCAAGGCGACAGCCGTTGATGTAGTCGTTAACTTCGTGGTCGGGGATTTCTCCCGCGCCACCGTGGATGATGAGTGATGGAGTCATGTTAGTCCTGTAGTCAAATGGTCGAGTAGTCTGGATTATACTTTGACTACTCGACTACTCGACAAGGTGACTACCCAACTATGCTCATTGAATCACAACTCAACACAAACGATGAACAATTTAAACGCAACGCGGCGCATAATAAAAAATTGGCGGACGAGCTGCGTGAGCGATTAAGTCTGGTGGGGCAGGGTGGCGGCGAAAAATATCTGAGGCGGCATCACGAACAGGGGAAGCTGTTTGTGCGTGAGCGTATTGATAAGTTGCTCGATCAAGGTTCGCCGTTCTTGGAATTGAATCCATTGGCGGCGTGGGAAATGTATCACAACGAAGCACCCAGCGCGGGCGTGGTGACGGGCATTGGGCGAGTGAGCGGGCGCGAGTGTTTGATCATCGCCAATGATGCCACGGTGAAGGGCGGCTCGTATTTGCCGCTGACGGTGAAGAAACATTTGCGGGCGCAAGAAGTGGCGTTGGAGAATCATCTGCCGTGTATCTATCTTGTGGATTCGGGCGGCGCGTTTTTGCCGATGCAAGCTGATGTCTTTCCGGATCGTGATCACTTCGGCAGAATTTTTTATAACCAAGCGCGCATGAGCGCGTTAAACATTCCGCAGATCGCTTCGGTGATGGGTAGTTGCACGGCGGGTGGGGCTTACGTTCCGGCGATGAGTGATGAGACGGTGATTGTTAAAGGCACGGGGACAATTTTTTTGGGAGGACCCCCACTGGTAAAGGCGGCAACAGGTGAGGAAGTTTCGGCAGAAGATCTGGGTGGCGCGTTTGTTCACACCCATAAATCCGGCGTAGCCGATCATTTTGCCGAAGATGATGATCATGCGATTGAGATTGTGAGGGAGATCGTGGCGACGTTGAATACACGCAAGACATATTCCGTAGTGCGTAATGCGTCGAGAGAACCGTTGTATCCGCTTGAAGAGTTGTATGGCGTGATCCCCGAATCGTTTCGGCAAGCGTACGACGCGCGTGAGGTGATCGCCCGACTCGTGGATGGCAGTGAGATGCACGAATTTAAATCGAACTACGGCACAACGTTGGTGACGGGTTTCGCCAACATCGAAGGCTACCCGATTGGCATCGTGGCGAACAACGGCGTGCTGTTCAGCGAGAGCGCGTTGAAGGGCGCGCATTTCATCGAGTTGTGCGTGGCGCGTAACATCCCGCTTTTGTTTTTGCAAAACGTGACGGGCTTTATGGTCGGCAAAGAATACGAAGCGGGCGGCATCGCCAAAGATGGGGCGAAGATGGTCAACGCCGTTTCAAATGCGCGCGTGCCGAAGTTCACCGTGATCATCGGCGGAAGTTTTGGCGCGGGCAACTATGGCATGTGCGGGCGTGCTTATCAACCGCGCTTCTTGTGGATGTGGCCCAACGCGCGCATCAGCGTGATGGGCGGCGAGCAAGCGGCGAATGTTTTATTAACCGTGAAGCAAGATCAACTGGCGCGCGAAGGCAAACCGCAAATGACTCCCGACGAAGCCGCCGAGTTCAAACGCCCGACGTTAGAGAAATACGAACACGAAGGCAACCCCTATTACTCCACCGCGCGTTTGTGGGACGATGGCATTCTCGATCCCGCCGAGACGCGGCGCGTGTTGGCGTTGGCTCTTTCGGCGTCGTACAACGCGCCACAGGAAGAAACACGGTACGGAGTGTTTAGGATGTAAAATGATGGGGGATTTCTGATTGAATTTGTGATCAAGAGTCGCCTATAATCTTTGCGAGGAGGATCGAACCATGGTTAATGTTTTAACATATCTTGAAACGATTGCGCGTGAAACGCACAAAACCGAATCAGAGATAATGGCATTAGCTCTGGAGACAGGTTTGCGTCAGTTGTGGCGCGAGCGAACTTTGGCGCGATATTTACACAAAGAAATCTCGCGCGAAGAAGCTATTAAAGCAGCCAGCATTGATTGGGTGGAATTGGCAGAGCGGCAACATCAAGCGATGATGGAGGACCTGGCATGGGCGAGGGGAAATTAAATCAAGCCGTTGTCGATTCGGGTCGGTCATTCATCTCTCAGAAATCGAAGCATTGCCGCTTCTGAGAATTTTTAGCGCGCTCCATCTCCCCGATGCGGTCTGGAGCGAGACAGTTGAACGTGGGCGAGTGGCGTCATCTGCGTTGTTGGGTCTGCCCAGCATGCAACGACATACTTTATCGGCAGAGGACGTCGCTCGATTTGTGCGAGAGAACGATCTGGAAAAATTGCAGGCAGGGGAATGTGAGTGTTTGTGTCTTTGCAAAAATCTCAAGGTCGTGACGTTATTGACGGACGATCTGGCGGCGCGTGACGCCGCAAAACGCTTGAACATAACTCCGGTTGGTTCTTTGGGCGTTATCGTCAGAGCGTATCGAGATGATCGAATTTCGCTGGAAGAAGCAGAGCGTTATATCTCAGACCTTGATTCGACGAGTAGCCTTTTTGTGACAAGGGCGATTGTTGAATTAGCCATTGGGGAGTTGAAGAAAATTTGAGATAAGTGGCACATCACCGTTATAATGGGATGTGTAGCGGGTTTGTCTCGAACACAACTTAAAGAGTTAAAATCCTGACGAAAAGGGAACGCATGTCAAAAATTATTTCTGTTCATTCCTTCCGCGGCGGCACGGGGAAGTCTAATACGACTGCAAATCTTGCCACCATTCTTGCCGCCGAAGGGCGTCGCGTGGGCGTAGTAGATACAGATATTCAATCGCCGGGCATTCACGTCTTGTTTGGGTTGTCCGAGGAAAAATTGCCGTACTCGCTCAATAATTATTTGTGGGGCAAGTGTAAGATCGAGGAGACGGCGATGGATGTGACGGCGCGAGTCGGGGGGGTGATCAAGGGAAAGATTTTCCTCACGCCATCGAGCATTGAGCCGGGCGAGATCGCCCGCGTCTTGCGCGAGGGGTATGACGTGGGCTTGCTCAACGATGGCATCCTGCAATTGATTCAAAAGATGAAGTTGGATGTGTTGATGATTGACACACATCCTGGAGTGAATGAAGAAACGTTGCTCTCGATTACGATCTCGGATGCGCTGGTGATCATCATGCGCCCCGATCAACAAGATTACCAAGGGACAAGCGTCACCGTTGAAATTGCCCGCCGCCTCGAAGTCCCGCGCATGATCATGGTGGTCAACAAAGTTCCCGAAGGCTTTGACCCCGCCGAAGTGAAAGCGCGTGTGGAGAAGATTTACAATTGCGAAGTTGGCGCGGTCATGCCGCACTCGGACGAGATGATGTCGCTTGCCAGCGCGGGCATCTTTGCCCTCAAGTATCCCGACAGCCCGGTGACTCAACAACTTAAGCAATTGGCGGCGAAACTGGTTGCATAATAAAACCTCACAGGTCTATAAGACCTGTGAGGTTTATCTAAGAAAGCGAATTAAATCTATGTCAACGACTTCTAGCGCTGCCAACCCGAGTCAAGTATCGGCGGAAATAGACAAGCAATTCATCTACGACTTCCATTTACTGGCGGACTATCTTGACGTGCTGCGCCAAACGCTTCGCATTGCCGTCGTCTATGGCGGCGACAAACAAGTGGAAGGCGCGGTGATCCATAAAACTCATAACCCGCGTTCTTGGAAAAGCTATGAATCGGTGGCGCGCGATATTCAAAGCGCATTGCGCGAATTGGGTTTTCGGCATGTGGCTCTGATGCCAGATGACATGCACCTCTCGCAACGACTCAAAGATGAAAACATTCATCTGGTGTGGCTCAATACGGGTGGGGTGCAGGGCTACAGCCCGGTGACGCACACGCCGTCTACACTGGAAATGCTCGGCATCCCCTACGTCGGGCACAACCCATTAAATTCTACGATCCTCGACAACAAACATCTTTTCAAATATGAACTGCAAGCATTAGGAATCAACACTGCCCCGTTCATAACATGGAACGCTTCACAGGGGATGTTGAAACCGAACACTAATGCGCGATTTAAAGAAGTCTTCGGTGATTATGCGGGACCGTTTGTTGTAAAACCTGTGTCGGGGCGCGCTTCACTTTTAGTGAGTGTCGTCAAGCGGTTAGATGATCTGACTAACGCGGCAACCGATGTCTATCGCGCTACAAATAACACGGTGGTGATCGAAATGTTTTTACCGGGGCGGGAGTTTTGTGTGGCGGTCTGCGGCGGTTTGATCTGCTCTCAAGGACAACTGACAAAAATATCGGGACCGTTTGCTTTCTCACCGGTGGAACGCTCGTTTGAACCGGGCGAAGAAATCTTCACCTCAATGGATAAGAAAGCGATCACCGCAGAACGAGCGCATCTGATTGGCGATGAGGACACTTTGCTGAGACAGCAACTGCTTAATCTGGCGCGGAAAATTTATTCCGGCTTTTCGCTTAATTCCATCGTCCGCGCCGACGTGCGCGCCGACATCGACGGCACGCTGTATGTGCTGGAAGCGAATCCCAAACCCGATCTCAAACGCCCGGAGAATGACGTCATCAGTTTAGTCACCATTGGGTTAAAGGAACACAACATGAGTTACAACGATCTGATCTACGGCATGTTGGCAGATCGGTTGGACTATATGCTCACCTATCGCACGCGCACCATCCAACACATTGTAGATTTGTTGAAGTGATATATGAACCGAATATCTGGTCTTCGCCCAAGCTTCTCTTCCTTTTTCAATCGTCAAACAACCCAAGTGCAAAATCGCGTTTTGCGTTTGTTGGGCGTCGAGTTGATCTTGGCGGTGTCACTTGTCTTGCTAGGCTACGTCGGTTATGGCGAAGCGTTTCGCACTTACCCCCGCTTTGAGATGGAAAAGTTGGGCGCGCAAGGTGACATTGTGCAAAGTTCTATGGCGACATTTTTGATCGCCGGTTTGCCCATCGAACAATTTCCCGGCTTCTCTCCCCTCACCGACCCGTTGCTTAAATCGGATGCAACGATCACAGCGATCTACGTCGCCGATCCTAAAGGGCAGATCGTTTTTTCAAATTCGCAAACACCCAACTTTTCGCTGAACGAAAAATATTCCCCGAGCAAGCTGCAAGAAAAACAAGATCGATATCAAATCTCCGAAAGCCCGAACTATTACCGCATCTCGCTTGATTTGCGGAACAAGTTTGAGTCGGTGGGCAGTTTGCACGTTCTACTGCCGCGCGCGGTGATCAGCCAAAAGATCAACAACGGGTTTTTAGGGGTGTTGATCGCGGCGATCCTCTTGATGATCCTCTTTGGCGTTTTCAGTGTTTGGTTAGATCGGCAAGCGGGAAGTCACGCACTCCGCAATTTACGTTTAGGTTACAGTGCGGTCTTCTTTGTGATGGCGATAGTGGTCGTGGTGGTACTGATCGATCTCTATGCCAATGGTATTCAAGCCAAAACAAAAGCGTTGGCAAATTCGCTCAGCACGCGTTTAAACTCGCCCCTTAATTTAGGGCTGCCGATAGAGGCTTTTGACGGTTTAGATAAAGTTTTCAACGATTATCGAACCAGCAATCCTGATCTCAGTTACATTGCCTTGACCGCCAACGACAAAACGTTGATCACCACAGACACACATCGCGTGGGCAGTGACTGGCAGCCCTATCCAAATCATTATGAATATACCGCCGATCTCAGTTCGGGCACCGCCTCGGCTGTCCGTTTGGGTGTTCACGTCGGCATCCCCCAGAGCATCATCTTTGAGAAACTTTGGCGCAGCGTCAAAAACTTTTTTGTGCTGTTCATCGCCTCCGCCTTCCTCTCTTTGCTCCTGTTCGATTTGGTGCAGACGTTGACCGGTAAGCCGAAGTCCACCCCCAACATGATACAGGCTGAGCGCGACTACAATTTGAGTTTGATCCAGCCGTATTACTTTTTCAGTGTATTCGTCGAAGGTATGAGCACCGCATTTCTCTCGCCCTATTTTCAAGGGCTGGCTAAAACAGCGGGTGCCGATAAAAGTTTGGTCTCGACAATTTTCACCGTATACTTCTTTGCCTTTGTCGTGGCGCTGATCCCTGCCGGGCGTTACGCCGAGAAGCACGGCGTGAAGCCCTTGCTGGTGCTGGGTTCATTGTTAACGGCGGTGGGTCTGTTGTCGGTGGCTGTGGTCAATGATTTTTATTGGATGTTCCTTATCCGCGCCTTAGCCGGAGCCGGGCAAGGTATTTTGTTGGTCGGCGTGCAATCGTATATTTTGCAAATCTCAACCAGCAAGCAGCGCACGCAAGGCGCGGCGATCATCGTCTTTGGTTACAACGGCGGCATGATCTCCGGCACAACCATTGGCGCGCTGTTGGTGGTGTATATGGGCGTGCAGAATGTTTTCGTCGTCAGTGGCACGTTGACCGTGTTGATTCTTTTGTATACGCTGCGCTACATGCCGCACATCCGACCGGGCGAAACGCTCGCCGAGATGTTGAATCAAAAAGAGATGCAAGCCCAATCTCAAGCGGCTGCGCCTGCCCCGGGATTTTTTCAAAGCATCGGCAATGCCTTGAAAGATTTTGAGTTCGTCAAAGCGATGCTGTTCATCGGCATCCCTACCAAAGGTGTTCTCACCGGCGTCACGATCTTCGCCATGCCGCTCATCCTCTCGCGTTTGCAATACGCGCAAGAAGATGTCGGGCAGATCGTCATGCTCTATTCCGGCGGCGTGTTGATCTCCAGCGCCTACGCCTCGCGTCTGGTGGATCGATTGGGGCGCACTTCCGGCGTGTTGTTCTTGGGCGCGTTGGGCAGTGGTATCGGATTAATATTAATTAGTTTGGTTAGTTGGAATACGCTTGCGACCGGCAACCTTGCCTATCTCGGCGTCGGGGTTCTGATGACGGGCATGGCACTCTTGGGTTTGGCGCACGGTCTGATCAACGCGCCCATCATCACCCATATTTCCAACACGCCGACGGCAAACGAGTTTGGTCAAAGTTCCACCGCGTCGTTGTATCGTTTATTGGAACGCATGGGTCACATCAGCGGTCCCACCATCGTGGGTTATCTTTTGCTGTCGAGTCAGGATAGTTCATTCGCCCTCAGTTGGATCGGCGGCGCGATGATCGTATTTAGTATGTTGTTCCTCATTCGAATTGGCGGCAAGGCTCCGCCCAAAGTGACACCGTAACGCAAATTGGCAATTTGCGTTACCTAAAAGGAGACTACTATGATCAAGACTCTGAATCGTTTTATGATAGTGATCACGGCGCTGGCGATCTTGATCACGGCTTGTTCCGCCGCGCCAACTGCCACCACATCCGCGCCGGTTCCCACTGCGGTTGCCGTCTCGCCCAAGCCGACGGCGGCACCGTCCGATCCGTCAACGTCCTCCGCGCTCGCGCCGATTAAATCAGATTGGTTTGCCGTCTACGCTAAAGCGGCGGCAAACTGGAACATCACCGCCGATGCGGGCGACGTCAACAAGTTCACCATCACCCCCAAGACTCCGAGCGGCAACGAGAAAAAAGTTTTCGTGCTGTATCCGCGCAAGTCGTCGGCTTACGACACGGCGATCAGCACTATCCTCGACGTGTTCTACAACAAGAAAGTCCCGGCGACATTTACCATTGTCAACTTTGATCGGAAGAATGACAAAGGACTTGCTGCGCTGGGGTTGGCCGAATCACTTAAGTCTGATCTGATCTTTTCAATGGGATCGGAATCAACCGATTTTGTTTATCTCAATTACAAAGGCAAATCTATTCCGGTTGTCACGATATGTTCCAAAGACCCGGTCTTGTTGAATTACGTCAAAGATTACAACACTGGCAGCGGCACGAACATCGCCTTCACCTCGCTCAACGTCCCGATTGAAGTGCAGATGGCGTATCTCAAACAACTCCGACCCAACCTTCGCAATATCGCCGTGATGTTCGCCGACAGCAACACCAGTTCCAAAGAGACTCAAGTCAAGCCGCTCAAAGATGCCTCTTCGGTTTACAAGATCAATGTCATTGACGTGGTCGTGTTACAAGATGCGAAGGCAAAGCAAGAATTGGAAGCGGCGATGCCCGGCGTGATTGACGAGATGAAGAAGACCGACCCGAGTTTGCAAGACAGCATCTTCTGGATCACGGGCAGCACGCCGGTCTTCAACGAGATCGCTACCATTAATGCTATGGCGGGCAAAATACCGGTATTGAGCGTGGTTCCGGATGTGGTGAAAGAGGGAGACGCCAGCGCGGTGCTTTCTATCGGCGTGAGTTTTGAGAGTAATGCCTACATCGGCGCGTTGTATGGCTCGGATATTTTGCTCGGCGTGGCAAAAGCCGGCGACCTTAAAGTGGGCGTGGTCTCGCCGCCCGATATCGCAATTAACTTCAAACGCGCTAAAGCCATTGATCTCAAGATCCCGTTCAGTTTTTTTGAGAGCGCGAGTTTCATTTACAATTACGACGGCAAGACCGTTCGTAAAGGCGGCGAGGAAGTTCGTCAACCGTAACTCAAGCGCAAAGACTTCCGAAGTCTGCCAGACTTCGGAAGTCTGAGGTCTGAGGCATATCTGCGAGATAAGGTTTTACTATGACACGAGAATCTAAAATCACACCTGTTGGAGCCGGACACATCCATCTCAGTTTGTTATGGAAAATTTCTATCACCACCTTGATCGCCGGTTTGATCCCGCTTTTGATTCTCAGCGTGACCGCGCTGAACGGTTATAACAGCGCCAGCGAACAAGCAACGGGCGTTGCCGCCAATGCCTTAGACGCCAAGTCGGCGCAGTCACTGCAACTACGCGCCATCGAATCGGCTCAATCGCTCTCCCGTTTCTTAGACGAATTGGTGCGCGATACAAAAACCCTCACACTTCTCGCCCGCGCGCCGGAAAGCTACATCGCCTTCTATCAGGCGAGTCAAAGTGAGATTTGGTATCGCACCGGGTCGGTGAATTCGCCGCAAGACCGGCGGCAGGCTATCCCCCTCTATCGCGAGATCGCCTACATTGGCGCTGACGGGCGCGAGCGCATTCGCATTGTGGATGGCAGAGCCTTGCCCGACTCGGAGCTGCGTGACGTGAGTTTGCCGTCTAACACCACTTACCGCACCGAAAATTATTTCAATGACACGCGGGCGTTGAAGAAAGACGACATCTATGTCTCACACATGACGGCTTGGCACACCTCGTTGCCCAATTTGCAGCCGGGCGGCATTGCCATTTCGGGTGAGACCGATGGCGCGGCATATGCCCGTTATGAGGCGACCATGCGCTTTGCGGCGGCGGTCTACAACGCCAAAGGTGAGTTCGACGGCATCGTCGTGTTGTCGCTCGATCATCGGCACATCATGGAATACAGCATGCACCTCTTGCCCGATGCCGAACAGCCTTCCACACCTTACGCCGATTACCGCACAGGCAATTACGCTTATATCTTCGACGACGAAGGCTACACGATTTCGCATCCACTTCTCACGCGCATTCGCGGGATGAGCGCCGAGGGTCAACTGATCTCGCCGATTATTTCCGGCATGTCGGATGATGAACGCAAGAAGCATCCCTTTAACCTCAACTTCTCCGATGCGTTGAATCAAGAAACTTATAAAGATGTAATGGCGAAGAAGAGTGACATCAAGATTATTACGAATATCGGCGGCACGCAGCGCGCGACGATCTACGCCCCCATCCCGTTTAGCTACGGCGTATACCGCAACAAAGGAATCTTCGGGGGCATCGTCATCGGCACCAGCACCAAAGATTTTCATAAAGCCGCCGACAAAGTGGGCAGCATCATTGAAGCGCAGAGCCAAAGCGTAGAGGACAG
>Ga0209514_10007396_pt1 | contig 12971 bp, 7 predicted proteins | sample Subgrocontami58m_FD_187452 | JGI IMG/M metagenome (GOLD analysis project Ga0209514, IMG submission 187452) | Subsurface groundwater microbial communities from S. Glens Falls, New York, USA - GMW37 contaminated, 5.8 m (SPAdes) (version 3) | ecosystem: Environmental > Aquatic > Deep subsurface >...
CTCTGCATTAGAAGCTTATCAAAAGGCAGGCAATACCGAAAAAATACGAGGCATACAGGACAGTCAAAAGGAAGAAAGAGAAAAACTTCGTGTTACATTGCAAGTCAACCCGGAACTGGTAATCCGCAATACCCCTCTCGAGTACTCCATTTATGCCCTCGCATTTGCGCCAGATAATGTATTCCTGGCCTCCGGAAGCGCAAGTGGGAATATCACTTTATGGGGGCCTTCCAGCGGCAGACGGATGCGCAGGCTGATTGGACACTCTGCCCGGGTCAATAGCGTAAGCTATTCCCCCAAAGGAACTCTTCTAGCGTCAGGGGCGAGTGATAAAACAATCATTCTTTGGGATGCCGATATTGGCGTAAAGTTGCAAACGCTGAGTGGACATACGGAAGATGTGGAGAGTGTGGCTTTCTCACCTGATGGCGCCGTTCTTGCGTCGGGGTCAAAAGATTACAATGTTATTCTCTGGGATGTAGCTACCGGGAGTATGCGACCACCTCTAGAAGGACATTCTGGCTTTGTCAGTAGTGTTAGCTTTTCTCCCGATGGGCAGTTGCTCGCTTCAGGATCACACGATAACACAATTATTGTATGGGATGTGGCTAACCATCAACAATCGTACGCCCTATCTGGTCATTCTGATCGAGTCAATAGTGTGGTCTTTGCGCCAAACGGGAGAATCCTTGCTTCTGGCTCTAGCGATGGCAGTATTGTCTTATGGGATGTAGTTGCTCGTGAGCAGATACGCACCCTCATTGGACATACTGATGAAGTTCGCGGTTTGGCTTTTTCCCCAGATTCAGTAGTTCTGGCCTCAGGCTCAAAGGACGGCAGGATTATCTTATGGTACCTGGCCACCGGTGAACAGATAGTATCTCTGGATGGAGACTCCAAAGAGATATTGAGCGTCGCATTTTCGAATATCAATGGTTCTTTGTTAGCTGTAAGTATCGATGGCGGCACTTTACAAATTTGGAAGGTAAAACCTACATAGCCCTGCTCCCTTCAATGGTCTTGAGGTTAACTTCCTAAATGCCCTCTGTCATCCCAGTATGCCCACTCATTTTGCCTTCGAGCAACACCGAACGTGCCTGCCCCACGGCACACTATGCCAATATTCAGCGGTCAACCATGTAGGTGTAGTATCCGCCGTACTGGTTCGAACGATAGAGCAGTGGACCCAAATCTCTGAGTTATGAAGCATCTCCGCGATATCCGCCCGTTCAAGCAAAGCAATCAATACAATCTCTTTCAGGAAAGGACAAACTTGCTGTGACGACCCGAACGAGTTCGCGCTTTCCTAATCTTGGCAAATTAAGCATTGCCCTTTTAGAGCATGTTGTTGAACCTTTCATCGGCAAAGGTGCAATTGCCGAAGTCAAAGACCCGCTGCTTGCGAAGCAAGAAACTGACAAGGTGATTTCAGCAATTGTGAGTGCAGAGAAGCGTTTCAAGGAAAAAGGGATCGATGACGCTATTTGCCAGGCGCTTGTTAACTTGTCTGTTGGGGATCTGCCCTCAGCACAGCAGGCAATGGTGAACTTTTTTCACCGCCCCAATGATAACGAAACACTTACCAAAGCTTTGCTGGAGCGGTTTGCACAAGACTTTCCGACTATGCCGTCAGATCGTCGTGAAGCGGCTGTGTTTGAATATGTAGCAGTGTTGCGTGAAGAACTATTGAATGTTTCGACCGAAATCCGCGAGAAGTTAACAGCTTTGGCTACGCTTAGAATGCAGGCTTCACTGGAACAATTGGTAGAAGCGATGAACCAGTTTGTTAAATTGTCTGGCGACCAGATTGTTTTTTTGCGTGAGCTTCCCACCAAAGTCGAAGTTGCTTTGCAATCGGCTAAACCTTTGACTAACCAAACCGCGCTCGGCGATGTTGCGAAAGTAGAATCTCACCTAGAACAACTGGTGGGTATAAACATGTCTCAACTTGAATTGCTCAAGGTATGGCTTGCTCAAGCGGATACTCGCCTCTTGACAGCACAGCAAGTTCGCTCTATAGCCGCGCCCGTATCAGTGACGGGTATCCCCGATGACTTAAGCACTCAGCAGAAATTTGAATTGGTCGACTTACTTCTGGAATGTGCGAGTTTGCAAAACCGCTATACTCGTGACTCGATTGTGAAAGATCTTCCGGACGAGATCCGAAGCAGCCTTGAGAGGAGTATGGCAACGAAGCCCGATCTAATTAATATTGTAACGGGATGTCTACTTTACTCGGGCGGGCTAAAAGCTTTCCTAGACATAGTATATGTATATGAGGGGCGGTCCAAAGGAATGAAAAAAGCAGGTACTTTCTTGTCACAGCTGTAATTAACGATATGGTCGAATTCCGCATTAAACGCGAGCTACGATTAGCAAGTGCATTGGAAGAGTGCGCTTCAATGCGCGATCGACATCGGCGCGATTCGATCGTGAACGACTTACCTAAGGAAATCAGCGCATTGGTTGAGAGAGATGAAACAGACTTTGTTGATATCAAACATATTGTCAGCAGATGCGCCATGTTCCCCAATGGCTTGCTTGATCTATTTAGTATTCTGAGTATTTATGAGCATAGCGGTCATGCAAAAAGCTCAGGTAAGTCGAAAAGCTATGAGCGCGCCTTCACACTCTATACTATACACTTCCTTGAGAATACATCTCATTTGGATGAATTGCTTCTCATTGTGGCAAACCTTGAGACAACACCAAATGATCTTCGTCGGTTGTGTGCGGAATGCGTATCCAAAAATGATCTCCTTGAATTTGAAATAGTTTCTTTGGATGACGCTCTCCTTTACTTGAGCGAATTTCCCGTAAAAAGTGATGGGATACACCCTGTGGCTCACTTTGTCGAGCGGTTAGCCTCCCTCGCTCCCACTGAAGTCGCCAAAAAATTGCACGAATGGACTGATCAGAACTGCAATAGATTAGGCATGTCTTTGAATGCTAGTCAGCGCATCAGAATCAAGATAGCTCAACCGAAAGTTCTCCCCTCTTACCTGTTAGTTGAGATTGCTCCAGACCCTAACAAGTCGGTAGAGACAAATTACCAACTGTATCAGTTAAGTGTGTGGTTATGGAGGCAACCGGATGACTCGACTTGCCTCTACCGAGACGATGCTTTTCGTACAATTACTGACATTGAAAAGGAACTGGGTCGACTCATTGATATGGCCGTCGATGCTTATGATCTGACAGTAGAGGTCTTTTTGCCGTTTGCGCTCATGTCGCTAGACATTGATCAGTGGCTGCGTCCAGTGGAATTTGGCGAATCCGAAAAACTCGGACGAAATTATCACGTTGTAGTGCGTTCTTGGGATCGCATGACGCCTGAGGCTCGCAAGTTGATTAGTTATTGGCGACGCCGATGGCAAGAATTCAGATCTGGTCTTGAAGCCGGCGATACGCAACAAATAGTTCATCTTTGTGAAAGGCGTAAGTATTCATCCGGAGAACTTTACGAACACTTAATAAAGAATGCTCGGAAAGCATGTCTCGGCTTGCCGTTTGATATTAATGATTCCATGTTCGGTGAACGCTTGTTGCCGCAGGTTGTGCGTACTGGTGTGCCGATAGCATTATGGGTCAGAGAATGCGATGTAATGCGGAACAATCCTGAGTTGATTCAAGGCACACTACATGAATTGCTGTCAAGAGCACAGGAGTTGCCTGAGAGCATTCATCGAATGCGCGTACAGGCTTCCGATCATGCCCAATTGGGTAACCATCTTTCACTAATGTGGGACGATCCTGAACGATTACCTGCAAACTATCGATTACAAACACCTTGAAAAGGATGGAATCAGCCGTGACTTCTTCAGCAAGGAATTGGTGGGTCTATAAAGGCGACAATACGCCTCACACTGGAATCGGAAATCTCCCGCCGCCGCCACCATGGAGAGAATTTGATGGCCAAGTAGTTGAAGAGCGACCAATTGAAGATGATCCGCAATATGAAAAGCGATTCGGACGCGGACGCACGTTTCAGGCTAGTGAGAAGGAAGTGGAGATGGTCAACGCCGCCTTGTATCTTCGGCGTCCCCTTCTTGTGACAGGCAAGCCTGGAACAGGCAAATCTTCGCTGGCCTATGCTGTTGCTCACGAATTGAATTTAGGACGAGTATTGCGTTGGTCAATTACCTCCCAAACCACCTTGCTCGATGGACTATATCGCTACGATGCAATTGGACGCTTGCAAGATGCAAGCTTAAACAAATCTGTCCCTAATATTGGGCGATTTATCCGTTTGGGGCCCGTTGGGACGGCGTTGTTACCGACCAGGATTCCGCGCGTGCTGCTGATTGATGAGATTGATAAGAGTAACATTGATTTGCCAAACGACCTCTTAAACATATTTGAAGAAGGTGAATTCGAAATCCCCGAGCTGGCACGACTGTCCAAAGAGCAGGAGGGAGTAGAAGTAGCAACTCATGAAAGTCAGGCACAGGCGACTATTGAGCGTGGCAAAGTAAAATGTTATGCCTTTCCTTTCGTGGTACTCACTAGTAATGGTGAACGTGAATTGCCCCCTGCATTTTTACGCCGATGCTTACGTCTCGATATTGATGAGCCGACAGACGCAAAATTGGCAAAAATTGTGCGCGCCCATTTTGGTGGGACTTCTTCACTTACTGAATCTAAGCAAAATGAATTGATTGGGATGTTTGTCAGTCGCCGAGAGGAGGGGCGCGGCAGTCTTGCAACAGACCAATTGTTAAACGCTATTTACTTAATTACACAGGGGGTTGATCTGAGAGTGGAGGAAGATAGCAAAGATGCCCTTATTGAATCAGTTTGGCGGTATTTGAGTTCTACGGGCTTGTAATGCTTCCGCGTTTAGTCGAGGCCCTCCAGGGAATTGGGCTCAATGCCACCCCCGAAGATATTGCTGATATTCTTTGGCTAGCTTCTTTTATCGATCCCCCTATAGCATCTGATAGAAAAGAGGAGATGCCAGAATCTCCGTCGCAGGGCCTGACTACCAATTACCCCTCCCTCTCAACACCTTCAGCGCCGTCGACTTCGCCTTCAACAGTTGAAAGTCCAATCCCTACCAATAGGCGGATGGCGTTGCATACATATTCCAACAAAGGTGCAAATCAGAAATCTAATTTTTTGGGGATGAGGTTCCGCGCTCCCGCAGCTACTCCCTTGCCAGGCAGGTTGGAAATTGGGCGTGCTCTCCGCCCGTTGAGTCGGCGTGTGTCCTCACGTACCCATTGGACGTTGGATGAGGAAGTGACTGCACAACGCATCGCTGAGGGCCATATATGGTGGCCCGCATTTCGACCCGCATTGGCGAGATGGCTCGATGTTGCACTCGTCATAGATCAATCGCCATCAATGGTGATTTGGAGAGATACCGTTGTTGCGTTTCGACAGGTACTGGAGCAGCAGGGCGCATTTCGCGACGTGAAAGTATGGCACCTCACGCACGATCATCTGGGGAAGCTTCATCTCCATGTGGGACAGAGTACTATCGAGCGTGGTCCACTTCAACTAGTCGACCCCACTGGTCAAAGACTAATCTTGGTGCTGAGTGATTGTGTGTCTCCCTTCTGGCGTGAAAATGCAATTGAGAATCTGCTTAGCCAGTGGGGAAAACGTAATTTAGTAACAATTGTCCAAATGTTGCCATTTCGTCTATGGGCACGAAGCGGTTTGGGGGATGCAACTTCAGTCCATGTGCAGACAAATCAGACTCAGGTTTCTAATACTCACTTAAAGGTCCAATCATTATTCGCATGGTTGGAAGAATTACCTCAAGGAATACCTTTCCCTGTAGTAACGCTCGAGCCTCGTTCTTTACTTCCCTGGGCGATTGATATATCGTCCAGTAAATCCTCTGGTGTTCCCGGCTTCGTCTTTGGCATGTCGGGAGAAAACCCGCCTACATCTAATGATATCCAAAATTTGCCAACTACATCCGAGTCGCTCGTTCAAGCATTTTACGCGACTGCGTCTCCCATGGCGCAAAAATTAGCTAGGTATTTGGCAGCAGCGCCTTTGACTGTTGAGGTGATGCGTCTAGTGCAACAAGCAATGTTGCCCGAGTCACAACAAGTACATCTTGCCGAAGTGTTTTTGAGCGGGTTGATTAAACGACAAACACCCGATCAAACACCTGCTGATCCAGATTTTGTGCATTACGACTTTGTAGAGGGTGTGCGTGAGTTACTTATTGGTACACTACGAATGAGTGAAACTGTTGATGTTCTTGCGAGCGTTTCAAACTTTGTTGATCGCCATACTGGGCAATCTATCGATTTTCGCGTGTTGATCGCCGATCCCTCAATACTTGAAAAGATCGCTTTTGATGCGGAAAGTCAACCATTCGCTACTATAGCGGCCAAAGTTCTGCGTCGGCTAGGAGGGCGGTATGCCGATGTGGCTTCGAGATTGGAGCAAACAAATCAGCAATCTCTAGTCAACATCAACAAGCCAGCAGAGCCCCTCTCCAATAATGATGTTGCAGGTGCTGAGTCTTCAACAAGGCTAGAGAAGAAGCCTGAGGGCAAAAAGAAACGACCGGCGAATCCATATATTGCGGGTTCTCCTATTCAAAGTGGGCGTAGTTTCTTTGACCGCGTGGATATCCTCGAATGGGTCAAACGGGAACTTCGAGAATCCGGCTCCAATGTTTTAGTTCTTCGCGGCCAGCGCCGAATCGGTAAAACAACGCTCCTTCTGCAATTCAAGCACTCGTTGCCAGCTGACGAATTTTTGCCGGTTTTTTTTGATTTGCAGGCTCAAACATACCAACCGCTTAAGAACATATTAGTAGCATTAGCCGAAGAGATGGCTAAAGCATCAGGCTTGAGCCCAAAAGGGAAACGGAAGAGTCGCCCTGTTCTGCCCAGGACTGATAATAACGAAAGAATCTTTCGACAGGAATTTCTGCCTGAATTCATTGAGACTGTACACCCGCGTCGTCCAGTAATATTGCTAGATGAATTTGACGTACTCGAAGATGATGTGGTTGCAACTGCTCTTTTTCCGTATTTTTCTGAATTGATAACTGATTATCCCCAGTTGGCATTTGTTACTGCCACTGGGCGTGACCCGGCAGATCTTGCTAAAGATTACGGAATCATATTCCGAGGAGCTTTGACTAAAGAGGTGTGGGTGTTGGACACGGAGAGCGCAAATGCCTTGGTACGTCAAGCAGAAGCCAACAACACACTTAGTTTTATTCAGGAAGCCGTCGATCGTATTCTCGCCCTAACCCACTGTCATCCCTTCCTCACCCAATTGCTGTGTCAGCGCATATGGCAACTTGCTTATTACGGCCCTCAATCCAAAAAGGTCAAACTACCGACGATCACTGTTGATGATGTCAATGCCGCCTTGGACGACGCGCTGACAACAGGAGAAATGCAACTGGCTTGGTTCTGGGGTGGGCTGTCTCCTGCCGAAAAAGTGTATACCGCCGCGTTGGCAGAGATTTCCGTTGAGGGAAAATCGATTCCGGAAGACGAAGTTGTTGAAGTCCTGGCCAGGCATGCAGAACGTTTCCGTTCTTATGATGTGGAAAAGATTGCTCCACAATACTTAGTGAAGCGCAATATTTTGGAGAAAACCGGCGAACGGGAATATCGTTTTGTTATTGAGTTTATACGGCGTTGGGTGCATGAGAATCGCTCCCTACAAACCGTCAAAGATGAGCTGGATCGAAGCAACGAGCCAGCAGAACAATTATTCTTGCTTGGGAAAGCCTTTTTTGAACGCCACCAATGGGCAGATTCAAGGAACGAGTTTGAGAGAGCTCTCAAGGAAAAGCCCGATCACATCAGGTCTCTGATTCATCTAGGTGAGACCCTCATTAAGCTAGAGGAATTTGAGAAAGCTATTCAAATTTTGGAAAAGGCATATACCCTAGATCCCGAAGAAGCCCGGCGGACACTCGCTCGGGCATTAGCCAACCATGCTCAAGACCTGCATAAGAAAGGGGACGAGGAACATGCTCTCGAGGTTAGTGAAAGGGCATTGCAACTTTCACCCCAGGAGCGTAATGCCAAGATCACCAAAACAGCTATCTGGAATAGACGTGGAGATGAGGCGCTGGAGCGCAAAGATTTAGACTCTGCATTAGAAGCTTATCAAAAGGCAGGCAATACCGAAAAAATACGAGGCATACAGGACAGTCAAAAGGAAGAAAGATCGGAACGAGGCAACAAGGACTGGGCGCCTCAAGATAATGAAGAACACCCTATATCTACTCAAGATGATGAGAGCCATAGACTCATAAGATACCTTAGGGGCTTTAACTATCTCTACAAGAAAGAATCTGACACCGTGAGATCGATTTTGGTGATGATCAATCGTTACATTCAAGAGCAGGGTGATAGGAGATTAGTAAGTCATCAAGATTTAGCTCAACGAATGATCGATTACGGGATCTACCAAAGAGTAATTGAGTACGCGGAAGTTCTAATTCAAGATCCCGATACACTTCAGAAGTTCATGGAACTGATTCGTGAGGAAACTGGTGAACCACGTGAAGCCCTTGTGAGGGACTATATGCAGAACATTCCCCAAGGCTCCATATATTCATCGAAGAGTACGCTTGGCGAATTGATCGGATTTTTCAGAGGTGCGCCATCGGAAGTTCGTTACTTTCTAGTGGTTGATGACGACACCAATGTATTGAAAGGCACTGTCTCGGTGAATGACTTCAGGCTAAACATTGAGCAGATTAGGATGACAAGCAGAAGCACGCTAGTGGTTAATTTACCATTTTATAATGGCAATCCGCACTCCATTTTAGATACTGACAAGATGGAATTTGCTGCGAATCTCTTCAATGAGACACAGCAAGCTGGCAGAATAATAATCAGACTTCTGGTGGTGAATAATAACAAGAGGCCCGTGGGGTTTCTTGCGGAACACAATATTGCCCGTTGGACAGTAGATGGAGTGTAAATCTCTACTTTCTTCACTTCGGCTCGGTCTAAACAGAATGCTATTCGGTCGAACGCGCCAGAAGTGTCGAATAGATTGGCGCGATCTCAGATATATTCGCCAGTTCTACAAAATCATCGCGTATAGGCTGCGCTTCTTCATAGCGCCACGCTGAACTCATCGGTATCCAAATAGCATTGACTCCTGCCTCAAGCGCTGGGTTAATGTCAGACCGGATGGAGTCTCCTACAACCCATGTTGTTGACAAAGGCAGTTGATTCTCTTCAACGATTTCAAGTAATTCTGATTTTGTCTTATTGCTCAAGATGTAAATATGACTAAAGTATTTGTCTAGCCCGCTCGAAAGAAGCTTCCTCCTCTGAACTTTAGTATCGCCTCTTGTCCATAGCAACAATTTATCCCGATTATGCATCAGCATTTCTAAAACCGGAAACACGCCATCTAGCACATGATATTTAATTCTAAAGATATGACGGCCTATATCTTCCAGCCTTTTTTTCGTTGCCCGATTCTTTCGTTTACCATCAAGCCTGCACATAGCCTCATAAGTCTCCCCCATAGTTGTGTAGAAGCGCTTCGGCATAAAGCCGAAGCGCTCAACATTCTTGATATCTAGCTCAACGAAGATTCTCTCAGCCGCGCCCCTGTCAAATCCGAGCTTTTCAAGTTCATGGAAAAAGGTCTGCTCAGCCTCTAGAAAGAGTTTGTTCGTTTCGATCAAGGTGTCATCTAGATCAAAAATGAAATTAAGCATAGTTCAAATTAGCTGGAAGACGTTTGTGAGGGCCACTGGTAGTCCAGAGCACTGATCAACTGCCAAAATAACTATGGCAGAGCCTGACTCCTAAACCGGCCACTGTAGCTTGCTTCTCCAACACACTCCTGAAGTATAATCTGGCATATAGCAACTTTAGGAATAATATTCAGAGGCATTTGCCCCACGTTAATGATTTCTAGAACTTGCTTGTTATCTATCCCGGGCTGGACAAAGCTCGCAGTAGCATGTATTACCAATCCCACTCTGGCGAAGCGACTTCGCCCTTCTAGCCAGCCACATATATTTGGAGGCAACCTAATACGCTCAACAGTGATGCCTAAACAGGATCTACCAGGCATCAACATCAGACCCTCGCCATCAGGCACATGAACTTTTTCGGTGATCTCATTTAAATCCGAATCTTCGTGAACGTCAAATATCCGACGAACATTCCTAAAAACGCGAAAGTCGTTGCCAACATGTAGATCTACCGAGGCGGGGCCGACCTGTTGTTCAGAAAATGGATCAATGAGAATTCGCCCACTCCGAATAGATGCCAAGATTACATCATGAGTTAGTATGGGCATTGTTTGGCACCCTTCAACGCTAGTTTACGCTATAAGGTGACATAGGGCAAGTCCAGCTCGGGTTTCAGTTCCGCCGCCCCCGTCGAATCCGAAGTCTGCTCCATGTGCCGCCCTGGGTCCGCTGACCACGGGCTTCACAATGCCCCACATGTGTCAACCCTCACGTCAACTGCTCGATCGAAATTCGGCAAACTGATCGGGCCGGGAAACGAGTCTCCATCTGTGAAAATACTTAGTAAGCAAACTCGAGTTTGTATGAATCAAAAACACTCGATTGAAGTGGAGTGGTTTTGATTTGCGCCGGATGAGTAAGTCGGAATTGGAGTTACAGTTGGAGCGGACTCAACGTTTTTACTCTCACTCCCTACTCCAACTCTAACCGTCTCGCATCTTGAAACGTTGGATCTTGCCTGTTGCCGTCTTGGGCAGTTCGGGCACAAACTCCACCCAGCGCGGTCGCTTGTATTCGGCAATCTTCTCTTTGCAGTGATCGATCAACTCCCGCGCCAGAGCATCCGACGGCGCGTGCCCGTCCTTGAGCACCACAAAGGCTTTGGGCTTGATGAGATTGGCGCTGTCGGTACGACCGACCACGGCGCACTCCAGCACCGCCGGGTGGCTGATGATGGCGCTCTCCACTTCCACCGGCGACACCCAGATTCCGCCGACTTTGAGCATGTCGTCCGAGCGGCCGGCGTGCCAGTAGTAGCCATCCTCGTCCACGTAATACTTGTCGCCCGTGAACAACCACTCGCCGACGAACGTCTTGCGACTGCGCTCGGACTTGTGAAGATAAAACAGAGCGGTGGTCTCACTCTTCACCAGCAGGTTGCCCACCTCGCCGCGCGGCACGTCATTGAAATCCTCGTCCACAATCCGCACCTCGTAGCCCGGAACCGGCTTGCCGCTGCTCCCGGGGCGGATGTCGCCCGGCTTGTTGGAGATGAAGATGTGCCACAGTTCGGTACAGCCAATCCCGTCGATAGTGTCGAGGCCCGTTCGCTCTTTCCAGCCGTGCCAGATCGAGGCCGGGAGCGACTCGCCCGCTGAAACGCACATCCGGAGCGACGAGAGATCGTACTTCTCTTGAAAATCGTCCATCGCCAGAATCGCGACGTAGCTGGTCGGCGAGTTGTAGAGAATGGTCGGCTTGAAGCGCGCCACCGTCTCAAGCACATTCGTGGCGATGCGCGGCGGCGCGGCCATGAGCACACAACTTGCGCCCACGTACCACGGGAATACCAAATTGCCGCCCGTGCCAAAAGTGAAAAATAGCTTGGCCGTGGCAAACGTCCGGTCGGACTCGCGCAGGCCGAACACGTTCACCGCCCACAACTGGGCCGTAATGGGCAGGTCCTTGTGCGCGTGGAGGATGCCTTTCGGCTCGCCGGTGGTGCCGCTGGAGTAGTTGAGGCAACAGAAATCATCGCGATGCGTGGGAGCCACGCTCAATTCGGTGGACTCGTTCTTGATCCACTCGGCATAGTCGAGATCGCCGCCGAAGGCAGGGCCACCCCCGATCACGACGACATGTTTGACGAAGTCCATCTCGGCGCGGATCGGTTCGATGGCCGACAGGAGTGCCCTGTGAATGATCAGCACCCGCGCCCGGCAGTCGCGCAAAATATAAGCATGCTCCTGCGGCTTGGAGAGTGTGTTCATGCCCACCGCCACCGCGCCGATCTTGAGCACCCCGAAGTAAGCCGCCACCCATTCGGCGCAGTCGAGGGAGAGAATGGCTACCGTCTCACCCATACGAACGTCGAGCCGCTTGAGGGCGTTGCCCACCCGGTTGACTTCGTTCGCGGCCTGCTGAAACGTCAACTCGCGCTCGGCCGAGTACAGGGCCACCTTGTCGGCGCGGGTGGTCAGGTTATGCTCCAGAATGTTGACGGCGTTGTAATAAAGCGGAAGATCGGCGGCTTTCATAAGGCTGGTCTCCTGTAGTTTCATTCGCGCCCCAACAATTCGCGGGCAATCACAATCCGTTGAATGTGGGCCGTGCCTTCGTAGATTTGTAATCCCTTGATGTCCCGATAGTAACGTTCGACGGGATATTCGTTTGAATAGCCGCGCCCGCCATGCAGAAGCACCGCCTGGTTGGCGGCTCTCACGGCGGCTTCGGTGGCGAAAAGTTTGGCGATGGAGGTTTCGCGAGTGGCCTTCGCTCCTTGATCGCGGAGCCAGGCGGCCCGATAGACCAACAGCCGCGCGGCATCCACGTCGGCGGCCATGTCGGCCAGCGCCGCCTGAATCATCTCAAAGTTGCCGATGCGCTGCCCAAACTGCCGCCGGGTTTTGGCGAAATCCACACACGCATCAAGACACGCCTGCGCCACTCCCAACGCGCCGGCAGCCACCCCCAGCCGCCCGCCATCCAGCGCCGACATCGCCACCTTGAATCCTTCACCGCGCCCGCCAAGCAGAGCCGTCTTTGGCGCACGCATGTTTTCAAAACGAATGTGGGCATGATCGGACGCGCGGTGGCCGAGTTCTTTGCCCGGCATCTTCTCGCGGTGAAAACCGGGCGTATCGGTCGGAACAAGGAAGGCGCAGATGCCTGTGTGCTTTAGGCCAGGATCGGCGTTGGCAAACACGATGGCCAGATGAGCGAGGCCGCCGTTGGTGATCCAGATTTTTTCGCCGTTGATGACGTAGTCATTGCCGTCGAGGGTGGCAGTGCTCTCCATGCCGGCCGCGTC
>Ga0209514_10007401_pt1 | contig 12961 bp, 10 predicted proteins | sample Subgrocontami58m_FD_187452 | JGI IMG/M metagenome (GOLD analysis project Ga0209514, IMG submission 187452) | Subsurface groundwater microbial communities from S. Glens Falls, New York, USA - GMW37 contaminated, 5.8 m (SPAdes) (version 3) | ecosystem: Environmental > Aquatic > Deep subsurface >...
CGCATGTATCACATCCCGATCTTCACGCTCGATATCCCCGGCACGCGCGCCGCAGGCGGGCAAACGTGGAGCGGCAACCTCGATTTTGAAAACGACAAAAAATATGTCGGCGCACAAATTGGCGAGTTGATCAAGTTGTGCGAAGAAGTATCTGGTAAGAAATTAGATATTGATCGTTTGCGCGAGACGATGGGCTATGCCAATGACATGACTCGCGCCTGGAAGCGCGTGCTGGAATTGAACAAGAGTCAACCGTCGGTCTTCAATGCGCTGACCGACGGCACGGTATATTTGGGTATGGCAAACGGTTTTCGTGGCACGAAAGAGGGCGCGGAATATTTTCAGCGTGTGGTCGAAGAGATGGAATACAAAGCGGCGCATCACATCGGCACCGTCACCGACGAGAAATACCGTCTCATCTTTGTCGGTGTGCCCTGTTACCCGATCTTCCGCCGCTTCAATGAAATGTTTACCGAACATGGCGGCGCGTTCATCAGCTCCACCTATTTATGGTTTGCTTCCGGCGGGACAAACTTGGGCTTTGAATACAATCTAAACGATCCGCTTGACAGCTTAGCAGAGGGCGTTTTAATCAATGTGCGCGAAGCGATGGATGCCATGTTCTACCAAGATCGCGTGATCATGGACATGATTGAACCCTACAACGTGGATGGCGTGGTCTATCACCCGATCAAATCATGCCGCACGACCTCCACTGGTTTGGCGGATAACCGCCGCGTCATTTTGGAAAAGACCGATGTCGGTAGCTTATTTATTGAATCCGACATGATGGATAAGCGCGTCGTCGCCGAAGCGCAACTCAAGAATCGTATTGATGCTTTCTTTGAAGGCTTGGCAACACGAAAGACAATGAAAGCAATTAGCGGATAGCAGATGGCTGATGGCAGATGGCGAATGGCTGATGGCAAATTACGTGATGCGATATGCGATATGCGATACGCGATATGCGATACGCTATAAGCCATCTGCCAGTAGCGGCTGACGAGGCGATCATCGCGTCATCAGCTGGAAGGAGAATAAGAAATGGCATATGGTGCTGGAGTAGATGTAGGTTCAACGCAAACCAAAGCAGTCATCATTGACGAGAAGCGTGATATCGTCAGCCGCTCATTGATTGACACCGGCGCAAACGTAATACTTGCTGCCGAGAACGCTTACGCCCAAGCATTGAAAAATGGCAACCTCGAGGAACGCGAAGTAGAGTATGTGATCGGCACGGGCTATGGACGTTACAAAGTGACGTTTGGCGACACGCAGATCACCGAAATTTCTTGTCACGGACGCGGCGCGGTTCACATGTTTCCCAACACGCGCACGGTGGTAGATATGGGCGGGCAAGATACGAAAGCGATTCGTGTCAGCCCGAGCGGTGAGGTTTTAGATTTTTGTATGAATGATAAATGCGCGGCGGGTACCGGACGATTCCTCGGGGCTGCCGCCTCTGCTTTGGAAATTCCGTTGAGCGATCTGGGACCGACTGCGCTCCGCGCAGAGAAAGCAGTCAAGATCAGCACAACGTGTACGGTATTCGCTGAATCAGAAGTGGTGTCGTGGTTGGGCAAAGGAAAAAAGATCGAAGACATTTTGCTCGGCGTTCATCAATCGATTGCCTCACGCTCGATGGGTTTAATGCGCCGTGTAGGCGTTGAACCCGAAGTGTCCTTCACCGGCGGCGTGACGCGCAACATTGGCATGGTGAAAGCATTGAATGATCTATTAGGCTTTGAAGTTAACGTCAGCGACGACTCACATTATATGGGCGCGCTCGGCGCGGCGTTGTTTGCGATGGATCGCATTTTGAGCGGTCGCCTGGCAAAGGAGAGTGTCGCATGATTTACACCGCCGGCATTGACATTGGTTCGACCTACGTCAAGTCTTTGATCCTCAGTGAAGATGGGCAGCTGGTGGGACGTGGTTTGATCCGCACCGGATTTAAATTGGGTGAGGCGGCAGAGAAAGCGTTGCAGGTCGCCCTCACTCAGGCAAACTTGCATCAAGATGATATCGCCTATATTGCCACCACAGGCTACGGACGTTTCCAAGTTCCGTTTCGCAACGTGAACATCACCGACCTCACTGCGGCGGCGCGTGGCGCGCGATTTTTATTTCCTAAGACCAACACGATTCTTGATGTGGGCGGGCAGACGATGAAGGCGAGTCGTCTTGATGATAGTGGCAAAGTAAAATCGTTTCGTCTGAATGATAAGTGCGCGGCTGGCACCGGCGCATTTTTAGAGAAGACCGCGCGTTATATGGGATTTGGAACAGAAGAGATCGGACCGTTAGCCGCGACCTCTAAAGAACCTGTTCCCATCTCCGGGGTGTGCGCCGTCTTTGCCGAATCGGAAGTGATCAACTGCCTCTCGCAAGGCAGTGCCCCTGCCGACATTATGCAGGGCGCCATTATCTCTCTAATGGATCGCGCGGTTCAATTGATGAAGCGCGTGCAGATGGAGCCGGAGTTCACATTAGTCGGCGGCATCTTGCGTTTCGAATCAATGGCGCGCGTCATCCGCGAGAAGATCGGCGCGAGTGTAAATGTGCCGCAGGGCGATCTCGTTCAATTTACGTCAGCGCTTGGCGCGGCATTGTTGGCGCGTCAACGATTGCAAAAGATCAATCAGCAAAACGCGGTTCATGCTTAACGCAAAATGTCTACGTCGCGAGTTTCTCTCCTCCAAGTGCGCGTTCAATCGCTCGGGGTTCACACAGCAGCCAGTCTCACGATTGGCTGCTGTGATTCTGGAAAAAATTACTAAAGGTTGTCAAAAATGTCAGAGATGCAATTTGTTCAGTGGCAAGTTAAAGAGGGCGCGGGCACTCTCACTTTTAAACGTCCGCCGCTCAACGTAATCAACATTGATCTGTTGCGCGAACTGCTCTCTGCGCTTGAATCGGCGGCGAAAGAAAAAATGTTGCGCGTGTTGGTGCTGCGCTCCGAAGGAAAAATGTTTTCGGCGGGCGTAGATGTTGCCGACCATACTGCTGACAAAGTGAACGAGATGATCTCGCTGTTTGATCGTGTCTGCACCTCGTTGTTAGATTTTCCAACGCCGACGCTGGCGGCGGTTCAGGGTCACGCCCTTGGCGGTGGATGCGAATTAGCGTTGTGCTGCGATCTGATCGTCGCCGTGGAGAATGCGAACTTTGGACAACCGGAAATTAAATTGGCGGTGGTAGCACCGATTGCCGCGCTGCGGATGCCGGCGTTGATCGGATACCGCCGCGCCGCCGAATTACTTTTCACTGGCGATAACGTCAACGCAGTCGAGGCGGCATCACTGGGGTTGATCAATCGCGCCGTGCCAGCCGATCAATTTGACTCAACCGTTGATCAATTCGTCAACAAACTCACTGCGTTAAGTGCGCCCGCTTTGCAGATGTGCAAACGCGCCGTGCGCTTGGGCGCAGATTGTTGGAATTTGAAACATTTGCCGGCGATGGAGAAGTTGTATCTCAATGACCTGATGCTGACCGAAGATGCAAACGAAGGCGTGGCGTCGTTCATAGAAAAACGCGCGGCGGTGTGGAAGCACAAGTGATAGTGATCAGTGGACAGTAAACAGTGATCAGTAATTGGTAATTGGAGATTGGAGATTATGAAGGCAGCAGTTTTTTACGGATCGCATCAACCACTCAAAGTTGAAGAGGTGCCAACGCCGACGCCGAAGGCGGGAGAAATTTTGGTGAAGATCGCCGGCTGTGGTGTGTGTCACACTGATCTGGGTTACACCGATCACGATGTGCCAACCGGCAAAAAGCCGCCGTTGATTTTAGGACATGAGGCGTCTGGCACAGTGGCGGCGTTGGGCGATGGCGTGAAAAATTTCAAAGAAGGTGATCGCCTGATCTTGCCTGCGGTGTATGGCTGTGGGCAGTGCAAGATGTGCCGCATGGGGCGCGAGAACATTTGCGAGAACATGATCTTCATCGGCAGTAACGCCGATGGCGCGTATGCCGAATACACGGTGTATCCGTCAACGGCGGCGGTGGCATTGCCTTCCGAATTACCTTTGATCGAAAGTTCGATCATCGCCGACGCAACGACGACTCCATTTCACGCCGTTGTGAATCGCGGACAAGTTAAACCCGGTGACGCCGTCGTGGTGATCGGCTGCGGTGGCATTGGACTCAACTGTGTGCAGATTGCGGCGGCGGTGGGCGGCAAAGTGATCGCCATTGACATCGCCGACCACAAATTGGAATTTGCCAAACAGTTCGGCGCGAGCGCCACGATCAATTCAAAAAATGTTGAGCGACTCGACAAAGAGATTCGCAAACTTACTGGCGGCGGTGGCGCGGACGTTTCATTCGAATGTATCGGCAATCCGCTGACGCAAGAGCAAGCCTTCAATGCAGTTCGCAGCGGCGGGCGTGTGGTGCTGGTTGGATATTCTGAAAAACCAATGAACCTTGTGTCGGGGCGCGTGATGTTCCGCGAGATTGAAATTGTGGGTTCACTCGGTTGTCGCGTGGTGGATTATCCGCGCGTGTTAGAGATGGCGCGCTTGGGCAAGATCAAAGTTTCCGAATTGGTGACGGCGAAATTTCCGCTCGACAAGATCAACGATGCGTTTGATGTGTTGCGACGTGGCGAAGGAATTAGATCGGTGATCGTTCCGTAATCTCCAATCTCTAATCTCTGTCTACAAGAGATTGGAGATTAGAGATTGAGCCTTATGTTAATTGATGTCCACGTCCACGTCTCTCGTAGCGAACACGAACGCCCTTGGGTGTTGGAGTTCATCGAGAGTCAGGGCGATGAGGATGTATGGCAGAAGGTTGATCGAGTTTTAACGCCGACGACCTTCCGACCATTTTTACAAGAGAACGGGATCGATTGGGCGGTAGCACTGGCGGAAGATTCTCCGGCGACGGTGGGCGTGACGCCGCACGATTATGTCGCCGACTTGTGCGCGAAGGCGAATGCCCAACCCGATCCGTCAACGGGTGCGCGAGGAAAGATCATTCCGTTTGCCAGTCTCAATCCGTTCACGGTAAACGATCTGGCGCTTGAACTTGAAAAACTTGTCAAAGATTTTGGCTTTCGCGGATTCAAGGCGTATCCCGTTTATCAGCATCACTACATGAACGATATTCGGATGTATCCGCTATATGCGAAGGCGCAAGAGTTGGGCGTGCCGATGTTGGTGCATACCGGGTCGTCGGTTTTCAAAGGGGCGCGCATCAAGTATGGCGATCCACTTCATTTGGATGATGTGGCGATTGATTTTCCGAACCTGACGATCATGATGGCACATTCGGGCAGACCGTTTTGGTATGAGCAAGCGTTTTGGTTGGCGCGACAACACAAGAATGTTTACATGGAACTTTCGGGGTTGCCCGGAAAAAAGTTGCTCGAGTATTTTCCCGAACTCGAGCGTAACGCCGACAAGATCGTGTATGGCTCTGACTGGCCCGGCAATCCCCACATCCGAAGAAACGTGGACGCGATTTTGAGCCTGCCGTTGAAAGATGAGACGAAGGAAAAGATTTTGTGGAAGAACGCGGAGAAGATTTTGGGCGTAACGGTTAGAGCTTGATCTTCAATTTGTCATTCCGAGGAGCGCCGTAGGCGCGACGAGGAATCTCTACAACAAATCAAAGAGATTCCTCGCTTCGCTCGGAATGACATTATCTGTAGAGACGCGCTATAGCGCGTCTCTACAGAACATACACGAAAGGCATTGCATGAAAGAACTCTTATTAGCGAATGAAGCCATTGCGCGCGGCGCGTGGGAATCTGGCGTGAAGTTTGCCGCCGGTTATCCCGGCACGCCCAGCACCGAAATTCTTGAAACGATTGCCAAAAAATATCCGGAGATCGATTCGCAATGGTCGGCGAATGAGAAGGTGGCGTTTGAAGAAGGCATGGGCGCGGCAATCGGCGGCTTGCGCGTGCTGGTGACGATGAAGATGGTCGGACTCAATGTCGCCGCCGATTCGTTTATGGTCTTTCCGTATTCGGGAACCAATGGCGGCTTCGTGGTCATCTCGGCAGATGATCCCGGTATGCACTCCTCGCAAAACGAGCAAGACAATCGTTACTTGGCATTGATGGCAAAAGTTCCGGTGCTTGAACCTTCGACGGCGCAGGAGTGCAAAGACTTCATCAAGCTCGGCATGGAGCTCTCCGAAAAATTTAGTGTGCCGGTGATGATGCGAACCACGACGCGATTAGCTCATCACAAAGGTTTAGTGGAAGTGGGCGAGCGCGTTGAGGTCGAGCAGAAACAATTTGTGCCAGACCCCAAACGATTCTCTGTTCCCATTTATCGCACACTGCTGCGCCCCGCCGTTGAAAAACGAATCACCGAGATGCGCGCTTACGCTGAAACGACTCCGTTGAACAGGGTTGAATGGCGCACTGGAAGAGGCGGCGTCACTCCGCAAAAAGGTTCGGCTGGATTCATCACCAGTAGTATCGCTTATCAGTACGTGCGCGAAGTGAGTCCCGAGTCATCTGTCTTCCGACTCGGCATGACGCATCCTCTGCCGCCCAACGCGATTAAAGAATTTTGCGCGGCGCACGAAAAAGTTTATGTTGTGGAAGAGGGCGAGCCGTTTATCGAAGATACGATCAAGGCGATGGGCATTACGAATATCGTCGGCAAAGAAATTTTTGGAGTCATCGGTGAATACTCGCCAGAACGAATTGGCAAAGCAATGGGTTTGAGCGTGCCGAACAAGCCCGACTTCAGCAAAGAGATTTCAATGTTGCCGCGTCCGCCGATGTTGTGCGTGGGCTGTGGACATCGCACGGTTTTCGATTCGTTGAAGCAATTAAAAGTTACGGTGGCAGGTGACATCGGTTGTTACACGATGGGCGCCTTGCCGCCATACGAAGCGTCGCACACAACCTTTTGCATGGGTGCAGGGATTGCCACGGCGTTTGGATTAGAGCGAGCCGGACATGATCGCACTGTCGCCATCATCGGCGATTCTACTTTTACCCATTCGGGGATACCGCCACTGATTGACGCTGTTTACAACGGCAGTTCGCTGACGTTGATCATTCTCGATAACTCGACAACAGGCATGACAGGTCAACAATCGCACGCGGCGTCGGGCAAGACTCTTCGCGGCAAACCCGCGCCGAAGCTCGATCTCGAAGCGTTGGTGAGAGCGACGGGAGTTAAACAAGTTCAGATCGTGGATACGTGGCAGCGCAAAGAAGTGGCGAGAGCGGTGCGTAATGCGTTGGCGTTTGAAGGTCCCGCCGTGGTGATCGCGCAAGGTCCGTGTCAACGTTTGCCAGAGATGAAGATGAGCGAGCGCGGTGCAGTGCCTTACATCATTGATGAATCACTTTGCACCAAATGCGATGCCTGCTTCAAAGTGTGGTGTCCGGCGATCACCCGCACGTCATTGGGTTTCCCGATCATTGATGGCAACGATTGCACGGCGTGTACGGTGTGCGCCCAAGTGTGTCCGGTGGATGCGATTGGGGCAGTGGGCGGCGGGTGCGCGTAAGCAGTAATTAGTAAATAGTAATTGATGACACCGATTACTAATTACCAATTACTAATTACCAAAATATATGTCCGAAACTACTAACTTAATCTTCGCTGGCGTGGGCGGGCAGGGTGTTCTGCTCATTGCCGAGATGACATCACAAGCGGCGGCGCGATGCGGATTCGATGTGAAGCAAACTGAAGTGCATGGCGTGTCGCAGCGCGGCGGCAGTGTGGAGAGTCACGTCCGTTTTGGCAAGGAAGTTTTCTCGCCGCTCGTGGTCGCTGGCACAGCCGATGTGGTGGTGGGTTTAGAAAAGCTGGAAGGTTTGCGTTACGCCAGTTTCGTGCGGCAACAAAATGGCAAAGCGCCGGGTGTGGTATTGGTCAACGATCACGAAATCATTCCGGGTTCGGTGGCGAATGCGGCAGAGAAGTACCCGTACAAGGCGATTGAGTTTTTGAAAGAAAAAAATCTCAAGGTTATTGCTCTGCCTGCTTCAACTTACGCCAAAGAGTTGGGTGATGGGCGTATTGCCAACGTAGTCATGCTCGGCGCGATGAGTAAACTCGTGACGGGTATTTCCGAAGAAATGTGGAAACAAATTCTGACCGAGAAAGTTCCGAAGAAGTTTTTGGACTTGAATGTGAAGGCGTTCGAGAAAGGTAGAAGTTTGGTTTAGAAGGACAAAGATTAAAGATTAAAGATAGGGACTCAATCTTCAATCTTTAATCATCAATCTTTTCTCTTCAAAGGAGGCAGCCATGGCAGAACAATCTGGAATGGAACTTATCTACGATTGGAATATGAAGGGTGAGTTACCCGCATACCCAAAGAAGAAGATCATGATCGTGGATGAGACCTTGCGTGATGGGTTGCAATCGCCATCTGTCACGCATCCCTCGATTCAAGACAAAGTCTATTTGCTCTACCTCATGCGTTGTCTCGAAGTGGACGCCGCCGACTTGGGATTGTGCGGCGCGGGCGAGCGATTCAAAAACGATGTCGTTGTGTTGGCGAAAGAGATCGTCAAACAGAAAATGGACATGGTTCCACAAAGCGCGGCGCGCACATTAGAGTCTGACATTGCGCCCATCGTGGACGCTTCGGAAGAGGCGGGCATCCCGATTGAAGCCTGTGTCTTTCTTGGTTCGAGTCCCATTCGTCAATATGCCGAAGGTTGGGACTTAGATACGTTGCTACGCCTCACCGAGTCATCAGTGTCCTTTGCCACGAAGCACGGACTCCCGGTGATGTTCGTGACTGAAGATACGACTCGCGCCAAGCCCGAAGCGTTGAAGGCGATCTACTCCACGGCGATTCGCGCCGGAGCGCATCGCATTTGCGCCGCCGACACGGTGGGTCATGCTACGCCCGAAGGCGTCCGCAACTTGATCACTTACTTGCGTAAAACTATTGATGAAGTGAATCCAGAAGTGGGAATTGATTGGCATGGGCACAAAGATCGTGGGCTCGACATCATCAACACTCTCGCCGCCATTCAATCTGGTGCGGATCGGGTTCATGCTTGCGCGCTCGGTGTGGGTGAACGATCCGGCAACACTCCGATGGAAATTTTGTTGGTGAATTTGAATCTACTTGGATTGGCGAATCGCGATCTTAAGGGGCTGCCGGAGTATTGCCAAGTGGTGTCGCAAGCCTGTGGTGTGCCGATTCCGTTTAATTACCCAATCGTCGGCGCGGACTCATTCCGCACGGCAACGGGCGTTCATGCGGCGGCGGTTGCCAAAGCCGATGGTCGCCACGACGAGTGGTTAATGGATCGCGTGTATTGCGGTGTGCCGTCGAGCATGGTCGGGCGCACACAAGGGATCGAAGTGGGACCGATGTCGGGCGAGCACAACGTGCGCTACTGGCTACGTAAGCACGACATCGAAGAGCATCCACTGTTGATCGAAAAAATTCTGACGGCGGCGAAGAAGTCTAGCAAGATTCTTTCGGATGACGAGATGCGCCGCATTGTGATCGTGATCTATCAACGGCTTCACCGCAGTGAAGATGTGCGCGATGAAGAGTTGGAGAGCGCGCTGGCGAGAGTGTAGTGTTGCTTCAGACTTCCGAAGTCTTCAAGACTTCGGAAGTCTAGATACGAGAGGAGGTGGAAGACGGGGCAGTAGCTATTTCGTTTATAGGCTGATTCACAATATCCGTTTCTATATATCCTTTGGAGGAGGAACCTGATGAAAAACAAATTGAATATCTTGATTAGTGTTGTGGCAGTCTTTGGGCTTTTGTTGGCAGCTTGCGCCACGCCGACCACCGAAGCGCCCAAACCCACTGCCGCGCCCGCCCAGCCAACCGCTGTGCCAGCGACCAAAGCGCCCGAACCTACTAAGGCGCCCGAACCCACAAAACCGCCGGAGCCGTACGTCATCGGCGTGTTTCTTTCTTCCACAGGTCCGGCATCCTCTTTGGGTCTGCCCGAAGTTGATACCGTGAACATGATGGCTGAACAGTTTAACAAAGCTGGCGGCATCAAGGGACCTGATGGCAAGATGCACGAACTTGTCGTCAAGATGTACGACGATCAATCCGACCCGACCAAAGCGGTTGAGGCGGTGAAGAAGATCGTCGAGTCGGATAAAGCGGTAGTCATCGTCGGCGGCACCACCAGCGGCGCCAGCATTGCCGTTAATGAAACCGTGACCAAGGCGAAAATACCGTTCATCTCGGTGGCTTCGTCCTCGGCAATCGTCACCAAAGCCGATGGTACGCAACACGAGTGGGTGTTTAAGACTCCGCAGCAGAACTTGCCGGTGGCTCAAGTGCAAATTGACTGGCTCAAGGCGAAGGGCTTCACCAAGATCGCTTCAGTCGGTGTGAATGACGCTTTCGGCAAGGACTCGATGGGGGCAATGAAGAAAGCTGCCGGCGACGCCAACATCAAGCTCGTTTGGGAAGGCACGTTTGAACCGAAGACAACGGACTTCAGCGCGCAGATCACGGCGATCAAGGCGGCGGCGCCAGAAGCGGTGATTGTTCATGCAGTGCCGGCAGAGGGCGCTCCGTTCACCGTACAGTATCGTGATCTCGGTTTGACTGCCCCGCTGGTCCACAATCACGGCATCGGCAACCAAGCGTTTATTAACACGGCGAAGGCGGCCGCGAACAACGTCTTGTTCCCCATTGGGAAAATTTTGGTGATCGATCAGTTGGCGGCAAATGATCCGCAGAAGCCGGTGATTAACAAGTACATCGCCGACTATACAGCGAAGTTCAACAAAGCGCCCAGCTCCTTTGGCGGTCATGCCTGGGACGCCATGATCATGGTCAAGATGGCGTTGGAAGCTGTGGGTCCCGATTCGGCGAGGATCCGCGACTTCCTTGAGACGAAGATCGTCAAGTTCATCGGCATCAGCGGCGTCTTCACCATTGATGCTAAAGATCACACCGGCATCGGCAAAGAATCGCTGGTGTTGGTGCAGATCAAAGATGGCAAGTGGGTTTACGTGGATCCGAAAGATTACGCGAAAGCCCCATAAAGAGTAATTAGTAAATAGTAATTGGGGAGTGAGGCGGACTCACTCCCCAATTGAAACTTGACGTTGTCACCGCGCAATTACTAATTACCATTTACTTCTATGCCTTCTTCTGAACAACTCGCGCAGCTTATTCTCTCCGGGATCACGCAGGGCAGTATCTATGCGTTGATCGCGTTAGGGTTCGTGACGATCTACAACGTGACGGGGGTGATCAACTTCAGTCAAGGTGAGTTCGCGGTGATCGGCGCGTTTGTAGCGATCACCCTTTCGCAAAAGGTGTTGTTGTGGCACGGGCAGATGACGGCATCGCTCGAATGGCCCTTGCCCGTTGCGGCGTTGATCGGCGTAGCGACGGCAGTGTTGATCGGCGCATTGCTTTATCGGCTTGGCATTCAACCTTCGCGCAATGCCTCGCCGTTGAGTCAAATCGTGGTGACGATTGGCGCGTCTATCGCGCTGCGCGGTTTGGTGTTGTTGGTGTGGGGCACCGATCCTTATCGGCTGACTCCATTTACAGAGGGTCCGCCATTTAATTTGTTCGGGGCGATCCTCACTCGACAGAGTGTGTGGGTGATGGGATTAACGGGTGTCTTTGTGGTCAGTTTGTTTTTATTTTTCAAATACACATTGATTGGCAAGGCGTTGCGCGCCAGTTCGGCGAACCCGGGGGCGGCGCGGTTGATGGGCATCAATCCGCAACAGATGGGCTTGATCGCTTTTGCTTTGAGCGCGGGGTTGAGCGCGTTAGCGGGCATTGTGGTGTCGCCGGTGACGTTCACGACTTTTGATAGAGGGTTGATGCTCTCCCTCAAAGGATTCGTGGCGATGATCATGGGCGGCTTAACCGACCCGGTGGGCGCGGTGGTTGGCGGCCTCATCTTGGGAGTCGTCGAATCGCTTGCCGCCGGTTTGATCTCTTCCGGCTATCGTGATGCTTTCACGTTTGCCATTTTAGTAATCGTCTTATTATTCCGGCTTGGCGGTTTCATCAAAGGGCGCAAGGGTGAAGCCCTCGAAAGGGCTGGGTTATGAAATTGAATCTTTCACCCGAGCGGATCGCCGTCATTATTTTTGTGGTTGCTATCGCCGCTGCGCCTTTCGTCATCCAAAACAATTATCAAATTTTCATGCTGACCCTCATCGGCTTGTACACGATGTTAACCGTGGGCTTGTCGCTGGTGATGGGTTATGCCGGTCAGGCGTCGTTAGGTCATGCTACATTTTATGGCATGGGCGCGTACATCACAGCATTGTTAAGCGCGCGGCTAGGTGTGCCGTCGTGGGCGGCGTTGATCGCGGCGGGTGTGTTGTCGGCGTTGATCGGTTACGTGCTGGGTGTGCCGATCTTCCGTTTGCGCGGACATTATTTAGCGATGGCGACATTGGGTCTCAACGTGATCTTTGTGTTGATCATGAAAAACGAAGTGGCGGTCACCGGCGGTCCTTCGGGATTTACCGACATACCGCCGCTCTCGGTGGGCGGCTTTGTGTTTGACAGTGATGTGAAGCTCTACGCGCTGGTGTGGGCGGCGACGTTGGCAGTGATGGCGCACGCGCTGAATATCGTCAACTCGCGCGTGGGTCGCGCGCTGCGGGCGATACACGCCAGTGAAGTCGCCGCCGAGTCGTTGGGCGTGGATGCCAACTCGTTCAAACTCAAAGTGTTTGCGCTCGGCGCGGGCTATGCCGGTATCGCCGGAGGACTCTACGCCCAAGCGATTCACTTTATCAGCCCATCGAGTTTCGATATTTTAGTTTCAATTGAACTGGTGACGATGGCGGCGATTGGCGGCTTGGCGAGTATCTGGGGATCGATCTTTGGCGCGGCGACGGTGGTGCTGTTGGCACAGTTCATCCGCGACAAGCTCGCCGAAGGGTTGGGTCTTACGGGCGAGTTGGAGATCATCGTCTTTGGATTTTTGCTGGCGATCATTATGGTTTTGTTGCCCGAAGGTTTAACAACCGGCGGCTTGAGATTATTT
>Ga0209514_10007403_pt1 | contig 12960 bp, 14 predicted proteins | sample Subgrocontami58m_FD_187452 | JGI IMG/M metagenome (GOLD analysis project Ga0209514, IMG submission 187452) | Subsurface groundwater microbial communities from S. Glens Falls, New York, USA - GMW37 contaminated, 5.8 m (SPAdes) (version 3) | ecosystem: Environmental > Aquatic > Deep subsurface >...
CATGTTTTCAACCGTCGGTACCAACCCCACCACGTTAACCGGCAACTTCAGTCGTGCCGCTGCACTTAACGCGCCCACCACGGCCGCCCCACCCAACATATCCAGGTGCATATCAAGCATGGCCTTTTCTGGTTTTAAATTAAGCCCGCCAGTATCAAACGTAACTCCTTTCCCAACTAACACATACGGCGCTTCCCGCCCCTTAGAGCGAGGCTCGCCCCGCTTCTGCGGGGCGGCTTTAGGCGAGCCCCAGTACTCCATGACAATAAACTTGGGCTCCTCGGCGCTGCCCCTGGCCACACCCAAGATGGCGCCCATCTTAAGCTTTGTCATATCTTTCTTACCCAAAACCTGCACCTTGAACCCGTGCACCTTACCGGCTTCCCGCGCTTTAGTCGCAAGCATGGTCGGCGTCATTTCGCCGCCCGGAATATTTCCAAGGTCGCGGGCCTCGTTAACCGCTTCTCCCACCACTTGGCCGACTTTGCAAGCCGCCTGAGCCGCCCGGAGATATGGCTTATTTGCCAGCAATGTAAATTCACGCACCATAAAGCCACCGTCGGCCACTTCCTTATAGCGGCTGAATTCATAATTCGCCATGATGGCGTTCTCGGTAATTACCTGAGCCAGGCGACCGTAACTATGTTCGACTGGCAACAGTGGCTCAAGCATAAGCGCGAGGCGCGCGACTTTTTCAGCCTTAGCCATAGCCACGGCCCTGCGCGCTACCAAAACCAATCGACGCAAGTTCCACTTGCCCTTATCCCCCAAACCTAACAAAAGCACTTTACCTCGCGCTGACCTTAGTACGACTTTAGCCTCACTCTCCTTACCCAAAAACTCCTTGGTACGGAACAAGCGCTCTACCTGCCGCTTATCAGCCGCGCCGAGTTTTTGCCACAGTGGGTGTGCCGCTGGTTTTTGTTTAGTGAAGTAGGTTAGAACGAGCCCCTCAACAAACTTCGTCCCTTTAATATCGTGTACCTGGATTTTCATGCGCCCTTGATGATGAATAACACTCCTACTCTACGGTGATACACCTTTTTTTGCAAATAAAATCGGGGAGTGGATATACACACACTCCCCTTTAGGTCACAGGATCTCTGGTGCTGGCGGCTGGTGGCAATTTTCAGCGAAGTGAATCGCTGATTCGAGTATCAGTTACGAAAGGAAGGGAGGTAGACTTGCCTATTATTCTCGTCGAGCTTCATGAACCGTGGAACGCTAAGGCCATCAACCACCACGTTTTCCAAGAACATGGCGACCGGCCGCACCCAGTAGTGCGGCTCACCAGTACGTTTGCCGGTAACGTGCTTATAAACCACGAACCCCTCCATGGTCTCGCTGTGGAGTGCCGTGCCGATAACTTTCATGATATCGCCCTTGTAGTGCCGGTACCGACCGGGCTGTATTCCCATATCTTAAATAAATATGAGTTGGTGCCGGGGAGAGGACTCGAACCTGCAAAATGCAGGCACATGGGTCGCTCTAGAACTAAATATGAGTTGGTGCCGGGGAGAGGACTCGAACCTCCAATCCCTTACGGGAACATGGTCCTAAGCCATGCGCGTATACCAATTCCGCCACCCCGGCATAAATGTTAGCTCCTCGGCGGAGCCTCGAGCAAAAAACTGTGCGGGGTGTCGGCCCGGGCAGCCTTTTGCTGCCCGCCCAAAGCTGCGCCTGCTCGCCTTGGGCCCACCCCGGCCTAAAGTCGACGTATTGTCGCGTATCTTTGGTACCCGAATTCTATCACATCGTCAAGAGATTGCCATTTGACTTATGGGTAATTACAGAGCTAAGGTACACTACTTAAAAGGATAAAATGCCTATGTCGCACCGGAGTATATCTCCCGCCACAATATTCATCGTCGCGCTGGCGAGTGCTGCCATACTGCCCCACGCAGTTTTGGCCGCGCCCGACCACCTAGTGATTAGCGAAGTACAAATTTCTGCGGGCGCGGGTCACACCACTGACGACTTCATCGAAGTCTATAATCCTACTACTTCAGCTATCGACCTCAAGGGCTTGCGCCTGGTGAAACGATCCGCAAACAATACAAGCGATACGACCATTAAATCGTGGGTGAGCTCTACTGTCGTGCCAGCTAGTGGCTACTACCTGTGGGCAAACACCGACTACACTACTATCACAGTAAAACCAAACGTGACCACTAGCCAAGCGATTGCCAACAACAATGCAATCGCGTTAAGGCGCGGTCCAGCTGACACCGGCACCATAATCGATAGCCTAGCGTGGGGTACAGCTAACAATGGCCTGGGCGAAGGTAGTTCGTACCCAAAAAATCCGCCAGTTGGGCAAACGCTCGCTCGTGAGCATGATGTCGACAATATCCCACAAGACGCCGACAACAATATAGAAGATTTTGCTTTAGCCCAGCCTACGCCACAAAGCACACCTACAACTACGCAAGTGCCAACCCCGGTGCCCACCGCAGCGGTGGTTCAAAGTGCCGACAACCGGCGCAGCCTAAACTTAGAAGATATTTCCAAGTCAAATGCCGGCGAGCTCGTGGCCACAACTGGATTGGTAACCAAGGTAACCAAAACCACGTTCACTATCCAAAGCAACGGTGTTAATCTGCGTATTGCAATGCGCGACCGCGGGCTTGATTGGCCAACCTTAGTAGTGGGTGCAGAAGTCGAGGTTACTGGCCTTGTAGCCATAAGCCGCGGCGAAGCGGAGCTTAGGCCACGCACGCCCGCTGATATCGTGCTGCGAGCCAGCACATCGCAGCCTGAAACAATCGTGCTAGTGCGCGAAAAAACCAAACGAGGCGCCGGTTACCTAATACTCGCGCTCTTGGTGCTTGTGTTAGGTGGCACCTACCTGTGGCAAAGGTACAAGTTGCCACAACCGACAGAATTCATTCGCCGGCTCATGAAACGCTAGCTACTACCGAATATCGGTCATGATCTCGGTACCTTTCACCGTGTACTGCTTGCGTTTGTAAGCACGCGAAACCGCTGTATTCACCAGCCAAGTGAGCGCGAGTAGTAGGATAAAATACACGAGCCCGACACCCGTAAACTTTGGCAGCTCGCTGCGCCCCAAGTATCCGAGGATTCCTGCCACCACCCCGACGGTGGTTATAAGTTGCAGCGAAGAGATAGTGTTCTTAGTGCTCTTGGCTTGGAGTTCGGTCATGATCTCGATGGCCGAGTCTAGATAGTTCTTCGTCATATCCCACAGATGTAGCACATACTCATGGGTATCTTGCAATGTTTCGAACTTGAACTGGAACAGCGGCCGCAAATAATTGTCGATGTGTTTGGAATTGGTAAGTTTTTTGCCGCGTCCTTAAATACGCACCCATTTGTTCGATGCGAGCCTCAATTAAAGTAATAGTTTTCTCATAGCCCCCGAGTTCGCCGCGCAAGCCATCAAGGTCGATGCCGCGAATAGTGCGGCGTGGCTCAAAATCAATGGACTGCCCTTACGGCAGTCCATCAAAAAAAATTCTTCAACTGACCTTAACCTATCTATGGTGGGCGGGGAGGGAGTCGAACCCTCAATCCCTTGCGGGCCCAGGATTTTAAGTCCTGTGCGTATACCAGTTCCGCCACCCGCCCTTAAACCAAAAGCAGCCAAAACATAACATTGCGAGACTAGGATGACAAGTGTGGGGATAAAAAATTCCGCTCTCGATATTCTGAGAGCGGAACCTGGTTTGGGATGAGGTAAGTCCTCACTACCCACCCGTCCAGGGTATAAAGTTGTTGATTCTACTGCTTCGCAGCAGCCATCGCTGCGGCCAGCGTTGCCCAGTTGTCTTTTGGTTTCCACACCACATTTCCCATCGCCAGCGCGCCGGCTGCTCCCAAGGCCAACCGCGACCGTCAAAACCTAAAGCCCCGCTGGCAGCTAAAAATTCGAGTATGTACCCATTCTTTAATTTAATCATGGTAATGTCCTTTCTTATTTTTCGAAACTTAATTTTTCTTTTTCGTGCCGCCACCTTAGCACAGTGCACACGCAATTCCTAGACATTGACTTTTGCGTAAAAATGCGGTATAATAACTATGTTAACAGTAAAAAATAAACATAAAACCCAGTATTGCACGCCTGAAGCTTTAGCTGCGCGCCGACTGTGGTCGGCGCGTATTTCATTATTACTATTCACTTAACACAAAAATAACCAGACTACCTATGGAACAACTAATGCAACCGCGACACCACCACTACCTTCTGGGAGCCGTGGTGGCAGTAAGCGCAACCGCCATACTTATTGCGGGTGCGCCGTATTTGCTAGCGCAGTCCGACCCGACCCAGACCACCGCCGATACCTCGCTGACCGCGCCGGCGCCGAATACCGTCGTGCCCCCGGCCACCGTAACCCCCATTGAGCCGGTCGATACTACGCAGCCGCCGCAGGCGCTGTTGCCGTTCCCGCAACCTACGCCGGAGCAGCTCAAGCAAATGCAAGGCGAAATAATGATGAAGCAGTTCCCCGGCGGCATACCGCCGCAGGGCATGCCGTTCGGAGACCAAGGTACGCAGTTTGGCGATGGCATGGAACCCAGGATGATGCTCGACCCGCGCGAGCTGCAAATGGCGACGCGCGAAATCACCCAGCTCAAGCGAGAAGTTAAGCGCCTCGAGCGCCAGCTCGCGAAATTGCAGAACGCGGCTGACGAGCTTAAGCAAGCGGCCGAGGTCACGGCTAAACTCAACGAATTCAGTGCCAGGATCAAGGCCGGGGGCGACGACCCTGATGAGGTGCGCGATGCGGTGGAAGAGTTCCGTGAAGCTGGCTTCCACGAACAGGTAGGCAGCTTGCGTGCCAAGGTGGAGTTGCCGAAGCGCCTGAAGCAGCTCGAGCAGGAATTGAAGCGCGTACAGAGGTTGGGTGCGCAGCCTAGTTTCCAAAAACTTGGAATTGAAGTTACCAAGCTCACGGCCCGTCTGGAAGAGCTGCGCACCGCATACAACGCCGCCCTTCAAGAAGTGAAGCAGGGCAACTTCGAGGACGCCATGGAATCGATGCACGAGCTTGAGCTCGACGGCCACCCGGGCGAGGCAGTGATGGTAATGTACCGCCTCAGGGATCTGCAACGCTTCTTAAAGCCGGTGAAGGACAAAGAGGTGCAGGCCGAGGCCCAAGCTATAATCACACCAATCGTGGCGGCGTTCAATGCCGGTGAGTTCAACCAGGCACGGGAGCTTATGGACGAGGCCTTTCAACAGCTTACGAGCCTTTCACAAGTGGCGCTCCGCCTCGAACGCGGACGTACTGGCAACCGCGGCGACCTGATGGATAAGTTCGATGCGCTCGAGGAAAAGTTGCGCGAAAAGATTGAGTTCCTCGAGAACAAAGAGCTTGAGGAGGATAAAGTTGAACGACGCCCGATCCGCCGACCAGTGCCACCAAAACCGGCTGCGACCGCACCAGCGCCTGCCAATTCAGAAGGCACTACCAGCGCGCAGTGATCTTACCAAAAATCACCCCGATGTAACATCGGGGTGATTTTATTTTATACTAAATCGCACCGACAATCCTACTCAACAGGTCCCCGACTACGTACGCCACACCAGCCGCTACCATACCAACTACCAGCATCTCGATGCCAGATTTTAACCAGCTACGGTGCGTAAGCAGCGTACGCATGCTACCAACTAGGAACAGTACTGCGGCCGTGGCGGCCACGGCAAAAGGGAATGTTACAGCTGAGCTTGCACCAGCCAGGTAGGGTAAAAGTGGCACTACGCCTGCAATAACAAAGCCGACAAACGTTACGCCGGCATTCTTCCAGGGGTGCTTATCGCTTGAATCCGGCATCATGCCTAATTCACCGACCATCATCTCATCCACCCACAGCTCTTTATTGGCTGTCACGACGCGTACAGCCTGTTCCAAGGCCTCACCCTGGAACCCCTTGCGAGTGTAAATGTCTCGCACTTCTTGGCGCTCTTCGTCAGGCAGATGGTCCACTTCCCAGGCCTCGCGCGCGCGCTCGGCCGCCACATAGTCACGGTTGGATTTTTCACCAAGGTAATTAGACATGGCCATGGAAAAGCCGTCAGCCAAAAGATTGGCAAATCCAAGGATAAGTACAACCGCAGCTGAAAGGTCGGCCCCGGCTACACCGGCTACCACTGCAAAGGTGGTGATGATGCCATCGTTCGCGCCATATACCGCGTCTCGCAAGTAACCACCGGCAGATGTGCGGTGTAGCTTCTCGTTCGCCGTGCCATCGCGGTGCATTTGTTTCACCTCCGCAACCTGGCGCGCAAGTTTTTGGTCAATCTCAGACATACATCTGTAGTATAACTACCGCCGTTGATAATAACAAAACCCGCTCGAGGCCAGCTGACTTTGGATATAGTTAAATAGGTATTCCACCACTCTAACCAAAAATTTTCTTCCTATATATTGCTAAGCTAATTGCGGTATTAATGACTATGGTGTATATGGGGAAGGCAAGTTCAGAAAAACTATAAACTTGTAGGGCCGCAATGGTTGTAAGCATATTAATAATGGGAGTAATGTAACCAATACCAGATTCTGTTTCTGGAAACTGCCAACTTTTTCTCAAGGTGGGCAGGGCAGCTAGCCCGTCGCTAATTATAGCGAGTGTAATAGCAACTGCAGGTTGGCTGGTGATTAACCATAGGACAAGTGCCGCCAGTGAGAAACCTCCACAAACATAATCAAATCTAGTAGGTTGCCATACGGCGTTCCGCTTAAGTAAGGCGATGATCACGACTAAAATTGGTCCAAAGCCAACCATAAAAGTCGGTAAGATAGCCCACCGAACACCGGCTGAAAAAGCGGCAACAGCGGCAATCATGGGTGCAACAGCCCAAAGCACCCAACTAACTAAATTTGGTTTCGTATGACCGCGTAATATATCACGGATGTATACACTGGTTCCGAATAAACTAACAGCTGCTCCCACTAAAACAAGGTATTGAATCATAAGCCCAGTATATACTAAAACCACCCTCATCAGGTGGTCTAAAACGCTGGAGCGGGTAACGGGAATTCTCCTCGCTCCGACCAGGGAGCTCTTGGGCGCTACACTCAAGAGCCTACGCCAACTCGGCTCTTTTCTCGCACCCTTCAATTCCCGTACATTCCACAAAAAGGAAAATACCCCACCAAAATGGTGAGGCAATTTTCCTTAGACTAATCGTTAAATAATTCCTTAAGCTTCCTTCTACCCGCACCACTCTTCCACCACAACTCACGCTTTTTAGCTTCAACCATGGAATCAAATTTCTCGAAGGACATAATTTTAAAAGGCACGCGGTACTTTGTGGCCCTCACTCGACCTGAATTATGGTCGCTCAGACGTCTGTCCAAGTTGGCCGTGTAACCAACATAGGTACGGCTGTCTTTTAGGCTCTGTAAAATGTAAACGTAATACATACTGCTTTTAGAGCGGGCCGCCCCGAGGCGAGCCTCGCTCCATCTCGCCTAAGGGCGAGATGGAGCGGGTAACGGGAATTGAACCCGTTTCTCTACCTTGGCAAGGTAGCATAATACCGTTATACGATACCCGCGCACAGAAAACTGTAGGACATACCCTTGATATGGTCAAGGGTTAACTGCTAAATCGAAGCCGCACTTGTACCAACAACACACTACAGTCATTTTGAGCCGGCCGGCTCAAAATGACTGTATGTATTAAAACCGTGCTGCGGGCACTTTCTACTGCGCATATTTTAACTATATGGCTAATGAACCTAACCTGCGCCGCAACCCGGCAAATACCTGTTCTTCTTCAATACCAGATAACTCTACTACTTTTTGCCGCGCCGAGTGTCCATAACGCACGGCTACCAAGCTTGGTGCCAACCCAAGTACCTGGGCAATCAACTCGCACAGTTCGCGGTTAGCGCGGCCATCTATCGGCGGGGACCCGACCTTAAGGTGCAACACCTTACCCACCAGACCAACCAAACCAGGTCGGTATGAATTCGCAGTTACGCGAACTTGAAGACGCGTCACGCTGGTACTCATACGCGTAAGGTAGCGCTACCGAAACTTTTGGGTGCTTTAGTGAGGTTGCGTGCACCGCGACGCTTAACGAGAACCATATCCTCGATCCTTACCCCACCCCAACCTTTTATGTATACGCCTGGCTCAACTGTCATCACCACGCCGGATTGAAGAACATCGCGGCTCTTGGGTGTAAAATTCGGCCACTCGTGAATGGCGATACCAACGCCGTGCCCCAAACCATGGGGGAAAGCCCGTTTGCCAAACTTACGTACGATAGGTAGGCGAGCAGCCGCGTCTATGACCTTCGTGCGCCGCTCGCCGCGCACGAGCAAACGCAGGGATTTTTCCTGCGCCGCGAGTACGGCTTGGTACACGCGTTTGAACTTCGCAGTCGGATTGCCAAACCAGAACGTGCGGGTCATATCTGAACAGTACCCCTGCACCGTGCAACCAAAATCAAACATCACGATTTGATTTTGCTGCAGCCGCGTTTTGGTCGCCCAGTGATGAATATCAGCCGAGCCTTTACCAAACGCCACAATCGGTTCGAAAGCTAACGCCTTTACGCCGCGCCGCTTAAACGCAGCCACAATATAACGAGCCAACTGCACTTCACTCACCCCGACTTTAAGTTTTCTAAGAACTTCTATTAAAACTACCTCAGCTGTGCGTTGGGCCTTAACAATATATGAAACCTCGCGCGCCGACTTAATTGCTCGAAGTTCTTGAAGCTCTGGTAGCTGGTAGCGAGACATAAGGAAGCTAATCATAGCACCTCTGAAAAATAAAACGATGTCCAGGCGGTGGACATCGTGTGGACAAACAAAGATTAGAGTCTCGTTGCCCAATTATGTGGCAGGACTACTGGTCAAACGTTGGAGAAACGTCTTTCTATACCTTGAAGCAAGGTTGGGCGTACCGTGGTTGGATGTAGTCACCAAGTCCAGGCGAATGGCATCCATGCGAAATGTTCGCACCAGTGTTTGTAGTTCGGGATCGAGCGCTATCTTAGTGCAAGCTTCGTTAAACTCGTCCTCATCCTTCACGACGAGTAAACCGTAAGCATCAACCTTGCTACCTCCACCTTGGCCATCAACCAGCCACTTAAACCGTAACGCGCTACCCAAATCCCCAGTGATAGAATCGCCCACCACCATTATGCGATCGAGCGGCACCTCAATACCTCGTTCGTGCAGCCACTTACGAAGGTACTCCATCTTGTACTCCTTGCGGCCGAAGATATCGCTATCGGTTGCACAATCAATGAAGAAATCCGCAAGTCCCATGTACTTACAAATCGCCTGGATGTATCGACGAGGGTTAGCCGACATCCCCACCACCACGTAACCGGAGCGTAGCAGTAGTTCGGCTAGACGGTTAATCGGCTTAATCTTCATACCAGCGAAGTGTTGTGGATTTTCCTCGTACTGTCGTCGCACGACGCCGCTCGCCACGTAATCGAACTGGGTGAGGAACCGGTCGGCAATTTGGTAGTAAGATGAACCTGGTTGGTCGATCTCGTGCTCATGGAGTTTAACAAAATCGTTCTCATATACGAGCGGATCCTTCCATGTTTTCATCTTCAGCACGTAAATACCGTACATTCTGTAGAATTCCCGCCATGAGGTCCCCAACTTAAATCCAGCCAGGTATACCTTGAGGAGCTCATCCACGTCTGGCACCCATGGGAAAACGATGCTGATCGCCTCGCGGAGAATGGAGAGCAGCCAAACGTAGGTACCGTTCACGTCGCAAAATACAACGCCTTTTACTTGGCCATTTGGTTGTAATGGAAATCGAAACGTAGTGTAGGTACCGTCGACTCGTTCGAGGTGGGATTCGATCTCTAAGTAGTTTCTACCAGTAGAACTATTTACTTTTAAAACAGCATTCTTTTTCACAGAGCAAAGCTCCTTTCTTAAGTTGGATTTATATTTATTTGAACTGATAAACCTAACAAAAAAATGGAACTTTGTCAAGCCCAAAAAAATAATAGGGTGATACTAGCGCTAAATAGCCAACTACGTCCTAATGTGTTTAATAATTGACCGATGAATTGTCCCGTTTGTCGCCAAGAGGTCTATGTTTAAGGAAATCTTATTGGTCTTTGCATCCACAAACCTCCATGGCTTGCCTGCAAAATCAGTTACCTTGCCCCCTGCTTCGGTAACGAGTAGTACGCCAGCCGCTGCATCCCACGGTTTGGTGCCAGGAATGATAATACTCTCGGTGCGCCCGGCTGCGACCCAGGCAAGTTCTATGGCGGCACTACCGAGCTGGCGCATGTCCACGCTCTTCATTTTGAAGTAGCGGTACAGCTCCACGGCCCTGCGCATGTGCTTATGTTCCTGCCCGTAGCAGTAGGTGAGGAAAGATTTTGAAAGTTCATGCGTTTTGGAAACGTGAATACGGTGCCCGTTACGTGTAGCGCCCTTACCGCGCTCGGCAACAAAAAGTTCATTCAAATACGGTGCGTACACCACGCCAAGCTGCGGCACCCCACGCCTATACAGCGCGATTGATACCGAAAACAAAGGGTTGTGTACCTTAAAGTTCGTGGTGCCATCAAGCGGATCAACTACCCAAAGATACTCTGACTTGTGATGCGTTAGTCCCGATTCCTCGCTCAAAATTCGAAACTGGGGCGTATACTTTTTAAGGAGCGGTAAAATGATGCGCTCGGCACCAGTATCATACTTAGTCACAATCTCATGGGTCGATTTTAGGTGCCAGGCCGCGTTCCCACGCACAAACTCGCGCTTAAGGTAAGCTCCAGCGCGCTGGGCAGCGGTAATAGCTAGGTAACGATAATTCATAAATATACTATTCCACCATTTCTCCCTACGGGAGACAGGCGTACGTTTATCACCCGCAGGGTGAAATTAGACCAAGGTTTATTGATAAATTTTATTACCTAACTATCCCGAAACTTTCTAAGAACCCTCAAGTTCCTGGGATCGTCCTGCGGGGTATCCTTCGGTGTTTCGAGCACAAAATTCACATGCGTGAGACGCTTATCCTTTACCAACGACTCAAAGCCTTTAAGGCCTATTTTACCTTTACCCAAGTGCTCGTGCCTATCTTTGTGCTCACCAAAGCCGGCTATAGAATCGTTACAGTGGATGAGCTTGAGGCGCTGCAGACCCACCACTCTATCAAGCTTATCAAGTGTTTTTTTAACCGCTGCCTTGTCGCGCAGGTCGTAGCCCGAGGTAAAAGCATGGCAGGTATCAAAGCAGATACCAATTTTACCCTTAAATTTTTTACTCTTTTTCTCGGTGCGCTCTATCATTTCACCTAATTCCTCAAACGTATCACCAATCACCTTACCAGCGCCAGCCGAGTTCTCCAGCAAAAATTGCGTGGTGCCCGTGTACCCATCAAGAATACGAACCAATCCTTCCACTAGGTACATCATGCCCTGTTTGTCGCCAACCTCGCGCGAGCTGCCTAGATGGGTCATCAAATAATTTACACCGAGGTCACTGCCGCGTTCCAGCTCCTGGCGAATAACACTGGATGAGCCATAGCGCGTGCTGGGCTTGGGAGAAGCAAAATTTATGTAGTACGGCGCGTGAATATAGCTTTCCGCCTGGCTAAACTGTTTACAGTTATCCTTAAACGCCTTGATAATCTCCGGGGTGAGCTTGCTCGGCGGCCCACCCTGTGGGGAACGTGAGAAAAACTGAAACACCTCGCAACCAACCGCGGCTGCTCGCTCGGGCGCGTTTTCTACTCCACCTGCAGCTGATACGTGTGAACCAAATAACATACATTGACAATAAAATCTAATAACTATATGATACGTTGATTAACAATAATATCAAAGTCAAACACAAAAGGTGATGTGATGCCAATAATAGTAATTGTGTACATTTTATCGGTAATGGTCATTGTTGGGATAATTAAAGGCTTAATTTATTTTGTACAACAACTATTTAGCCTACATTACACAAAAATAGCCCCACCAAAAGGGCCCGTGATCATTAACCAAAATGTGCAACACAGTGTGGGTGACCATTCTCACCACCATGTCAAACCCCCCCCCACAGATACCGAGTCTACATTAAAAACATGCGAACACTGTGGAACTATGCACAAAATTGGTGAGGCTTGTCCAAAGTGCCCCCCTGAACACACTGACGAAAACGCCAAACGCTGTGAGCACTGTAAGAAAATACTAACAGAGTGTGGGCCGCTCTGTAATGACTGCTACCACGACTGGTACGACGACTAATAAAGGTGGCCTAAAAACTAGGCCACCTTCTTCTTTTGAAAAATTTTACTCAACCAACTTCTCCTTGAGCCAGCCGACTACTTTTTGATTCGTGAGTATGCCTTTCAGATAATCGCGATGATCATCACTATTTACCTGGGCAGCCACGCGTTCATCACCCCCATGCTGCTCGACTACCTTAGCCACCTCGTTCTGCACCGCCATGTCGTCCGCCGCCAAGCTTTCCTGATTTGCAAACATGCGCATGATAAGGGCTACTTTAACGCGCCGCTCGGCCGGGGTACGGAACTCGTCGTGCAACTTAACTTCATCGCGCCCAATGCTTACCAAATAATCAGACCACACCAGGCCGCGTGATTCCATCGAATGCCTAAATTCGTGCAACATCTTATCAATTTCGCCGTGCAGCAACACCTCGGGAATGTCACCAAAACTTGCTACCTCGACCAGCGCCTCGAGCATGGCAAGTTCCACCTTGGTATCCTCGTGAGCCTGTTTTTCATCAGTTAAATTTTGCTTTAACTTATCCAGTAGCGCACCTATTGACTCAAACTTACCTAAGTACTTGGCAAACTCGTCCGATGCCTCAGGCAGGGTACGTTCGAATACCTGATGAAGCTTGACCTTACAATGGGCAGGTTTCCCCGCTAGATCCTTACGGTAACTTTCCGGAAAACTAAAATCAAATTCTTTTTCACCGCCCGCGACAAGCCCCACGACCTGATCTTCGAAGCCTGGCACCAACTGGCGCTT
>Ga0209514_10007404_pt1 | contig 12957 bp, 9 predicted proteins | sample Subgrocontami58m_FD_187452 | JGI IMG/M metagenome (GOLD analysis project Ga0209514, IMG submission 187452) | Subsurface groundwater microbial communities from S. Glens Falls, New York, USA - GMW37 contaminated, 5.8 m (SPAdes) (version 3) | ecosystem: Environmental > Aquatic > Deep subsurface >...
AGATGGTGATAGAGGGGCGCATTAAGCCGGTGGTGCATGCCACGCTGCCGCTGAGGGACGTGCTGATAGGGCTGGGTTGGATGAACGAGCGGAAGCTGTTTGGGCGGGTGGTGCTGCTGCCAGGGTAAGAGAAGCCAGGAGAGACACAAGCGGAGTTAGGTATATACTGAGGGTGGCCCAGAGGCCCAAAGGCGAGCCCGCAGTCTGGGCGACCAGAGAGTACCACAGGGGACGAGTGGGCGCGTCCCGCAGGCAATACATAGCAATCCTTTTAGAGGAGGACACTGAACATGGTGTCACGAGTCGTGGTTCCCCTGGACGGGTCTATTCTGTCGGAGACTGTGCTACCGTACGCCAGGCAACTGGCCGTAGGTCTCAAGGCAAGGGTTCTCCTCCTACGCGTTGTAGAGCCGAGTCCTCAGGAGACCCAGAAGCACCTAACGGCGGAATCCCTCGCCAAGTCTTCCGCTGCAGCCCGGGCGGAGGCGGAGCAGTACCTGCAGAAGGTGGAGCAATACCTGAAAGGCGCCAACTGCTCCACGACAACCAAAGTGGTGCAAGGCGTCCCGGCTGTGGAGATCATAGGTGAGGCCGACGGCACCCCGGACTCAGTCATAGCTATGTCGACCCACGGCAAGTCTGGCCTGGCAAGGTGGCTGATAGGCAGTGTTGCCGACAAGGTGTTGCACTATGCGGCCAGCCCTGTCCTGCTGATCCGGCCCAAGCCGCACAGCCCTATTGCTGAGCCGGCTCTTAAGGCCATCGTGGTGCCACTGGATGGCTCCACAGTGGCGGAAGAGGTTTTCCCCCACGTGGTCGCGCTGGCGAAAGCTATGAATCTGGCTGTGCACCTGGCCAGGATCACGCCAAGCGTAACCGACTACTACAAATGGACAGTCCCGAACTCCGTGCCGGTAGACTATACAGAGATTATGAAAGAGGTAGATGCAGACGCAGAGGCCTACCTCGCAGCGACGGCAGCACGCTTGGCCAAACAAGGCGTGAAGAGTGTCCAATCGCACTCCGGCCACGGAGACGCCGCCAGCGCCATAATCGACCTGGTCAGCGAAACGCCGGACAGCTTTGTAGCCATGACAACTCGAGGACGGTCCGGTATGGCCCGCGCTCTTCTGGGCAGCGTGGCAGATCGGGTGGTCAGGCACTGCGGTGAGCCTGTGTTCCTGGTCAGGCCAGCCTGACACATCCAAGCGCGGGGCAACCTACAGTAAGGTGGCATCCTCGCGCCAGATGGAAATAGCAAAGCCGCCCGCCCCGAGTACTCGGGGCGGGCGGCTTATGTCAAGCGGCTTTATAGCTCCAGCGGTTTCTAGATGAATATGGGAGCCAGCACCAGGGTGATGGTGCTGAGGAGCTTGACCAGGACGTGGAGGGAAGGCCCGGCGGTGTCCTTGAATGGGTCGCCGATGGTGTCGCCAACGACGGCGGCGGCGTGGATCTGGGAACCCTTCTTGATCACCTGGCCGTTCTCATCCTTCATTGCGCCAGACTCCACGAACTTCTTGGCGTTGTCCCAAGCGCCGCCTGAGTTGTTCAGGACGGTAGCCAGGAGAATGCCGCTGATGGTGCCCACCATAAGGAATGCGCCCATGGCCTCGTGGCGCAGGACAACGCCGACTATGACGGGGACGGCCACGGCAACGACGCCAGGAAGCACCATCTCCTTCAGGCCGGCGCGGGCGGTGATGTCCACGCAGCGAGCGTAATCAGGCCGGACGGTACCGGCCATAATCCCTGGGTCCGCATGGAACTGGCGGCGGACTTCCTCGATGACAGCGCCCGCCGTCTTGGAGACGGCGCGGATGGCCAGGGCGCTGAAGAGGAAAGAGAGCATGGCCCCCATGAGCGCACCCACGAAGACCTTCACGTCTGCCAGGTTTATGACCTCCACCAGTTGGTTGGCCGCATTGGTCATGGTCAGGGAAGCTGGATCAATCTTGACCACTTCATCCAGGTAAGCAAAGAAGAGAAGGAAGGCGGCGAGGCCGGCGGAGCCGACGGCATAGCCCTTGGTGAGGGCCTTGGTAGTGTTGCCCACGGCGTCCAAACGGTCGGTGACCTTGCGCGCATCGCCTGGGTTACCGGACATCTCAATGACCCCGTTGGCGTTGTCGGTAATGGGACCGAAGGTGTCCATGGCCAGGATGTAGGCAGCGGTCATGAGCATGCCCATGGTAGCGACGGCGGTGCCGAAGAGGCCGGCGCGGATTTCGCTGACGCCGGGGATGTCGGCTTGCTGGCCCAGCGCGAAGGATGCCCACAGGGCGGCGCCGATGACCACGGCGGTGGAAAAGGTGGACTCAAAACCAACAGAGACACCCATAACCGTGGTGGTGGCGGGGCCGGTCCGGGCCCCATTGGCAATGTCCTTCACTGGACGGTACTTGAACTCAGTGTAGTATTGGGTGATGAAGACAAAGGCCACGCTAGTGGCGATGCCCACAAGACCGGCGTAGAAGTAGAATTGCCACTGAATGCCACCCTGTCCCAGCATCGCGTACGTGGAGATGGCTAGGAAGCCTACGGCCAGAGCCACGGCTAAGAAGTAGCCCTTGTTCAGCGCACCCATGGGGTCATCACTCTCCTTCATCTTGAAGAAGGGGATACGGGAGCCGACGGAGAGGACGCCCAGGGCCGTGGCGAAGATACCGAAGGAGCGGATGACTAGGGGGAAAAGGACGAAGTACTCGGGATGAGGGATGCCCGGCACGTCTTTGAGGGCCAGGTAAATGATGACGCCCAGGATCATGGCGCCAATGTTCTCAGCGGCGGTGGACTCAAACAGGTCGGCGCCGCGGCCCGCGCAGTCGCCAACGTTGTCGCCCACCAGGTCGGCGATGACGGCGGGATTGCGAGGGTCGTCCTCGGGGATACCAGCCTCCACCTTGCCCACCAGGTCCGCGCCCATGTCGGCGGCCTTGGTGTAGATTCCACCGCCGAGCTGTGAAAAGAGGGCGACGAAGCTGGCTCCGAAGCCAAAGCCTACTATAAGGAAGGGGGCCAGATCAGGGTTGCTGTTCCCGCCAAAGGCGTAGTACATGGCGCTGACGCCCAGCAGGCTCAGGGCGACGATCAGGAAGCCTGAGACCGCTCCACCGCGCAGGGCAGTCTGGACGGCTGGCCCAACGCCCTTCATAGCGGCGGCGGCGGTGCGCAGATTAGACTTGACAGAGACGTACATGCCTACAATGCCCGCTACGCCGGAGCAGAAAGCGCCCACCAGGAAGGCAAGGGCGGTACGCCACCCCAGGCCCATCTTGTCAGCGTTGTCCATAATACCGTCGTGGTTCACATCCGGCGGTTTGTTGGTGACCAGAGCCAGGACGAGGGCGATGGCCACGGCGGCGACGATGGCCAGCATGGCTATGGTGCGGTACTGCCTTCCAATGAAGGCCTTGGCCCCTTCCATGATACGGTCGGCGATGTCCTTCATGCGATCGTTACCCGTGTCGCGCCGGAGCACGTCCCACATCAGGTAGACGGCGAATAGCACAGCAAACACGCCGGCGATGGGTACGATCCCGACTATGGGAAGTTCCCGAAAGAATTCCATGCTACCTCCTAAATATCTGTTATATCTATTGGCCTTCAAGAAGCAGGGTATTTCGTAACCCCTGCACTGGGCAGTAATAATACCATACCGTGCAAACATCATCACGTCTCGGCTTGCGTCCCGCACGGCCATCCCTTATGCTTTGTTCAGGGCTACAAGAGTTCCTCAAGGCCCTCGCAAAGGTTACGCGCCCCTGTAGCTCAATTTGGACAGAGCAGCTCGGTCCTAACGAGAAGGTTCCCGGTTCGAGTCCGGGCAGGGGTACCATCCACCGTCGACCATCCCCCTTACCCCCTTTTCTTCGGGAACCTCGGACAGCCACCCCACCAGATTGCCATGCCCCGATAAATCGGGACTCGCAATGACGTCTGGGCTCTCCTTTTTCGGCAACCTGCTAGGGCTTGGCGCTTGGGGAGCCACCCTGGGCAAGCTCCGAGGGTGGAACAGCCGCCGCTGTCAACCTCTGGTCAACAAGGGCCAGCACAGCTCCTCTCAGAGCCACCAGCTCGTCGCGCGACATGCTATCCAGCCGGTCAAGCTTGCCCTTCAACTCTTCAACGGCATTGTTCTGGGGACGATGCCTGGCCCGAGACAGTTCACTGGTGTAGTTGATTATGCTGGCCGTGAGAAGGCTCCAGAGGATGAGACCTCCGATCATCAACAGTGTGGCCATAGCTCTGCCCAGGGGCGTCTGGGGGGCTATGTCTCCGTACCCCGTAGTTGTGACTGTCACCAGCGCCCAGTACACGGCCTTGCTATAGGAGTTCAATCCCTCGTACTGGCCCCGTTCAACAAAGTAGTCAATTCCGGCTATGGCCAGCACCATCACGGTAATCATAGCGATCAAATACGTGAGGCCTGGCTGTGCGGTGACGCCGCGAATGTGGTTCGTCATACGATCCATGGCACCCAGGAGACGCAGAATCATCAACAGACGTAGCAAGCGCGCCATCCGTGCAACGGTAGCGTTGTGGTAGCCAGGAAGGGCGGGCAGCAGCGCCACCAGGTCCATCCAGTGGTGAAGGAGATAGTGGCGGCGCGACCTGGCTGCAACGATCCTCACGGTGAACTCCGACACAAATACAATGGATATCACCGCCTCTGTGAACGTCAGGACGTCACGCCTGGGTAGAAAGGCCAGAACGACAAAGACTACGGCCAGGACGACCATGAAGATTTCCCACGCCACCTCGTGACTTTCGAACCATTGGTTGATGCGGTCGCGCACCTGCTCCACGCCTAGCCTCCTAAAAAACGTGCTCATTTTCGGCCAGGAAAAACCTGCCACGGACAGCGCCGGCTACCCCTTTTAGGGCTGGAGGCATTATACCTTCCATAGCAATGCTTGTCCGATCCTGTGGCGCAAGATCGAGCAACTCTCAGTCCACTCATTTCCTTCGACAGGCTGAGCGGCCTGAGGTTCCAACTTAGCCTAGCGCTTGCAGCTCCGCCTTCAGCGCAGACAGCCATGTCTCCAAAGGTGTGGTTAGCGGCACCACGATCTCGATGACGCCGCCGGCTCCACGGCGGACGTAGCCCGGGTCTTCCTTGCCCAACTCCACACGGATGGCTTCGCGGTCTATGCCCAGCGCGTCGGTTACGTCGAAGATGGCGGCCATGTCGGCCATGGATATGATGTCTTCCATCGCTCCTATCCGACCATCCCCCTGGCAAAGGGGTTTCCCACTCTTCATTTCCTTTTTCCGCAGCCAGTTTTTGTGAACCAGTCACTGCTCACTGGCCACACGCCATTTATGTCCACCGGGCAAAGAGCCACCCCGAGGCCAAGAGCGGTACTGTGTAGGATAAATAACGTAAGGCTCGTTCCGGGACCTGCAACAGAGCGGCTACGGTAAGCTCTTCACGGCGGCCGTCATCATAGTCAATGGACCCAGAGACCAGGGATACCTTGCGCCGCAAGGTCCGGCACTGGGTGCTTAACGTGCGTTGCGCCAGGGTCAATGCCAGGCATCCAGCTGCTACAATCAACGCCTCCGCACGCAAGGTTTCAGCGTTGGCCCAATACCCTGCCAGGGCTGGAATTGCCCCCCAAGCGATGGCAAACCACAAGTCATTGTGAAAGCGTCCTCTCCAGAGTTCTAGGTTATAGGCCAGCACCGCGAAAACGCCGAAGGCTATAAATGGGGTTACCCAAAGGCTTATCCGAGCGCCGGCGTATACGCCGATTCCCACCGCACCAGCCAGCGCTAGCCCAGCGATTGCCTTAAGCGTGACGGAGGAGATACTGGTCTTCAGCGGCCTCGCCTGCAGTTCATCCAGGGCATGAGCCGCCAGTCCCACCGCCAAGAAGAAAGCCAGCACAGTCCACGCCAACCGGTCCAGGTGCAACACCGGCGCTGCCGCCGCCCCCAGCACTACATAGCTCAGATGCCATATGGTATAGGGTACGTGTAGGAGGGTTATATATTCTCTCCAACCTCCTGCCTTCAGGGCGTAATAGGCTGGCCGCAACCCATCATGCATTCGAGCTCTCCTTGCTGCCCCACATCACTACGGCTCCACCCAACGAGAGCAACTTGACCTTCACCTCCTTCACTCTTGCGGCAGCCCACATTGCCCGCAAATCGTTCAGGCTGTGCCGCTTGTAAAAAGCCGTAATACTAGGCCCCAAGACCCCCCCCACCTCCCGCCAACCGGGTGACAAGAACCTAGTAGCCAGAGGCATCCAAAGGAATGAATGGGCCATCCAAAGGAGCCGAATGGCTGGATTGGGAGGAACGTAGAATTCCAGGGACGCCAGTTGACCCCCCGGCCGCAAGACCCTGGATAGCTCGTGCAGAGATGCTTGGGAGTCTTGCACGTAGCGCAATAAGTAGGTGAACACTACTACGTCAAAGGTTGCATCCGCAAAGGGTAACTGCTCGGCCCTGCCCTGGACTAAAGTGACGTTCTGCAGTCCACATTCCCGCAAGTTGCCCTGCGCTGCACCCAGCATTCCATCGGAGAGGTCAATTCCCACCACATGAACTTGGCCACGCTGGGCAATGTCCATCGCCACGAGACCGGTCCCGGTGCAGACGTCTAACACTCGGCTTTCCGCCGGCAATTGTAAGCGGGACACCAGGGAACGGTGCCACCGCCGATACTGGCCGTAGGAGAAGAACACGGCAGGCCCTTCATATTTGGAAGCGATGCCGTTGAACAACCGGCGCGGCAGGTCACGAGGTGTAATACCCACCATTTGCTTACCCCTTGGAAAGTGCATGGCACATTGTAGCATGGGACAGAGTTTGGCCTTCAGAACTCCCTTTAGTGGCCTGTACGGTCAGAGAACAACGTCCAATGGAATCAATGGAGAGGCGAGACGATTGAGAAATTACAGGGCTTCGTATTCTTGATGCAAATATCTGTTCCCTGCACCTTCCTGACTTTTGAGGCAACGTTCCTGCGCAAGGCCGTCCATAATCTCAAGACACCGTCGGCAGGCGTCCAGCCCAGGGCCGGGCCTCTTCAAAGGCCGCGGAGGCGCGCAGTACCGTGGCCTCGTCGCCCTTGCGCCCGACGATGTGCAGCCCCACAGACAGCCCCTGAGAGGTAAAGCCGCAGGGCACGCTAGCCGCCGGCTGGCCGCTGAGGTTGAAGACGAATACAAAGGGCGTGAAGCCCCATATCGGGTCCACCTGCTGCCCGTCGATCATCTCTGGCCGTTGCCCCACCGGGAAGGCCGGCGTGGCCAGGGTGGGCGTCAGCAGGAGGTGGTACCGCTGCATCACCTCGTCCATGCGAGCGCGGTGCCACTCCAACTGCCTCAAGGCACGCGCCAGCCTGGAGGCGGGCCATTGCACCGCCTCCTCCAGCATCTGCCGTAGGAAGGGCGACATATCGCCGGCATGGGTGGCCAGAAGGTCGCCATAGGCAGCCGCGAAGTCGGACAGGAACAGCGAAAAGAAGATGGCGCGTAGCTGCTGAGAGTCCACAGGTATGTCCACATCCTCCACATACGCACCCATGTCCTCAAAGACGCGAGCCGCCTGCTGGGTGAGGCGTCGCACCTCCGGGTCCACAGGCACCCCACCCAGGTCCGGGCTCCAGCCGATGCGCAGGCCTTTCACTCCATTGCCCAGGAGCGCAGAAAAGTCGGGCGGCGGCTCCTTGATACAAGTGGGATCGAGGGTATCCGGCCCGGCCATCACCTGGAGGAGCAACGCGGCGTCCCGGACTGTGCGGGTAATGGGGCCGTTCTGGGCCAGTTGCCCCCAGCCGCCAGGGCCCTGGTAAAGGCGGGACACCCGGCCCTGGGTAGGCTTTATGCCGTAAACACCGCACAGGCTGGCAGGGATGCGTATGGAGCCGCCGGCGTCGGTGCCCTGGGCCAGCGGCCCCAGGCCCGCGGCCACCGCAGCAGCAGCGCCTCCGCTGGAGCCGCCGGAGGTGCGCTCCAGATCCCACGGGTTGCGGCATGCGTCGCCCAGGCGGTTCTCGGTGGTGGCGGAGATGCCGAACTCCGGGGTGTTGGTCTTGCCCAGGATAACGGCCCCGGCGGCGCGTATGCGAGCCACCACAAGCTCATCGGTGTCTGGCACAGAGTCCTTATAGATCAGCGAGCCGCGGGTGGTGCGAATGCCCTTGGTGAGGGTCAGGTCTTTGATAGAGATTGGGATACCGTGCAACGGGCCGACCTGCGCGCCTTGCATCAGAGACGCCTCTGCTTGTCGCGCCGAGGCCAGGGCTTGGTCCGCCACGACGGTGAGATAGGCGTTAAGCCCTGGGTTCAGGCTCTCGATGCGAGCCAGCAATAGCTCCGTAAGCTCCACGGGCGAGAGCCGGCGGGACAGTATGAGGTCCCGCAGCCGCCACGCCGGAGTAAAGGCGAGTTCCTGGTCGATCAAAGAGCACCCCTGTCTGGAATAGATTAGGAACCAGTCTAGGCGAGTGGTGGCAATGGTGCAACAACGCAAAGAGCCTGGCTAAACTGTTATACAATAGGCTCCTCTAGTCAAACAGCCCAAAGGAGCACCACCTTGACCCAAGAGAAACAGCCGTCGCCGGTGGGCCGGACACGCCAGGGGGAGTTTACGCTGGACCAGATCGCGGAGATGCTGCCAGGCCTGGCGATGCTGATGCCCAAGGTCGGCGACCGCTACTGGATACTGTACTACGCCGCCAGAGAGGGGAACTGGCCCCTGGCAAAGCACCAGATCCACGAGGTGGAAGTGCTCTTGAAGATGGGGGCCACCACGCGACCCAGAATGGCAGATTGCCTTAACGCGTTCATAGCCGAGCACATTGCCGCCATGGGAACCGCCATCGAGCAGAAGGACTTCGCCGTCTTTGAAAGGGCGTACCGGCGTGGGACAGAGGCAGCCAACCGCGACCACGTGGAGACGAACCATGCGGAGATCGTATGGCAACTGCCACAGGAGCCGCCGCGACAACTGGACCTCAAGCCACAGAAGAAGTAGCGTTGACCTAACGGGCTTGCAGCCGGGCTACCTGCCAGAGTCGTGAAGCCGGCGTAGCAACAGATAGGACGCTGCCACGCCTGATGCGGTTACCACGGCAACCGCAATCACGATGATGGCTGTTCCTCCTGTACGCTTGTCTGAAGTACCGGGACTCTCAGCGGTTACCACAGGGACAGGTAACATGCTCTGGTCTTCCGCCAGCACCTCCGGCAGCGATGCAGCGTAGGTGGCGGCGGGAGTTGACGACGGCGCGGGCGAAGGTACATTTACAGCCGCAGTCGTAGGAGTCGAGATTGCCACTGGAACGACAAGAGCAGACGTTGGCGTCGGCGATGGCGCAGGTGAGGTTGCAGGCGTAGCTGTCGGTGCAGGCGTTGGTGTGGGAACCAGCGCCGGCGTAGGAGTTGGAACTGGCGATGGCGTGGACGTGGGCGTGGGTGATGGAGCAACGGTGGATGTAGGCTCAGGCACAGGAGTATAGGTCGGCGTAGGCACAGGGGTATCAGTGGATGTTGGCGTCACAGGAGGCACCAACACTGTTACAGGAGCAGGCGTTGGCGATGGCGTCGGCATAAGTGTAGACGTAGCTGTCGGGGCAGGCGCTAGTGTAGCAGTTGGTGTTGGAATCGAGGTCGGCGGCAAGACTACAGTGGTTGGCGTCGGCGTGGGCGGTGGCGGTGGCTCGGGTGTAGCGGTTGGCGTGGGTGTCGCAGTAGGAGTAAAGGCAGGCGTCGGCGTGGGAGACGGGCTTGCGCCGGCCAGATCGAGGGTGAAATCAATGCCGGAAGTGGCCTGCCCGCTGAACACCTTCACCCTGCCGGCCTGGGCGTAGCTCGCTGCATTCGGGTAGAACTCCCGCACATATCCCTGGCTTCCTGCGGCTGCCTCAACGCGATAGTCGGCTGGCGGTAACCCGCTGATGACGTACGTGCCGTCGGCCTTGGTTTTTGCGTAGCCGTTCCCTGGGCCGCCGTCGTAGTCGTTGGCGTACACGTCTGTCCCCACAATGGGCGTCACGCCGTCAGACCGCGTCACCTTGCCCGAGATGCTGCCAGTCAGGTCGAGGGTGAAATCGATGCCGGAAGTAGGCTGTCCGCTGAGCACCTTCACCCTGCCGGCCTGGGCGTAGCTCGCCACATTCAGATAGAACTCCCGCACATACCCTTGGCTTCCGGCGGATGCCTCAACGCGGTAGTCCGCTGGCGGCAACCCGCCGATGGTGTACGTGCCGTCGGCCTTGGTCTTCGCGTAGCCGTTGCCGGGGCCGCCGTCGTAGTCGTTGGCGTACACGTCGGCTCCCACAATCGGCGTCACGCCGTCAGACCGCGTCACCTTGCCCGAGACGCTGCCTCCTGCCTCCGCCGCCAGGCTAACGTCCGTGGGCTGGATGCCTGGACTACCTTGAGCAGCCGGCGGCAGAAACCATGCGGAGAACGCCAAGGCAAACCACAACCCTTTTAGGGCCAGCTTGCTCCAGCCGTTGCCAGCACCGGTACAAGCCAACAGTGGCCCCCTTCGCTGCGGGTTCCGCTCGTCGATCCGAGCCGACGCCACGCCGCTGCCGCAGCACTTCAAAAAGTGGCCTGGCTCAGTTGCGGAGCGGCCTGCCGGTCTTCAGGAGGTGCTCCATCCGCGCCTGGGTCTTGGGTTCGCCGCACAGGGATAGGAAAGCCTCGCGCTCCAGATCCAGGAAGTTCTCCTCCGGCGCTACGCTCCCACTCGGCAAGTCGCCACCGGTCAGGACATACGCCAGCTTGCGGGCGATAAGCAAGTCGTGCTCAATGGCGCGTCCCTTCCAAACCGTCTCCTGAGCCGCCTGCTCCAAGCGCGACCGCATCTCATGTCCCAAGACAGGCAGGCTCGCGGGTTTGCGAGGCGCATAGCCCTTGCTTTGCAGGGCTATGGCCGACTCCTTGGCCTCGTACAGCAGGTGGTCAACGTTGGGCACCACTGTGTCGTCCGAACGGAGGAAGCCGAGGCTGCGGGCCTCTACCGCGCTCCCCGACACCCTGCCCAGGCATATGGCTTCGAACCACCTGGCTACGGAGGAAGCAGCATCGGCCTGAGTTCGGCCTTCCACAGCCTTGGCCAACGCCTCCTTGCACACGCCGCCGAAAGGAATGAGGCCCGCCTGTACATCCGTCAAGCCAATGTACGTCTCCGCCGCAGCCAGCATCCGTGTCGCCGACAACGCCAGGTCTGCGCCGATGCCCTGGGTAGCACCGTAGCACGTCGCCACTACCGGAACAGGCAGGCGCTTCAAACGGAGCAGGGCCTCCTGAAGGCGGCGCACCACGCCGTCTACCTCGTTCCACTTTCCTGCCTGGGCCGCCTGGAGTATCGCTGAGAGATTGGTGCCGGTGCAGAAGTTCGGTTGCCTGTGGCTGCCGAGCACCAGGCCACGGAACGTTCTTGGAACCTGGAGGCAAGCTTCTTCGATAGCCTCCGCCATATCGGGCCCAATCATCTGCCTGGGAGGAAAGAGGTCCAGGAAAGCGACGCCGTCGCCCAGGTCGTGGAGAGAGGCGGTCGCCCGCTGGAACACGGGCGTCTTCGCGACGAGCAGGCGTTGGAGAGGAAAGACCACGGCCCTTTCGAGAATCGGCTCAAGGGTAGCTTGAGGGGTGGCCTGGTACGAGGCTGTGGCGTTGTGTTGGAAGAAATGGCCATCGCTCTCCGCAAGCCACACCACCCACTCCGGCACGGGCAGGTCGTCTTCCAGCATTCGCTCCACGGTCTCGGGCACGCCCAGGATGTCCCACGTCTCGAAAGGCCCCAACTCCCACCCGAAGCCCCACTGCATAGCGCGGTCTATGCTCACGATGTCGTCCGCCACCTCGCCCGCCTTCTGTGCCGCGTAGACCAGCGTTTGGGACAGGACCCGCCAGGCAAAGCGTCCCGCGGGGTCGTCGGAGTTCACCAGCCGTTTGATGCGCTGGCCTGGGTCTTCCAGGTCGCGGACGGCTGCCAGGGAGGGCACGTCCATGGCCCGCCGTGGCCGGTACTGAAAGCCGTCCACATCAAGGGTCAATATCTGCGTTTGGCCGCCAACCGCTTCACGCTTGTAGAAGCCCTGTCCCGTCTTCTCGCCTGTCCACCTGCGTTGCACCAGCTCCCGAAGGTACGGCGGCTCAAGAAACGCCTCCCTTTCCCGTAGGTCGTTGATGTTCCGCTGCATGGTCTCGCAAATGGCCTGGATGACGTCCAGCCCCACCAGGTCCAGGGTGCGATATGTAGCGCTGTTGGGCCTTCCCATGGCCTGGCCGGTGATGGAGTCCACCTCATCTGGCGCAAGGCCAAACTCCTCCGCAGCTTTCAACGTAACCATCAGGCCATAGGTGCCTATCCTGTTGCCTGTGAACCCCGGCACGTCCTTTGCCACTACCACGCCTTTGCCCAGGACATCCTCGGCAAAGCGGCGGAAGGCATTCACTACCTCCGATTTGGTGATGGACGTAGGGATAAGCTCCAGCAGGTGCAGGTGCCTGGGAGGATTGAAAAAGTGGGTGCCCAGGAACCGTGGCCGTAGCTGTTCCGGCAACGCCTCCGCTATGGAGGCGATGGGAATGCCCGATGTGTTAGTGCTAATGACGGCGTCAGGCCGGAGATGGTACGCTACTTCGCGCCATAGCTTCTGCTTTGGTTCCAACTGCTCCACCACTGCCTCCACCACCCAATCGGCCTGCGTAAGACGGGGCAGGTCGTCGGAGAAGTTACCGGGACGGATAAGCGATAGGACGTCTGGGCCGTAGATGGGCGACGGCCTCAGGGACAGCAGTCGCGCTTTGCCACCCTCCGCCAGCCGGTTGCGCTCGTCGCTGGACGGGAGGTCCAGAAGGTCGCAAGGGATGCCTGCGTTGGCCAGCACGCCTGCGATCTGTGCGCCCATGGTCCCGGAGCCTAGGACGGCGGCACGCCGCACCTTGAGGACACTGGAAGTTTGAGATGCGTTCTGCTTCA
>Ga0209514_10007409_pt1 | contig 12953 bp, 13 predicted proteins | sample Subgrocontami58m_FD_187452 | JGI IMG/M metagenome (GOLD analysis project Ga0209514, IMG submission 187452) | Subsurface groundwater microbial communities from S. Glens Falls, New York, USA - GMW37 contaminated, 5.8 m (SPAdes) (version 3) | ecosystem: Environmental > Aquatic > Deep subsurface >...
GCTCCATCAGCGCCAGCGCATTGTGCAAACGGTAGTTGGTGGCGGAGGCAAGGATTCCGCCGTGCGGACGTTCGACCCGGCAGTACCTTTCGTACATGTCCTCGCTCTTGAGGATGATCGCTTCCAGTGCCTTGGTCTCGGTGCGGATTCCCGGCGCCGACAACTGGCCCAGCCAGTCGAGCGACTGCGAGAGCCAGTTGCCGACGTTCAGCCAGCCGTGGCCGCTGGTGTGCCACACGATGTGGTTGGCAAAGCCGCGCACCGCCAGGTCGTCGGCATTGAAGATGTGGCAATGCACGTCGATCAGCAGTTGGGCGGGCTTGGCTACGCCGGGCGGCGGGCATTGCCGCGCCCACAGCGGAGACGCAGCCAGGCCGATGCCTGCGCTCGCGGCGGCCAGTTTTATCAAGCGGCGACGTTTCGCATCCATGTTGTTCCCCCTCCCCGAATGGCAAGGGCATGATGATGGCACAAATGCGAATCGTATAGTCGGCGCCGGGGGCACGGCGCACGCGCACGCCGCTCAGTCAGGCGCCGTCGGCTTCCTGCCCGTGGCGAGCTTCAAGCCGAGCAGCAGGGCCGGCAGCAGATGCCAGAACACGTCGAAGATATCCAGGGGTTTTGTCAGTTGGCCTTCCGCCAGCATGCGCGCCTTTTCGACCAGATGTGGCTCGGGCATAAAGGGCGCGCCGAGCATGAATATCGTCGCGGCGATCAACAGGGAATACGGAATCTTGTCCAGCCAGCGCATGTTTGCTCCGTGGGTAGCGTGTCGGCCATTATCCCCCGGCCGACGCCAGCCGCCCCAGTCGCCTCACCCCATCCTCCAGCCGCTCGCTCCATGGCTGGCCGCAGGCCAAGCGCAGGCAGTTCCGGTACTGCCCGCTGGCGGAGAACATCTCGCCGGGCACGAAGGCGATGCCTTCCTTCGCCGCGCGCCGGTGCAGCGCGGCGCAATCCACCTCGGGCGGCAACTCCAGCCAGAGTACGAAGCCGCCCTGCGGATCGGTGACGCGGGTTTCCGCCGGGAAGTGGCGCGCCACCGCGTCACGCGTGCGCGCGATCTGCTCGGCGAAGCGCCGCCGCAGCGTGCGCAGGTGCAGGTCGAAGCCGCGCGATTCCATCAGCCCGGCGATCACGTGCTGGGTCAGCGGATTGGTCTTGCCGCTGGTCAGCGTCTTCTGCAACACCACCTCCGCCGCACGCCGGCCGGCGGCGACGAAGCCCACGCGCAGGCTGGGCGAGACGGTCTTCGAGAACGAGGTGCACAGCATGGTGTTGCCGCTGGTGTCGAAGGCGTGGATCGGCCGCGGACGCGCGCCGGTGAAGCAGATGTCACCGTAGATGTCGTCCTCGATCAGCGCCACGCCGCGCGCCGCCAGCAGCACCGCCAACCGCGCCTTGGCCGCGTCCGGCATCACGCTGCCCAGCGGGTTGGCGCCGCTGGGAATCAGCAGGCAGGCACGGACGCCGCCCTCGGCGGCAGGCTGGCGCGTCGCCAGTTCCAGCGCATCCACCGATACGCCTGTGACCGGGTGGGTGGGAATCTCCAGCGCGCGCAGGCCCATGCTTTCCAGCAGTTGCAACATCACGTAATAGGTCGGCGATTCCACTGCCACCGTGTCGCCGGGCCTGGTCACCGCGCGCAGGCAGAGCATCATCGCCTCGGTGCAGGAATTGGTCACCACCAGTTCCTCCGCCGCGAGCGGGCAGCCCCATTCCAGCGCGCGCCGGGTGATCGCGTGCAGCAGCGGCGCCTCGTTGAGGTTGCTGTGGCTGCTGCCGGCCAGCAGCCCAGGCTGGCGGCGGGCGATGCTGGCGTAAAGCCGGTTCAGGCGCGGCCCCAGTTGCAGCTCGGGCGCCGGCAAGGCGGAACCCAGCGGCACCATGCCCGGCGCCTCGTTGGCGCGCAGCACCTGCACCAGGCGGCGGCTGACACCGACTTCCACCGGCCCGGCCGCCGGCGCGCCGGCCGGCGCGTGCGCCTCGACCATGCGCGCCGGGCGGCGCCGCACGTAGTAGCCCGATTGCGGCCGCGCCTCGACCATGCCACGGCTTTCCAGCGTGCGCAGCGCCTGCACCACGGTCGAGATCGACACCGCGCGTTGCCGCGCCAGATGGCGCACCGAAGGCAGGCGGTCGCCCGGCTGCAACTGACCGCTGCCGATCAGCGTGGCGAATTCGTTGGCCAGGTTTTCGTAGAGCATGGTGGTCGGATTGTGGCTCCGCAAGTGGCAGGGCGACCCGCACAGTAGTCTGCATTATCAATCGGCACAGTTGCAAATTGGCGTAACTGTAACGGTCACAATTTCGCCGGCGTGCATCTGTATCGGCGGCGCGATACTGCCTAGCATGACGACATCGACCCAAGGAGTCCGCGTCATGCCCGCCCGCGTAAGCCTGCTGCTGCAACCGAACCGGCCACAACGACTGGATGCCGCGCGGCACGCGGAACTGCACGTCGAATCCGGCACGGTGTGGATCACCGCCAGCGGCGCGGCGGCGGATTTGTTCCTCTCGGCCGGCGAGCGCTATTGCGTGCCGCGCGAGGGGATGGTGCTGGTCGAGGCGGTGCGGGGGAAGGCCTCGGTGTGTCTGGGAAGGGTCGAGCAGCGAGCGATCCCGGTCCTGTTCGAAGCCGCCTGAGCGCCGCCTGAGTGTTTTTGGCGCCTGATCCTCAGGCGCGCTTGTCCAGCGAATGGATGGCGCCGTGAATGGCGCGCTCGAACATCGGCCGGTCGGGCATCACGATGCTGGCCGTCTTGTTGCGCAGCCGCACCGCCAGGGCTTCCGGCGTGATGGAAATGGCGCAGGCCGAGGTGCTGTTGGTGAACAGGAACAGCGTCCGGCTATGGTTGATCCAGGTCAGGCGCTCGCGGCGGCCTTGTCCCGCCGTGATGAAATCGATCCAGTCGCCGCGCACGAGCTGGCGCACACGGCGCAGGTCGGCGCGGTCCGGCGTGTTTTCCGCGTCCAGTTCGTCGGCGCCCGGGAGCGAGATGTCCTGCACATGGACACCGGATTTGGTGGCGTGGCTGATCTGCAGGGTCGGCCCCGCGCTGCGAGCGCGCGGCGTTTCCGCCGGCGCCGTCTTGGCCTTGTCGGCGGGGCGCTGCTGCTTTTCCGCGCGCAGCGCGGCGAGCTGCAGATCGACCAGCGTGTCCATGAAGGTCTTGCGCTCGGTGGGCGCGGCGCCGATCTCGTCGAAGCCGGCGTTGAGCTTTTTCAGCAGCCCGGGCAGCGCGGCGGCATGCCGTTTCCGTTCCCACGGATCGTGCTTCGGCGTCACTGCCCATATCAGCGTGACGACGGTTTGCAGGGCCTCGACGGTGGGCGCGCCGTCCTCCCCGGCCTGTGAGATCCTGCCCTGCACCACGTCGCGCCAGTAGCTGCGCAGGAACTCTTCGATCCGACTCGGCACCTGCGGCCCCAGCAGCCGCTCGATGCACTGGTTCGCCGCCCGTTGCGCGCGCTTCTGGGCCGCGCGGGTGAGGCGGATTTCCTCCTCGCGGGCGTGCACGGCGTCTGCCAGTTCGCGGTCCTGCTGCTCTTCGATCTTCTCGCGCTCGGCGAGGAAGGCATCCAGCTCCGCGTTCGCGGCGTCGAACACGCCCATGTCGCCGTCGTAGGTGGCCTGCACCTTGTTGACCAGCTCCACCAGCTTGACGAAGAAGGGGTCGTCGGCATTGATCACCTTGCCCCAGCGGATCGCGACAGTCGAAATGCTGTCCAGGAAGCGCCGCGCCGGGTGGCTGCGGTCGGCGAAGAAGCGCTGGTTGAGCATGGCCGCCTTCAGCACCGTGGATTGCAGGCGGGCCACCAGCCCCTTCATGCCGTTCGCGATGTTCGGGTCGTTGAAGATCTGGTCGAACAGTTCGGCGACGATATCCAGCGAGACGGCTTCCTGCAGGCGCACACCACGCGCTGCGCCGCTGTCGCGTGCCATGCGCACGAGGTTGGTGTGGGTGTCGGGGTTTGCCGGGGCCGGCGCCGCCTGCAGCGTCTTCATCGAGTCGAAGAGTTCCAGGCTGCCGTCGCCGGGCCCGGTGGCCGCGGTTTCGCCATCCTTGGTGCGCGCCTTCACCAGCCGGTCGAGGGCGCTCGCCATCTTGGCCGATTCGGCGGCTGCCACCTCGGGGTCGACCAGCGTCATCTCCCGATAGTTGCGCTTGAGGCGCGGCAGAATGTCAGCGTCGATCAGGGTTTCGTTGACGACGCGATAGAGCTGCGGCAGTTCCTCGGCGAGGCGCTTGCCCACCAGTTGCAGCAGCGCGATGCGAGCCGTCGTGTCGCTGGTCACCTCGCCGCAGGCAGCCTCGATGCAGGACCACAGCGAGGCGAGCTTGAAGCTCGTGTCGCCCTGCTTCATGGCGCTGCGCAGCACAAGGTAGGTAATCCGCCGTTCCAGCGCGTTGGTCTCTTCGCGGCAGGCCGCTATCAGGCGATCGAGGACCTCGCGCGTGGCCAATTGCAGGGACATCTCGGCATCCGTGACGATCTGCAGATTCCTCGCGTCGCCATAGCCGTTGCCCGGATTTTGGCTACGCCCGGCGAGACCGGCCTTCAAGGCCGGCGTCACCTTGTCCCAATGGTCCGTCAGCAGGTGTTTGAGGGCGCCGGCGGCAGCCAGCCGTGCCGGGTCGCGACCGCCATTGCCGCTCTCGCCGGCTTCCTGGATCAATGCGGGTCCGAGTTCCTCGACCAGTTCGCACAAGTCGCTTTCCATCTGCTCGCGGCAGCCGGCAACCAGCTTCGCCAACGTTGCGGCGTCTTTTTCGGTCATTCCAGGCCGTGCCCCGAGTGTAGAAGGGTCGGATTATGCCATTTGCAGCGCCTGCGCAAATCCACGGAGAACATGAATCTCCGGTCCTCCACCGGCTTTTGCCTGCCCGAGCCGCAGCGTCACCTGAGTTTTCTGCTTATCGATTCGGTAAGAAAACCTGATTTTACTTATTGTTCGAAATGACTAGAGTGAGCGCCGCCACTCCGGCAATCGGGTGAGCGACAGAGCCGCGCGAGACAAACCGGCCACACGAACCATTCGATAGGAGGCAGGCAATGCGAATCATTTTGTTGGGCGGCCCGGGGGCCGGCAAGGGAACACAAGCAGGCTTCATCAAGGAAAAATTCGGCATTCCGCAGATTTCAACCGGCGACATGTTGCGCGCCCACGTCAAGCAGGGAACCGAGCTTGGCCGCCAAGCCAAGGCGGTGATGGACGCCGGCGGCCTGGTGCCCGATGAAATCATCATCGGCATGGTGAAGACCCGCCTGCAGGATGACGATTGCCGCAACGGCTATCTGTTCGACGGCTTTCCGCGCACGATTCCGCAGGCCGAAGCCATGAAGGCGGCGGGCGTGCCCATCGACGCGGTGGTCGAGATCGCGGTCGACGACGAAGAAATCATCCGCCGCATGTCGGGCCGCCGGGTGCACCTCGGCTCGGGACGCACCTACCATCAGGTGTTCAATCCGCCGAAGGTCGCCGACCACGACGACATCACCGGCGAGCCGCTGATCCAGCGCGACGACGACAAGGAGGAGGTCGTCCGCCACCGCTTGCAGGTTTATCACCAGCAAACCCGGCCGCTGATTGACTTCTACTCGGGCTGGTTCAGCCGCGACCCCGCCGCCGGTCGCTACATCAAGGTAGCCGGAACCGGCAAGGTAGAGTCGATACGCGACACCATCCTCGAAGAACTGGCCGGCCAGACCGCCTGAACCCGGTCGTCGCGGTGGTGCCGGCGCCGGCCAATGGGTGGCGCCGTGAATTTGCAGCGAGAAGCAAGTCCGGAGTGACCGTCCGCGTGCATGCGCGGTCGGCATATCCATTCCCCATGCAATTCCGGTAGATTGCCGCCTTGGCCGGGGGCAATGCGATGCGGGGATCGATATGTCGGTAAGGTATGTCATCTGGAGCGTGCTGGCTCTGGCTGCCCTTTTTCTTGTCGGCCTGGCCTTGCGCGCCGAGCGCCGCCGCTTTGCACAGCGCGGCAAAGCCGGCGCCTGGCTATGGGTGCGGCTGGCCAGCCTGCCCATCGGCCTGCTCGCCGCGGCGGCGGTGTGGCTGCCCGCCCGCGCCGTCAGCGGTCCGGAAGCGCTGGCAGCGTTCTACCTGCTGATGTTCTCGCTGGGGCCGCTCGTCTATTTCGGCCTGCATTGGCTCGCCGGCCGCATGGCGACGCCCGCCCTGAGCGCCGGCGAATCGGCGTCGATAGGCGGCAGCGGTCTGCTGGTGGTGATCCTCCCGGCGCTCCTGGCGAGCATGGCATCGCCATGGGTGCATCAACTGGGGCTGGGCGCACAGCAAACACAGCGCAGCCTGGCCGCGGAAACTCCGCCTGCCCACCGCATCCTGGCACGCCAGCGTTTTCTCCTGCCCGACATCGGCGAGGTGCTCACCGAACATTGGCAGGCGCCGCCCGGCGTCAAGGTCGAGCGCATCGAATGGGAACTGGGCGGCCAATACCTGCAGACCGGCGACAGCACCGGCAGCATCCTGTGCCGCGACGGTGAGGATTTCCATGTCTTCCGCCTCGCCGCCGAACCTGCCCCGCGCTGGCGCATGTATTGGCGGGATGCGGCGGATAGCCTGCACCGTTCCGACTGGACGTCGGCGCCAGCGGAGGCGACGACGCAGGCTTCGCCCCTGACCCCGTTCTGGACGCCGGACGGCTTTGCGTTTCCGGTCCGCATCCCGCGCAATTTCGTGACTGTCGAACGGCGCTGGGCCACGGGCAAGGTGCTGCAGTCCAACGCAGTGGATGGCCAGACGCTCCCCGCCCCGACCGATACCTGCCTGCCGACGCCTTACCGCAACCGCGATGCGGAATCGGTGCTGACCAGCCTGGGCATCAGGATGTGGCTGGCCGGTGCCCGGCGCATCGGGCTTGCCACCTTCAGTCGTCCGTCGGAGTGAGCGCCTGTGATCGGGGCGCCGGTCTCGTCGCCGTGTTGCCGGCGCCGACTCTTGCAAAATCGATTTTGGAGTGCGCGTATGGCGCAGCTTGCCGATTGACGAGGATACGGCATTGCCGTAGGATGCGCCAATGTTCACCGTGATCGAAACGCCGACATTCGTCCGGCTGGCGAGGGATTGCTGGAACGACGACGATCGCATCGCGTTCATCAGTTTCATCGCCGGCGATCCCGAAGCCGGAGCCGTGGTGCCGGGGTCCGGCGGGGTCAGGAAAGTCAGATGGGGCAGTTCCGGACGTGGCAAGCGTGGGGGCGTGCGGGTGATCTACTTCAACCGCCTCGCCAAAGGCGAAATCTGGTTGCTGCTGGTGTACGACAAGGCGACCCGCGACAACATTCCGGCGCACCTGCTGCGCCAGATCAAGGAGGAAATCGAAAATGCCTAATGCGAAGATCAAGCCGGCGACACGCCGCAAGTCCATCGATGTTGGCGCCGAACTGTTGAAGTCCGTGCGGGAAATGAAAGCCGGCATGCGCGCCCGCGTCCATCGGCCGGAGGTGTCCGCAGTCGCACGCGCCAGGTTGTCGTCGGGCTTGTCGCAGCCGGCATTCGCCGCCTTGCTCGGTGTTTCCGTCCGCACCCTGCAGGACTGGGAGCAAGGTCGCCGCGAGCCCTCGGGTGCGGCGAAGACACTGATGCGAGTCGCCGAACATCACCCGGAGATATTGCAGGAGCTTGCGGCCTGATCGGCGTATCGCCAGCGCCGACTTTTGTGCAGGATGAATCGACGCTGACCCCAATAGCTCTCCAATAGCTCTGGAAAGTCAAATCACTCTGCCCCCTTTGGTTCCGCTGACCCGCCGGCCGTCACCGGCAGGCCCGTGGCTCCGTCAGGGTTTCACATTCCTCCGCCCCGGGCCTGCCGGCGCCGGCCTCGTCGCCGTGTCGCCAGCGCCGACTTTTCGAGCAGGAAATTCAATTCGAGCCAAAAGTTTGCGAAGGAAGGATGCCCGCGCGACGAAGCATGTAAGGCGGCCAGAAAGTCAAATCACTCTGACCCCTTTAGTTCTTTTTCGCAACTGTGTCGAAGGCGAATCGGATACCAATTTCCTCGCCAGTTAGGTACGAGGGTTTCGTGAATTCAGTATTGCATTTGTTGATTGACATGGCAGTGTCCTAGGTACCATCTGATACTGAAAAGTCGCAAGCTCTGCTTGAACTTCTTGAATACCGACGGTGGGCAGGGTACCGGCCGTAGGTGCCAAGAGCAGAAACGGGAGGACTCGAATCAATTGAAGCCAGTGGCAATTTCGGCATCAATTAACCCTGATTCGCCACCCCACTAACCACATGCCCCGTCGGCACCAGCCTTGACGCCGGCTCGCAGTGCCTTGTCTGGTCGTCGAAGAAGAAGTCGGGTTCGAATTCGCTTAAGAAACGACTCTTCTCCAGGCCGCCGAGGAACATCGCTTCGTCGACTTCGACCTTCCATTCCATCAGGGTGCGGATCGCGCGTTCGTGGGCGGGGGCGCTGCGCGCGGTGACCAGCGCGGTGCGGATTTTCATTTGGCATCCCGCGCTGTCGGCGCGCAGGCGGTGCAGGGCTTCGAGCAGGGGCAGGAAGGGGCCGGGCGGCAGCGGGTGCAGCGCGTGGCTTTCTTCATGGTTCTGGAAGGCGGCGAGGCCTTGTTCCTGGAACACGCGCTCGGCTTCGTCGGAGAACAGCACGGCGTCGCCGTCAAAGGCGATGCGCACTTCCTGCGGGTGCTGCTCGGCTTCGGTCAGCGATGAGGAATACACGCGCGCTGCCGGGAAGCCGCCTTCGAGGGCGGCGCGCACGTCGGCTTCGTTGGCGGAGAGGAAGAGGTTGGCGCCCAGCGGCTTGAGGTAGTGGAAGGGCGGGCGGCCGCGCGTGAAGACGCCGCGCTCCAGTTGCAGGCCGGCGGCATCGGCGGATTTGAAGATGCGCAGGCCGGAGACCGGGTCGTTGCGCGAGAGGATGACCACGGCGACGCGCTGGCGCTCGGGCGTGTTGAAGGCCAGGAGTTTTTGCACCAGCGGGAAGGCGACGCCGGGCCGCGCCGGCTGGTCCATGCGGTCGAGCTGCAGTCGCATGTAGGCGGAATCGTCCTGGTCCTCGAAGACCTGGTTCTCCTCCTCGAAATCGAACAGCGCGCGCGAGGAGAGCGCGACGACAAGTTGGCCTTCGAGGCTGGCGGGCATCAGTGGTGCTCCGGTTTGGCGAGCTTCGCCTGCAGCCACGCGGGAAAGGATTTCCAGGGCATGGCGAGGTGGCCGTTGGGCATGGCTTTCTCTTTCGCCGTGCGGCAGACGATGATCCCCGGCCCCGCGGCGTCGTCGCCGGCGATGGTGAGGAAGCGGTTCAGCGGTTCGACGTGGCCAGCGCCCGGGGTCGCAGTCAGCTTGATTTCCACCGGCTGCAGTTTGCCGTCGATGACGATCAGGAGGTCGACTTCCAGCCCGTCGTGCGAGCGCCAGAAATACACATCCGGTTTGCGGCCGAGGGCCATGAAGGCCTTGACGGCTTCCGTGACCACCCAGCCTTCCAGCAGCGGCCCGCCCATCGGCCCGGCCAGCGCGGCGGAGGCATCCGGTTGCCTTGTCAGCAGGCTGACGAGGGCGGAATCATGGAAATAGAACTTGGGTGTCTTGACGACCCGCTTGCCATAGTTGCGGAACCAGGGGGGCAGGAAGTGCGCAATGTAGGCGGCCTCGAGCACGCCGGCCCAGGATTTCACCGTGGGCTGGCTGATGCCCAGTTCGCGGGCCAGGTCGGCGGCGTTGAATTCCTGGCCGTGTCGGGTGGCGGCCAGATTGAGGAACTGGTTGAAGCTGCGCAGATCCGGGATGTTGCGTATCTGTCGTACGTCGCGTTCGATGTAGGTTGAGACGTAGCTGCGCAGCCAGAGATCGCGCCGGTCCGGATGCAGGGCGGGAATGGGATAGCCGCCGTTCCAGAGCAGTTTGTCGAGGCCGGGTCGGGGCAGTTCCGGATAGGAAAACGGCGGTAGTTCGAGGATGGCAATCCGTCCGGCGAGCGATTCGCTGACATCGCGCATCAGGCCGAATTGCTGCGAACCGGTGAGCAGCCAGCGGCCACAGCGACGGGGTTCGGCATCGATGCGCAGCTTGAGGTGCGACAGCAGGGCGGGAACGTACTGGATTTCGTCCAGGATCACCGGGCGCCTGGCGAAACGGTCGAGGAAGCCGGTCGGATCGACCGTGGCAAAGTCGCGCTCGAGCGGGTCGTCGAAGCTGACATAGTCGACCTGCTCACCCGCTTCGTGCCGCAGGAAGGTAGTCTTGCCGGATTGCCGCGGGCCTGTGACCAGGACGGCGGGGAACCCGGCGAGCGCTCGATTCAGCGCGGCGGCAAGTTGGCGTTGGTGGTACATGTGACAATAATAAAAATGGATTTTAGTTTTGTCAAATTAACCGCTGATGCCCCGGGGTTCATTTGCGCGTTCGGTGGGAAAGCCGCAACATGAACCTCGATCGCCCCGCCTTGGAGGCTTTGGCATGTCACATCCCTCGGAGAATTTCTCTCGACGCCTCGGTCGCTACGCGGTCCTGTTCACCGTCGCCGGGTTGCTCGCGGCCTGCTCCGCCGTGCTGCCAGCGCCGACTTCTGCAGTGGCGCAACTCGCGCCCAACGGCACGCTGCGTGCCGCGATCAACTACGGCAATCCGCTGCTGGCAACGCGCGATGCAAACGGCGAAGCACGCGGCGTTTCGGTGGATATGGCGCGCGAACTTGCGCGGCGGCTGGGGGTGCCGCTGGAACTGGTCATCTATACGGCGGCGGGCAAGGTGGTGGAGGGCATTGCCGTCGGGGCCTGGGACGTGGGTTTTTTTGCCATCGATCCGGTGCGCGCGGCGGATACCGATTTCACCGCGGCCTACCTGCTGATCGAGGGCGCCTACCTGGTGCCGGAGGGCTCGCCGATCAGGCGCAACGAGGACGTGGATCGGGCGGGGGTGCGCGTGGCGGCGGCCAAGGGCAGCGCCTATGACTTGTACCTGACGCGGGCGCTGAAGCAGGCCCGGCTGGTGCATGCGCCGACCTCGCAGGCCGTGACGGACATGATGCTGGGGCGGGGGCTGGAAGTGGCGGCCGGGGTGCGTCAGCAGATGCAGGCCGACGCCAGACGCCTGCCCGGCCTGCGCCTGCTCGATGGCCGCTTCATGGAAATCCGTCAGGCCATGGCGCTGCCCAAGGGGCGCGCGGCGGGGGCGGCCTATCTGCGGGATTTCGTCGAGGAGATGAAGGCTTCTGGTTTCATCGCCGAGGCACTGCGGCGGCATGGCGTGGACGGTGCCGTGGTGGCAAACTCGCTCGCGGCGCCGGGCTCCTGAAACGAAAACGGCGCGGTCGCCCGCGCCGTCCCGGCCTTGGGCCGCCTGAAGGTTCAGCAGCCGCCGACGCATTTGCCGTCGGCGTTGAACTCCATGGTCTTGCCGGAAAGCGGCACATGCACCGGCACCTTGCTGGCCTTGATGAAGGTCTCGGTGCGCGAGCCGGCGCGCACCTTGCCGCCGACGGTGCCGACTTCGTTGGCGTGCGAGGCGATCACGGCGGCGGGCTTGACCAGCTCGTTGATCACGTAGGCGGCTTCGGTCGGGCCGGTGGTGAAGGTGTCGCCGATGTTCATCACCGCCAGCCTGGCGCCGTAGTGGCCGCGCACCACCTTGTCCTGGTCGCCGGTGATGCCGGTGTCGCCGGAAAGATAGACTGCCAGGCCGTTGCTGAACTTCAGCACATAGCCCGTGGCGTCGCCGACATAGGCGCTGACGCCGGCTTCCTTGAGGTACTGGCCGAGCGCGCCGCCGATCAGATCGGGGTCGATCGAGTTGCTGTGGATCGCGGTGACGGTGGAGATGCCGACGCCGCCGACCTTCTGGGTGGCGCCGAAGCGGGCGAGGATGGAGTTCTTCGGGTCGCCGCCGGCGGCCTTGATCTTGTTGCCGAAGAAGGCCGGCATCTCGCTGCCGGTGACCATCTTGGCGTTCTTGGCGACGGCGATGTTCACCGCGTTGGTGTTGGGCATGGCCGAGACCGAGGTATCGGGCTTGTCGCAGGCGCCGGAATTGGGCGCCTTGTTGTGGGCGTTGCCGATGTGGTCGCCGTGCATGTGGGTGACCAGCACCACGTCGATCTTGCCCAGGCGCGGATCGGCGGCGCCGGCGACGGTGCGGCCCGGGTCGTAGAGTACGCGCGTGCCGCTCGGGTCTTCGAAGACCAGGGCGCGGTCGAAGGGGCAGAATTCGCCGTCCTGGCCGCCCAGCGGCGTGACCTTGACGTTCTGCGCGAGGGCGGGCTGGGCGAGCAGCGCGCCGCAGGCCAGCGCGCCAAGCAATGATGCGGTTTTCATGGTGTTCTCCTGTTAGGCGTTTTTTATCGTTTGGGACTACGCCAAAACGGTAGCACGATTTGGCATAAATACACGATGCGGTGCAGCAGGAGGCGTGGCTCAGGCATTCTTCGGCTTCACGGCCTTGGGCGCGGCGGCATACAGTTGCGTCATGCGCGCGGCTTCGTCGGCCACCCTCTGCCGCAGGTCGGGCGGGGCCAGCACTTCGACATCGGCGCCGAACTTGAGGATGTCCATGATCAGCTCGCGGTGGTCGGCGTAGGGGAATTCCAGCAGCCAGGAACCGTCCGCGTCGAAGCCGCACTTCTGCTTCGGGTGCCAGGTTTCCTGCGCCACCCAGCGCGCGCGCTTGGCCGTGAAGCGCAGCTTCGCGTGTTGCAGTTTGCGCCCGGAGAAGATGCCGTAGCCGGCGCCGAGGACTTCGTCGAGACTGCGATGCGAGACCTCGCGCGCCTTCTTTTCGATCACATTGCATTCGCGGATGGAATCGAGGGCGAAGTTGCGGATGTCGTTGCGCAGGTGGCACCAGGCGTCGAGGTACCAGTTGGCGCGGTAGTACACGAGGCGCTGCGGCGAGACTTCGCGCTCGGTGGTCTCGCCGCTGCCGCGGGCGAAGTAGGTGATGGCCAGGCGCTTGCGGC
>Ga0209514_10007410_pt1 | contig 12953 bp, 15 predicted proteins | sample Subgrocontami58m_FD_187452 | JGI IMG/M metagenome (GOLD analysis project Ga0209514, IMG submission 187452) | Subsurface groundwater microbial communities from S. Glens Falls, New York, USA - GMW37 contaminated, 5.8 m (SPAdes) (version 3) | ecosystem: Environmental > Aquatic > Deep subsurface >...
CCGCCGATGCGTCCATCCGCTGCGAGTGACCGCTCAAGATTCACTTCATCGTTGGCGCGCAAATCGCCGAGATTGGTGCGCCGCAGGGTCTCCGGCGACAGGCCGACGGTAAACGAATTTGTCGTGAGCGCGGTAACGGTGAGACACGTGCCGTTGATGGCAAGACTGTCGCCGATTCGCGCGCCACCGAGCACGGTCTGTGCCTGAACGGTGAGCGACCAGCCACCGCCAATCTCTGATAAGGATTCCACGCTGCCAATTTCTTCCACAATTCCGGTAAACATCACTTAGCCTCCATTTTGCTTTCAATATCTGCCCGAATCCACACGTCCCCATCGAGCGTCTCGGTTTCGAGGCGGCACAGGCGGATCGCCTGTGACAATTGCTCAATGCCCGCTCCACCGACCGGGCCGGGCGCACCCCGACCGCCGATGATGGCAGGAGCGATGAATGCCCATACGCGATCCACCTGTTGTTCAGCGAAGAACGCACCAAGCAATTCACTTCCGCCTTCGACTAACAGCGTGAGCATTCCGCGCCGCCCAATCTCGTCTAACAGAGCCGTCAGGCTGACGCGGCCTTGTGCGCCAGATGGCAACCGCCACACATCCACGCCGCGCGCGGAAAGCTCGGCGCAATGGGCAAGGGATGTGGCGTTTGTTGTCGCTACTACTGTTTGACCCGGAAGACCCTGATCGAACAATTGCGCCGAAAGTGGCACGCGCCCCCGGCTGTCGGCGATAATGCGGAGGGGATGACGAATATCGTCAGAGTCGAGCCGCGTCGTCAATTGCGGGTCGTCGGCCAACACTGTTCCAGCACCCACGAGAATCGCATCGGTGACGTTACGCAATTGGTGGCCGCACTGCCGTGAGGCAGGGTTTGTAATCCAGCGCGAGTCGCCGCTGCGCGTGGCGATTTTGCCGTCGAGGCTCATAGCGAACTTGGCGGTGACGAAGGGTCGTCCCGTGGTGACATGCTTGAAGAAAGGCCGGTTGAGTTCGCGTGCCTCTTCTTCACACAGCCCACGATGAACCTTGATACCAGCGGCTTCAATCTTGGCATGTCCTTTCCCGTTCACGCGCGGGTTGGGATCGCCGACGGCGTAATACACTTCAGCGATGCCGGCAGCGATTAGAGCTTCGGTGCAGGGCGGCGTGCGCCCGTGATGCGCGCAGGGCTCGAGCGTGACGTAGAGAGTCGCGCCGCGCGCAGAGTCGCCAGCGGCGCGCAAGGCCTCGATCTCCGCATGTGGTTCGCCAGCGCGGTGATGGTAGCCTTCGCCGACGACCCGCCCATTCTTGACGATGACCGCACCGACTAACGGGTTGGGGCTGGTGCGGCCCTCCGCCAGCCGGGCTAGCGCTAACGCCTGGCATATGTGTGCGATGTGAATTAAAGTATCCATACAAAAAACAACCCCGAAGTTCGCAAAGCAACCTCGGGGCAGGCAAAAGCGCAAGGTGACGGATGGTCTCACGACCTCGGCACTTACGCAAAACGCCCCGAACAGAAATCTGCCCGGGGCGTCAGAATCGTCAACAGCACGCATCTGCACGGACAGAATGCTACCCATGGAATTGATCGCGCTGTCGCAAACCTTCTTTCATCCCGACTATACGGTCGGCCCCGGAGTTCACTTGCACCGTGCAGGTGTCACCGGATCATGCTCGTCGCCTTACGGCAACTCGCTCGTGGGCTATACCACCGATTGGGAATTGTCTCGCACTACTGCGCGAGACTCACCCTACCCCGAAGGTTGTGATATTCAGTTGAAATGATTATACCGTAACCGAGACAACTCAATCTGTGCTGGCGAATGCCCGTCCGGCAGCGACGAGTGTGGCTTCGATCTCCGCATCGCCGAGCGCGATTTACGCGAGGGAGTGATCAAACGTAAAATCTCATATGGGCCGCGAGTTGCGGATGGTGTGCAAGACTGGGAAGTCTTTTTGATCGTGCTGGCGACATGTCGCAAGAACGGCGTTAACTTCTTTGCCTACCTGTGCGACCGAATTGCTCAACTCAATCAAGCGCCACCATTGGCTAATCTTGTGCGGGCGCGCGCTCCCACTTGATTTTGAGCATGTTCAAATCGTCGTTTGCCTTGAACATGAGAGCCATTATCCTCGTTTCTATACTTTCCGCGAAAAATATTCCACCCCATGCAACACGATCCCACCGAAAATACCAAGCAGATGAAATGGAAGATATTGCGTTATGTCTACAGCTTGATGCATCACCAACTTAAGATAAAAATACGGAGCCCAAACCAAAACGCCGACAAGAATTAAGAAGTGCGCCGCCAAGCGTCGCCAATTTTTCTTCGGCGAAGGCGCAGGGCGTGCCATTGCTCTCAGGCGTGCTCCGCCTATCACGCCGAACAAATGAATCGGCAAAAACAAAAACAACGAAGGATTTTGTCCGGCGACGTGTAACACGATGAACGGTAGCCACGTCAGCACACCTAACCAGACGAGAATCGTGCCGACGCGCAACAACGCTTCCGGCGCAACTTTTTTATTGAAAAGTATCATACCTGCAATGCCCTTTCCGCCACCGCAAGCGTAGTGTCAACTATGCTATCTGTGTGGGCGGTTGAAATAAACCCGGCTTCGAATTGTGAGGGTGCGATATAGACCCCAGCTTCTAACAACGCCTGGAAGAACATACCGAACTTTTTCGTGTCGGCGACTTTAGCCGTTGCCCAATTCGTGATCGGGTGATCGGCAAAGAATGATGTGAACATCGTTCCTACTCGTTGTGTCGTGACAGCAGTGCCAGTCTTTTTGGCGATTGCGGTCACGCCCTCCATGAGCTGCGCCGAGCGCGCCTCAAGCGACTTCCACACATCCGGCTTCTGTAACTCTTTCAACGTTTCGATCCCGGCGGTCATGGCTAATGGATTTCCAGATAGAGTCCCGGCTTGATACACGTTCCCGGCAGGCGCAACCATTTGCATCACGTCGCGCCCCGCCTCTGTCAACTCGTACTCCACCTTGACCGGTGAACTGGTCATTACGCGGCGCAGACTCAACAAGCAGTCAATCTGCCATCTCTAGATCAGCAATAACAGGGTAATGATCACTAGGATATATTGGTGGAGCCGCCGTTCTTATGATTTGGCATGATTTCACTTGAAGAGTACGCGCCCGATCCAAAACCATGATCCAATCTATCCGCCATGTCGCGCCGTCCCCTTCAGAAATAAATTTCTCCCCTTCGAATCCGTGAAAGGTATTCTTTCTTCTGCCGTTAGCGCTGGGCGCAACTGAGTACGTATCTATCAAACCGCCGTCTTGAAAAATACGATAGGGAGTCGGTCCAGTTCCGTCCAATATATGTTCCGGCGAGCTATTAAAATCTCCGGTTAACAAAACCGGGAGTGGGTCAGGAAAAAGTTGAGCGAGTTGTTGCAGAATGAGCTTACTGCCCTCAACGCGCGCTTGATGGCTGATATGATCCAAATGAGTATTGAGATGCAAAAACTCAAAGCCACTGTCCATTCGGCGAAATTTAACCCAATGCGCGAGGCGCACCCGCGCCGAGTCCCAATCTTTCGACCAGACCTCGGGCGTTTGGCTTAAATAGAAATTGCCAGAGGCGACACACGTGAGAACTTCAGGCTTCCAAAAAATCGCGTTGAACAGAATCCGATCAGGGCGATTTGCTTTCTTTCCAGAGTCGTAGACATACTCTTTTAGACCGTTCTGAAAAACCTCGAGATTCTCTGTCTGCGCTTCTTGAAAGCCGATCAAATCCGGCGCGTTGTTCTTGATCACTTGGAGATTTAGATCAATGCGGTTTTCCCAGATATTGGCGCCGTCTTCCGGCGGGGCACCGCGGATATTAAAGGTCATTACTCGCATCATTGCCATTTGTCTTCCTCGTCAAATCTGTTACGCGTATTTGGCAAGAAACGTCTCGAGGTCCAATAAATCTTTAAATCTTTCCTCAAGCGTTTGCCGATCCCAATCCCACCAAGCAAGGCGCAGCATTTTTTCAATCACGTCGTCTGAAAACCGCATCCGAATAGGATGGGCAGGCACCCCGCCGACGATTTGATAGGGCGCGACATTTTTTGAGACCACGGCTCCCGCGCCCACGACGGCGCCACTCCCTACACTGACTCCCGCCAAGATAGTTGCGCCATGCCCGATCCACACATCATGCCCAATGACGCATTTATCCGCCCGCCGCCAATTAAAAAAATCGGCGTCATCGTGAAGATCAAAGCCATACTGCGCGCGGCGATAGGTGCAGTGATGCTGCGTCACGCGGTTCATCGGGTGATTGCCCGGATTGATAGTGACGTGCGAAGCAATGGAGCAGAACTTGCCGATCTCAGAATAGATAACCGTTGCCTCTCCTGCCAAATAGCTGTAATCATCTATCGCCGACTCTAGCAGATGGCAATTCGGGCCGATGTCCGTCCACGCGCCCAGACGGCACTCGCGCACTTTCGCCGTTGGGTGAAGATACGGCGAAGCACTTAATTGTTTGCCGTGCGGTTCACGAACATCAGGGGGAGATGGAAAAGTGTGAATGAAGTGAGTCATACAAGCGCTGGCCGCCGGGTGTTGAGAGGAGAGAGAAAAAACTTGCTTCGCTCAAACGGATACCCGTCCCAGTAAATGGGTTTGCCGCGGCGCAAGGTGGCGCGGACTCTTGGATATTCACCCATCTCGACCAGAACCAGATCGGCTAACTTGCCCACTGCCAAACTGCCGCGATCCACCAAGCCGGCTGCGCTGGCGGGATTCAAACTAATTAACTTAATCGCCTCAGGCAATGGCAATATCCCTTTAGAAGAAATGCTGTGGGCGGCTTGTAACAATGCCGCCGGATGGTAATCCGCCGCCAAGATGTCTACGACTCCCGCTTTGATTCCATCCAGCGCGCTCAAATTATTCGTGTTTGATTTGCCTAGCAACGCATTCGGCGCACCCATGATGACATGCATCCCACGCGCTTTAGCCGCCTGAGCCGATTCAAGCGATACCGGAAATTCGCTGATCGTCGTCCCCAGGTCAGAAACGAACTCCACTTTTTCCACCGAATCGTCATCATGTGAGGCTAAGGGGATAGATCGTTGTTTAGCGATCTCTGCCACCTGGTTAACTACCTCCCAACTTTTTGGACGGCTTTGTAACTCTTGCACTTGAGCGCGCAATTCATCTTCGCTCACTTCGCCGCCGCTGCGCAACTTGCGCCACTCGACCATGGTGTGAACATAGCGTTCAATGTCGCGATATTGCCCTTGCCCCGGCGTATGATCCATTAATGAGATCAAATGCACCATATCTTTGGCAATCAATTCTTTCAGAACGGGTCCGGCGTCGGGGTTTGTCACCTCAAAACGCGCATGGATGTACATATCGGTCAGCAGCGATTCGCGCAAGTGATGAACCGTCGTAACAATTTCGCGCGCCCACTCTTCGGAGCGGATGCGGATGTGCGCGTGCCAGTGGAAGGAGATGGCGGCGAAAGCCGTCGTCACGCCGCTGGCTGCTAAACGCTTGTCGAGTTCATGCACGGCAATCTCAATTGGCAAGATCGCTTTAGGGCGCGGCTCAATTTCGCGCTCCAGCATATCGCCGTGCAAATCTACGATGCCCGGAAATATCGTCAACCCCTGCCCGTTAAAATCCGCGCGGGGCGCAGGTCCTTCAATAATATCAGCAATGTGTCCGTCATCTACGCGCAGTGAACCCCGCTCGATAATTCGATCCGCTAATACAAGGCGAAAATCACTCAGCCACATAAACTTCCTCCGCTTCAGTGATTTCTAACAAACCAATAGCGCGTTCCAAAATAACTTCGGCATCAATCAAAGGTCGCACATCTTCCGGATGATGAAAAACACTAATCATCGCCGTTCCCTGCTTTTTCTTTTCGGCGAGGCGCCCGATCAACGCGGCGCGCGTGCTGGCGTCTAACGAAGCGGTAGGCTCGTCAAGCAACAACAAGCGACGCGGAGCGATCAGCGCGCGCGCCAAATTAACCTTTTGTTGTTCGCCGCCCGAAAAAGTGGTTGGATACGCCATCCACAATTCCGGCTTAAGCCCAAATGCTTCGAGCAAATCACGCGCGGCATCCCAAGCATCTTCTGTCGAAGCGCCCAATGCCAAGAGCGGCTCAGCCACCAGTTCTAACGCTGTCACGCGCGGGCGCGGGCGCAAGAACTGAGTCACAAACCCGATCTCTTCACGGCGCAACAGCGCGATATCAATGTCAGCCATTGAAGCCAGATCCACCACGCCGCGCTTTGAATAGTAAAACGCACAGCCCGACGTGGGGAGATAAGTGCGATAGAGGCAACGGAGTAACGTGGATTTGCCCGCGCCATTGGATCCGCTGACGAGCAAGAACTGACCCTCCTCTAGCATAAAACTCAACTCACTCAAGACGTGTATCTTGCGATCCAGTTGGTGGATTTCAAACTGTTTCGTGTAATTCTCGACGTTAAGAATCATCATGCAGGAGAGACCTCTTCCCAACGGCGCGCGCCGCATTGAACAAGCTTCGCAATCTCTCGCGGCATTTCCGTGCGGAGAATGGCTTGGGTCGCGCCGTCAATATCGTATTCAACCCGGCGTAGATCCACTTGCCGAGTCTGTGTATCCAAAATAGCAAAGCCGGCGCGGGGGTCTTGATCTAAAGATCGTCCCACCGCGCCGGGGTTAATAAACAGCGTGTCGTTCCAGTTCAGCGCAAAAGCCTGATGGATATGCCCAAGCACAACCACGTCCGTTTGCAAACGCGCGGCAAGTTCCGCCAGCCGCTCTGTTTGCCCCGGTAGTATTTCTTGATCCAAACTATTAAGTGAAGCGTGCAGCAGGGCAAGCGACAGATCAGCGAACTGAAAAACTTCAACTTTGGGTAGTCTTTGCAGAAAGGCAATGCTCGTCGGCGTGATGTGCTGCTTGACCCAATCGAAAGCCGCTTGCTTTAGCGGTTCGGTCATTGGTGTAGATTGTTTGATAGAGGCGTTGGGTTGATTCCAGGCGACGGCATAATCGTAGTTGCCAATGACGCAAGGGATGTGCCGATCAATAAATAAGCGCACGACGCGCTCGTGATCGGCACCGTAGCACACCAGATCACCCGCGCACACGATCATCTTGACTTGCTCTTCATCTAAAACTTCAAGGACGCGTTGCAGCGCGTGATAGTTGCCATGAATGTCAGAGATTAAACCTAGTTTCATAGCGGCTAAAGTTTTGCGTGAACTAATTGCTGGGTGTAGGCCTCTTGCGGGTCTTCCAGCACTTGGTCGGTCAAGCCGGTTTCGATGACGTGCCCGTGCCGCATGACCATCACCCGATCGGCTAAAGTGCGAATTACGCCCAAGTCGTGCGAGACGATGACGATGGTGATGTGCCGCTCGCGTTGCAAACGTTTCAACGTGTCAAGGACTAGCGCCTGCACCGAGACATCCAAGCCGCTGGTGGGTTCGTCTAAGAGAAGCAACTCGGGTTTCAGCGCAATCGCTTTGGCAAGTTGCACACGCTGTTGCATGCCACCTGAAAGTCGGAGCGGCAAATCGTCCAGGCGATCAAGTGGAAATTCCGAAGAGGCTAACGAGGCGCGCGCCGCCGCGCGCATGGCGGCGAAAGATCGCTCATTCGCCATAATCAAACGCTCTGCCACGTTGCCGCTGCTGGTGTGGCGCATACGCAAACCCAGATGCGGATGTTGATACACAATGCCGATGTGATGAATACGCACTTGGCGCTGATGAAAGCGATCTAGTTCCAAAAGATTCACGTTGTGATAGCCTTTGAGGTCGAGGTAATACTCGCCTTGTTCCGGCTTCTCTTCGAGATTGAGCAGGCGCAACAAGCTCGATTTGCCTGATCCCGATTCCCCCACAATGCCAAGCACTTCGCCCGGGTAGACAGCGACATCCACGCCGGCGACAGCCGTTACGCGACCATATCGTTTAACGAAGTTGTTGGCTCGGAGTAATGGAGTCGCTGAAACAAGGATGGGCGATTGAAGAATGATCGAGTTAATGTTTGAGGTAGCCAGCATGATAGAACTCTCCATTGTCGTCGTAATAGGTTGCGCCTGGGGTGGCGGCTTCACCGTGTTTCTGTTTGAGTAGTTTGGCGGCGTAGCCGGTGTCAGAAACTGTATAGCGCGAAGAGCCATCCGCTTGAGGAATTTCATTCATAAATTTCTGAGTCGCCCCGCTTAACTCACAAACGCGCCCGCTTTGATCTTCGACAGAAAAATGAACGTCCGTAAATTCAATTGGATAAACATCGGTATACGGCGGCACCGCATAGAGACGTTTTTCTCGACCTGCCGAGAGTAACGTGAGATGTGCCGCCTGATGAAGCGACGGCGTATCCCAACGCGGAATGGGGCTGGGACTCATCAAATGACGTTTGTGGACGATCACCGGATAACTTGCGCCAGTGACGAATTTGCCATAGCGCACCAACTGCTCATATAGCCCCAGCCACATCAGCGCGTAATCGGCGTCGGCGTGCATCTCTTGCGCCTTTGCCGCGCTATGTTCAACTCCACGCAGTGGCTCGGGCTGAGGCACTTGTAAGATCAACACTTGCCCCTCGCTCAAACGCTCTTCGGGGACGCGATGCCGGCTTTGGATCAGCGTTGCGCGTAAGGCGTCGGTGGTGGTTTCGACGCTCGCCATGCGGGCGATGAAGCGGCGCAGGTTGGCGGCGTTCACCGAATCGTCGTCGCCTTGATCGATCACTTTGATAATATCTTTTGGTCCCACTAAGCTCAGCGTCACTTGCAGCCCGCCGGTGCCCCAACCGCGCGCGATGGGCAGCTCGCGGCTAGCGTAAGGTACTTGATAACCGGGGATGGCGATGGCTTTCAAAATTCGGCGGCGCAGTTCACGTTTGGCGAACTCGTCTAAAAAAGCGTAGCTGTAGTCTTTGGGCGGTGAGGCAAGTTCGGCGAGTGTCATCAATGTTCCTTTGTGTTTGGTAATGTCAACAGAAAACTATATCCGTGCTTCTGGAAGCCCAGGTCCAAATAAAATTGATGGGCGCGTTCTCTTTTTAAATTGCTTGAAAGGACTAACTTGTAGCAGCCTGCTTGCTGGCATCTCTCTATCGCAAATTGCATCATCTGTTTGCCAATGCCTTTGCCTTGCCACAAGGGATGCACCACCACATCTTCGACGATGCCCGAAGACGCGCCTTGATGCGCCAGATTGTCCATAACCAACAGCGCAAACGTGCCGATGATCTTTCCGCCGGTGAGAGCGGCATAGACGGAATAATTGGGGTAGCGTCCTATCCGTGCCCACAGTTTTTCAGCGCGGGGCAGATCGAGACTTTTTGGTTCAGATCCTATTTCAAGTTCGGCGTAGAGATTAAGGATTGCCGCGAGTTCATGCTGTTGAACAGGGCGAATTTCGAGCGGGATCATGCGTAGGCTTCCACTTCGTTTTCGGCTTCCGCTAGTTCAGCCTCTACCTCGGACGATTCAGCGTCCTCTTCCATCTTTGGCGAGTGTTGAGATTTGGCGCGACGAATCGAGTCGAGGTTGCTGTTGAAGGTAACGTAGTGCGGCAGTTTGTAGTGGATACAGAAACCGGAGGCTTCAACAGATTCGGTGTGGTAAAGCACGAACTCTTCCGTGTGGGCGGGATGCGGATCCGGTTTATCCATTTCCAGATCGAGCATGGCGGCGGCGATAGTCTTAACTTCATTCCAACCCAATGTTGCCGCAAAACCAAGTTGGAGTGAATCGGCTTGGCTATCCACAATTTCAGTTTGGCTGAGGCGGATGCGCCCGGCAGTGAACACTTCACCCGTGATCGGGTGCCGTAAACGTACATCGGCGTAGCCCAATCGCACTTCGTTAACTGTTGGATGCGCGAGTCCATAGCCGCGCATACCGGCATAACCCAGTGCCAGTATGCCGCCGGTATCCGCGCGAGCTAACGACTGCAAACGGTGGGCGCGTGGGGCAGGGAAAAGAATCGGTTCGCGGGTGATATCCGGCACTTCGGCGGGATCAATGGGTTCGACCTCAGGCACTTCAGGCAGCAGCCCATTCAAACGTTGCCAATCGGAGACGTTGGGATAATGCGCCGCTGAGGGCGTCTCCGCCACTTCAACTTTTTGAGATTCGCCGCCAGTGTTATCGCGCAACAACCCGGTATCTATAATGCGATGACTGTAATCAAGCGTCGGTCCCAAAATTTGCCCGCCGGGGATGTCTTTGAATGCCGCCGAGATGCGGCGCACTGTCATCGTCGTCTCACTCGTGATCGGCTCGGCGTAAGCCAAGCGCGGCAGGGTCGAACGATAGGCGCGTAAGAGCAAAATGGCTTCGTACATATCGCCCCCGGTTTGCGCCAACGCCAGCGCGGCGAGATCGGGTGCGTAAAGCGATCCTTCGCCCATCACGCGATCCACCAGGTAGGGCAGATGTCGCTCAATCGAACGAACAAACTCACTATCAAATTTTTTGTTGAGCGCGCGATAGAGCTGCTCGGCGTGTTGGATGGCTTGCTCGCCACCGCGTACGGCTATATACGCCATTGGCTCACCTCGATTTGAGTGGTGCGTGGCAAGCCAACTACATGCCCTTGCCCCACGAGAAATATGTCCCAACCCATTGGATACTTGTTTCGTTCTGCGCGCAGTTGCCAAAATGCAACAGGGAGGCCTTTAACGCGGATATCAACTTCTTGCTTAATGCCGGGACCGCGCAAGCGAAGTGATGTCCCCGCGCCGAACTCTGCCCCGATCACAAGTGTTGCCGCCTCGTCAGGTGAAAGGTAGTTCCCGCTTGGGGCGTTTTGTAGAGCTGCGAGAGAGGCCTCCTCAAGTTGAGGATAAAACTGGTAGAGGGCTTGCGCCGGTGTCCGCGCCCGCGCGCCAAGACGCGACAATAACGTGTTCAGTTCAGTGTGAGAGGTGTAATAGCTGGTCTCTAAATCAATAAGCGTCTCGCCAATAGCCAGCCAAGATTGCAACCCGTCTCCAAATAAATTTTGCGCGCGACCGGGATAGCTAAAGGCCCACATCAATGCCGTAAAAGTTTGTTGTGTGCGCGCTTCGCGCTCGTTCATTTCGACATGAGCCATTCAAACGTCTCCATTTCTACGCGGGTCGCTTCCACCTGTCGAAGCAGTTCATCATCCGCTTGCTGTAATTGGGCTGACTGCGCGGCGAGAAATTCCGCGATCTCCGCTTGCGCTATGCCAGCCGCGTTCGCCGCGTCAATCAACGCGAGCGCCAACGCTTGTTCGACATCGCGCCCTAAACACGCGGCGTACCCTTCCACATCGCTGGTTCGCACCCGCGCTTCTGCCACCAACACTTCGCCAAGATAAAACGTTGCGCCTTTCACAGGCTCGATCATGGGGAGCATCACCAAGCCGGTGCGATTTTCGATGACTTGGATTGGCTCAAGTCTGGGAATGAGCGCATCGGCGAAGGTCTTGACCTCTTCGATGGGTGCGCGGCACAGTACGCTTAGACACTCGGATTGAGCAATCGAATCGTTAGCAAGTTGGGACATATTCAATCACCCAATTACTCCATTTTCTTTAGATCGAGATCGAGAATTTTCGCAACGTCGCGCAATGGATTGTAGAACGCCTCCAGGGCTTTCAATCCCAGGTCCTGGGACGGGTCTACGTACCAGCGTTTGAGCTGGGTGATCAGGTCGGGACTATCTTTAATCGCCAGCAATGCGGTTCTGATCTCGGCTTTGAACGACTCGGGCAAATCACTGCGAACGGCAAAGGGTGTGTTTGGAATCGGGTCGGTCATGGCGATGATCGCCAGTTTGCCGTTGGGGCAAGCATCGTAAACAGCTTTGATCTCTTGTGCGGTGCGCGGTTTGCCTACTTCACCATCGGGCCAGAAGCACAGTTCGACCTGCTTGTTGAGGTCCATGTTGTAGAGGTTGCCTTGATGAGTCGCGCCAGCAGGCACTTTGTCATTCCACACCGCTATCACGGACGAAGGATGACTGCCGGCAAAAACTGTTTTCATATCATTGTCGGGATTGAGACCGGCTTTGACTAACAATGCCCTGGGCATCAGATGCCCCGAAGTGGACGCGGGATCAACAAAGGTGAAATTCTTGCCCTTCAGGTCTGCTAACGTGGAAATCCCCGAGCCCTTCTTGGTAAAGATGACACTGTAATAGTAGGGGAGCAACTTCGCATCGTATTTAGGATTTTTGGCATTCGCAGAAATGCTGACCACCAACGCTTCCGCTTTTGCTTCTTGCACGGCGAGGATGTGCGAAAAAGGTCCCACTTGCATCGCGTCAACTTTTTTGACGCGCATGGCCTCGATCACCGCCGTGTAACTGGAGCCCGTAACCAGTTCGACTTTGATGCCGAGTTGTTTTTCGAGGTAGGCGCGAAATGGTTCGTTGTTGAAAGTGACCGCGTCCGGATCATCGCCAGCGAAAAAGCCGACGACGAATTTAGTGGGCCAGCCGGCTTTTGGATCGGCGGCGGCTGCCGCCGTGGGCGCGGCAACCGGCGTGGCGCCACCGCAGGCGGCAAGCAACGTGGCGACGAGCGTCAACAAAACAGTCAGTTTTTGAAATGATATGTTTAGTTGTAGGGATTTGAAGTGGCGAAACATAATTTTGTCTCCTTAATAAATTTTTCGGCAAAACGTTTTAGAACGTCACGCGTAGCGCGTAAAATATCCCGCTGATGCGGCATGACATTTTTTAAACGACTGATAAAGGAAGGACTGGCAGCCGCCAAAAGGGCTGCCAGTCCTCGGCATAACTATTTCATTTTCTTTAGATCAAGATCGAGCAATTTGGCGGCGTCGCGCAAAACATCGTAAAAGTTGTCCAGGTGCTTCAACTTAAATTCTTGAGTGGGGTCCACATACCACTCGTTGATCTTGGCGATAATCTCCGGGCGATTCTTGACGTCGAGCAAAGCCGCTTTCAACTCGGCTTTGAAGGACGCCGGC
>Ga0209514_10007417_pt1 | contig 12949 bp, 14 predicted proteins | sample Subgrocontami58m_FD_187452 | JGI IMG/M metagenome (GOLD analysis project Ga0209514, IMG submission 187452) | Subsurface groundwater microbial communities from S. Glens Falls, New York, USA - GMW37 contaminated, 5.8 m (SPAdes) (version 3) | ecosystem: Environmental > Aquatic > Deep subsurface >...
ACAGCTATATAGCTGTGACTGAATCAGTTGTGATAGTTACAAAGACGCCTATAAGGTGTGGTTATAGGAGATATGATTGCATTTCGTATTCAGACGCCGACATCATTCGTTAGTTTCATGTCGGCAATAGATTTCTTCATTTGCGTCCGCCTGTTTGAAGTTGGGGCAAAAGCACGCGGAGGAAGCGTACACGACCTTTCCATGACTGTTTCATATGTGCCACTAAGGCCACCTTTGCCTTGGCAGATGCGCTGTGCTTTTGGCGCATTGTGCTCACGCTTTGCCGCTTTGGTTCCTGGCAGGCTAGGGACGGAACTCTTTTACCCGCTTGTCCAAGCTCCGGGGAACCTTACTTACCTGTTCTTGAACTGGCCAAGACGAGCGTGCCAATATAACCAAATCTCAGGCTCGACGGTTTGACCTACACCTCAGCAGATCTCTGACTGCCGTACCAGTTGATAGTCCGTTCCAAGCCCTCCTCCAGGCTAGTCTTGGCCTCAAACCCGAACTCGCTCCGTGCCCTCGATGTGTCCAAACACCGACGTGGCTGGCCATCGGGCCTGGTAGTATCCCACACAATCTTCCCCTGGTAACCGACTAGGCGTCCCACCAGTCCAGCCAACTCCTTGATCCGAATTTCTCGACCGGTTCCCAGGTTTACCGGATAGGGCTTTTCATAACGCTCGGCAGCAAGCAATAGACCCTCTGCGGCATCCGCTGCGTACAGGAACTCCCGGCTCGGCTCGCCTGTGCCCCAGAGGGTTACCTCGCGTAGCCCGTGTTCTTTGGCTTCCATGAACTTCCGGATCAGTGCTGGAATGACGTGGCTAGTCTCTGGATCAACGTTGTCTCCTTGCCCGTAGAGGTTTGCGGGGATGAGGTAGATGATGTTCATCCCATATTGCTCACGATATCCCCAGGACATGGCCAATAAAGACCGTTTGGCTATCCCGTAAGGAGCGTTGGTCTCTTCTGGATAGCCGTTCCAGAAGTCCTCTTCTTTGAAAGGCGTGGGAGTAAACTTAGGATAGGAGCAAGTCGTTCCGGCGATGACCAGTTTTTCTAGGGCACCATACCGGCGTCCTTCTTCCAGTACGTGCATACCCATAGCCATGTTATCGTGGAAGAACAAGCCTGGGTTGCGCTGATTTGCTCCAATACCTCCCACGCGAGCCGCCAAGTGGATGACGATTTCGGGATGGGCATCCTGATACATGCGGCGGACATTGTCATTTACAGTTAGGTCATAGGATCTGCTGCGAGGGACAAAAACGTCTGCTCCACGTTCTCGGAGCCTTTGCACCACAAAGGTACCTAGGAAGCCTGCTCCTCCTGTGACCGTGACACGCTTTCCTTGCCAAAAGCTCATTATGTTTCCTCCATTGCCAGCTACCCCAGCCGTAAGTTACTCAGTCGCGCGCCCTTCTGTCGCATCTAGAAGTTCGACTACGCTGTTTTGCCACTGGTGCCATTCTCCGAATTTCGCTTTTAACACCCGTTTTCCTTCCGCGGGTGGAGTTAGGCCCAAGGCCTCCATATCAGCATCTACCATAATGCGAACCAACTCCCTGTAGCTAATGCAGGGATTCCATCCCAATTCCCGGCGGGCCCTAGAAGCATCGGCTTGGAGCGTCTCAACCTCCAGGGGGCGATAATAGAGTGGGTCCTCCTCCACGTATTGCCGCCAGTCTAGCCCGACGTAGGTGAAGGCTTCCTCCACGAATTCGCGTACCGAGTGAGATTCTCCTGTGCCAATCACGTAGTCCGTTGGCGACCCCTGCTGCAGGATGAGCCACATAGCCTCCACGTATTCTGGCGCATAGCCCCAGTCACGTCTGGCCTCCAGGTTTCCGAGATAGAGTTTTTGCTGCCGCCCCGCCAGAATGCGGGCCACAGCCCTAGTAATTTTCCGAGTGACAAAGGTTTCACCCCGCCGAGGGCTTTCGTGATTGAATAGGATTCCGTTACAGGCAAAGAGACCATAACCCTCGCGGTAGGTCCGGGTCATCCAGTAGGCATACAACTTGGCTGCTGCATATGGGCTGCGAGGCCGGAATGGCCCCTCTTCGCTCTGGGGCGGAGGAGCATCGCCAAACATCTCCGAACTGGCGGCCTGGTAGAGCCGGGTCTTGATCCCGCTGCGCCGGACGGCCTCCAGCATCCGGCTTACACCCAGCCCCGTGACATCACCCGTGTATTCCGGCATGTCGAAGCTCACCTTGACGTGGCTCTGGGCGCCAAGATGATAAATCTCGTCGGGACGCACGTTATAAATCAGATTCGTGATCTGCTCGCCGGTGTGCAAGTCTCCGTAGTGGAGGAACAGCCGCACTTGGGTGTCATGGGGGTCTTGATAAATATGGTCGATGCGGCTTGTATTGAAGGTGGAAGCCCGCCTGATCAGCCCATGGACCTCGTAACCGCGGCTCAGCAACATCTCAGCTAGATATGAGCCGTCCTGTCCTGTGATTCCTGTGACCATGGCTCGCTTCGCCATTCTCAGCCTCCTGCCTGCATGATATAACTCATTGTTGTCCGGTCCATCCCACCGTCTCCTTAGGAGGCCACTGAAGGTACTTTAAGAGTTTCTGGGCCGATTTGAGCACTGGAGATAGCTATACAAGCGGGGTGGCTATTTTCGGAGCACACTCGCCAATGAGGATGAAGTCCGGGCTGAACATGTTGCGGATCACACTTCCCAGAGCGATGAACTTTAGACTGTAACACAACTGTAGCACAGGCCAAAGCCCTGGCCGCGTCGTTTCCTGAACTACTCTCCAGTACGGACATGACCTCTCAGAAGCAACCATAAACTACGGCAATACTTGACGGTCAAAGCCTTCCCACCGTCTTTGTAAGCGGCGAGTCTTGTGTATAGTCGCGAGATGACTGTCAGTTGGCTAAAGAAGTATTTGCGCTTTATCACCAGACCAACCCCGCTTGGCGCAAGCCTATGGGTGGCATCTCGTATTGAATACAGATGCTGCCGCCCTCCTGTCAGTTCCAGGTTGCGCTTTGCCTCTGGTCCTTGCCAAACGCCACTCGCTCCCGTGGGTACGTGTGAATAATCATGGTTCTGGTGGATCGCCGTGGTCACATTGGTCGCGTCAACCAGTGAAGCTCCCAAAGCACATGCTCGATAGAGGAGCCAGTTGTCAAACGCGGGTCTACCGATGGCGAAACCAGGAATGTCTCCCCACATGCCTCGACGGAAGGCAAAGTAGTCAATCCCTGTTGGCGACTGTAGGCGTCCATGTTGACTGACGTAGGCACGAAGCTTTTCTTCCCATCCCATGCTGAAATCGATGGGTCCTTTAACATCCACATCCATTCGCTGGCCGACCATCAAGAAGCGAGGCATCTGATTGGCAACCTGGCGAAGAGCGGCCATGAAGTCGCTCATCAGGATAATGTCGGCATTGACATAGCAAAGGAGATCATACGAAGCACGGTTTTGTGCCTTCTCAAACAAATCGTTTAGTAACGGCGTACCATAATCGCTAAGCTCAACCTTTGGTTCATGCTCTACGCCGAGTTCCTTCGCTACCTCCGCAGTTCCCTTGTCGTCACCGAAGAGGATGACCTCGGGTCTTGGCTGAAGCAATGTCCAACTTTGAATGGCGTTGCGCTGAATGCTGGCAAATTGCCCCTGGAAGGGCTTTGCGGTAGCGAATATAGTTAGCATCTTGTTCCGAGGGACAATGTCCAGCGTTGGAATGGCTCATCTACGGTGGCTTCAGGCACTACCAGAGCTTGCCTGAGGAGCCTCCCAACCGACCACAAAACAAAAGCCCAAGGGAATTGCCCCGGGCGGCGCAGATAGTGCACTAGTAGGTCCAGCACGTTAGGTGAATAGCTGATTTGGGCCTGAAACCAGATATCTGGGTGCTCACGGTTCATGGCCCGTATTTCATTCAATTGGTGCCCGGCGGCCTGAGCTATGAATCGTAGTCAATTGGGATTTCCAGATGCTCAACTCCAAGCCACGTAGAGTCCAGAATACCACAGAGAAAGCGAGAGAGACAAATATGGGATCAAATATGGAGTTGGCTATCGCGCCTGCAAAGCTGCAATAGAGGCCCAACTTGATACGGCTTTCCCACGGGCTGGACGCGCCTTCGGGGGGTGCCTTGGCCATTTTGTAGCTGCGACGAAACAGAATAAAGAGAAAACTCATCATTCCAATAGCAAAGATGCCACCGTAGTTGTTCCAGGTGTCTACAATGGCAGAATGCGCGGGCGTACCCACATCTCCCCTTCCAACCAAGATGTGACTGGGCATCTCTTTCACGCCTTCCCACAAAAGAGTCAAACGTCCCGTCTGGCCCAATTGAAACACTTGGACTTCCCTTCCCAAGCCTCGTTGTTCGAAGTTGGACGTCCACGCTCCAGAGTAATAAGCTACGGCGGCCACAAGGCCGACCACGATGGCGATCCACAGGAGTCTCCGATGAGGGCTCCGCCTTTCTACCAATAATAGTGCCAGTATCCCTGCCGATATTCCCAGGAAGGCACCCCGCGAGAATGTGAGAATGGAGGAGCCAGCCAAGGCGAGGAACAAAGCTAGGAAAACCATGCGTGGCCAGCCTTGCGATCTTACGCTTACTCCTAGGCTGAGAAGTGCCATCATATTAAGGAGCCAGTCGAGGGTAGTGGCCTGCCGCAAGGAAGAACTGAGGCCTCCGAATTGCTCGCGGATGACGCTATATCCGCTACCCCAGGTCGGCATTAGAAAAGGAAGGAGCTGCCACACTAGGAGAGCAAATGCCAAGTACATGGCTACGAGCACAAATGCGATCTGTCCCCACGTTCTCAACGACCCAAGAGCTACCACCAAGGCGAAACCGGCGACTAAGGGAAGCAAGATGCTGTCGGCAGACAAGGTGGCTTGTTCAAGGTCATACAAGGCGGCCCACAAAGCAAATAATGCCAACACAATTCCTTCACCCCATGGTACGGCCTTGTTTCTTTGTATGCTCCTTGCCATTTGTGCCCCCAGGGTCAGCGCCAGCAGCATCCAGAAAGGACTGACGGGGAAAATGAGCCTTGTCAAGTTCGTTAGAGCCTCACCGCCGAACATGACGATCAGGGACAGAGACAACGTTAACAATGGCCACACCAGGGCAACAACTGCCAGGAAAAGCACGGGGACAAGCCGGGCAACATAACCCATGGAGAAGTATGTGGGAAGGCCTTCAGGGTTGACCAGTAGGTATATGCTGATGACTGCTACAAACAGCCCGGCCAGAACTATCGCTATACTGCTCAAGGTTCCAGCGCCGGCTCCACGCCTAGTGGTTCCTAACACGTCAAAGGTCTCCTCAGATGATAAGCTTCACGGATGATAGAATCTCTGTCTGTCACAACGCAGCCCTGTATTCTGATACATACCGAACCTGACGTGCGAGGTTCTGAATATGCTTATGGGTAAACCTCGAACGTGCTCGGGCTTTTCATGGTTTGTTACCCTGCCCAGATTTGGCTGACGCTGGTTTTTGCAGTAAAGCCTCATACACTTTGAAGGTGGCCTGGCTATTGGCCTCTGCTTGGAACAACCTCTGGGCTTGGGCATACCCGGCCTCTCCCATGGCATGGGCAAGGTTATGGTCCGACAAGATGCGGGCGATAGCCTCCGCCAGTGCTGCCGGATCACCATGTGGTACCAGGAGACCTGTTTCGCCGTGCTGTACCAGTTCCCGTGGCCCTTCCAGGTCCGAAGCCACCACAGGCATGGCCATAGCTCCTGCCTCAACTATGGGCCGAGCGAAATGAGGCGTAGTGGACGGGAAGACCACGAGGTCTGCTTGCGCCAATAACTGAGGCACATCCTTTACCATACCGCAGAAGACAACGCCTTGATCGCAATGGTGCTGCACGTATGTGTGAACCCGCCATACGTAGCGATAAGATCCAAAGATGAACCGCAGTAATCTCTTGGAGGTGCTGGCTCTGTTTGAAAGGAATGCCAGCCCATTAAAGCCTGCGATTAGGAACCTAACTGTTCCGATCTTTTGTTTCACTAAGGGATATGCCTGCACTAGTTCCAAGGTACCCTTGATCTGGGAAACTCCCCCTAGCATTACTACTGTTCTCGGCCGTTGCTCGCTGGTGACCAAAGAATGATCCCTCAGCCTACGGTCAAACATCTTGAAGTCGACGAAGTTGTAAATCACCTGACTCTTCCCAGGTGCTCCTATACGATCAACGTCATCCCTGAGAATAACAATGATAGCATCGGTGAAACGGCGGGCTACCCATCTTAGTAGCGTCTTCCTTATACCCAACAGGCCGTCTGCTATATGTTCACGGATATGCCATACTACCCTGGCGCCAGCGAGTTTGGCGCCAATGGCCTGGGCTGCCAGTGTCGAGGAGTTGAGGTGAACAATGTCGGGCCTAAGTCGTCTCACTAGGCGGTAAGTCTGCCAGACGCTGGGCAGAAACATGGGGACCTGTAGCCAGCCTCTGGGGTTCCGGAGGCTAAGGCTTTCGCCTGTGTTATGAGAGAAGTAGCTAATGCCGCGGGCAACAACGGTTTTCACACCCAAATTCTCAAAGACTTCCTGCAAAGAGGGGTCTGACAGGAAAATCACCAGCGGGTCGTATCTATTGCGGTCTAATTGTTGGATCAAGTAGAGAAGGCTGATGGAAGCGCCACCCATGCTGCCGCTGTGGAGGAAATAGCAGATGCATCGCTTGGCCTTGGCGCCCTCTGTATCTTGGCTAGTGGGTCTGATATTTGCTTCGGCCTGAGACATTTTCAGTCGTCTGGGGTACTGTTACCCTCGCCTCGGTGAGACGTCAGACTTGGTAAAGCGGTATTTTCCTGATGCTTCCTTGGAAATGCTGTCCACAAACTGGATGTCGAAATGCACCTGGCCTTTTGTGTACTCCCGAAAGCTTTCTAAGGCACGGTCAGAGAAGGACTCTCGCTTGCAGGTGGAGGTAGGCACGATGCGAACCACAACTCTATCTGGGGCTATCTGGTGGACTTGAAAGGTTTTAACCTCGTCCGGGTTGTACTTGAAGAAGTGAGTAAACCTCTCGCTATGGATCTGTGAGCCATCTGGCAAGATGAACATATCGCTGATGCGCCCAGCCACCTTGTTCATAATGGGCAATCCCCGGCCACAGGAGCATGACCCGGCAATGAGGCTGCCCGTATCCTCGTTCCGGTAACGTATTAATGGAGAGGCGTAGTTCAACAAGTCCGTCACTACGATCTGGCCTGTTTCTCCCTGAGGCAGTGAGCGGCCCCTTTCGTCTACTACCTCTACCTTACGGAAGTCGGCATCTATGTGCAACCCTTCTCTACAACTGCATTCAACTGCATAGTGAGGGATTTCTACAGAGCCATACTGGTCGTAGACAGGCGCCCTGAAGACCTGCTCTATCAGTTCCCTTTGAGGATCGAAGGTTACTTCCGCGGTGAGCCAGATGGATTGCGGTGAAAAGCCTGCACCTCCTGAGTCCTCCAAGAATTCGGCGAACGCAACGAGGGCGCTACTATAGCTGATTATTAGTTTGGGACGAAAGCGACGCAGCAAGTGGGCGAAGTCTTGCATCTTGGATTGGGTTAGGTCGAAGGCGTCCAGCAACACATCGTTTTTCAAAGCACGTTGCCACCATGCTTGCCGGTGGTAGAGGGATCCCTGGTTGGCAGGGTTTAGTCCCCAGATGTGTGCTACCTTATCACCAAAGCGAATGTCCCAACGACCTATGGTGCGGAGGTAAAGAGCCCAGTTGCAATTGGCAGCCCGGGCATCGTGGTAGATCATCAGAGGGATGCCTGTGGAACCACCAGTGAACCTTTTCACGAGGCGAGAAGGTTCAACCCCCTCTGCTACCATTTCATCAACGTGCTCTCGGATTTCCTCTTTGGTCAGTATGGGAAGCCGAACGAAATCCTCTGGGGATTTCAGGTCGCCTGGTTGGAACCCCACTGCCTCGTATTTGCGGCGGTAGAACGATGATCGTTCATATGCGTAGGCTACCAGGCTTTTCTGTTTTTCCCAGGTTAGGTCGCCCAATTCATCGGCGCTAAGCCACTGGTTCCGTTCTACCTGGCGGAGGGTTTCCAAGAGGCCTTTATCCCTCCAGTGCTTGAGGTGCCACAGGGTCCTGAGCAAAGCTGGATTCATGTCTGGGTTGCTGCCTTCTTGGCCTGGACAGGAAGTGATTGATGCAAAAACGCCAGTGCTGATTTCTTCTGTTGCTCGCCGAAATGGTGTCCGTCACTTTTTATCCGCAACTCCAGCGTGCCTCCACTCTCCATGGCAGCGTAGTTCGCCATTCCCGACTTGAACCGATTCCGCAATAGCTGGATCATACAGCCACTTGCTGCCTCAGGAGTTGCTCTACTCGAGATACTTCTACGGCCATACGCTCTTCCCAGGTGCGAAGGTTGGCTTCGGCAAAGCGCCGGGCGTTGCGTGACATCTCTGTCCTTCTGGCGTCGTCTTTGAGCAGAGAAATGATCTGGTCGGGAAGCTCATCCCGAATACGCGGCAAGCTAACCAGTACTCCGTTCTGACCGTGAGTAATGATGCCTTCAAGGGAGCCATCATCGATGCTCACCACAGGCTTGCCACATACCAGGGCCTCCTGGACTGTGAGGCTAAGGTTGGAGTGGTCATTGCAGTTTACGTAAATGTCACAGGAGTTCAGCAGGCTATACACGTGAGTGTGGGGCATCGGCCCTGTGAACACCACTCGGTGAGCGACTCCTAGGTCTTTGGCGTACTGTTCCAGGAGTGAACGCATAGCTCCCCTATGGCCAACTACCAGGTAGGCGTCAGGCACTTCCTGCAGAATGGCAGGCATGGTGCCGATGACCCGGTCCAGGCGTTTCCATGGACTCAGCTTGCTAAGCGTCAAAATTGTTTTGGCGTGATTAGGAATTCCGTAGCCAGCCCAAACCGCTGCCCGCTCGACCTCTGGCTTATAAAAGTCCTTGCGTACACCATCTAAAAGGAACAGGATGCGTTCAGGTGGATGCCCCAGTTGAAGAAGTACCTTGTCCCCTTTGGTGCCATCGTTGCTCATAATGCATAGGTCTGCCTCTATTGCTGTACTTTTGAGATGTAACGGGTAGAGCTTTTTAGCAGTGCCTTCGTCCAGAGCATGCTTGAGAAAACTTCCCTGAAAGCGAGTGCACAGAGGGACACCTAGGTGGGTGGCCACTTTTCTCGCCACGTGGATCGCCCCTGTCTCGAAGCTGTAGACCAGATGAATGGGATAGCGACGGGCAACCTTCATACATGTCTTATAGGCATAGCGTTCAAATAGCTTTGTCCCAAAGCGGTTCAAGAACTCGGGAACGTCGCCGAAGCCTGCTGCAAAGGGTAGTACCGCCTCAGGCACAGGGGGGTAAGGTGGTTCCTCTTTAGTTGGACCTTTCAATGTCAACGCCTTGCGCAGTCTCTGGAAGCGCTTGAGCCAGCCACGGCCTATAAGTCTCTGCCGCCAGATGTGAAAGCCAACACGGAATCGATGTATCTCTACGCTGCTCGCTTCTTTGCCAAACAGTTCCTCGGCGGTGGCTACGTTTGGGTCGTCCTTCCTGTTAGTGACGAAGATAACTCTATACCCCGCCGCCACATAGCCGTGTACCGTCTCGTACAGGACTTGGTTGCCCGCCCGGAGCATGTCCTGATCTGAGACCATCAACATATTTTTGCCTTCTCCGGATGACATGGTTGGCCTAGCAAAGGCTTTGTTTGGAAACGCAGTCTTCCAGGGCCTCTAGTATATGGAGACTAGTCTTGCCGTCACCATATAATGCAGGTCGTTCCGAAGAGACCTGAAAGTGTTGGACCGCTTCCAGAATAGCTGTTGGATCTGCCCCGACCAGCGTGTTCCATCCCATCTCAACGGTCTCCACCCATTCGGTTTCGTCGCGAAGGGTAATGCAGGGTGTGCCTAGACAGTACGCCTCCTTCTGTATACCACCAGAATCGGTAAGCACTAGGCGGGCGTTCTTTTCCAGCATCAGCATGTCGAAGTAGCTGACAGGCGGCACTGTCTGGACATGTTTGCCCAACGTGTAGCTGTACCGTTTTAGTGCCGCCTGCGTTCGTGGATGGACAGGAAATACGACAGGTTCTTGTATGGAATTGAGCGCCTCCACAATGCCACCTAGTCGTTGGGAATTGTCAGTGTTTTCTGCCCTGTGCGCCGTTGCCAGAAGATAGCCGTTCGGCCGGAGGGAAAGCCGTGTCATAACGTTAGACTGATGCTTGGCCATCTTCAGATGGTAGAGGGTTGCCTCGTACATAACGTCTCCTACCAATCGGGCCCTCTCAACCAGCCCCTCCCGCTTTAAGTTACCCATAGCCGCGGGGGTAGGACAGAATAGAATATCTGAGATATGGTCTGTGGCTACTCGGTTGATTTCCTCCGGCATGGAAGCGTTGAAGCTGCGCAAGCCAGCTTCAACGTGAGCTACAGGTATACACAGCTTGGTAGCAGCTAGCGCACCGGCCAGTGTCGAGTTGGTGTCGCCTCGCACGATTACCCAGTCCGGCCTCTCCCTTTTCAGCACTGGCTCCAATCGCATGAGCGTCTCGCCTGTTTGCCACGCATGGGAGCCTGATCCTACACCCAGGTTATAGTCTGGCTTTGGAAGTGAAAGCTGTTGGAAGAATACCTCTGACATCTCGTAATCGTAGTGTTGACCCGTGTGCACCAGCAACTCCGTGTGTCGCAGGCGCAACGCGTTGCTGATCGGAGCAGCCTGGATAAATTCGGGACGCGCCCCCACTACCGAGATTACCTTCACGGCTTGGCCTGTTTCTGCTTGCCAGTCTCTCGCTGTAGTTCTGCTGCAGAAGCCTCCGCTGCCGCCTCAATGACTTTGGCAAGTTCCAGCACCCGGATAGCGTCATGGGCATTCACCAGCGGCTGTTGACCTGTCCTAACACATTGCACAAAGTGTGCGAGCTCTCCATAGAGGGGTTCCACCAAAGGAACGTACACTTGCTCGACTAATCCCTCTTGGCGGTACGAGACCCTTTCGGCCTCGGCACGGTAGTCAGAGGTGACTTGCCTGTGTATGACGACGGCTCTGGCCAGGAGGTCGGCGTGCACCACACACCCTTCGCAGATTGCAGTGATATCCCGGACCTTCTGTTGACTGATCTTGCTGGCTGTGACGTTAGCCACCACGCCACTACTGAAACGTATATGGGCGATTGCGTGGTCTATGCAGGGAACCCTGGCTCGGATTCCCAACGCTTGTACCTCTGCGATAGAGCTATCCACAAGCTTTAGAACTAGGTCTAGATCGTGAACCATAAGATCCAACACGGCGCTTTCGCCCGCCGCCCTCTGAACGAATGGACTGAGGCGGCGAGCCTCTAGAGCTAGCAGATGTTCATTGGTCAAGATCTTGGCCAACTCTGCAAAGGTTGGATTGAACCTCTCCACATGACCCACTTGAAGCACCAAACTCTGGCTCGTGGCCGTCTCCGCCAGCTCCCTGGCCATAGTTGTTTCGGTGGCTAACGGCTTTTCCATCAGCACATGGACCCCGTGATGCAGACTTTCCATTCCCACGGAGTGATGCAGAGGAGTGGGCACTGCGATGGTGACTGCTTCAACTGACTCTAGCAAGTGCCTGTAATCTTCAAAAGCCTGTACACCATAGAGACTTGCTATGGCCCCAACCCTACGTGGGTCAGCATCGGCAACCCCAACCAAGCGCACTCCTGGAAGCGAGGCCATGATCCTAGCGTGGTGTTGGCCCATGGATCCCACGCCAATCACACCTACTGCTATGGGGCGTCGTTCGTCGCTCAACTCGTTGACCTCATTTTCCCCGCCCGGTCTCTGTAGGCCAAACCCTGCGTGCCCATTCCTTTTGGATGTGCACAATGGCACTGCAGGATACACACTGCATTTCCAACGTGGTTCCGTTATCGTTTTTACTTGTCAATCTGTGTCCACAACGGCATACAAAGCCGCTGAGACGAGCTGGTACTCCTTGTACCAACCCGTGGTCTGGCACATCACCCACAACCACAGCTCCCGCAGCTACCATGGCCCACTCTCCAATTACAACGTCAGGGACTAGGGTGGAGTTGGAACCTAGGGATGCCCCGCGTTTCACGATCACCGTCCCCTGCCGCCAGTCAGCCTCTGTGCGGAGAGTGCCATCGGGGGTTATAGCTCTAGGATGCCGGTCATTAGCTATGCAGGCACCCGGCCCTACGAACACGCCGTCCTCCAAGGTAGTACCTGAGTAGATGAGGGCATGGTTTTGTATCTTGCAGTTGTCTCCGATCCTGACTCCGTGGTCTATGTAAACACCCTTGCCCACGACACAATCTTGGCCTATGAAAGCCTCCTCCCTCACCTGGGCATGGTGCCAAATACGCGTACCATTGCCTATGGTAGCCAGCGGAGATACGTCGGCAGTGGCATGAACTTTGTATAAAGCTTTGTTGCCTGGAACTGTCATGGAATTACTGAGAGGCTGTGATTTGGCGTACGCATCACTTGGTTCTTTTGCAGTGGCCTTGTATGGCTGGTTCCCGTTAAGGATGGAGTTACTGCTGCTGTCATCCACGCGCAGCACTTCAAATTGGAGAAGGAACGGAGGCCGTTGATGGCCATAGTTGACTGACTACTGCTCTTCTTTTACTGTACGGCTGCGCGTCAGCTAAAGATAACTCCATTTGCGAATGGGTCTGTGTAAGTGTTGATGTGAATGAGTATCAGTCAAGTCACTTACCACGTACCAGCCTACAGCATTTGTAGAGTTATTGGTAGGGGTTTTGGTGTCTCAACCATACCGTGCGAGCTATTGCTACGTCCGGTTGTTCCCAGGGAATGTGTCCCTCTTTGCCGTTCTATTGCTTTATCTCCAGCAGGATAGCCGCCCTCCATACATAACTTACAGTTATAGCTCCGAACAGAGTGCGTTCGGTCTGTCTAAAGACTGCTTTCA